>Ga0222650_1000147_pt1 | contig 63280 bp, 54 predicted proteins | sample AntAcemetagen367_FD_179820 | JGI IMG/M metagenome (GOLD analysis project Ga0222650, IMG submission 179820) | Saline water microbial communities from Ace Lake, Antarctica - #367 | ecosystem: Environmental > Aquatic > Non-marine Saline and Alkaline > Saline | place: Antarctica: Ace Lake... | reverse complement strand
GTGATCGAAACCGCGCGCGAAAAGGGCCTGTCCGTAATCACACTCAGCGGCCTAAAGCCCGACAATGCCTCACGTAAGCTCGGCGATCTGAATTTATACATCCCTGCGAAAACCTACGGAGTCGTCGAGTGCGCCCACCAGATCCTGCTCCACGTCTGGCTGGATCAATTCATGGACATCCGTGAATGGGATAGGGAATCCACCCAGAACATGCGTAAAGACGAATTCACGCTTTAGGAAGCAAGGGCGTTCGGGCTTCCGCTAAGTTTCTTAACCTAGCTAGGAAAATAGAAACCACAATGGGAGCGAAGCGGACATGGAGGAACTAAGCCCCGACAATTTATTCCTCAAACTGCACAGAATACACGGATCCGGGACGATAAAAATTCGAAGGGCCGCAGAATTTCCGGGTTTTCCAGAAATTCCCTCTGGAATTATCAGAACCCTTTCTTCCATCAGTGTTTTCTATGCCCTTGGGTGCATCCGTGTGATCTGTGGTTGAAAAAAATCCAAATGTAGATGCCCTGCAGGATTATAGCTTCTTTCCGCTATTGCTTCCATTGTGGTTCCCATCTCTAAATCTAAAACAGTAAAACCATGAAAATTTTCAAAGCAACCAACACGCTCGACGGCTACGTGCCAGAACTAGAATACACCACTGACAAAACCGAGGCGGAAGTCATTCTCGTTGGCGGTAAAGCCTTCGACCTGACAGAATTCCCGAATCTCAAAGGAGTTTTCAAAACCGGCGTCGGAACCGACAACCTCCCATTCGAGCAAGCCAAAGAACTCGGGGTCATCATCGAACTACCGTCCGCACAAACCTGCGATACGATCTATGACGAAACCGCCGCCTTCACCTGCCACCTCATTCTCAAGGCGATCTACGCGGGTTGCGGCGATTGGGATTCCTGGACGAAAGTGGATCGCCAGATGACCTCCAGCCGCCGCCTGTTGGTCATCGGAGCCGGCAAAATCGGAGGAAAGGTGGCCACCAAAATGTCCGGAATCATGGATGTGACGACCTTCGATGCCGCGACAGATCCCGAGGAAAACTTGGAAGGCTTGATCAGAAAGGCCGACTGCATATCACTCCATATCCCCTTGATGCCTGCCACCACGGGCTATTTCGGAAAAGAAAAGCTTTCCTGGATGAAGGACGGTGCCGCCCTCGTGAACACCGCCCGCGGCCCGGTCGCGGATGAAGAAGCACTGCACGCGGAGCTTGTGACAGGCCGGATCAGGGCTGCCTTTGATGTTTACTGGAAAGAACCTTATCGCGGCATTCTCTCGGAATTACCAGAAGATCGCTTCATCCGGACCCCGCACATCGCCAGCACCTGCAAAGAATTCATCCAAGGCACCGCGGACGACTTCCTCAAATTCCTCAAGGACTTGGATAACTAACCCTCGAAGAAGTATTTAAACCACCGAATGCACAGAGTACACAGATTGGTTTTGGATTGGGTTTCCTACAGGAAACAGCAACCTCAGTCTCTTAACAAAAAACAACATTCCTCTTCATTCCGTGAGATCCGTGCAATCTGTGGTTAAAAAATCCGCTTTCAGGTTTATTCAAAACACTCACCACTACAAAATTTATGATCAAATGTGCCATAATCGGCTTCGGAAAAATGGGTAAGATCCGTGCTGAAGCTCTTAAAGAAGACGGACGCGCCGAGCTGACCCAAGTCTACGACACCAATCCCACTGGAGTGCCTGACGGTGTCTTGGTGGCTGGCTCCGAGGATGAAATCATTAATAATCCGGAAATCGATGCCATCTTCGTCTGCACTCCGAATTTCAGGATCGTCCCTGTCGTCAAGGCCAGCATGGAAGCGGGGAAACATGTTTTCTCGGAAAAACCGCCCGCATTCACCGCTGCGGAGATGCAAACCGTCATCGATGTCGAACAGCGCACCGGCCGGAGACTGATGTATGGCTTCAACCACCGCCATCACGAGAGCATCAAACTCGCAAAGCAAAAAATCGACTCGGGAGAATACGGAAAGATCCTGTGGATGCGCGGCCGCTACGGGAAAAACGTGGATGAGTCCTTTTTCACTGGCTGGAGAGCGGACGCAAAACTGGCCGGTGGCGGGATTTTCTTCGATCAGGGGATCCACATGCTCGATCTTTTCCTGCTCTTCGGAGGGAATTTCGACGACGTTCAGGCCTTCGTTTCCAATGTGTTCTGGAAACTCGATCTCGAGGACAATGTCTTCGCTATTTTCCGTAACAACGATAACGGAATTGTCGCCTCACTGCACTCCACCATGACACAGTGGCGTCACCTGTTCTCCCTCGAAATCTTTCTGGAGAAAGGGCACTTCGTTCTGAATGGTCTCAAGACCTCCTCAGGCGCTTACGGCGAAGAGGAACTCTCGGTCGCACGCAGCGATCTCGGGGGCAGCCATGCGGCGGAGATGAAACATCGGTTCGAGACCGACACCTCCTGGGTTTCGGAGATTGCCCATTTTATAGATGCTATCGAAAACGATCAACCCGTCACAAAGGGAACCTCAGCAGATGCCCTGAAACTGATGAAAATCGTCGATGCGGTTTACGCTTCTGACAAAACTTACCATCGCCCCACGTGAAGTTGGTCGCCGGAAGGAGGGGCCTCGCCCTCAAGTCCGAAGGCTGCAACGTCCGTGTCACGAGCTATCCATGAGACTATGAAATTAAAAAGGCATGCCAGAAATCTTTTGAACCAAGGGTTCTCCACCGCCGCCGGTCTCGGCTTGCCCCTGCGCGAAAATGACAAACGGCTGCTCGCCCTTTCGGGCTGTCATGCTGGAGAGTCCTGCGTGGTCATCGCGATGGGACCCAGCTTGAAAAACGAGGATCTCAGTCGCCTCACCGGCCACAAGACCTTCGCCTGTAACAAGATTTTCCTAAGCTACCCCCACACCCCCTGGAGACCGGACTACTACTTCATCGTCGATCACCTCGTGGCACAGCAAAATCGCGATGAGATCCTGGGAGGCGATTTCTCCGCGACCCAACGCTTTTTCCCTCCGTTCATCCACAGAACACTCGGCTCCCCACCGGACGCCATCCGGTATCCCTATCGCGGCAACTTCGCAGGGGTGCGAAATCCCGGTTTTCCGCAGGATATCGTCCGCGGCATCTACTCTCACGGCTGTACTGTGATTTTTGACATGCTCCAGTTTGCATACTTCATGGGTTTTGAAACGGTTTACATCATCGGGCTGGATTTCAGCTTCAATTATTCGCAGCAGGACAAAACCGAGGAAATGAGTAGGTCCGGCAAGGTCCTCGTATCCCAAGGCGAAACCAATCATTTCCACAAGGACTACAGAAAGCCCGGCGAGAAATGGACACTACCCGACATGGAGGGGCAGAAATCCGCATTTCGCTATGCCAAAGCGGCGTTTGAGGCAAACGGAAGAAAACTTCTCAATGCCTCCCGCAAGTCCGAACTCGATGTTTTGGAGAAAGTGGATTTCGAGAAGATCTTCGCACGGTAACCTCATCCCACCCAAAGCACCGGCCAAAAACGGAATCACACCTCAAACAATTCAACCATGCCATTGGTCTCCATCATCACTCCCGCATACAACGCGGAGAACTACCTTCGCGAGACAGTTGACGGTGTGCTTTCCCAGACCTTCACAGACTGGGAAATGATCATCGTCAACGACGGCTCGACAGATGGCACTGCCGCAGTCATGGAATCCTTGCAAGACGATTCCCGCATCCGCCTCGTCCATCAGGAAAACGGCGGAGTCTCAAGTGCCCGCAACCACGGATTGAGGCACGCTACGGGAAAATACATAGCATTCCTAGATGCCGACGACGTCTGGCTACCACGTTTCCTTGAGGAGGGAATTGGCGCATTAGAAAACCACGGCCTCGATCTCGTTGTGCAAGGCCAACGAATGATAGGGCCTAAGGGAGAGAAAGTCGGCGGACTATACGGTGATATTTACCGTGCCATTCGTGGAACTCCAGCATTCCCGTCAGACAGCCACCAACTCGTTGCCCAACTCGCGCTTGGGATGTCGTTCGCGCCTTGCAGGGTGCTGATGCGGAGGGATATGCCCTGCGTTCGCGAAGGGTTTGATCTCTCTCTCGCTGGAACCGAAGACACCGATCTCTGGATACGCGCCGCAATTGAAGGAGCAAAATTTGGCGGAATCAAGCAGCGCAACACGCTTTACAGGCGTCATCCAGAAAGTGCCAGCCAAGACATAGCCAAAATGGAACACAATCTGACCCTCTTGCTGGAAAAGTCCTTCTCACGAGCGGACGCAGACGAGTGGTTTCCCCAATGGCTGCGCAACACCGCACACGGCATGATTCAGGCGAAAATGGCGCGGAAATGCTACCGCACCAACCGCCTTGAAGACTGGCAGCGACACATCGATAATGCCACAACACTGATTTCCGTTCCTGCGGGCAACTCTGCTTTGACAAACCGTCTCGCTGCCGTCCTTATCGCCGTCCCAGGTTCCGAACCAATCCTGCGCAATATCCGTGCCGGAAAGCACCATATCCTAGCCGCCCGCCTTGCTCAGAAGCTCAAAAAAATGAAAAAAATCTAGTTTTTCAAGCACCATGCTACTCAAAAACAAATACCTCAAACGGGTGAAAACGGTGCTTATGCACCGCGCTCCAAGAATTTTGATCGCAGCTTCACGTGTTGCCGGCAGGACGGTTCTATTTAAAGAAGAACGCCGATTCCTTGCCGGGAAATCCACCCCGCGTTCAGAGTCTCCTAGCGTTTTGTTCCTAAGCTATAATCGCTGTGGCTCCATGTATGTCAGCTCCTTACTAAAAGCTCTGACCACTGCGAGTCATACCCCTATCGATCTCGGCCAATATGCCTTCCATGGAGATCCTTCTTTGAAACCAAAACTGGCGGATCCCACCTGGCAGGAAGAGCATTTTCGCTCGCAAGGATATTTCTATGTAGGCTTCCGTAGCCCGATGGACTTCGTATCTTTAGAGGAATTCAAAACTCTCATCGTCCTCAGAGACCCTCGAGACGTCCTGACCTCACGCTTTTTCTCCGTCGCCTTCGCACACATGCCTTCCGATGCAAAATTCATAGCAGATAGAAAACGCGCACAGGAAATGGGAATCGATGCCTTTGTCCTAGAGCGGATTGAGGAAGTCAGAAAACCTTACGAAACCTATGTCAGCAAAGTAATTGGCAGACCAAACGTCCTCCATACGCGATATGAAGACATGGTGACTGATTTTGAACCTTGGCTGGAAAAGGTAGCAGCGCATGTCTGCCCTTCTCCAGACAAGGAGGTTATCGCAAGACTCATCGCAGAGAGCGATTTCAAGCCCGCCACCGAAGATAAATACTCCCACAAACGCTCCGTCCAACCAGGTAGCTACAAGTCAAAGCTCAAGCCGGAAACGATTGCTGCGGTTGAGGCCGCATTCGCCGACCTACTCCCAGCTCTCGGGTACATCGCCTGATACCCCTCCTCGGAAATATAATCCCGCCATGAGTAAACCTCCCAACATCATCCTGCTCACCGGCCCTCCACGTAGCGGCACAACCTTTTTTGGCAAGGTGTTAGCGCGCCCATCCAATGTTGCCTACATAAGGGAACCGTTCAACATCAACGGGCCAGGATTCCCCCAAATCTACCAGTATCTGGACGCCGATTCCCCCGCTGCACCTGAGGCTCTTTTCGAGAAAATGCTTGAAGGAGATGTCAAATTCCGCAGCAACGTGAGATGGGATATCCCCAAACGCTGGCCGTCGAACCTCGTGAAGATGCTTGGTCTTCGCTCCGGCTGCCATTATCACTATCTAAAGGCGAAGTATCTTCCGGGCATTGATACATGGTTGATCAAAGATCCTATCGGCTGTTTTTCAGCAGAATACATACACCGTTGCCACGGCGCGAAAGTCATGGTCATTCTCAGGCATCCCGCTGCCTTCGTGAGCAGCATGAAACGGGTGAAATGGAAGTTCGATTTTTCCCCATGGCTAGCGCAACCAAAATTGATTCGAGATCATTTGCAAGAAATCCCAGGATGGAGCGAGTTTGATTATCTTTGCGATAATCCCATCGAGCGGAACTCGATGCAGTGGCTCTGCATAACCCGAACGCTTTTGAAATTCCTGTCGCGTAATCCAGATATGTTCTATGTGACCCATGAACAGGTAAGCAACAACCCAGTTCCCGAGTTTTCTCGGATCTATGAAAAACTGGGACTAGAATGGTCCGAATCCGTCGAGAAGTATATCCGCTCGCATACGGAAAGCACCGAGATCTCGCCGGACTCTGGGGACATCCACAATCACGTGCGTTCCAGCAAGAGCCTTGTAACGCGCTGGATGCACGATCTGACTACAAGCGAAATTGATACCGTACGCAGAGTAACCGGCAACGCTGCTGAAGAACTCTATGGCTCCACTGCTTGGAATATCACCGACCGTTAACCCCCCCTTATCCATGAAAGTTCTTCTCCCAATTAGTCTGGATCGCGTCACCAGCCCGATTCCCACCCTCCTAAGAGCGGTAGTCAGGCACAATCCGGAAATAGAATTTTACAGTTTTTCCAACCCCGTCACCGATGAGGATCAAAAGATGCGGGGTGTTATTTGGGAGTTGCCCAACCTGACCATGGTTTCCAAAACCGACATCGTCCTCAGGAAATATGATTTCGTACACCACGCATCGGCCTCTAAAAACAACTACCGGGCTTCTAGGATTGCTCGGATACGCGGAATGGGAGCTACCCGCCACGTATTTACCGCGAACTGCCAGCCTTACCCCACCCATCAACGCAGGGATTTACTGATCAAATGTGTAAAAGATGCGGATGTCGTCATCAGCGTCAGCCAGATCGTCGCGGATGATTTTGCAAAGGCTGCGGGACGTAAATCGGATGCGGTGATCCCCAATGGATTCGATCCAGAATTTTATAGCATTTCTCCTCAACCCACGAAACACATCACTATCCTCCAATCTGACTCCCCTTACGTCCTTTTCGCCTCAGCCTTCATCGACAGGAAAAAGCCCGAGTTCATCCTCGACCTAGCCGCTAGAATGCCCGAGACAAAGTTCGTAATGGTCGGCGCGACTTCCGACCATGAGCGCGTCGAAAAAATCAAGACGCGGGCCGCAGAACTCGGCAACGTCCAGTTTGTCGGAATGGTCTCAAGAGAGCAGCTCCGGGATCTCATGCAAGGTGCCACCGCAATGGCTTATCCTTCGGAATACGAAGGACTTCCCCTCACGGTGATCGAGGCCATGGGAACCGGCCTTCCGGTTATCGCCCAGCCGAAGAGTTCCCTCCCCGAACTCATCACCCACGGTGAGAACGGATGGCTGGCAGACATTGCAGACATCGGCTTCTGGAAACAACAGCTCACGGAAATCAGCCAATGGTCCCCGGATGGGCGCGCACACCACTCCTCAAAAACCAGGGATTCCGTGGAGCGCCGATACTCATGGAAAGCCGTCGGTGAAGCCTACGGTCCGGTCTACGAAAAATTCCTGGTTCGTAAATAAGCACCATGCCCGCACCCGAACAGCCGCTCTTCGAATTCTCAATAATCGGTGCCCAGAAGGCGGCCTCGACCTACTTGCAACGCGCCCTGTCCGACCACCCGGAAGTGTGGATGCCGGACGGCGAAACGGACTGCTTCGAAGACGTGATCTATACGCCGGAACTCGCTTCCGAGCTGTTCCGGTCTTTTCGCAACAAGGCCGGAGGGCGACTGCTTGGATTCAAGCGCCCCGAACTCCTCTCCCAGAGAAGTAGCGCCGGACGCCTTCACCACCATGCGCCGGATGCCCGAATCATTGCGGTGTTGCGGGATCCGGTGGAAAGGGCCGTTGCTGCCTACTACCATTACATGCGCTACGCAACGCTTCCCGTGGTCGATCCCGAAGAGGGACTCACACGTATTTTCGCGGGGGACTGGGATGAGAAATACAAGGTGGCCCGCCTGGTCCGCGAATACAGCATGTATGGCAAGGCTCTGCGCAACTGGACAGCACTCTATCCCCAAGACAAAATACTGATCGTTATTCAGGAAGAGTTGCTCAAAAATAAACGTGAAGGCCTGCAGGAGGTCTACCGGTTTCTGGAAATCGATGACGGCCATCTCTCGGGCAAACTCAACAAGCGCTCGCAAGCTGTGATCTATTCACTGCCGAGAATCCGTTTTTTCCGGCTTATTGAACCCTTTTACTTTGAATGGCTGGAGGACGGTTTCAGCTACCGCCACCGTTTCGGGGCTTTTAGCCGTTTGCTATGGCGTGCCTTCTGCGCAGTCGACAGGCTCGTGCTGAAGCACCTCTTGCCTGACCGCAAACCGAAGCTCTCGAAAAAACTGCGGGCGACCATGCTTTCATACTTTGAAAAAGACGTGCTGGATCTCGAAAAAGTCCTCGGAAGGAAAGCCGATTTCTGGGAGAATAACAAAAAAATGAATAAGTCCGCTCCAAACAATTTGTCTCTGACCTCATGCAAAAAGTAGCTTTTTTGACCAACATGCTGCCGCCTTACCGCATGAATTTCTATGCGGCCCTCGCGCAGCACTGCGATCTGCTCGTGGTCAGCGATGTGGCGATGGAAAGCAACCGGCAATGGGATGTCGATACTTCCGATCTTCCGTTCAAGCTCGTGATCCCGGAAAGTTTCCATTTCGAATACGCCTACAAACGTGACGATCTCGGCTACCAGCGGAAAAAGATTTTCCATTTTTCCCACCACACCCTCAAAGCTCTCAAGGAATTTTCACCAGACATCGTCATCAGCCTCGAAATGGGTTTCCGATCGCTCCAGTCCCTTGTGTATTGCCGCTGGCAGGGTATACCCCTCCAACTCTATTGGGAGGGCACACGGGTCACCTCGGCCAAAGTATCATGTCTCAAAAGACAGGTCCGCAAGATACTCTCAAGGAGGGCGTCGCGCATCTGGGTCAACGGACGGGCCTCCGCTGAATACCTTGCCGATCTCGGTGCCGATCCCGAAAAAATGGATCACGGCATGACCGGTGTCTCCACCGAAAATCACTTCGCCGAAGTGCAGAAGTGGATGCCTGGGAGAGAGGCTGAACGAGAAAATATCGGCATCAAGGGAACCGCGCTCCTCTTCACCGGCGTTCTCAACCAACGCAAGGGACTGCATCTGCTCATCGCTTCCGTGGACCGCTTGCTGGACAGCGGCATCGACAGGGAATTCAGTTTGCTGTTCGTTGGAGCTGGAGAAATGGAGCAGGAACTCCGCGAGTGGGCGAAGAAACATCCCCACATTCCCATCGTCATCACCGGATTCGTAAAACCCTCCGAGATATACCGCTACTACGCGGTCGGGGATGTTTTCGTGATGCCTACGCTAGACGACTGCTGGCCGCTGGTCACTCTCGAGGCCTTTGTCTCAGGACTTCCCCAACTGTTTTCCACAAAAAACGGCGCCACCGCCGATCTCTATCAATCACCTTCCCACGGCGAATGTATCGACCCTCTGGACAACGAAGGTATGGATTGCGCCTTGCGAAAGCTCATCGAGCACCCCCCTGAACGGCTACCTATCGAAGAAATCACTCCTGTCATGGATTATTACAGCCCCGAGGCCCAAGCCAAACGCGCATGGGAATCCATTTCGCTCTCCCTTACGGAGGCCGATCCGGGAAACCGCTAGAGCTATCTCCACACGAAACCTGAGACAATAACCAAAACCGATTACCAAAGCAAAACAATCATGAATCCCATCAAAATCTGTGCCAAACCTTTCAAGTTACTTTCGCCCGAGGTCGCCGAGCATTTCGAATACTTCTGGCGAGAAGTCTACGTCGCCATCATTCACAAAATCAATCTGCGGAAGGCATCTTCCGTTTTTTCCGGGAAGAATCTGAAAGTGAATCTGGGTGCGGGACGGATCAAGAAGGACGGGATCATCGGTGTGGACTTCTCTCCCGATGCCATCATCCGCCTTGATCTCCGGAGACCTCTGCCTATAGCCTCGGGTGCCTGCTCGGTGGTTTTTTCCGAACATTTCCTTGAGCATCTGAGCTATCCCGAGGGTGTCGACCAATTCATGGCGGACTGCTACCGGATTCTGGAACCGGGAGGCCTCATCAAACTCTCCGTACCTGACGCTGAATGGCCTCTGAAAGACTATGCGGAAGGTTCGGATCGCTTCAATCAAAAGTGTATCGAGCACTCCTTCGGCTACTGCAAACGCCCGGACATCACATCGATGGAAAGGATCAATTTCGTTTTCCGCCAGCGCTGGAAAGGACGTTCCTATTCCCACTTCGAGACTCACAAATTTGCTTACGATTTTGAAACTCTCAAAAAGAACCTTGAGGCGGCTGGTTTCACCGATGTGATTCTGAGAGATTTCGAACCCGATTTCGATTCCGAACACCGCCGCGAGGGCAGCCTCATGGTCCAGGCAAAAAAAACTACCTAAATATCAGCTCCCCAGGCCTTACCACGATGAACAAGGTATAACTCCACCAAAGCCAACGGCTCGACCATCTGTCTGGAGTTAAATCATAAGTAGAGCTGGCTCGTCGCCCGTCTCTTCATTTCCACGATTTATCTCAAATCAGATCACACCTGTCCTACCTGTTATCGAATGCCCCGACTTAAAGAAACTCTGATTCTCGTCGGTCAGGTGCCACCGCCGTTCCATGGACAAGCGGTTGCGACGGGCGTTGTATTTGATCATCAATGGCAGTATGACAAAGTCATTCGCCTACCGATGCGTTACAGCCGCACCAACGACGAGGTCGGCGAGGCTGGTTTCCGTAAAATCTGGGTCCTACTAAAACTGATTCTCTCCACCTGGCGTGCCGCAATCTTGAACCCCGGCGCGATTCTCTACTATCCCCCGGCAGGTCCCAACCGCACACCCCTGCTGCGGGATATCATTTATCTTCACGCCGTCAGACCCTTTGTCTCCGGCTGCATCTTCCACTACCACGCCGGCGGCCTCGTCACCTACCTCAAAAGCGCACCGGCTTGGCTACGCACCGCGGCACGCAGCGCCTACCGAAACGCTCAGGTCTCCATTGAAATCTCCGACTCCGACGATAGCCCCGCAGCCTATTTCGGAGCCAACTGCCGGAAACTCGTCAGAAACGGACTCCCCGTCCCTCGTCCCCCCTTCCCTCAAAAGAAAGAAAACCCCAAAGTCATCCTGTTTGTCGGCAGCCTCCGTGAAAGCAAAGGCGTTCTCAATATCATCGAAACCGCAAAACTGCTCCAATCCGAAAACGGAAACCTTGTTTTCAAAATCATCGGCAAATGGATCGACAACGACTTCGAAAAACAGGCCCGCGAACTTGTCGATGCCTACGGACTCACTGAAATGGTCGAGTTCCCCGGCATCATCACCGGCGATGAAAAATGGCGGCGTTATCAATCCGCCTCGCTGTTTTTTTTCCCGACCCACTACGAATCCGAAAATTTCCCACTCGTTCTCATCGAGGCGATGGGAAGCGGTCTGCCGGTGGTCACCACCCGCTGGAGGGGCATCCCCGAGCTTGTCGGTAACACCCCTGCGGCTGCGGTCTGCGCGATCAATAGTCCGGATGAATACGCTGCCGCGATCAGTCAGCTTCTTTCATCCCCCGCGACGTTGGAGGATCTATCTCAAAAGGCACGGCTCCACTACGAAGAGAATTACACTCTGGAACGATTCGTTTCCTCCATGGGGCATTCCTTTGATACCGCATTCAATCCAAGCAGCGTCTCATGAAAATTATCGCTAAAATTCTCGTAAATGCCTTGGTCGCTATCCTCGGATCACAAATGATAGACCATAGGACAGGCAAGCGACTGGGAAAGGTTCTGGCCTTTTCCTGGCGTGGCAGGATCCGCTGCATTGGCTTGTGGCAGGAACTGCCCCTCAGGCCTGCTTTTGAGACCACTAAAAACCTTCGCTACTGGGAACAATCCATTGTTTTCAGTTCCCCTGAAGAAGTTGATTTTCCAAATGTCCGCGACCGTTAACGTAATCCTCACACATCACCCGCCTGAAACGGTGGCGAAAATGAAAGAGTGGTGGCAGCGCTACGCGCCGGGGGAGGATCTCCTGCTCGCATACGGGGGAACCCGTGAAAACTTCGACTCCATCAACGATTCCTGGAAGGTTTTTGTCGAGGATCCGAGGGTTCGGACTCGTTTCCACCAGAAAGAAAAACAGAGCTTTCAGGGGGTGTTCAAGGCCGTCTCGGCTGAGCTTGCCCAGCGTCCGGATATTGAATGGATCCACTTCAACGAATGCGATCAGCTTCCGCTCGTACCCGGATATTCCGAAAAAATCCTTGCTCATGCGCTTGAACAGCAAGCCGACGCAGCAGGCCACTTCCTCCGGCGAATCGATGGCACCGGGCACCCGCACATCCTGCTTGATAGCGTGGAGGAAAAAGTGGGGAAAATCATCCGTGAGATTTCGATAAGAAACTCGGATTCAACCATTCTGTCCATGCTTGGCTGCGGCGGATTTTTTAGCCGGGAAGCATTTGATGCTCTTGCAGCCATCGACGACACCGAAGGCATTTACCTTGAGATTTTCATACCCACCGTGCTACACCACCTTGGATTTCGTATCAGAAATATCCCGTCCCAGGAGTGGGCCATGCATCCAAAAACCCGAAAAAATCCCGACCAAGCGCTATCATTGATCAATCAGGGAGCTTGGTGCGCACATCCGGTGAACGGCTTGTGGACAGACTGGGTGCCCACGGAAATACCTCAATAAACATGAATCAAATTGCACAATACCAAGACGGACGCCTCGAAATCCAAGATGTTCCTCCGCCACAGGCACCGCCCGGCGGTATCCTGGTCCGCACCACCCATTCGGTGATCAGCCCGGGCACGGAAAAAATGAAGGTCGAGCAGGCCAAGATGAATCTGCTGCAAAAGGCGCGCGCACGCCCGGATCAGGTGCGCAAAGTTCTCGATTCCGCAAAGACCCTCGGCTGGCGCGCTGCCATGGAAAAGGTCCGGAACCGCCTCGAGTCCCCGACTCCACTCGGCTACAGCGCCGCCGGGGAGGTGATCGCTGTGGATCCCGGTAACCACCGCTTTAGCATCGGCGACAGGGTTGCCGTTGGAGGTGCTGAATGTGCCCATCATGCGGAAATTCTAGGTATTCCGGATCTTCTGGCCACCCGTATCCCGGATCGCGTGGAAAACTGGCAGGCTGCCTTCTCGACTCTTGGGGCGATTTCCATGCATGCTTTTCGACAAAGTGAAGCCACACTGGGAGAAAATGTGCTAGTCATGGGATCCGGTCTTGTCGGTCTTCTCTGCACCGGTATCGCCTCGGCAGCAGGCTGCCGCGTCATGGCGACCGATCTGGATCCCGCGCGACTCGCCGCAGCCGACCTGATGGGTGCCGAGAAAACCGTGGATGTCCGCAGCTCTTCTCTCGCGGACACCGTCCGGGAATGGACCGGTGGCCACGGAGTTGACCGCGTCCTGCTCTGCCTCGGGGGAGATGCAACCCGACTTGTGCGTGATGCGGTCGAAGTCATCCGCGACCGCGGCACCTTGGTTATCGTCGGGATTGCCGATGCCAACCTCGAGTGGAAGCAACTTTACGAGAAAGAGGTCGATGTCCGCTATTCGCGCTCATACGGACCGGGACGATACGATCCGGGCTACGAGTGGAACGGCCAAGATTACCCAATCGGCTATGTCCGCTGGACGGAACAACGGAACTTCGATTCGTTCCTTCAACTGGTTGCCGCAGGTAAGCTCAACTTGGACCCGGTTGTTACCAGAATCGCACCGTTTGGCGAGGTCCTCTCGGTTTATTCCGCACTGATGGAACCCGGTAACAAGGACATCGGTGTCGTCCTGGAATACGGAACTACTCCGGCCGCACAGAATTTACCTTCAGAGGCGGTGAAGCGGGATCCCGCCGAACAAGCGGCTCCTTTCCCTGAGAACGCACCCTTGCCTGAGCCTGTATCGGTCCTGAACGTAGTCGGAGCCGGTAATTTCGTCAGGACCATGTTACTTCCTCACCTGAAAGGCAAAATTCCCTTCGGGCAAATTGTCAACAATACAGCTCTGAGTTCAAGGCATGCGGCGGAGAAATTCGGCTTCAACGCGTCTTCAACTAGTCCGGCTGAAGCTTTTGGCGGGGCATCGAACGCAGCGGTGCTAATCGGAACCCGTCACAACCTCCACGCTCCAATGGTTCTAGACGCCCTCGAATCTGGAATGCATGCGTTCGTCGAAAAACCGCTTTGCCTGACGCGTGAGGAAATGAACGAAATCGACCAGGCTGCGGCGTCCAGCTCCGGCAGTGTGATGATCGGTTTCAACCGCCGCTTCGCTCCTGCTGCGATACGCATGAAAGAAATCCTCGCCACCGTGCCGGGCCCCAAGGTCTGCTCGTTCCATGTTTGCGCGGGCAAGCTCGATCCAGCCCACTGGTATTCGAATTTGGAGGAAAGCGGCGGACGTGTCCTCGGCGAAGCCTGCCACTTCTTCGATTTTTTCCGCTTCATCCTTGGGGCCGAAGCCAAAACCATCACGGCACAGAAAGTCTGGTCAGCCGAAGGCAAGCTGCCTTTCGAAGACTCGATCGCCGCGCAAATTTCCTTTGCCGACGGCTCCTGCGCCCAGCTCATTTACACCGCTGAAGGCGATTCTTCGTGGCCGAAGGAGACCGCCACGGTCTATGCCGCCGGCCTTGTCATGAGATGTGAGAATTTCCAGTCCCTTCAGGTAAACCGGAAACGCAAGAAAAACGTGCAGAGTTACAAATCCAAAGGACACGCCGAAGAGATGCTGGCTTGGTCGGCCTTTCTCAATGGCGATGCCGTGCACCCCCTCCCCTACGAGGACGGACGCCTTTCGATGAACCTGACATTCGCCGCACTTGAGGCGATCAAATCCGGAACCACGGAAAACGTCTGAATAAAACATGGCGATCATCCCAGGAAAATTGGCATGGCTCCTATGGCGACTCAGGGCCATGGAAAAAGGTGAATGGAAATCGCGTTTGGTGGAGGTATATCACAAACGTACGGAAACCCGGTTCCTTGGGAAAATTTCAAAGCTCCGCCCTGATCTGAAGGCGGGGATCCGGCGCTATCCCGTTTTGCCCACCAAACAAGCTGCACCCGCGGATTTGAAGGTAGCCGTCGGCACCGAAGCGGATCGAATTCTTTCAGGCGAGTGGGATTGCCTTCACGGCCAGATCCTCCGGGTTCCGGACCCGCCGGACTGGGTGGCAGATCCGCTGAATTCTGTTCGTTTCCCGGAAGTGACCCGGGCACACCGGATCGACCATAGGAACCTCCCCGACGGCATGGACGTCCGGCTCGTCTGGGAAATCAACCGCTGGACCCAGATCGTCCGACTTTCCCAAGCGGCCTGGCTTGACGATGACGGCAAGATGGCGCAAAAAGCCATCTCGTGGCTTGAAAACTGGCTCGATGTCAATCCTCTCGGAGTTGGACTGAACTGGACCAGCCCAATGGAACCCGCGATCCGTTTGATCAACTTCTCATGGATCCATGCCCTGCTTTCGGATGCTGGCTTCAGCGCGGAAGCCGACGCTCTTGCGAACCGGATTCTTCCATCACACACCGCATGGGTCTGGCGCTACCGCTCGGCCGGCTCTTCTGCCAACAACCATCTCATCGGCGAGTTGGCCGGCCTTGCCATCGCCGTATCCCGCTGGCCCGATCTGACTGACCTTTCCGCAACTCCCGAAAAACTGGCCGATTTGCTGGGCCGGGAAATTCTCACCCAGTTCGCTGGCGACGGAGGAAATCGTGAGCAGGCGCTCCATTATCACCTCTTCGCTTGGGAAATGGCATATCAAGGTATCGAGGCACTGAAGACTGCCGGAGCTGTTTTCCCAAATGCTGTCGAACTACGCATGCGCAAAGCCGCAGCGTTTTTCGCGAAACTCGCTGAAGACGGCTGGGACTTCGGCGACTCCGACGATGCACATGTCACCCCGTTCTATAACAAAGAAAAAACCTCGGTCTGCGAGTGGAAGGCATTCCTTGGGGCCAACCCGACGCCTGAAGAACTCTCCGGTTTTGACTTCTGGCTGGGTGCCCGCGAATTGGATTCTACCCTCGCAGGAAACGCGGATTCATGGACCGTCTTTCCCGAAAGCGGCATCGCCTGTTGGGAAGCCCACGACCTGAAGCTCCGTTTCGACGCCTCTCCGCTAGGATTTCTTAAAATGGCCGCTCACGGTCACCTCGACGCCCTTCACCTATCCATCTGGAAAAGTGGCGTGCCGGTGGTTGTCGATCCTGGAACAGGCGGCTATTTCGCATCTGCCCACGAGCGGTCCTATCTGACCTCGGCCGCTGCGCACAACGGCCCGCGCTTCCCTGATCAGTCGCTTTACCCCTCCCGCCGAGGCAGCTTCCTTTGGGAACGACACCATCCTATTCCTGAAATCCTCGCGGACTCACATTCTCCGCATCCGGATTCGAATACTGTTATGGCTCGATGGGCGCCATGCCGATCTTCGCCGGAAGCTACCCGCAGCATCAGTCCTGGCAACGATCGTGTGGTCGTCTCCGACCACTGTGCCGATCACGAGTTCGAAGTCTTTTGGCAACTGGCAACCGGATGGGAGCTCGAATCGGCTTCTCCCTGCAGTTGGAACTTTATCTCGGGCGGGATTTGCCTCTCCATCGAGGTCACCGGGGCAAGGGAATCCGAAGTGACACCGGATACAGGGCTCACGGATGTTTCTCTCAGAGGTCTGGTGTCATCTGCATTCGGTAAATATCACCGTGCACCATTTCTGTGCCTCCGCTCTTGCCCCGGAGAAACTCTTTCAACAACTTTCGCCTTCACCAGAAAATCATGAACATCAGTATATTTGGACTAGGATACGTAGGATCGGTGACCGCCGCTTGCCTAACGCAAAACAATCACAGAGTCATAGGCGTCGATGTCTATGAGTCGAAAGTCGAAGCATTCAGGAAAGGGGAGGCACCCATCGTGGAACCCGAACTGGACACGCTGCTTTCGAATGCAAAGACCGCAGGCAACCTCGACGCAACCCAGTCCGTCATTGAAGCGATCAAAGAGACCTCATTGTCCATTATTTGTGTCGGAACCCCTTCACTCCAGAATGGTAGACTGAATCTCGACTATGTCCGCGAAGTCAGTAACCAGATCGCAGAGGCGATACGTGCTGCGGAAAAAGACCACCATGTCCTCGTGTTCCGCAGCACGATGCTCCCGGGAAGCACCCGTTCCATTATCCGGGAATTCTTCGATGAACTCATCTCCGAAGGAAAAGTCGTTGCGCTATATGCACCTGAATTCCTCCGCGAAGGCACCGCTGTCGCAGATTTCAGAAATCCTTCCCTCAGCGTCATTGGCACAAGCGACGGTAACCCGCCCGAAGACGCCACGCTATTGGAACTGCTGGGCGGTGTGCCCGATGTTCTCAAGTGGGAGGAAGCTGAAATGATCAAGTATTCATGCAATGCTTTCCACGCGACGAAAGTTGCTTTCGCCAACGAGATCGGCCGCCTCGCGAAAAATACCGGACTCGACGGGGCCAAGATCATGGATGTCCTTTGCAAGGACGATAAATTGAATATCTCTAAATACTACATGAAGCCGGGCAACCCTTTCGGCGGCTCTTGCCTGCCGAAGGATGTCAGCGCATTGAAATCGTTTGCCCGCCAGGAAGGTGTCAGCCTACCGCTGCTTGAAAGCCTGGTTTCCTCGAACGACAACCATCTCGACAGCCTCCTCAAGCTGGTTGAAAAAACCGGTATCCGGCATGTCGCCATCCTTGGACTCGCCTTCAAATCAGACACGGATGACCTGAGGAACAGCCCTATGGTTGCCGTCGCGGAGACTTTGCTTGGAAAGGGTTTCCAACTAGATGTCTACGACCCGAGCCTGAACGTCGCAAACCTGATAGGCTCAAACGAACGCATCATCAGCAGAACGCTTCCCCACCTCGCAAAACTTCTCAAGCATACTCCCGCCGAAGCATTGGCCGAAGCGAAGTTGGTCGTCGTCGCCCAGCGTTGCGTTCCTATCGAAACTCTCAACCAACTCCTCAGTGCCCAGCACCACGTGATCGATGTCAACGGCTGGGACGAACTCCGCACCACTGATGCATCTTATGAAGGTTCCTGCTGGTAAAATTAAAAAAATGGCAAGCGTCCTCATTGTTGTCGAAAATCTTCCCGTTCCGCTTGACCGTAGGGTCTGGCAGGAAGCTCTCGCACTTCGCGATCTCGGCTACGATGTTGCTGTGGTCTGCCCGAAGATGCGCGGCTATACGGAACCTTTCGAAATCCTCGAGGGAATTCGGATCTACCGACACTGGATTACCGGCGAAGCGGGAGGAATGATCGGCTTCGCTGCCGAATACTCATCCGCGCTCATCGGGGAAGCTCTCTGTATCTTCAAAGCCTGGCGGCACACACCTTTCGACGTCATCCATCTCTGCAATCCTCCCGATATCCTTTTCCTCAACGCACTCCCTTACAAACTGCTCGCCAAAACACGAGTGGTCTTCGATGTCCATGATATCTGGCCGGAAATGTTCGAGGCCAAATACGGAACGAAAAACATCATCTACCACGCGGTCCGTCTTGCCGAACGATGTACCCTCGCCCTCGCGGATGTCGTCATCGCGACCAACGAGTCCGTCCTTTCATCCGTCACGAGTCGTGGTAACCTCGGTGCCGACTCCACCTTTGTCGTCCGCACATCGCCCAACGCAATCAATACCTCCGCCAAAACAGTTCCCGAAAGAAAAAACAACCGGAAATTCTTGGTTGGATACATAGGAGTGATGGGAAGCGCCGATGGCCTGGAGTACCTTCTTCGCGCGATTGAACACATCGTCAAGACGATTGGAAGGAATGATATCTCGTTCTGCCTCATGGGCAGCGGAGCTGAATGGGAAAATCTGACCAAACTCAGAAACAGCCTGGAAATCCAAGACTTTACCGAAATGCCCGGTAGGGTTTCGGACGAATATCTCGCGGAGACCTTGGCGACCATGGATCTCGGGGTTGCCTGTGATCCGATCAACTCTTACAACGACCATTGCACGATGAACAAAACCCTCGAATACATGGCTTTCGGTAAAGCGCAGGTCATGTTCGGAATCAAGGAGGGTCGGATTTCTGCCGGACAAGCCGCATCTTATGTCGATGAAAACTCTCCGGAGTTGCTCGCACTTGAAATCTGCCACCTCCTCGACAATCCCGAGTTGAGGCAGGAAATGGGACGAATCGGTGTGGATCGAATACAAGGCTCGCTTTCGTGGCGCAATTCGGTGAAAAATCTGGAGCAGGCGTATGCTCTGGCCCTCCGATAAATCCGCCGGCAACGAATAACACCAAATCTCGCACGTGAATCAGAACCGATTAATCACCGCATTCATTATCATCATATTTGGTGGGGGTCTAGCCATCAAGATTGTGGCCGACGTGGTGGGTGGAAATTCGAACAACCTCGCCAAACTATTCCAATGGATGTTCATTTTCTCACCGCTTTTGGGATTCGTAGCTCCCCGCCCTGCCGTTTTCGTCCTGATTCTTTGCGGGGGATACATCGACCAGCTCAAGCGACTAATGGCCCTGGCTCCCAGCTCGTTCGGCGCCATCGACCTGATCTTCGTGCTTGCGATCCCAGCGGGAATCATGGTCGGAATCTGCGCCAGCTTACTGGTAAAAAAAGGCTTGGGAGCAAACCAGGACCCTCGCGATACAAAGATATTCGTGGGCGGAATCATCCTGACGACGATCGCCTGCGGCATGTCGTTCCTTGCCAGCGGCGGCGCAGGAAGTTCCATCATTGCTCGCATCCAAAACGTCGTGAACATCGGCTCATATACGGTGATGGTCTTCGTAATTCCCATGTTGTTTTCCGACCGCAGGGAACTCCTGAAGCTCTTCAAATGGATTGTCATCGTGCTCATACCCGTGGCACTGATCGGCTTGCGACAGCGTTTTTACGGGTTTTCCGATAACGACGTCGCTTACCTGAACTCCGGCCTTACCATGCAAGCGGACCAGTTGGCCCGAATCTACGCCGGGCTTGAGCCCCGGATTTTTTCCACCCTCGCATCCCCAGGCGCCTTATCCTCCACCATGTCCTGCGCTGCCGTACTTGCATTGATTCCCCTCTTCGTTCCCGTTAAAAAAATGGGAATCAAGATGTGGCCAAAATGGATTGGCGTCTTGCTCTTTGTGCTTTTCGTCATCGCCGGTGTTTTGTCGTTGAAACGGATCCCCACTGTCATCTGGTTCACGGCTATACCGCTGGTATTTCTTTTCAGACACAAATTCACCACGCTCATCACCTACGCCGGAGGGGCGACAGCCCTGCTATTGATGATCATTTTTGCCCCGCTTCTGGCCAGTAAATTGGGACTGATCGACGAGGCGATTGGTTTGGATAAGGTAGACAGCGAATACGGCATGGCATTCCGCGTTGGCACATACGCAGTAAGACTCCGTTCCCTTGAACTTTTCCACGACCCCGAAACCTACTCCCTTTTCGGCATAGCCAAGGAAGATCGAACAAGCGCACAACTTGAGTCGCACACCATGCTTAGTACTATTGTGCTAGGCCTTGGCGTGGTTCCTGTTCTGCTAATTGGGCTTTTTTCTGTGATTTGCCTTTGGAAAGTCCACATGCGCATTCTGCAAGCGCGTGATATTGCATGGAAACGGGTGATGATTCTTTGTGTCAGCCTGATTCTCGGTCTCGTTGCTTCATCGGCCCTCGGGAGTAACGCACTACCGGTGTTCCCGGTGAATCTGATACTCTGGATGTCGGTCGGAGGAATGGTCCTGCTTTTCCGCAAAGACCCTCCGGATCTTGAGGAAATTCATCCTCACGTTGAATCTCAGTTGCTAAGGCGTCGCCCAGGACGTATGGAACCTGGAATATCCAGAAATCCCATTGCAAATAGGTAATCGTAAACAGACTACGTATCTTACACAAAATCTTTTGCTGTGCAATGGACAGCCGATGGCACATCAATAGCAGTAACCACAAGCAAGACTTGATTCACAGTCGATATCCGAATACAAACTCATCTCCTATCTTCCACCCCGCTATAGTTCTTCAAAAAAATCCTGCTTATTCTGAAAATCAATAGATGTCTTCAAGCCGAAAAGATTCTTTTACATTACAAGCCCTGCAGATCACGGACGCGCTTCTTGTTTGGTTGGCTTTCATTCTTGCAGGGTGGTTGCGTGCGCCGATCCTTGATCTGCTTTCGATTGAAGGTCAGGGCTCTGAAGGCATCCAGGCAATGGTATGGGTGCTGTATATTGCCGTCCCGTTTACTCCTCTTGTCCTCGAACGTTTCGGCTTCTACAAGCGGCTGCGTTCGAAAAAAAGTCGCGAAGCCGCATGGCAGCTTGTTCAGGGTATCGTAGTCATCTCTCTGATCATCTCCCTCTATTCCGTATTCGCCAAGGTAGAGGGAACAAGGAGGCTGGTTCTTGCGCTTGGATCGGGTTTCATATTCATCAATCTGTTCCTCCGGGCGCGCCTCACGTCCCTCATTTTTTCCCGCCAGCAGCATCGTGGACGGAGCGGAGAACGGGTGGTAATTGCAGGTTCCGACGAAGAAATCGATGAACTGTTGCAGGGTCTCGATGCCGATGCGATCGCGGAATGGGATGTGATCGCCAGGTTCGACCTCGCTTTAAAATCCAGCGACGATCTCTACAATTTACTTAAGAAAGAATCGGTCAGCCGCGTGGTTTTTGCCGCAAAATCAACTCAATTCGAGAAAGTCGCCCGGTCCGTGGAAGTTTGTGAACTTCAAGGCGTCGAGGCATGGATTGCGGCGTCCTTTATCCAAACACAGATTGCCAGACCCGTTTTCGATTCGGTTGGAAATAAGCCCATGTTGGTGCTTCGATCCACCCCCGAACTTTCGTGGGAACTGCTTTGCAAGGAACTGATGGATCGAATCGGCGCATTCGCGGCATTGATTCTGACCTCACCGATCTGGATCATCGCAGCGATCGGGGTCAGGATCGCGAGCCCCGGAGCTCCGGTCTTCTTCTCCCAAATGCGCGCCGGAAAATATGGCAAACCTTTCAGGATGTGGAAATTGAGGACTATGGTTGCCGATGCTGAGGAGAGGCTGAAAATGATCAAAGAGGAGCATGGAAATCAGATGGACGGACCGGTGTTCAAGCTCGAAAAAGATCCCCGGATCTTTCCCTTTGGAGCCCTTCTACGAAGGTTGAGCATCGACGAACTGCCCCAATTCTTCAATGTCTTTCTGGGTGACATGAGTTTGGTGGGTCCCCGTCCGTTGCCGATGTACGAAGTCGAGGCATTTTCGGATATCTCGCATCGCCGTAGGCTCAGCGTAAAGCCTGGCATTACATGCGAGTGGCAGGCTGGCGGAAGAAGCCAGATCACCAGCTTCGAACAATGGGTCGAGATGGATCTGAAGTATATCGACAATTGGTCCCTGTGGTTGGATTTCACTATACTCTTGCGGACCGTTCCGGCTGTGTTGTTCGGAAAAGGGGCGAAATAGCCTTTGATACGAAGAGGCTGGGACTCACATAACTGTATTCTTCCAAAAGGGCTGCTTATTGATGAGACAAAAACTCATATATTGGGGACCAGCAGTCTTACTTATCTGTGCACTGGCTCTCTCCGTATACTTTGGTGCCCAGACGCGTCCTTGGTCGTGGGGTCCCGCAATGCTGCTTTTTTGCGGCCTAGGTCTGGCTTCTCTTCCATCCATATTCATCAACCGAAACAACCGAGAGGATTCCTCGATCCTGGCAGTGGTTTTCTGCCTCACTACGGTTTGGTTTCTGGCACGGGCTTTCACTTCTCCCGTAAACGCCTTTGGATCGGCTGATACTCTATTGCTCGCAGCAGCAGTTCTTTCTTTTGTAGGAACAAGAGCCTCTGTCGGCAATAGAGGAGCCGAGAGAATTATTCTGATAGGCCTCGCCGGAATCCTACTTGCCCACTCCGGTGTGGCCTTGTGGCAACTCATAAATCCCGAATTCACATTGCAATTCGGTCAGCGCTCTCCCGCGAGGCCCTCCGGTTTATTCTCACACTACAATTATGCCTCGAGCTTTCTGGTCGCGGGAGGAGCTATTTTGGCAGGAGTGTCGTCAATGCCTCGCCACGGTGCGTTGATGCGATCATTCGTGTGTGCGGTAGCCATCCTTTCTTTAGGCACCGTATTCATTACCGGTTCTCGGGGTGGAGCTATAGCGGCCACTGCAGCTATCGGCACATTTTTGCTGCTATTTGTCGTCATGGCTAAAAGCCAAGGGCGCAATTGGGCACACTGGGCTTTACTGCTGCTTCCGTTATTGCTGGTCGGGCTAGGATGTGGAGCATATTTCGCGCTGTTAAAGATCCAGACCATGCGAGCTGGTTCAGGAATGGCGGGGATGGATTCAATGTTCGACAATGAGTCGAGGTTGTCCATTGCCAGCGTAGCAATTTCCTGTATCCTCACCCATCCTTGGATAGGGGGAGGCAGCATGAGCTTCAGCTGGGAAAGCCTGCAGCAGTGGGATAGAGCTGCACATGGACTGGCGACATCCCTTCCCGAGTTGGTTCATAACGAAATTCTCCAAGCTGCCACCGACTACGGGATCATCGGCGCGGTCCTTGTGCTGCTCAGCTTGGTTCTTTCGTTCATTTTTGGACTCATCTACCTGCTTCTATCTCGCGAAACCCGAAAAGATAGCCTCAACGGCTGGAGACTCGGAGGTATTGTAGCCTTGGTTGGTCTCGCAGTACAGTCCAATTTTAGTTTCATTTTTCACCTGTTACCTGGTGCTGTTTTACTTGGAATCAGCCTTTCGCTGACAACGCTTACGGATCTTTCCCAATCGCCTAATTCCAAACCAAACAAACTTCTCGCACCAATCGTATTCGCTCTGGCAGCAGTTTTGTTCGGTATCGGTTCGATGCACAAATCATGGCAACATACACTCGTTACTTGGCAGATATGGCCCTTGTTTTCCGAAAACGGCAAAATCAAAGCCACACCTGATGCCTTAAAAAGAATCCAGAATGCGATCCGGATCAATCCCACACCTGATCTTTACAAACTCAACTCAAGATTTTTGCAACCGACTTCCGATGACGATATTGTTTCGATTCAATTGGCTATCAGCCTGAATAATCAAGCATCAAGCCTGAATCCTTACGACCCCGCGCCAGTGATAAATAAGGCGAACCTCTTGAGCTATCTGGGTAAAGATTCATTAGCTGAAACGAGCTACAAGCGGGCGATCAAACTTCAGGGCAGCATGGAGCCTGCTTTTCAGGCACGAAGAAAATTCGCATCGCATCTCTACCGTAAAGCTAGACAGGGCAGGATCGAGAAGGCCGAACAATCTGATCCACTTTCGGATATACAGGAGGCCGCCTTGCAGATCTCCAGGGTTCTGGAGGTAACTCCCTTCTCAAAACTCGAACCCAGTGGGCAACAGTTATTTGTGAAAATCAACTCTTTCCATGGCTATCTCCTGGCCGAAGAAGAGCGTTTGGAGGAGTCCATTGATGCTTACAACCTCGCATGTTCAATCTGGGAAGGAAAATCTCAGAACTATTCAGCAGGCAGAGTCTATACAAAAATTGGCAACTATTATTGGATGAACAGGCAACCGGACAAGGCCCTTACTTCTTTTAAAATCGCTCTGGCGAGAATTGCAGAGGCTGGAAGACATCTTCCGGATGGTGTGACGGATAAAATGAGAAGAGAACTAGTGGAATATTTAACCTCAATCATCAAATTCCTTGATACCGCAGGTATAACCGAAGCTGAAAGCGACGAAATCCTACCGATTCGCTAGGAATCAATCATTGACCAATCGATTTGGGTTTTCGCAAAATTTTTCATGAATTCGCTTAGCTCAGCATCCGCTTCCGCCTCGGTTTTGGGAACACTCGTCCATGGTGTATCGCCATACCAGACAGAAGCTGACACATACGCCCAGCGTTGGTCCGCTCCTTTGAAAAGGCGCGTGGCGATGTCTTTCAGAGTTCTGGTAAGATGATCTTCCGTGGTGCTATCGTGACCAACGAAGAAATAATACGTCAGACAGTTTAGATTCAGCATTTCACTCTGGTCTTCGTTTAGCGGAATTGATTGCACGCTCCTGAGTCGTCTGAAGCTGATTTGGTGCCCGTTTTGAAGTTTGAAATCACGGGTTGAAGAATGCCTTATCGTGTGACCTTGCGCTGGCATACACCTTTCTGGTCTATGGATTGAATTATTCAGGTCGTGCCCCGAAAGCACGATCGACAAATCGATCCTGTCCAACATTTGATTCCCTTCGCTGTTATACTGACCGGGAATCGGCATCACACAAATCGCTTTCGAAAATTCCGTATCTTTTGCCAAGACACCTATTTCCTCGCTACTAGGAGGAATCTGCTTGAAATACCAGCCATCAAGGAATTCAGGAAGGTTCATCTTCACAGCCGAATCCTGGGTTGTCCCCGCACTCGGCAGCAAATATACCGAACTCAAAAGTGCCACCAAGAAAACTGGTAAAATGTAGACTCTACAATTTTTCATATGTCGGTTTGTTCTGGAACAAATTTCCTGCTCTGGATCTTCCTTGTTTGTATTTTTTTCTTGTTGCGCCAAGGAATTCCCCCTTCAAAGGCAGAATGTAGCAGAAGGAGCAGAAAAAGCGAGAACGGATAGAACAAAAGCATTCCCGACCAGTCATGCCACGTGCCGCTTGCCCATTTCTCATCACCATATTCCGCGATTACAAAAATTGATGTCACTCTCATCGCATTGCCTATAATAGCCAATGGAAACGCGGCAAGAAAGAGAACAACTTTCTGCCATAATTTGATTTTTGCTACATAGGCCCAAGCAGCAGAAATCATGAGCAGAGCCATCAGTGACCTGATCCCGCTGCATCCATGAGCTATTTCAAGCGGTTTCCAATCACCTTTCACCGGCAGGATCGAGGTTCCTTCAACAATCGTATCAACCCCGAAGAGCGAGGAGCCGTGATGGGCTAGGAATGTCGCAAGCAACTGGAGATGAGTGGTTGCCTGCTGGAAAGATGGAAGAGGGACGGCAAGCCAAAGAAAGAACAGAGGAAAAGTCAGGATTTTCGCAACCTGAAAACCCCAGAGACAACAAGCAGATCCCCAGAGGATGAATGGTAGACCTCCTACCGCTAGCCTCGGCTGAATCGTCCTATACGCGGCAACATAAAGCAGTGCTCCGATGAAAACGGCCGCCAAGCCAATATAGCGACCCTCACCGACAGCTGCCTTCAGGACTTTCCATTTGTAGATGATCAAACCGACCATCACTATTGGCACCAAGAACCCGTGTTCATAATCTGTTTCTGCATCCCAGGTTCTTGTCAGCCAGACGAGCGCAGAATACTGCCTACCGGCCCCAAAGCGCGGCTCTAAACCATAAAACCACAAAAGAATCAAGCCCGTCAGTGCCGTTACGATTAATAACGTCCGATTACTTATTACCTGATCCATCGACAAGCGTGCATCTTTTCTAGTGCCTGAATTACTCAAATCAAAGTTTCATTAGTTTCACTTACCGCAAGCAATGTATTGCCCATGACTGCCAGCCTGTCAACAATTCACGCGCCTATGAAAATCATCAGTGGAACAGCCCACCGCGCTCTCGCAGAGAAAATTGCCCAAACCCTTGGCCAGCCGTTGGCTGACGTTCAGGTCGAAGCCTTTCCGGACGGTGAAACCGCCGTAAAGATCAACGAGAATGTTCGTGGCGAGGATGTGTTCATCATCCAGCCGTCATGCCCGCCTACCAACCACAACATCATGGAGCTGCTCATCCTCGTTGATGCGGCGCGGCGTGCCAGCGCGGAGCGCATCACAGCGGTGATCCCGTTTTTCGGATATGCCAGGCAAGACAGGAAAGACCAGCCCCGCGTGCCCATTACCGCCAAACTCGTCGCAAACCTTCTGACTTCGGCCGGTGTCAACCGCGTGCTCACCATGGATCTCCACGCACCCCAAATCCAAGGATTCTTCGATATTCCGGTGGATCACCTCTATGCGAAACCTGCTTTGATCGGCTACCTCCGCGAGCGTCATCCGGACACGTCGAATCTCACCGTCGTTTCACCCGATGTGGGAGGTGTCAAAATGGCAAGGGCCTATGCCGATGCTCTCGGAGCCGAGCTTGCAATCGTTGCCAAACATCGAATCTCCGCCACTCGTGTCGAAGCGATGAACGTGATCGGTGAGGTTGAAGGCCGTGATGTGTTGCTTGTCGATGATATGACCGAAACCGCCGGCACTCTGACGGCCGCCGCCGAAATTCTGCATAAACACGGCGCAAATCGAATCTTCGCTGGTGTTTCTCATGCAATCATCAGTGACCTTGCAAACGAACGCTTGGCGACCTCTCATATCGAAGAGGTCATCACCACCGATTCCGTCCCACAAGCCTACGGCCCCAAAGTTCAGGCGGTAAGCATCGCGCCGCTGCTCGGTGAAGCCATTCGTCGGATCAACTGCGGGCAGTCCGTAACTTCTTTGTTCAGCGTCTGATCAAAGACAAAATCCGCACTGGCGCAGATCAAAAGGCGTTATATTTTTCCAACGGCGGTCCGCAACATGCTCTCCTTGACGGGAAACAGGTTTCTCGCCTGAAAATCTCAATATTTTCATGACCCAATCCACCCGAGACCAACTACGCATCGAAGGCTTCGGCCTCATCGATGAACGTCTGTCATACCTTCTTGGCTGCCTCGAAGACGCGCTAGCCAGTGCGGGAGAAACTGATCTTCTTGTCCATATGCCATGGTCGGGAAAAGAACCCGACCCCGATGCGGCGCTTCCCGAAGCCCTACCGAAGCTCTATTCCATCGGTTTCCAGCTTCTTAACATGGTTGAGGAGCGGGTTGCCGCCGAAATACGGAGAGAGCGGGAAAAAGCCCTCGGAGCGGAATCCATCCGCGGCCTTTGGCCTCAGGCTCTGCGTGACCTACAAGCCATGGACTTGGACCCTGCTCAGATTCTGGAGGTCCTGAAAGAAATCCACGTCGAGCCCGTGCTTACCGCACACCCGACCGAAGCAAAGCGTGAATCGGTCCGTTCCCGCCAGCGGACCCTTTACGAAGAGATGGTTCGCAACGAGTATCCGAAATATACCGCTCGTGAAAAAAGGCGTATTCGCGAGCGGGTTGTGACAACTTTGGAGACTTTGTGGCTGACTGCGGAAATTCATATGGTGCGGCCGGATATCAGCTCCGAGCTGCGCAATGCGATTCACTACTTGAAGGATCTCTTCCCTGCTGCAATCAATCGCCTGGACCTGCATTTCACCGAGGCATGGCGCGACTCCGGACTACCCCTAGAATTACTTCGCTCGGCCGGCAATATTCCCAGGCTTAACTTCGGATCCTGGATAGGAGGTGACCGGGATGGTCATCCGCTCGTCACTCCATCGGTCACCGAATTCAGTCTCTCTGAATTCCGAATCGCGGCATTCCAATTACTGGAAAAAGAGCTTCGCGAACTCGCAGCACAACTGACAATTTCCCGCCATCTGGTCGAGGTCCCTGAACAACTGCAGGACAGGATAGATGAGCTGAGTTTCGTGATCGACAATGAAACATCTGTCAAAGAGATTCTCGACCGTCAATCTGAAGAGCCTTGGAAGCAACTTGCCAACCTGATGTCGCTCCGGCTCCGTGAGCAGATCACTGGAAAGCCCGGCTATTCGAGTCCCGCCATGCTGACTGCAGATCTCGACCTGATTTCAAATACGCTCGGTGCTTCGGGTTGTCATCTACTGGAAGAGCAGGCAATTCGTCCTGTCCGGCACAAAATCGAAATGTTCGGCTTCCACCTTGCCAAACTCGATTTACGCCAAAACTCGGAATTTCATGACAACGCGATCGCTGAAATTCTAGCCATCAGTGGAATCGAAGACGGAGGGAATTTCGCAAAATGGCCGGAACAAAAGCGCCTCGAGTTTCTAAACCGGGAACTGAAATCAAACCGACCGTTTCTTCATGATGGTTCGCGAATTGGTGAGTATGCTGACAATGTTCTCGATTCCTATCGCGTCCTCGTCAGGCACATGGACTCATGGAGTGGCGAAGGACTCGGCTCCCTTATTATCTCGATGACGCGCCAGCTCTCAGACCTGCTCGCTGTTTATCTACTGGCGCGCGAAGCGGGCCTGATGAACCACACCAAGGAAGGAATGATATGTCCGCTAACCGTCGTTCCACTTTTCGAAACCATGGATGACCTGGCGAACTCGCCCGGCATACTAAGTGAATTCCTCGATCACCCTCTAACGACCCGGTCACTGCATGCAATGAATCGCCCGGAGCAGCAAGTCATGCTCGGCTACTCTGATTCCAACAAAGATTGCGGAATCCTCGCGGCACAGGTCGCCCTCCGCCGCGCGCAATCAGCCCTCACAAAAGTCGGACAGGAAAAGGGAATCAAACTTTGCTTTTTCCATGGTCGTGGCGGTACGATTTCGCGAGGTGCGGGGCCTACCCATTGGTTCATGGCAGCCCTTCCCCACGGTGCCATGTCCGGCAGCTTCCGGATGACTGAGCAAGGTGAGACCATCGCCCAAAAATATGCGAACCTTGCCAGCGCTACATACAACCTCGAATTGCTTCTTGCCGGCGCGGCCATCAATACCGCCCGCCACAAATATTTACCTGAAACCGCCGACCCTGCGGAACGTTTCCTCGACACACTTTCCGCTTCCTCTCAAAAAGCTTATCAAGCGTTACTTAAGTCTGAAGGGTTCATCGATTTCTATCGCCAAGCCACACCTATCGACGCTCTCGAAAATGCCCGGATCGGCTCCCGACCAGCTAGGCGCACAGGTAAGAAATCACACTCAATTTCGGACCTCCGTGCAATTCCATGGGTCTTCTCCTGGACCCAGGCACGTTACTATCTTCCGGGATGGTTTGGAGTCGGAACCGCTTTGGCTCAACTGAAATCAGCTTCGCCGGAGAATTTTGCTGAATTGAAAACCGCCCTCGGCAAATCAACTTTCCTCGCATATGTCCTGACCAATGTGGAAACCAACCTGGCATCAGCAAACCTTGAACTCATGGATGCCTACGCGGATCTGGTTACCGACGATGCCCTACGTGCTACCTTCACCACACAGATTGTCGACGAATTCAAACTCACCCAGAACCTTCTCACAGAGTTGTTCGATGGTACGATGGATGAGCGGCGGCCCCGTATGTCGAAAACTCTAGGAATCCGCGAAGCCCCGCTAAGGGTTCTTCACCACCATCAAATCTTTCTTCTCAAACAATGGCGCAGTCATGTGGAAGCAGGAAACCAGACGGCAGCAGACGCTCTACTCCCGAAACTTCTCATTTCAATCAATGCGATCGCTTCTGGTCTCCGAACGACTGGCTGAGGATACGAGCCGTGGCCCGTGGCGAATGATACCGAAGCTGAAGTCTCAGCTAAGAAATCTTCTACTCCCCAATCTCTTGGACCTCCAGCCACATATTGAAGTGCTTTTCTCGTGCGCGTCGATCGAGAAGCTTCAGATCTTCCAAGTTAATACCGCTCAGATTCTCTACCGGACGTTTGCCCAGCCGAACTTCAACCTCTTGAGAGTTTTCGTTCTTACGCTTGATCGTGAGAACGACCACTTTCAGAGGCTTGGAATTTGCAATTTTCTGCATGAACTCATTGGAGGCCACCGTAGCTTCACCATCCAATTCGGTGATTAAATCACCCGGGCGCATGCCCGAGAGGTCTGCCGGACTATCCGCCACAACACGGGTGATCAGGATACAAATCCGAGGTTTATCGTCTCCTGCCAAGTTCACCACCTTCTCTTCCATTCCGATACCAAGATATCCTTGGCCATCGGAAAGATAGTCCTGATCGCTTAGCTCCTTAAGGACCTTCAAACAGCGCTGCGAAACCTCTGGGTCGTCCGAATTCTTCGAAAGACTGTAAATAGATGAAATCTCAGCCTTTCCTCCCTCTTCGGCCCAAGCCAAAAGCTCGGTTTGAGATAGTTCCCTTTCCTTGAAACTCTCAGACGACAAGCCTTCGATTACAGATTCCGGCACTTCGCCTCCTAATGCGAAAATTGCCATGGAAATAAGGTGAGCCGCACTCAGGACCCAAATTTTCATGGCACATTTGAAGTAGAAAGTATCACTAAATTCGGGAGGTCACTGACCTAGCCAATTCTTCTGGGGGACTTCAATAGTATCGTCCGGTTCCAAAGGAATGCGCATGAATTTAGCCTCCGATACATCCAAGGTTTGAGATTTTCCTCTCCTGTAGAGTATCACGCGCTTGAGACTACCGAACGGGGTTGCCCCGCCAGCAGCTTGGATCGCCTGGTAAATTGTCAGACCCTTCGTGTAGCTTTTCGGTCCGGGACTTTGAACTTGGCCACCGATGTGCACCATCTGTTGCTTTACACCCGTGCTTTCTCCAGTGGCAAAAACTTGAATGGTGGGATTGGTATAAATTTGCCTGGATTTGTAAATGTTTTGAATGGATGTTGCCAGTGCCTCCGGACTCATCCCCGCGGCACGAACCCTCAGATTTATGATGGGTAAATTAATTGTGCCCGATTGGGAAACCGGATAGACCCCTGCAACCATCGCTTGCTCTCCGGCAGGAACACCCATAATCGTAATTTGAACCGAGGATCCGGCTTCGATTGGCTGTGCTGCGATCGGCAAGACAAACGCGAGCATCATAAGCGAGAAGGTTAGACTGTTTTTCAGAATTGTCGATTTCATTTCGTGATTGGTGTGTTTGAGTTAAGTGGAAATTCTAAGGATCAAAGGCTTTAGCGAACTGAGTTTTAAACAACTGGCTCTGGCATACTAACTGGTATCTCGATCAATACAAGTCGGAATCCTTCGATCCGGAAGTGGATGAGTTCTGCTCCACCCTTGAAGCGGTGCTCGTTCCAACCGCCGGTCCTATCTGTGACTCCGCTGGGGCGTAATATGTATAATAGCTGGTGTAATACTGATATTGGCTATCGCTACGGACATCCACGTTGTTGAGTACGACGCCAATGACATGACCACCGACATTCTCCACGGCCTCTTTCACGCGGATGAGCATATTTCTAGGCAGTTTGCGGTGTTGCACCACGATCATCGTGAGATCGACTTCACTAGCCAAAACCGATGCGTCACTTACTCCGAGAATCGGTGGGCTGTCTACAAGGACGAGGTCGAATCGCTGTTTCACATCTTGTATCAGTTCAGACATACGCCGCGAATTAAGGATGCCCGCCGCGTCTACCGGAAGAATCCCTGATGGCATAAAATACAGGTTATCCACAGGGGTCTGGAGAATAACGTCTTCGAGCATAAGCTCCGTAGTGAGAAAGTTCGTCAAACCAACGGAGTTGTTGATATCAAAAAATGTATGCAGCCTTGGCCTTCTGAGGTCGGCGTCAATCATCAAGGTCGTATAACCACCTTGGGCGCAAATATAAGCCAGATTGACCAATGTGGTCGATTTACCTTCTCCCGCCCCACCAGAAACCACCGTAATCGCATTGTCTTCCGGATTCTTGCGGTTGAATTCTATGTTCGTCCTTAGGATTCGGTAAGCTTCGGCGTCAGGACTCATGCCGTTCTGCTTGTGCAAGATACCGACATCTTTTGGGATCACCGCAAGCACGGGAACCTGCAAGTAACGCTCGACGTCCTCGAGGCTTTTGACCGAGGTATCTAGATATTCCAGGAAAAATGCGATTCCAACGCCGAATACCAGTCCGACGACAGCGCCAAGAACGAGGTTGAGAGTTACATTGGGACTAATCGGATTATTGGCAATAACCGGCTCATCATGCACCACAATCGCATCTTCACTGATGGTATCATCGATCTCCGCGCTAACCAGTTTAAGCCTCATCTGATCAAGTAAACCTTGTTCAGTTTCGAAATCTCGTTTGGCATCGACATAATCCTGTGTATCTATACTGCGCTCCAGAGCATCTTGCTTGGTCTCATCCTTCTTTAGCTCGACTACTAACAGACGCTCTTTCGTTTCATCAAGCTGGCCTTGCAGTCGGGTCCTGAGGTTCACAACTCCCTCATCCAGTTGTTTTTTCGTCGAATCCAATATCCGTTTTTTTGAAAGCACCGACGGGTGTTTATCACCGAGTCCACTTGACCTAAGACCTTCGATCTCGCGCTTCATTGCGAGGTATTCCGGATATAGACTGCGTATAATATTGTCGGGTAGATCCAGACCCGATGCGTAGATGAGCAATTCTTCCGAATCAAACCTTGAAAGGCTTTGGATTTGAGACTCCAGTTGTGTTATCTCGCTTTCGAGTAGAGTATATTCGTTAAGCGCAAACCTTGCTACCGAATTCTCTTCGAGACCACCACTTCCAGACTCTAATGACGGATCCCCATAGTAAACGAGGTTTTTCGTCCGGCTGATCGTCGTCAGAATCTTACGCGCTTCTTCTACTTTGTCTTCTTGGTCTCGGACTGCTTTCCGCAATTCGTTAATTCCCTTCTCCAAGGTCTTACCTTCAAGTTCGACCCTGTATTCTTTATAAGATCTGGCAACTTCAGCAGCAATGTCTCGGGCATCCTCTTTGTTAGTGCTTCTTACATTTATCGAAATCAAATCCGTTCCACGAATATTCTGGGTTTCCACGACATTCTTTAGAATTCGCAAACAATCCTCTTTTTGCACTCCCCATTTATTTACTAGATCCAAATTTTCAACTACCTTCGATAAGGAATTGCGACTCCTGATTTTTTCAAACTCAGTTCCAAAAAACTGCGCGGTCATTGTCGGCATCGAATTATGGGAGAGGGCTCCAAGTGGATCAATGGCTCGCCCCCGTGGCTTCACCTCAATCGTAGCCGAACTTTCATACTTTTTCGGCATCACATAAGTAATCACAGACGCGGTCATAAAAACCAAAAGAAGCGTCAAGAGAATGATTCCATACCGATTCTTGATAACCTGCCAGTAGTCGACGGCATGAAGTGATGCTTCGTTTTGCTGTTGGGAAGGATTCATATTTTTTATTACGAGGAAAAACTGCAGTCTGCCTTATTTAAGTTTTAGTGTAGCCTATAAAAAAGCTCCCGCAATGCCAATCACTACGGAAGCTAAAATTTTACAAGATGACTGGTTTCAGTCTTATTGAAAGCTCAGGGTTAAAATTCAGCGTTGAGTCCTATGCTGATGCGACTCCGATCATAATTTCTGTTAGGAAGATCAGAATCTCCATTCGTGAAATTGTAAGTCAGTGACCCGTAAAGATAGTCTGTCAGCTTCAACGAAGCTCCGATGTATGCGTTGATCAAAAATTCATTCTGGTCGGGTTGCGCAGGAAAGGGAGCGACCGCCCCACGACCATCCTCGTAATTTGTGTTGATCAAGTTAAGACCACCGAAAAACGATAAATCTTGCGAGAGTTGGTATGAGGCTTTGCCTCCTATGCGAAGTGTTGGTTTGTTGTCGTATTCTGTAACCACACCACCTACAGTCTGAACATTGTCGTAGAACTCAGCACTATACCGGGCAAATGCGCTGACCGTAAACTGCTGGTTCACCTGTGATCGCAATGTCAACTCAAAAAAGGCATTGGTTCCGGTATCCCCATTCGCACCATCATAATCTCGGAATTGGGCACCAGCGCTTCCCACAAAAATCGTATTTGGACTGAAACGATGTTCAAGGCCAACCAAGAGATACTGATTGGTTGAATCAGAAGCTACTCCTCCCGCTTCGGTTTGACTATAACGATAGGTTGAGGTGGCGACAGTTTGAGGAGATAACTGGTAGCGGAACTGATTATAGAGCATCCATGTGAATCGGTCTGAATTCGGGGTATCCTGATATTCCAAACCAGTGAGCTTGAATCCGGTGTAGGTCGCAAAACGCTCAGTCCAGCGATAACCGAGAGCATTGTCAGTATTCCAGAACAAATACTCACCTGCTTGGCGAGACGCTGCGAAGCCATAGGAATATTCGGGTTCTAGTTGATAAGAGATGGCGTTCCTACTCACAAGTCGAAGTCTTTCGTTAAAGCGGTGAGTCAGATTTACTCCTGCGTTGGTTTGCGGGTATATTTCTTCGGATCCAGGAGCGGTAGGCCTTTCCAAATAATAAACCATCCCGAGGCGGGCAAAGACGTCCCATGTCGTTTGAGGAGTCTGAGAAACGAACGAAAGGCCCACAAATGGATTTAATGAAAATGTTTCGTCTTCAGGACCAGCCGCAGTCGGATTGGTATTGCTATCGTAGACCGCATTAACGCCGGCGCTCCAAACAATCGGAATCGATTCCTCGGTGTCGTTGGGGATGTAATACAGACCTTGGCCAAGGGCCGAGATTGACGTGGCGCAGGAAATGAGAGTTACCTTTAGTTTGATTTTCATAATCTAGTTTGGAGATGATTTGTTCTTGAAGGCTGGTGAGGTATGAGCTGGAGCGGGCAGCGGGAATCGAACCCGCATGTCTAACTTGGAAGGATAGCGCTTTACCACTAAGCTATGCCCGCGTTGACGTGCTGATTTATGGCCCAACCAACTGGGAGAAGGCAAGTATTTTTAAAATTTTTATAAGTTTCGCGGGTCTCTCCTGTGGAAATACCGTGAGAATGATCCTTGTTAGAATTTTCCAGTGCATTCGTCACAGACCTCCTTGCCTATTGATAAACGATGATCGGAGTCCGAATTTTTCTCCCATCAAAGTCCCCAAAGCCTTGATTCCAAATGTTTCAGTCGCGTAGTGCCCTGCGTAGAAAACATTCAATCTGCTTTCCTCAGCCGCGACATAGCTCCAATGCGGGCCTTCGCCGGTCACAAACGTCATGATTCCGAGGCTTGCAATCTTTGCGAGTTCTGAACCAGCCCCACCCGTGATGACAGCTACTTCTTGAATATCAGAGTCTCCGCCGGGACAAACCTGGACCTTCCTACCCACGGCCTTCGCGACCGCTTTTTCCAACTTCTCCCTGGAATCCCCCCATTTTCCGGCAACACCCATGGCAAATCCGTCTTTTTCAAGGATCGGCCTGATCGATTGCAACCCCATCGCGCGAGCGAGGAGCACGTTGTTCCCATAGTCCGGGTGCATGTCCAAAGGAAGGTGCGATGAGTAGATAGCAAGGTTGCCGTCAATAGCCGCCTTGATTTTCTCGAAATATGGTCCGGTTATCGATTGATTACCCTGCCAAAACATCCCGTGGTGGACCAATAAGAGCCCGCCTTCTTCCTGAGCTGCCTCCTCGATCACCGCCAATGATGCATCCACTGCAGAAACTATACGGTTCACCTTCCCGTCATTCTGCATCTGGAGGCCATTCAATGCTCCGGGGTAATCCTTGATCTCGGTAGTTCTCAACTCCCGATCCATGTATTTAACGATTTCTTGTAAATCAGCCATAGCGAAATTTCTAATGGTTCCGGCTCCAGATGACAACGCCTGGTGTTGAGGCACATTCACGGCCTTCGATGAAATTGACGAGTTCCTGCGCAAGCGGCGCCTCCCAGGAAATTTTTTCGCCCCCCCAATCAATCGAAAGCTTTGCCGCATGGAGCGCGTGGCGTGGCAGAAACAGTTTCTCCGCAAGTGCCTCGGTCCAACCCGTTTCCATCCATTCCAAATATTCACGTCCGTCGCCGGAATAGATTTTATCCCCGACAATAGGAAAGCCCGATGCCGCGAGGTGAACCCGGATCTGATGCATTCTCCCGGTGATGGGAGAACATCGGACCAATGCGAAACGCTGATCCGCCCGCATGAACCGTTTTTGAACGACAAACCCAGTCTCACATTCCTTGCCCGCATCATCAACAACTTGCCGAACCCAAATATCACTGGGTCCGATATCTCCAGCCCGGCATATCCGGGCATCGGACGTCCATTCTTCGACCTCCGGCCACCCGATCACAATCGCCAGATACTCCTTCTTCGCCTCCCGCCGCTCAAAAATCATGCCTAGCTCCCGCGCGGCAGCAGTGTGTTTTGCGATCAAAACGACACCGCTTGTCTCACGATCAAGACGGGTGATAATGCCAAGGCATGCCCCATTGGCGATTTCGTAGGAATAGAGACTCTCCAAGCCTCCCAGCAAAGTAGGCTCCGGCTTGTTATTGGCCGGATGAACGATCAAAGGTGCGGGCTTGTCCACGACCACCCAATCCGCCCTCTCATCGATCACCCGGAATTCAGGAACAACCTGCAAGCTCATCTGTGTTCGTTTTTAGCTAGCTATTAAAATAAAGCACGCCGGAAACCCGCTTTTACAAACGGGTTTCCGGCGTTGATCAAAAAAGCGGGTTACGCGACCCAGTCACTGACTAGGACTTGTAGCGGAGACGCTTTTTATGGCGATTCTGCTTCATGCGCTTCTTACGCTTGTGCTTGTTGATCTTTGTTTTACGGCGTTTCTTAAGTGAGCCCATGGTATTATACGGGGTTGGTGTTCAATGAAAATTTACAGGACCAGTTTGTTGAGCGGGTATTCGATGATTCCCTCAGCCCCGAGGTTCTTGAGATCGGGGATCATATCCCGAACGAGTATCTCGTCAATCACCGTTTCAACCGCGACCCAACCTTCTTCGGAAAGCGGGGAAATAGTCGGACGGCGCAGCGAGGGAAGTTTCGCCAGCATTTCGTCCAAACGATCAGCGGGAAGGTTCATTTTCAAGCCGACTTTGTCGCGAGCGAAAAGCGCGGATTTCAGAAGCAACGCAATCCGTTCCATCTTCTCGCGCTTCCAATCGTCAGTCGCAGCGGCCGGGCTGGAATAGAAATGCGGGAAAGAAGTCAGCAGCGTATCGACGATGCGCAGGCGGTTGGCTTTCAAAGACGACCCGGTCTCGGTGACATCGACGATCGCATCGACCAGATCGGGAACCTTCACTTCGGTCGCACCCCAGGAGAATTCCACCTCGGCCTTGATCCCGAGCTTGTCGAGATAGCGCTGGGTGATTCCCACGCCCTCGGTCGCAATGCGTTTTCCTTCGAGATCCTGAGGCGTCTTGATCGGAGAATTCTCCGGAACCACCAGCACCCAACGGGTCGGGTTCACAGAAGCACGGGAATACTGCAGCTCCGCGAAATCCACAAGATCCGGCCCTCCCTCGGTCGCCCAGTCAAGGCCCGTGATGCCGCAGTCGATGAATCCCTGCGCCAGATAGCGCCCGATTTCCTGCGCGCGTATCAAGTAAATATCCAACTCCGGGTCGTTCGAGGTCGGGCGCAGGCCTCTCGACGACACATAAATCTCATACCCGGCTTTTCTGAAAAGCTCGATAGTCGGCCCTTCAAGGCTGCCTTTCGGGATCGCTATTTTTAGAGTATTGGACATTCGTTGAAAAAACCCACGCTGACGCGGGGCGGCGTTTGTAATCGCGAAAACCAGGGAATCAAGCCAAGTTTCAGGAAAAATCCCTATTCAGGGTCCAAATTCACCTTTAATTCGAATAAATCACGCCTGCGATCCATGAGCGGAGTCACCGAGCCCGCCTCGCGCGAGCGATAAAGATCCCTGATATCCAGATCCGTCACCAGCATGGTTTCAACGTTCGGATCGGCTTCCGCCTGGATTCCATCACGGGCGAACTCAAAGTCCGACGGAGTGTAAACCGCAGCCCGGCCGTAATGTATGTCCATTGCAGGCACGTCGGGAAGATTGCCCACCACGCCAGCCGTAACAACGTAGATCTGATTCTCGATCGCCCGTGCCGCCGCACATGTTGTCACCCGCAGGTAACCCTGGCGGTTGTCCGTGCAATAAGGCACGAAGAGAATTTCAACCCCTTGCTCGGCCAGATACCTCGCTGCCTCCGGGAATTCGACATCGTAACAGATAAGAATACCAACCTTCGCCTTCGGCGTCTGAATCACCTGAAGCGAACTTCCGCCAGTGATCCCCCACCATGTTGTTTCCGCAGGAGTGATATGGAGTTTCGGCTGGGATACGAACGTGCCGTCCGGTCGGAACAACATCGCTTCGTTCTGCAAGCGACCGTCGGCCTGAAGTATCGGATGCGAGCCAGCGATAAGATGCAACCCCTGCTCTCGCGCCAGAGTGGACATCAATTCCTCGAACTTCGGCGTCAACTCCGCGAGCTTCCGAATTCCATCCCGCGATGAATACGGTTCCATCGCGGAAAGAAGCTGGACTGAGAAAAATTCAGGGAACAACACATAATCGACCCCGTAGTCCTCCCCTGCGGTTTCAACGAAATACCTGACCTGAGCTGCAAACTCATCGAAGTCGGCTATCCTGCGCATCTGGTATTGCACGCAAGCCACCCGAACCTTGCGATCCTCACCATCGTTACGCTGATAGTCAGGATTCAACCATTCGATCAGCGTCGCATAGTTCATACTCCGGGGGTCACGGATGTAGTTCGGCATCACATCGCGCACCACAAAACCCTCTTTGAGTTGGAAGCCCATGACCGGATCTCTCACCAAGCCGTCCTGGACTGCGTGCACGTATTCCTCAGGCGTATATTTATCTTTGTAATTGTCGTAATTCCACAACCGCCCACCGGCGAGGATACGCCGTAAATTCAGGCGCTTGCACAGATCTCTGCGGATCTCATACAGCAGCGCACCAATCCCCTGCCCTCGCTCTGCCTGATCCACATAAATCTCCGCACCATAGAGCGTGTCACCTTCCGGATCATGATTGAAAAAGTAACCATCGTCGGTGATTCCATAGTACGAATGATGCCTCAGCGGATCTCTCCCAAGAGAGACAACCAAACTCGAAGAAGCCCCGACAATCTTTCCCTCCTTCGTGATCAACACCTGCCCGTCTTCAAACATCTGCAGGTGACTCTCCAACTGGTCCTCACGCCAGGCTCCGTCTTCCTCAAGCGTCGCGGGAAAACAGGTTTTGTGTAACTCGATCATCTCGGCGAAGTCCTCACTCTGAGTTGTTCTCGCCAAGTATTTCACTCCTTTGATTTCGTATTCTTTCGGTTCCACGGCGCAAATTCTGATTCAGAAGCCGACCGCCTTCAATACCAACCGTATAAAGTTCGTTTCGAAAAACGGCACAAACCCATCTTTCTTAAGAAGGACCACGGCGGCCATTCATGATGCAAAGTGGAAATCACTCTGATTTCTGATACCCCGTGGCTCGCACAACCACTTTTCCGAGCGCTTGTGAAAAATTTCACAATCCACTTGAGACATCCGCAGCCAGCCACCATCTTCCCAGCGAACCGAGTCCCGCCATGGAAAGCACCGCAACCACTCCCGCCCACGCAGCCTACGATTCCAAGATCGAGGGCAACATCATTTTCACGCGGGTCGATGCCGCGATCAACTGGATGCGGAAAAACTCGCTCTGGCCAATGCCCATGGGTCTCGCCTGCTGTGCGATCGAACTGATGGCCACAGCCTCGTCCCGCTTCGACATCTCCCGCTTCGGCATGGAAGTCATGCGTTTCTCTCCCCGCCAGTCCGATGTGATGATCGTCGCCGGCACCGTCACATACAAAATGGCGCTCGCCGTAAAACGTGTCTGGGACCAAATGCCCGAGCCGAAATGGTGCATCGCCATGGGTGCCTGCGCCTCTTCCGGCGGCATGTACCGCTCCTACGCCGTCCTCCAAGGAATCGACCAACTCATTCCCGTCGATGTCTATATTTCCGGCTGCCCTCCGCGCCCAGAAGCCCTCATCGAGGGACTCATGAAGCTTCAAGAGAAAATCGAAGCGGAACACTCCACAGAAGATCAGAAAAAAGCCTTCTTCGAAGAAAACGCCTGATTGGAGGCATCTTCCACTGACCACCGATCACTTTCCACTTTTTCCCATGTCCACCACCACCGACAGCGCCGTCGCCACCAAAGACATCCCAGCACTCCGCGAAGCTCTCGGCGAAGGCATCCTCTCCGAAGTCGAATTCCGCGGAGAAAATACTCTCAACCTGACTCTCGAAGCTCTCCCGAAAGCTCTCGCTTACTGCAAGGAAAAGCTCAACTACGAGATGCTGCTCGATGTTTCCTCTCTCGACCACTTTGGTGAGGACCCGCGCTTCGAGGTCCTATACGAACTCGCCTCGCTGGACGACACCCGCCACATCCGCCTGAAAGCGAAAGTCTCCGAAGAAGAATCCGTCCCAACCGCAGTCCATCTTTGGAAAGCCGCCGACTGGCACGAACGCGAGGTCTGGGACATGATGGGCATCCCCTTCGCAGACCACCCGAATCTCAAGCGCATCCTCATGTGGGAGGGCTATCCGTTCTTCCCGCTGCGTAAAGACTTCCCTCTCGCGGGTCGTCCCACCGACATGCCCGACGTCGCCTTCACCGGAGTCGCCCCGCTCGAAGGCGGCCCATTCGTCACAGCCCCCGGCGCGGAAACTGTCGCCAAACGCGAACCCCGCGCCCGCCACCAAGAGTGAAGAAAAATTCAACTCTCAACTTTCAAACTCCAAACAAGAGCGCGCAATACCGGCAGGGCCGTTCTTTATTGAGAGTTGAAAATTGAGAATTGAGAGTTAAAGCAATGATCCCGCCTGCCTCCCCCGATACAGCTTCAGCCATGGCATCGTCAGCGGGCCAACTCAAGCGCGGATTCAGGCAGCTCACCACCTCCCGCGCCTCCTGGCTACTCGTGGCAATCCTCATCGCATTTCAAGTCAGCCCCATCATCTGGTCTCTGATCACACCCACTGAGAAATCCACCGCACTTGCGCAAACCCAAATGCTCATGGGCTTGAAAAGATGTGAGTTCTTCTCCGGGAGCTTCTGGCAACCGCTTTCCCACGCACTCATTCACGGAAACTGGCTTCACCTGTTCCTCAACGGCGCGGCGATTCTACTACTCGGCTCGAAGCTCGAACACATCATCGCCAGACGTTCCTACTGGCTGCTCTGCCTCTTCTCGACACTGGCGGGCGCGCTGATGTTTCTCCTGTTCACTCCATACGGAAACCCACAACCGAGCGAACCCGCGCAGCAGATCTTGGTCGGCTCCTCCGCCATCTGCTTCGCCTTCCTCGTATGCCTAACCACCCTTTCCCCGGATTCTAAATTCCTACCGGTATTTCTCAGCGGAAAAACCGTCGGCGTGGCCATCATCCTGATGACGTTGATCCTCGCCCTCCTCAACCCGGAACTTCCAACCGGTCCTCTGGCAAAACTTGGAAATTACCCCACGGAAAACGGTTTCCCGAATCTCTTCAAAGTATCCCACGCCTGCCACTTCGGCGGTGCCCTGACCGGCTGGCTCTACGGCAGATACCTCCTCCGACCCCGCGTCACCATCGAGTCATTGCGTCGCGCCAGAGAGAAAACCGAGCGCTTGGCCCAAGCCGCGAACCAGAGGTAATCGACAACAAATTTCCACCCGCCGCCTTTTTTTCGAAATCCAACACTTGCCCAATATCCGTCGCGCGCCTAAGACCTCCCGCATGGCAACGATCAATTCCAACTTCCTCAAACTCAAAGCCGGTTACCTCTTCCCTGAAATCGCACGCCGCGTCAAAGTCTACACCGAGTCCGCTCCAGACAAAGCCGCCCGCATCATCCGCTGCGGTATCGGCGATGTGACCGAACCGCTCCCTTCCGCAGTCCGCGACGCGATGCACGCGGCCGTCGATGAACAAGGTGACCGCGCAACATTCAAAGGATACGGCCCGGAACAAGGCTACGAGTTCCTCCGCCGGGCCATCGTCGACAACCAGTTCGCAAATCTCGGCATCTCGCCCGACGAAGTTTTCATCTCCGACGGTTCCAAGTGCGACACCGGCAACATTCTCGATATCTTCGGCAAGGGCAACACCATCGCCATCACCGATCCCGTCTACCCGGTCTACGTCGATACCAATGTGATGGCAGGAAACACCGGCGATGCCGACGACAACGGTGCCTACGCAGGCCTCCTCTACATGCCATGCACCGCAGAGAATCAGTTCGTCGCCGATGTCCCTTCGGAAAAAGCGGACCTCATCTACCTCTGCTTCCCCAATAACCCGACCGGAGCCGTCGCAACCCGCGAACAGCTCACAGCATGGGTCAAATATGCCAAAGAAAACGACGCGATCATACTCTTCGACGCCGCATACGAAGCCTTCATCCGCGACCCCGAAATCCCCCACTCCATCTACGAGATCGAGGGCGCGAAGGATTGCGCGATCGAGTTCCGTTCGTTCTCCAAAAACGGCGGCTTCACCGGCGTGCGATGCGCCTACACAATCATCCCGAAATCCCTCTCAGGCCGCACGGCAGACGGCACTCCCGTCCCAATCCACCAACTCTGGTCGCGCAGACAATCCACCAAATTCAACGGCGCATCCTACCCTGTCCAGAAAGCCGCTGCCGCCGTATTTTCCGAAGCAGGCAAGCAGCAGGTTTCGGAACTCATCGATCACTACATGACCAACGCGAAGCTCCTGCGCGAAGCCTGCGTTGCCCTCGGTCTCAAAGTCTTCGGCGGGGAAAACGCACCCTATGTCTGGGTCGGTTGCCCCGAAGGCGTCACCTCATGGCAGATGTTCGACAGGATGCTCGAAGGTGCCCAGGTCGTCATCACTCCCGGTTCCGGCTTCGGCTCCGCAGGTGAGGGTTATTTCCGCATATCCGCATTCAACTCCCGCGAAAATGTCGAGGAAGTCTGCCGCCGCCTGAAGGAGCAAATGGCCTGACCCATTCGGGAACTCAAATCTAAAACATACCCTCTCCGTCCTTGCCGGAACCCTTTCGGCATGGCAGAAAACCTCCATGTTGAAAATCAAATGGGCGGTCCTCTCGGGATTTTGCTTCGTTCTCTGTCAATGTGCCAGCTCCACGGGTGGTGCTAGTTCCGGACCTCCGAACATGGGTGGCCCAACCGAGGCAGAGCGTAGCGCACAGATCGCCACCGAGCCGACCGGAAACTTCTTTTATGGGCGCCGCTACTACGTCAAGAAAACCCGTTTCTGGGGTTATCTCCGTAAACCCGGCCAATCAACTCGCAACGCCAAGCTCGTTATTTTCAGGGAAGACAGGAAAAAAAGTCCCGACCGCCTTTCTGAATCAGGTTCCCCCGCCTTCGGTTTCGACAACAACTACGAATACCGAATCCAAGGCAATTACACAGGACAGGAAGCCTATGATCCGAATAGTAACCAGTTTCTTCCCGTATTCATGCTCACCGGATACGAGGTGGTGAACCGGAATCCGGGCTGGCTTTTCAGCCCTGCGGACCACTACGATCCCAACAGGGTAACCTTGATCCCCAGATAGGAACCCAGCAACATGTCGGATCAAGAATTCAGCAAAGTTTCTCCAGATCGCTCTGAGCGAAAGACCGGTGAGGCCCCGCTGATCGGCAGAGTTCACCGCACACCCGAATCGGGAGTCGCACGGAAGCGCGGCGGTGGCCAACGCAGGTCACGGAAAAAAAAGGTGCACGGAATCGTAAAGGCCTGGTCTATCCTTTTTGCTGCGGTTGCCGCTCTCGTTCTGGTCGCGGTAAGCATCTACGCTTTGAAAAATCAAACCGCCCGAAGCGGCGGGAAAACAAATTCCACCACACAATTCACAGATTTGGCAAAATCATTTCCTGAGGCGAATGAATCGGAATTACCAACTCTGAGCCGGGAAAGAGCATTGGAGATAGTCGCTTCAGCACTCGCAAACCGGGACCCCTTGAAATTCGACGCCTATTTTATCCCGCCAAGGATGGGAACAGCCTCGGAAGCCATCGAGAAACTGGAAGACCTCATTTCAGCCGAAGGCCCCATTGTAGGAACAGAATGGCTGGGATCGAAATACGCAAACAACCAGGTGTTTGGAGAAGTCGTCGTATCCAGGGAGCATGGCGGAAAAAATTCCAATCGCCTCGCCCAGTTGCTTCCACAGCCGGGAAACGAATGGCTTATCGATTTCGACTCGTTCATGCGCACCTCAAGCAGCGATTGGAAACTTATCCTGGATGGTGAAGTCCCGGTTGCCGAAGTCAGGGTGATTATCGCCCCTGACAGCTACTACAACGGTGTTTTTTCTGACGACCGCAAGTGGCAGGCTTTCGCTCTGGCATCCCCAGACGCATGGAAGAATACCCTCTATGGTTACACGAAGAGAGGATCACCCCAGCTCAAGGCCATCAAACGTATCCTTTCCACGGGTGAGTCCATGCACCGGGTAACACTGGAGATCAAAAAACTCCCCGAAGCGGGCGACCGCCAATACGAAATTTCCCGCGTCTTCTCCGAAAACTGGTTCCTCGGCGACGAACCTTTCGACGAATCCTTTTGATCGTTTTCCTTTCCGAAACGCACTTCCACCGCTAGTGTCGATTCCAATGACCGACGACCTCAGAGAACTCTTCGCCTTCCTCTCTTTCCCCAGCGTATCCACCGATTCCAAGCACAAGAACGACGTCCGCAACTGCGGAAATTGGATCATTGAAAAACTCACGGAGATGGGCCTCGCCACCGAGCTACACGAGACACCCGGCCACCCCATCGTCGTCGCGAAAAACGAACACAAGCCGGATCGAAAAACCGTTTTGATCTACGGCCACTACGACGTGCAACCGGTCGATCCCGTCAATCTCTGGGACTCCCCGCCCTTCGCTCCGGAAATCCGCGACGGCCGCATCTGGGCCAGGGGAGCCACCGACAACAAAGGCCAGATGCTCGCTCACATTCTCGGGGTTGGCAAAACCATCGCCGAAAAGGGCGAACTCCCAGTCAACCTCATCCTGCTCTTCGAAGGCGAAGAGGAAATCGGTTCCCCCAACCTCGCCCCTTTCCTCGAAAAACATAAAGCCGACCTGGCCTGCGACATCATCGCAATTTCCGACACCGGCATGGTCGCCCCCAACACCGGCACCCTCGGCTACGGCCTGCGAGGTGTCGCCTGCGCCGAAGTGAAGATCACCGGCCCCGCCCGCGATCTCCACTCAGGCCTCTTCGGCGGAGCAGTCGCAAATCCCGCCACCGCCATCGCCCGCCTCGTCTCATCCCTACACCTCCCGGACGGCACGGTCGCCATCGAGGGCTTCTACGATGACGTCCGCCCCCTCGAAGATTGGGAGCGCGAAATGTGGGCAAAAGTGCCAGGCACAGCCGACGAGGATTTCCTCAAAGTCACCGGCTCCCCGGAAACCTTCGGGGAACCCGGCTACTCCTCCGCCGAGCGCACCTGGGGCAGACCAACAGTAGAGGTCAACGGCATCGGCGGCGGCTATCAGGGCGAAGGCTCCAAGACCGTCATCCCCGCCGAAGCCTTCGTGAAAATTTCCATGCGTCTCGTCCCCGATCAGGACCCGCAAAAGATTTTCCAAAACCTAAAAGCTCACCTCGAAAAGCACTGCCCTCCCGGCGTGAAACTCGAAATCAAGATCGGCCACGACGGCAAACCCTACGCCTGCGACCCACATTCCGAATTCGGAAAAGCCGCCCAACGCGCCCTCAAACGCACCTTCCCCGGCGAGCCCATGCTCATCCGCGAAGGCGGCTCCATCCCCATCGTCGAGGCCTTCCAATCCATCCTCGGCACCGACACCCTCCTCCTCGGCCTCGCCCTAGCCGATGCCCAGATCCACTCCCCCAACGAAAATTTCCCCATCGAAAACTTCGATGCGGGCATCCGCCTAAATCAGGCTCTACTGGAAGAACTCGCCAAGTAATACGGAGAAGGTTTTTGCAAATCCTTTCGCAACCCCAGTCTTCCACTGCTCACCGACTCCCTTTGAATTTTCTTTCGAACACGATATTTTCTTCGTAATCTAATGGCATGATCTCGCGCACCGCAACACACCTTACCCCCCTGACCGCCTGCTGCCTCGGCCTGCTTGCCACCAGCGCCTACTCGCAGCAGGTAAAGCCCCTGTCACATCATGACAAATGGTCGTTTGGTGATGAATCCGCCTGGACTTGGACGGGTGATGGAGAAGAAACGGTTCTCAGCCTGGAAAAACAATCGGATTTCAAACCAAAGGTCCGAAGCCCGTTCAATCTCGCCTGGTTCGAAGGCGGCGAGTGGGAATCATTCACACTCACGGCGGAAGTCCGTCTCGACCTTTTCAACCAAGGCAACAACGACGTTTGCATCGCATTCGGAAAACAGGATGAAGCAAAATTTTACTACGCCCATCTCGGCGAAAAGTCAGATAAAGTCCACCTCCAGCTCCACCTGGTGAATGACGCGGACCGCGCATCGGTCACAGAAAAAGCGGCCAAGACCCTGCCGTGGAAACCGGACACATGGCACAAGGTAAAACTCGTTCGCGATGCGAAAACAGGATCCATCACCGTTTGGTTCGATGGCGTGGAAGTACTTTCCGCCACCGATAAAACTCTCAGCAAGGGAGGCATCGGACTTGGTTCCTTCGATGATCTGGGTTCATTCCGCAACGTCGTAGTCTCTGCGGACTAAAGAGAGAACGCTCCATCCAGTTTCACTTGAGCTTTTGAGCAAAGTTCATTGTCCGGATGAAGCTCCTTGTCGAAGCTGTTATTCAGCGCGGAGCAGGTTCCATCCCGTCACCAATGCTTTGAGTCCTGCCATTTCGATCGAGGAGTCGACTCCTGTGCCCCAAAGCATGCGTCCGTCTTCATGTTGGACCTGGACGTATGCGGCGGCACTCGCATCGGAACCGCCCCGCACGGCGTGGGAGCGGTAGTCGGTGACTTTGAAATCCTTGAGCCCGACGATTTCGAGAGCGTGGACAAAGGAATTGATCGGGCCGTTGCCGTCACCTTCAATATCGTGGGCCTTTCCATCGAGGGAAATCGTCGCCTTGCAGCTAACATCGCTGCCACCGGCCTGATGGACGAGTTCGTATTGAGTGACGGCAAGCGGACTCTCGACATTTACGAAATGCTCGAAAAACGAATCGCGGATTTCGTCTACGGTCAGCTCGCGACCATGTTTGTCGGCGAGGTCGTAGATGTATTTCCCGACGATGGGATGCATCGATTTCGGAAGGTCGAAGCCATGTTCACGATCCAGAACGTAAGCGACTCCGCCTTTTCCAGACTGGGAGTTGATACGGATGATCGCCTCGTAGGAGCGACCGATATCCTGCGGATCAATCGTCAGGTAAGGTACGCCCCAAGGGAGATTCGGATCGTCTTTCGATTCCTTTTCCCGGCGGTCCAGGCCCTTCTTGATCGCGTCCTGATGCGAACCGGAAAACGCGGTAAAGACCAGCTCGCCGGCGTATGGCTGGCGTTCCGGGACGACCAGGCGGGTGAACCTTTCATACCTCAGGCGGATGTCGGTGAGACCGGAAAAGTCGAGTCCGGTTTCGATACCGTGGCTATTCATGTTCAGTGCGAGTGTGACGATATCAAGGTTGCCGGTGCGTTCGCCGTTTCCGAAAAGCGTTCCCTCTACACGGTCTGCTCCGGCCATCAGGCCGAGTTCGGTCGCCGCGACTCCGGTGCCGCGGTCGTTGTGAGTGTGGAGCGAAATGATCACGGAATCGCGTTTTTCCAAATTCCGGCCCATCCACTCGATCATGTCCGCGTGGATGTTCGGCGTGGTCCACTGCACAGTATCGGGCAGGTTCAGGATCATTTTTTTCTCCGGTGTCGGCTGCCAGACATCGATTACCGCGTTGCAAACCTCGGCGGCGTAATCCAGCTCGGTATCGGAAAAGGACTCGGGCGAATATTGCAGCACGACTTCCGTTTGTGGGATCGTCGGGACAAGTTCCCTGACCAGCTTCGCGCCATCGATGGCGATCTGCTTGATCGATTCACGTGAGGCGTCGCTGAACGTCACCCGGCGCTGCAGCGGGGAAGTGGAGTTGTAGATGTGCACAATGGCGCGCTTCGCGCCGGCGATCGCTTCGAAGCTGCGACGGATCAACTGCTCGCGGGTCTGCACCAGGATCTGGATAGTGACGTCTTCAGGAATCCGGTTTTCCTCGATCAGGCGACGGCAGAAATTGAATTCGGTATCTGCGGCGGAGGGGAAACCGATCTCGATTTCCTTGAAGCCGATGCCCACCAGCAGGTCGAAGAATTCCAGCTTCTCCTCAATCGACATCGGTTGGGGAAGTGCTTGGTTTCCGTCCCGTAGATCCACCGAACACCAGATCGGGGCACGGGTGATCGTCTGGTCCGGCCATGTGCGGTCGGGCAGGGAGATCGCCGGAAACGGACGGTATTTGGAAAGGCTGGTCGGCTTCATGGATGGATTCGTCGGGTTTCGACGGGGCGCAAAGCTATGCCGGATCCCCGGTGGGAAGCAAGAGCCGGCTCACTGCCTCCACAGCCACTTCATTGCATCCGGAAAGATCGCACCCATGTTCTTGCCGCTGTGGCCGTGGTTTCCCCATACATACTTGTAATCGTAGCCCTTGAATTTCAGCGCCGCCTCCATCGCCACACCCGATTTCACCATGGAGTCCGGCCCCAGCTTCGGCACGAGCTTTTTCAACATCACTGGTGAACGTCGGGGAACTTGCGGATTCTTTCAAGTGGCTCTAGAACCTCTCTAGCGATGCCCGCCGATTACCACACCCACACCCCCCTCTGCAAACACGCCACCGGCACGCCGGAGGAATATGTGGAGGCCGCGGCCGCCGCAGGGCTGACGGAATATGGCATCTCGGACCACGCCCCATGCCACCCGGAGCCTTTCGATGACTGGCGGATGCTGGAAAGTGAGCTTCCCGAATATTTCGACTGGATCGCCCGCGCGAAACAAGCCGCCGGCGACCGCCTTAAAATTCGCGCCGGGATGGAATGCGATTGGATCAAAGGCTGCGAGAATTTCATCGCGGAACTCGCCGGAAAATACGACTGGGACTACCTCATCGGCTCCGTCCATTACTTAGGTGGCTGGGATTTCGATAACCCGAAGTGGCTCGGAAAATGGGCGGAAACCGATGTCGATGCCGTCTGGACCGAGTATTGGGAAACCTATGCCGAGATGGCGGAAAGCGGCCTCTTCGACATCCTCGCCCATCCGGATCTGGTCAAGAAATTCTCCTACGCCCCGGCCGGAGACCTCGACCGCTTTTACGATCCCGTCATCGAGACCATCGCCGCCAACGGCTCCGTCATCGAGCTCAACACCGCCGGCCTCCACAAGCCCTGCGCCGAAGCATACCCCGCCCCCCGTTTCCTCGAACTCGCCGCCTCCGCCGGCATCGGCCTGGTCATCTCCTCCGATGCCCACGCCCCCAACGAAGTCGCCCGAGATTTCCCAAGAGCCCGCGAAATGGCAATCGCAGCAGGCTACCGAGAAACCCAACTCTTCAAAAAGCGCCAGCGTACCGGAGAGCCGTGTCTGTGACCGGCTTTTCCAAAGGATCGGCATCACACGCAGCCGGTCACAGACACGGCTCTCCAAACGTCCTTGAGGTTTAAAGTTTAAAATTTAAAGTTTCCCCATGAAAGCCTACCACGCCCTCCTCCGCGACGTCCTCGAAAACGGAGAGGCACGCGGCGACCGCACCGGCACCGGCACGCTCTCCGTCTTCGGCAGGCAGGCGCGCTACGATCTCCGCGAAGGCTTCCCCTGCGTCACCACGAAAAAACTCCACCTCCGCTCCATCATCCACGAGCTGCTGTGGTTCCTCAAAGGCGAGACCAACATCGCCTATCTCAAGGAAAACGGCGTCACCATCTGGGACGAATGGGCCGACGAAAACGGCGAGCTCGGCCCCGTCTACGGAAAGCAATGGCGGCGATGGGAAGGCTCGGGCGATACTGTCATCGACCAGATCGCCCTGCTCATCGACGGCCTCAAAGGCAACCCCCACTCCCGCCGCCACATCGTCTCCGCATGGAACGTCGGCGAGGTGCCGGACATGGCACTCCCGCCCTGCCACCTGCTTTTCCAGTTCTACGTCCACGAGCCACTTGAAAATGGAAACGGCAAACCCGGCCTGTCCTGCCAGCTCTACCAGCGCAGCGCGGATCTGTTCCTCGGCGTACCCTTCAACATCGCCTCCTACGCACTCTTCACCCACCTCGTCGCCCAGGTCTGCGATTACGAGTCCCGCGATTTCGTCCACACCTTCGGCGATCTCCACCTCTACAGCAACCACCTCGACCAAGCCCGCCTCCAACTCACCCGCGAGCCAAGACCACTTCCCAAGCTCATCCTCAATCCCGAGGTGAAAACCATCGACGCCTTCACCTTCGACGATATCCACCTCGAAGGCTACGATCCCCACCCCACCATCAAAGCCCCCATCGCCGTCTGAAGATTTTCAACCACGAATGAACACGCATTTTAACGAATCAGAAAAATTACGAATCCGCCTCACACAATCCGACTTCAATTGGTTTCATCTCGCCAAGCATTCGCGTAAATTCGTGTTCATTCGCGGTTAACCTCTTCTACTTGTTATGCCCCACCTAACCGCCATCGTCGCCATGGATCCGAACCGCCTCATCGGCGCGGACGGAACCCTCCCCTGGCACCTCCCCGAAGACCTCGCGTTCTTCAAGAAAACCACCCTCGGCCACCCAATCCTCATGGGGCGAAAAACCTTCGATTCCATCGGCAAACCTCTCCCGAAAAGAAGGAACATCGTCCTCACCCGCGACAAAACATGGTCGCACGAGGGCGTCGAGGTCATCCACAGCCCCGATCAGATCTCGGAAATAGGCAGCCAGATTTTTGTCATCGGTGGCGCTGAAATCTACAGAGCCCTCTCCCCGCTCATCGACGAATGGCTCGTCAGCCACGTCCACCACTCTTACGCCGGCGACACCTACCTAGCCCCCTTCGAAATCGACTTCCCCAAATCCGAGGAAGTCGAGGGCCACGAGAACTTCACCGTGAAACGCTATCTCCGCCGCTCCGATTCGCCACGGCTACCTTCCAGCCATTTCCCATAAGCACCCGCTTCCTCCTACGGAGCCTTTGATCGCTCCAAATCCTTCAGCAGCCCCGTCCAGACTTCATTCGCAGCGCATTTCCAAAAGCTGTCACCGCTTACTACGCGCGCTGTTGGCAAAGGCGTTTTCAGAGTAGCAGGGAAACTTCTTTCGCTGGGGGAGTTCAGATCCAAATTTTCCATCCAGGTTACCAACAAGAGAATCGTTCTGGAAGTGACGGGCAGGTGGTGGATACTCGGCGAAACGATGGGCAGACTTTCACGAAATGGGACTGAGCGATGTGTTCGGATTTTGCGGGCGGTGGATGAGGGCATGCCGCGTTCCGGGGATTTGCAGCAGGAGCTTGCAGATGCGGATGCCGCACACCTGCGGGGCTACTACCTGCCGGATGAGGACGACCGGTTGCGAAATATTCTCGCCGGCTATCTGGAGATTCGTGAGGCGCTGAAAATGGCGTTGGCGAGGGTCGAGCCTTGGATCGACAAGAAGGAGAGTCTCAGTGCGGAGGATAGGCTGCGTGCGTTTATCATCGGCTTCACGGCTGCCTGCCTGTTGCTTCGAACTGGTTCATACGTAGTCCGGATCGCGGAGGGCAGGCCTGTCGTCGCTCAGAAACTGGATGAGGCGGAACCCCGGTACGGGATCGCGCGTAAATCGTTCACAGAGATCTACCGGGCGCAGAGCTCGGTAAAACGGATGTGGAAATTTTTCATGGCATGGCGTTTCTATGATGAATACCGCCGGAATATTCTCGCGATGTCGGATGACGAATTGGTCGGCGACCTTGTCCCATTGCTCATTGCGGAGGAGCCTTTCATGGAAAGACGCGGGCGTGAGTATCTCGCAAAGCGTTTCCGCTACCGACTGTTTTCGTTTTTTCGAAGGAATCGCTCCGGGTTTGAGAATACAATGTCGTGGATTCTTGAAATCGGGGGCAGGACGGTTTCTGAGATGCGGGATCCGATGATTGGCCTTATCGCCATGCCCAAGCGGGTCCCCGGAGAACCGCTCGAAGCGGTCCGCACATTTTTGAAACCGGGAGACATCATCGTGACCCGCCACAGGGATGCCCTGACAAATGTTTTCTTGCCAGGATTCTGGCCGCATGCCGCGCTGTTTGTGGGAGAGCAGGCAGCGGGTGGAAATGTGGTGGAGGCTAAAAAAGACGGTGTGCTACTCAGGGAATTGGATGAGACGTTGAAAGTCGATTCCTTCGTGGTGTTGCGTGCGGATGTGGATGCGGAGGTTCACGCAGAGGTGGTGTCCCGCGCGATGAGCCATGTGGGGAAGCTTTTCGACTTCGCGTTCGATTTCAAGCAAGCCGACCGACTTGCCTGCACCGCATTAGTTTACCGGAGCTGGCACGGCCTGGCTGGGATGAATTTCACCCTCGGCGAGCAGGCAGGGCGTTTCTGCTTACCAGCGGAAGACCTGATCGATCAAACTCTCGGAAGTGGCCTGTTCAAAGTCGTGGCGTTTTTCGGCGAGAACTGTGAGAAGGTGAGTCTCGGGGAAGCTGCAAATCTCAAGTTCAAGCGTTGAGTGGGAGTTATTTGCCTCGTTCAGGCGGAAGCGCGCCGCAATCGATCCATGATCGCGACGCCGAGGCCGACTTCGCTGAAAGGTTCGGCGATGATTTCATCGAGGCCCATCTCGTCCATTTCGCGCATGGCATAGAAGAGACGGACGGCGGCTTCGGCTTGTTTGCCGTTGCCAGGGCTGAGTGCGACGACGCTGTCCCAACGGTGCATACGGACGAACTCGCCGCCCTCTTCGCCTTTGTAGCTGAGCAGGCCGTAGGTTTTTCCCGGCTCGGGTGTGAAATCCTCGGGTTTGGAGATGAGGCGAAACGGGGTGAGCGGCGCGTAATGGCTTTCGAGTTGGCCGGGTGCTTGGAGTTTGTCGCCGGGTTTCACCTTTTCTACTTTTCCGAATTTCTGGAGCTGCTCCTTGGTGATCGGGCCGGCGCGGTGGAGGTAGAAGAACGGTTTTTTTCCCTCGCGTGGCTCAATGCGGATGATCGTGCTTTCGAGGCCCTCGTTGCAGGCCCCCGCATCGACGATGAGCGGGATGCGGCCTTCGAGTTCCTTCATCACTGCGGAGGCGGAAGTGGGGGAAATGCGGCCGAAACGGTTCGCGCTCGGGGCGGCGATGGGGTTGCCGAGGGCTTTGTTGATACCGCGGAAAATCGGGTGACCGCTTTGGCGAACGCCGACGGTCGGCAGCCCGCTGGTGACAATATCCGGGACTTCCGGGGTCTTTGGCAGGATGATGGTGAGCGGACCGGGCCAGAATTCGTTGGCGAGTTTGTTGACTGTTTCACGGATATCTTCCGGAACGATGGCCACCCGTTCCAAATCCTGGAGTGAGGCGATGTGAACGATGAGCGGATCGAAGCTCGGGCGTTCTTTTGCCGCGAAAATTTTCGCAACGGCCTCGGGATTGAACGCGTCAGCCGCAAGGCCGTAAACCGTCTCGGTCGGCAGCGCGACAATCTCACCTTGCTGTAACAGGGCGACCGCTTCCTGCTGCGCTTCTTTCATACCATCGTCCGTGGCCTCTATGATCCTTGTTTCGAACACAACGGGATGTTCGGGAATGCCGCACTGCATTGCAAGTGCGATGGATGCTCACAGCGCTCATCCCGCTGTTTCGCATTTGCGTTGAAAGGTAAGCGGGCAGGTGCTAGATGAACGCTCGTGAGCGAGAAAGATCTACTGAAACTATTAGAAACATCCTCGCCGGACAGTCGGCGCGTGCGACTGGCACAATGGGTGGAGTCTAAACGCATTCAGACTTTCGTGATCGCGGTCATCGTGCTCAATGCGATCGTTCTGGGTCTTGAGACGGATGCGGCGACCATGGCTCGGTTCGGCACGCTGTTGCTAGTGATCGACAAGCTCTGTCTGACGGTTTTTCTTATCGAAATCGGGGTGAAACTCTTCGCATACCGCCTCCATTTCTGGCGCAGTGGATGGAATATCTTCGATTTTTTAGTGGTGGGTGTTGCCCTTGTTCCCGGCAGCGGGGCTTGGGCCGTGCTTCGTTCCCTGCGGGTGCTCCGTGTCTTGAGGCTTCTCACGGCAGTCCCCAGTCTGAAAAAGGTGATCAGCGCGTTTGTGCATTCGATCCCCGGTCTCTCCAGCGTCATCGCGGTAATGGCGATTTTCTTTTACACAGCGGCGGTCCTATCCACCCAGTTGTTCGGAGAAACTCATCCGGATTGGTTCGGCTCCATGGGGGCTAGCCTCTTCACGCTTTTCCAGATCATGACTCTGGAAAGTTGGTCAATGGGCGTCGTGCGCCCGGTGATGGAAGCTCATCCGTGGGCGTGGGCCTATTTTGTGCCATTTATCATTATCGCCACTTTCACGATTCTGAATCTGTTCATCGGCATCATCGTTTCCACGATGCAGGAGCTGGCACTCACTCCGGATCTAACCCATAAGGATCCTGAAATGTTGGAACTGCTTGAGCGGATAGAAGGCGATCTTCGCTCACTCCGCGCCCAAATTGATAGAAAGGAAGAGTAGCGGATCCGCTTCTAACATATCACCTCAACCCTTCGCGCCGAGGTGGTAGAACGCCCACCGAAGTTCCTCCTCGTAGGCATGCATTGTCGGATAGGGAGGATTTACCGAGAGTTCGCGCAGCGATTGATTCGTCCGCTCCGGCGGGACGAGCGCCTGGAGATCGATCATCAACACGGTGATCTCCGTCGTGTTCTTCAACCTGATCAGACGCTCCCCATAGAAAATCACGGACTCCTCGCTGGTTTCCAGTGAAATGCGGTGAGGAGCGTTCGTGAAGAAGAGATCGATGCGGAAGATCTTCTTTTCCTCCATCTTCAGGGAACGCTGCGTTACAAGCGCCGGGTAACTGCCGTGATGCGAATGCCGCATCTCGGTCTTCAGTTCAGTCTTGGATGAAAGCTTCTCCGTATCGATCCCCGCCGCTGCGATGAAGACAAGGTCGCTTTTCTCTTTTCGATACCGCCGTCCCATGGATGTCCGTAGGGTGATTCCGCCGTCTTCAAGCGTAATCCGTTGGCAGCGGAAATCCTCATGGAGAGCCGGAATCTCGTTGTCGGCTACGACGTCGGTTTCGCAACCTTTCGCCCGCAATCCAGCTTGGAATTCCCGAGCGTCGTCGAGTTCCAAGCTTGAAGAAATGATCCCGAACCAGTCCCGGGCGATGTAGGCGCAGTCCGCCCGTGCGACACTCGGAACCTTTGTCGAAATTTCCTCAAGTTCCTGCCTTGTCAGCTTTGGCTCGAGGGATCGCAGGATTAGGCTGTAGGTCATTGGAACTTTTACAGGCTCAGCAGGAAGGTCCCCGCTGAAGGATCACCCTATTTCCCTTTCGCCAACGCTCCCGGCTTCACGACAATATTTCCATACCGGTGCAGGGTTTCGGTGACAGCTTGCTCACGATACCAAACCGGCAGTTCGATCCTTGCGTCCCAAACGACAGGGCCACCCGCAACTCGGATACCCGCATGATTCGCGGCAGCACGTAGTGGCGGGGTCGCATTGGGAGTTCGCAGAAGGTGGGCGATCTTGGCACTGGTTGGAAAGCTTTTGAGAAGCTCCTCCTCGGACTCAAACTTCATTTTGAGGCCCAAGTCTACCATCCATTCCCTGCGGGTTTCCGAGGAAAATTCATACGGCATCCCGACCGCCTCAGCGGCGAGAATCAGGCGCGCGGCATCGCGATCAGAAACCTCCGAATCGATACGGACCCAGGCATGCTTGAAGGTGCGGTAGCGGAAAACGTTCGCCTCGCAACGTAGGCCGTTGGGATCGTGTTCCTTATCAAATTCCCTTTCTTTCCAGAACGCATCGCTGCTCGCGAAGGCCGCAAGCGCTTCCGCCTCATCGGGGAGAGCCTCTTGCAGTTTTTCGAGAACCTGAAGCTTCGCCTCGGCCGATTTGGTCGGTAGAGAAACGTTTTTCCAATCACCGAACTGCGGGACGTAATTCGGTCCGCCCGCCTTCGCACCCGGTCCGAAGTAAGATCGTTTCCAGCCGCCGAAGGGTTGGCGCTCGACGATTGCTCCGGTGATCGGGCGGTTCACATAAGCGTTGCCAACTTCCACAAGATCTTTCCAAATTTCAGTCTCGCGGTCGTCGAGCGAATGGATCCCGCCGGTCAGGCCGAACTCCGAATCGTTCTGGATGCGGATCGCGTCCTCGAAATTTTCCGCGCGAATGAGACCCAGCACAGGACCGAAGCATTCGGTGCGGTGAAACCAGCTTTCCGGCGCAACACCGAGCTTGATCCCCGGCGACCAGAGGCATGGGTTTCCGGCTATCATTTTCGGTTCCAGAAGCCATTCTTCGCCCAGTTCTAGGCGTGTCAGTGCCCGCTCTAAGGCTTCACCCGGAGCGCGGATGACAGGTGTTGAGAACGAGGAATAATCCCACGCCGGCCCGACTTCAAGCGATGCCGCCGCATCCCGCAACTGCCGGCGGAAAGCCTTACTATCGTAAATCTCCGCTTCGATGATACCGAGCGAAGCGGCGGAGCATTTCTGACCCGAGTGGCCGAAGGCGCTTTTCACCAAATCTTTGACCGCCATATCGAGGTCGGCGGCTGCGGTGATGATCAGGGCGTTTTTGCCACTGGTTTCGGCGAAAAGGTGAAGCTCCGGCTTCCAACCAAGGAACATCTTTGCTGTCTCGTGCCCACCAGTCAGAACCACCGCTCCGACCCGCTCGTCCGTCACTAGTGACTGGCCGAGTTCGTTGTCCGGGCATGGCAGGAACTGGAGCACATCACGGGGAATTCCCGCCCGCCACAGAGCCTGCACCATTACCCATGCAGTAAGAATCGTTTCGGGAGCGGGCTTGAGTATCACGGTATTACCCGCAACCAGAGCTGCGAGAACACCACCGCACGGAATCGCGAATGGGAAATTCCAAGGTGGTGTGACGAGCACGGTTCCGAATGGTTCCAACTCGCAGCCATCGGAATTGATACTGCGCGCGTAGTAGTTCGCGAAATCGATAGCTTCCGAAATTTCAACATCCCCCTCCATAATAGATTTTCCTGCGTCCATCACCATCGTCGCAGTCGCTTCGCCACGGATTTTAGCAATCTCCACGGCGGCCTTCCGCAGTAGATCCGCGCGGCTTTCAAAGCCACGCTCGACCCACGCGGGGCGGCTGTCTTCGGCACATTTGAGAGCGCGTTCGATCTGTTCCGCTCCGGCCATCGCGTGGACGTAGGAAGTTTTCCCCGGACGCGATGGATCCTCCACGGTCGACTCGGTCTCGCCCGTTTCTTCATCTCCGCCGATGACCAGTGGAACCGGACTGACATCCGATTCACGTAGGGTGTCCACTTTCTCGCGCGCCCATGTCGAGTTTACCTTCAGGGCCCAATCGGTATCGGCGGCGTTGTGGAAGCGCCCATCTTTGGGATGTTCAGCAAATATCTCTTTGGTTCTGTCCTGCTTACGGGCCTTCTCGGATGAGATGCTGTCCTTTCTCGCGCAGGCGGCGAGGAAACGTTTCTTCTGCTCGTTCCATGCCGGATTGCCTTCCTGGATCGCGAAAATATCGTGAAGGAAATTTTCCTCCGAAGTATTCTCGTCGAGCCTGCGGACCAGGTATGCGATCGCACTTGGAAAATCATCGTGCTCGACGATGGGCGCGTATAGCAGGAGGTCCGAGGCCGCGGAGTGAACCGCCCGTGCCTGATGGTTCGCCATACCTTCCAGCATTTCGAATTCGATTTTTTCGCCCACACCCTCGCGCTCACGTAGCAGTAGCGCGTAAGCGATATCGAAAAGATTGTGGCTCGCGACGCCGAGTTTCACGGCTTCCGCGACCTCTTTTTTGCAACCCTCGTGGAGCATTCTTTTGAAATTCGCGTCGACCTCTTCTTTGCTTCCGTAGGGTGCGAGTTCCCATTCGTGGAGTTCCGCGTCCACGGATTCCATCGCGAGGTTCGCGCCTTTCACGATGCGGATCTTGATGCCCGCGCCGCCCTGTTTCTTTCGCTCCAGCGCCCATGCGTTCAGCTCTTTCTGAACCGGCCATGAGTCGGGAAGGTATGCCTGCAAGACGATACCAGCCTCCAGATTGAAGAATTCCGGCTCATCGAGAAGCTGGCGGAACACTTCGCATGTCATGCGCAGGTCACGGTATTCCTCCATGTCGAGATTGACGAACTTCGGTTTGCTCTTGGCCGGATTCGCGATCGCGGCGCGGTAAAGCCGCCGCATTTGGGTTTTGATTTTCTCCACAGTCTCGTCGTAGGCGATCAAGTGGATCTGGCTGAAGATTGCCGAGATTTTCACCGAAATATAGTTCACATCGGGATCGGTGATACGGTCGAGAATGACTTGGATCCGGTGCTCCGCCTCGGCCTCGCCAAGTATCGCCTCGCCGAGCTGGTTCAAGTTCATACGCATCCCAGCGTCACTCCGCTTTTGCAAGTGCGGCTTCAGCTTGCGGTTCTCAGCCGGGAGGATGACTGACCCACTTTCATGTCTTACCGCACCGGTCACCGCAGGCATTACCAGACCAGGGAGGAACGAAGACCCGAAGGTTCCGAGAGTCATCGCCGCTCTTTCCGGAAACGACAGGTAGTGAGGCACTCCGTAGGAATCCACCAAATGCCGGAATTGCGAAGCAGAACGCCCCCACGATGGCGGACGAAACACCTGGTCGGCCATCGCCAGCGTGAATGCTTTTCCGGACGCGTCCTTCATCATCCCCGCCAGCTTCGCGCCTTGGCGTTTCTCCGACCATGTCTCGATAGCCCGGCTGGTGTTCAACAACTCCGCCGCCAATTCCACTGCGGAATTCGCAAGCACGGTGTCGTCCTTCGGTTGTTCTTTTACTTTCGAGGTGATTTGGTCGATTCGTTGATGATTCATGGGAAAATGAGATCCGGGATCTGCTCTGATCCGGATCTTTATCGGATTCGTTTAAACCCAAGGTGGCAGGGGAAAAGCGCTTGGCAAATGGTTCCGCTACTCATGAGCCTGCGCATGGCAGGTGTGATGAAAGCGCGGCGCTCCAGTAGCAAGCAATTCCTATTCCTTCTCGAAGAATAGTGTGAATTCCTGTCGATTGTAAGTCAGGTGGGTGCGGGCGACCAGCGATAAGCCGCTTTGCTTCGCGATTTCCAATACGTCCTTTTCCAGACTATCGATCTCCGTGATGGATTCCGCGCCAGTGGTTTTCAAAGTGAAGACTGCGAGTCCGCGAGGTATGAGAAAATCTTTCAGCCGCGTGACCAAGGTGATCGCCTGGCGCGGTGCGCCGTTCATGTCGGAAACGATCGCGTCGTAGCGCATGCCACGTGGCGGAACGAACTCCGCCACGTCCTCACGAATGAAGCTGAGATTCGGATGATTCGCGAGGCGGGGATCGAGCGGTGCGCGGTCGATTGCGGAAACCTCGTATTCGCGCTTCAGTAGCTCGGAGGTCATGCCACCGGGACTCGCACCAAGTTCCAGCCAGTGGGCTCCCTTTTTCGGAAGGCGACGATGCATCGAGAGAAAATGCAGACCTTCGGCGATCTTCGCTCCGGCACGGCTCACCGTATCGTCCGCGTTCTGCGCGATGTATTTCGTGCCACCCGGATGAATTCCACCGGCTTGGAGAGGAGTTGTGATTCCACAGAAGATTCCTTCTTTGCCGACCAGACAGAACAGCGTTTCTTTTTTCGGATCCTGTTCCTCGGCGGTTTTGGGAGAACTCTCGGGAAGCTCGAACACCTGCAGCGCGCGTCCTCGGAAATTTGATGCCAGCGCTTTGTAATATCGTTTGAGCGAACCGGGATCGAGCTGACCGACCAGGATCGTCTGCGGGTTCTTGCTCTCGAATTTGTAATAGATCGTCTGCGCGGCCTTCTCGATGAAGCCCTCCATTTTCTCCGGGTTGCACGGCCAGGAATGCTCCACGGGAATATGAAACCGGATGAAACGCGCGGCGGACGATTCTCTGATCAGTTCCGGGTTTTCGGTTTGAAAAAGGAAATATTCGCTACCCAGCTTCTTGACCTTTTCCGCACCAAGAATCCCGAGAATTTCCGGGACGAGACCGGAGAAAACTTCGGAGATGCGAATGAGGTGGGTGGACATGGGGGGAAGTGACTAGTGCCGAGTGATCAGTGATCAGTGGAAGACTCGGGTTGGTGGTAAGAATTTCACCGCAGAGACGCTGAGGTCGCAGAGGAGCGCGGAGCCAAGGTTACGGCTCCTGTCACAATTCTCCCTCTTCCTTGAAGGTTGAATTTTGAGAGTTGAAAGTTTAGCGCTTGCTGCGGTCCTCGCCGGAAACGCTTTTCGCGGCGCGCTTGCGGGCGTTGGCGTCGAGGATGCGTTTGCGGAGGCGAATGTTCTGCGGAGTGGCTTCCACGAGTTCGTCGGCATCAATGTATTCGATGGCGCGCTCAAGGGAGAAACGCAGCGGCGGGGAAAGTTTCGAGGTCTTGTCCTTTCCGGAGGAGCGCATGTTGTCGAGGTGCTTCTCTTTCACAGGGTTGACCGGCATGTCGCCGACGCGTGGGTTTTCCCCGACAAGCATGCCGCCGTAGATCGCATCGTTCGCACCGACGAAAAGCACTCCCCTATCCTCAAGCGCTTGAAGCGAGTAGGTGGTCGCTGTGCCGGCCTCCATGGAGACAAGCGTTCCCGTGGTGCGGGTGACGATCTCACCGGCGTGCGGACCATACTCCCGGAAAAGGTGCGACATGATGCCGTGGCCGGAGGTGAGGTTGACGATTTCCGTTTCGAAGCCGATCAAGCCGCGGGTCGGGATTAGCGCGGTGATGAGAGTTTCGCCGGAAGGCTCGGTCTCCATGTTCTCCATCATGCCTTTGCGGTTGATGAGGGATTTCAGGATTCCCTGGGTGTATTCGCCCGGAGACTCGACGTAGAGGGTCTCGAACGGTTCGAGGAGCTTGCCGCCTTCGTCGCGACGATAGATCACGGTCGGACGGGAAACGCAGACCTCGAAGCCTTCGCGACGCATTTGCTCGACGAGGACGGCGATCTGCATCGCGCCACGCGCGGAGACATTGAATACGCCGGCTTGCTCAGTGTCTTCGACTTGGAGCGAGACGTTGGTTTTGATTTCGTGCATCAGGCGCTCACGGATGGCGCGGGAGGTGACGTGCTTGCCTTCTTTTCCTGCGAGCGGGCCGTCGTTGATGGAGAACTCCATGGAAACGGTCGGCGGATCGATTTCCACGAACGGAAGGGCTTCCTGCTCCTTGGTGGCGGCAAGAGTTTCGCCAATATCGATATCCTCGATGCCTGCCGCGATACCGACGATGCCGCCTGCTCCGCAACCTTCCGAATCCTCCGTAGCGAGGCCGGAATAGGTGAAAGTTTTCATGACCTTGGACTGCTGGGTGGTGCCGTCCTTGCGGTGGAGGAAAATCGTATCGCCTTTTTTGACGGCGCCGCCGAGGACTTTCCCGACTGCCACACGACCGACGAAACTGTCCCATTCGATGTTCGAAACGAGCATGTGGAAAGGCGCGTCCGGGTCTGCGGTGGGTTCGGGGATGAAATCGACGATTTTGCGTAGAAGCGGGATGCAGTCCTTACGCTCGTCATCCGGGCTGTCCATGAAGTATCCGTCGCGGGCGGAGCCGTAGCTGAAGGGAGCTTCGAACTGCTCTTCGGTGGCGTCGAGATCGAGGAAAAGCTCCAGGACCTGATCATGGACTTTCTGCGGATTGGAAAGCGGGCGGTCGAGTTTGTTGACGACTACGATTGGCTTGAGACCTTCCTGGAGAGCCTTGCGGAGCACGAAGCGGGTTTGTGCCTGCGGGCCACCCGCCGCATCGACGACGAGGAGGACGCCGTCCACCATTTTCATAACCCGCTCCACCTCGGCACCGAAGTCGGCGTGGCCCGGGGTATCGACGATGTTGATCGTGTAGCCTTCCCAAAGAATCGCGGTGCTTTTCGCTTTGATCGTGATGCCCTTTTCTCTCTCAAGATCCATGGAATCCATGGCGCGCTCCTGCTGTTCCTGGTTCTCGCGGTACGTGCCACCGGCTTGCAGGAGTTGGTCGACGAGGGTGGTTTTCCCATGGTCAACGTGGGCGATGATGGCGAGGTTGCGTATCTTGAGTGACATGAATTTCGAAAGTTTGCTGCTTTGGACGCGGGGCTATGGAGGGTTTTCACCCGGATGGCAAGGCGCGAATGCGGAACTCCAAGCGAAAGACAGGGCGATTGCCCAGCAGAGCAAAGGGAGCTTGTTTTGAAGGGGTTTTCCAATTGCCGCTAAACATCCGCCCTAAAACGCTCAAGTTAGGTGGGTCATGAAATGCGCTCACATTTGCTCTCCTCTCGATCCCGTCAGCCAAGGCCTTGAAATCAGGCATACCACGACAAAATTCGAGATCGATCAACTGCGTGCCGCCCTCAATGACGAGCACTACCTCAAGGCCGGGCGACCCGCTGGAAACACCATCTGGCAAGGGATTTACCAGACCGATTCGGATGAAGGCCACCCGGTGCTTTGCGC
>Ga0222650_1000146_pt1 | contig 63666 bp, 55 predicted proteins | sample AntAcemetagen367_FD_179820 | JGI IMG/M metagenome (GOLD analysis project Ga0222650, IMG submission 179820) | Saline water microbial communities from Ace Lake, Antarctica - #367 | ecosystem: Environmental > Aquatic > Non-marine Saline and Alkaline > Saline | place: Antarctica: Ace Lake... | reverse complement strand
ATAGTTTTAGACATACCGATTTTGCCGACTCAGTCGCCATGTCAATGCAAATATCGACTTTATTTGTTTTAAATAACTCTAAATAAGCGCGTTACCCTTAAGTTGACGCCAATGGGTGCGGGCTCTTACCAAACCAACTTCTTAATGAGCGGTTGCTCAAGAAGCCCTTTGGCTTGGAGGCCTCTTTTTGTTATGAAAAGAGGCGTCGTTGTGCATGCGCAGATGACATTACCTCCACCTCAATGATTCCGAAATTCCTCTCTTCCATCCTGCTTTGGACCTCTTCAGCTCTCCTTTCGACAGCACAAAGCGAAATCCTTGCGATTGAGTTTAATCAGGACGATCAGGCAGATTTTGAGGTGTGGCCATCGGCCCTGTCAGGCGGGACGTCGTCGGCAAATTTCACGACAGATTCTGCGCTCACCTCGGGCACGACAACCGTCGTATTAACGGCAAGTTCAAGCTTTGGCGTGCCCTCCAATCGGGGGAGCAGCGATGGTAATCCTCCCGGTTATAGCTACCAACGTCTTTATGAGGATCTCCTGATTGCCTTATCGCCCACTGGGTTTCTGACTCTCGACTTCAGCGGTCTGAATCCGAACGAGGTTTATGAATTTACCCTTTATGCGTGGGACCCGGGGGCCTCCGATGGTTCCGATAAGGTGTGGACGGTGACTTCCGGGACTGGCGATCCTGTCTCGGCCTCCGTTAATTTCGAGGACCCCTTGGTCGACAATCAATCGTTCGCGATGGTCTTCGAAATCGAGACCACGTCCACGGGGACGTTTCAGGTGAGGAACACCGGTGGGCTTTCACGGTCGGCGATGAATGGCTTCAAACTTTCCACGAGCGCGGTCGATCCCGATCAACCGCCGCTGATCATTTCGCCTCCTGCGGCGGTGTGGGATAGTGGGGAAGAGATCGTGATCGAGGTTGAGGTGAGCGGCGCGGAGCCTCTTTCCTTTCAGTGGTCTCTTGAGGGGGTACCGATTGTGAATGCCACGATGCAGAGTCTGACGCTGAACTCCACCGAGTGGGATCGAGGCGGCGAATATACGATTCGCGTAAGCAATGCCAAAGGCTTTGTGGATTCGGAACCGGCTGAAATCACAATTAATATTCCCAAATTCCCGACACGGGAGGAGCTGACCTATGAGCCGCTCGGTCCGACCTCGCGCCGCACCGGGATTACCTTATCCGAGATTCATTACCATCCGGCGCAAAGGAGGGATGGGCGTGAACTTGAATTTATCGAACTCTACAACTCACAACCTTGGCCGGAGGATATTTCAGGATGGCGCTTCAGTGGTGATATTTCCTTTCTTTTTCCCGATGGCACTTCGGTTCCGGGCTTGGGTTATCTGGTAGTGGCACGGGTTCCCGGCGATGTTGAAGCTGAGTATGGGGTCAGCGGAGTGGCCGGACCTTGGCTTGATAATCTCCCGAATGACGGAGGCCGTATTCGACTGCGGAAGACGTCCGGGGCCATCGTGCAGGAGGTAAATTACAATGACCGTGATCCATGGCCTTTGGCAGCCGATGGAGCAGGGTCCTCGCTGACTTTGGCGAGAGCCTCTTATGGTGAAGATGACGAGCGCGCTTGGGAGGCGAGTTTTCAAATTGGAGGTTCGCCGGGAGCCGCTGATCCGGTGCCCTCGGGTGATCAGGATCATGTCTTCGTGGCCTCGGTTTTGAACAATTCTGATTTCCCTTTGGAGGACTATCTGGAGCTTGGGAATGCGGCGCCTTTCGCGGTTGATCTCTCCGGGTGCCTTCTCAGTGATGCTCGTGATTCACCGGCGCTCTTTGACATTCCAAGTGGGACCATGATTCCGGCTGGTGGGACTTTACGTTTTAACGAATCAATGCTCGGGTTTGCGCTCGGGTCGGATGGTGATGCGGTCTATCTGCGGAGTGCCGATGGTTCGCGTGTTCTCGATGCGGTGGTGGTGCCAGCCGGTGCCACCGATGTGCCATTCGTTCGTTTGCGAGGCGACGCTCTATTGCGTCCTGCGATGAGGCCGACCGTAGTGATCAACGAGTTGATGTTCCACCCACCGACACGCGCGGAGGACGATGAATGGATTGAGATTTACAATGACGGGCCTCTTTCCCGTGACTTGGGAGGCTGGGCTTTTACGGATGGCATTGGGTTTGTTTTTCCGGAAGGGACAGAGATTAAGGCCGGAGGATTTTTGGTGATTGCCAAGGATCGTGCCAAGACTCTCGCGAATCATCCCGGACTGAATCCTGCTCTTGTCTTGGGAGACTATGCCGGGAGTCTTTCCGATGGCGGGGAACGGGTCATTCTTTCGCGATTGGAGGATGGGTTGCTGGTGGTGGAAGATGAACTCACTTACCGGGACTCCGACCGATGGCATCGCTTTGCCGATGGACGGGGAGCCAGTCTGGAACGCCGCGATGCGGGCGGGGAATCATCTGATGGCGCGAATTGGGCCGATAGTGACGAGTCGGCCAAGTCTGAATGGACTACGGTGGAATTCACGGGGACTCTCGCTCACGGGAATCCTTCCGCTCCGGCGAATCAGGTGCAGATGTTTCTGCTCGGTCCCGGTGAAGCTCTCGTCGATGAGGTCGAGGTTGTCCCTGAGGGCGGAGCTAATGTTCTCTCAAACGGGGATTTTGAGAGCGGGACCTCGGGTTGGTTTTTTCAAGGGAACCAACGTCGTTCCCAGTTGGAAACGGGCGAAGGTTTTATCGGGTCAAATTCGTTGAGGTTGATTTCGACTCGGCGAGGAGATCCTGGTCCGAACCGGGCTCGTGCTCCGCTGACGACGACTCTGGCGTCAGGTTCCCGCGCCACTTTGCGGGCGAAGGTGCGCTGGTTGGCCGGTCATCCCGAGTTTCTCATGCGCTTCAGAGGGAACTGGTTGGAAGCGACTGCGCGGCTCAATGTTCCTGATAATTTGGGCACTCCGGGAGCGGTCAATAGTCGGGGCGTCGCGAATGTCGGGCCGAAAATCACGGAAATGAGTCATCGTCCCTTGCTCCCGAATGCTGGTGATGAGATCTCGGTTTATGCGCATGTCGCAGATCCCGATGGCTTGCAGGTGGTCGCTTTACAATACCGTCGCGATCCTTCCGTGACGGTGACTGGTCTCGTCATGAATGATGAGGGAATTGGGGCAGATTTGACGGCCAATGATGGCATTTTTTCAGCGGTAATTCCCGGGCAGGATACTGGTGATTTAGTGGCTTTTAAGGTGCTCGGACAGGATCAGGAATTGGAGATTTCCTCTTTCCCTCCGGGAGGAGAGGGATTGGTCAGAGTGGGTGACCCGGAGGACCGGCCTCCTTTTGCGAGCTATCGGATGTGGATCACGGAGGCCTCTCTGAACGAGTGGGATGGCCAGCCGTTTCGCAGCAATGATCCTTTCGCCATCACCTTCGTCTCCAACGGGGCCCGAGCCATCTATGGAGCGGGTGCCTACTATGGAGGGAATAAGGACTCCAACAGTTTTCCTACCACGGGGACGGTTTCCTATGATGTCACTCTGCCGGCTGGCGATGAATTTCTCGGTGTTGATAAGCTGACCCTCGATCATCCGGTGCGTGATGCCACCAATCAGCGGGAGCAGTTGATGCACTGGTTTGCGGATCAGTTGAGGCTGCCCACGCTACATCGCCGGGATGTTTACCTCTACATGAACGGGATTCGTCGCCGGACGATTTACCATGATGCCGAGCAACCCGACGGGGTCTTGGCGAACTCTCACTTTCCGGGTGATGAAGGAGAGCTTTTTAAGACCAGCAACGACAACGAGACGAGTGACTCCGGGACGCGGGCCCGACCTTTTGTGCGGAACGTCGTCGATGTCTTTAACGCGGATGGCGCGATCCGACCCGCGCGTTATCGGTGGACGACCGGGAAGCGCGCGCGGGGAAGCCGCACGAGACTGGATGAAACCAGTATCATCGAATTGATGGAGCGGGCTGATGATACCGGGCCCGACTATAAGGAGCGCTTGGCGGAGGTTATCGATATGGAAAACTGGATGCGGACGTGGGCTTTGATCGACCTCGCTTCGTTCTGGGATGCCTTTGGAAATACCAATTGGAAAAACACCTATCTTTACAAGCCGGACGGTGGAAAGTGGGTTCAATTTACGTGGGATTTTGATGTTGGTTTGGGAGTGGTGAATGATCCGACCAATCAGGCTCTTTTCCCGGCCAGTGTGGATGGCAATCTCCGGCGGATGTATGAGACTCCCTCCTTCATCCGCTCTTACTGGCGAGCCATGGAAGAGTCGCTTGGCGGCTTTTTTTCCGGGGCTGCGGTCACGCCCATTCTTGAGGCAAAGCGGGCCGCCTATGCGGAGGCGGGCTTGAATTTCACTTCGCCCTTCTCCCCAAGTGGCGCATATAACCTTCCGGTTACGACCTGGATCGACCGACGCTCGGCCTTCATTCAGCCTCAGCTCAATGGCGTGAATGAGAGGTTCGCGGTGGCGGCTCCGGCGGATGGAAGTTCGACTGCGGAGCAGATCGTGACCCTCTCGGGTGCGGCGCCGGTTTCAGCCGCTATCATTGAGGTGAATGGAATTCCGCTCGATCCGGAGTGGACAACGGTTGGTAATTGGAATGCTCCTTTCGCGCTCCAGTCCGGGGCGAATGTTCTCCTTGTCCGCGCGCTTGGATCGGATGGCAATGAGATCAACAGCGAGGTTCTTACCGTCACCTACACCGGAGTTGGCACTTGGCCTGGATTGGTTATTAACGAATGGATGGCCTCGAATCAGAGTGCTCTGGCCGACCCGGCGGATGGTCGGTTTGATGACTGGATCGAGCTCTACAACCCAGGCTTACCGGCGGCTGACCTGACCGGTTGGTTTCTCTCCGATGATCCGGCAGAGCCTTTCAAGTTCCAAATCCCGGTGGGCTTCGAGGTTCCGGCAGGCGGTTTCCTGACGGTATGGGCGGATGACGAAACAGTTCAGAATGATCTTTTGCTTCGTCCGGACTTGCACCTGCCTTTCAAGTTGGGCACCGGTGGGGAGAGTCTTCTTCTTTCCGCTCCTGATGGCACCCTGATCGATCACGTCGACTTCGGGCGTCAGTCACCGGACAAGACGATGGGTCGCCTTGGGGATGACGTTTTTGCGCTCGCCTCTCCAAGCCCGGGCGCCACCAATGGCGCCGAGGCCATCAATCCGGAGGCGAGCTTCACCACGGATGGAGCCGTGCTGACCTTCAGCGTGGTGAGCGAACCAGGCTTCCTTTACGTGGGTGAGATCAGCACCGACCTTGTGAATTGGGAGCTATTTGGGGAGGAGAGTTTGGCCGAAGGAAGCACCGTGACCTTCACCGATCCCGTGGGGGAAAACTGCCGCTTCTATCGCTTCCGTCGGACTCCTTAGGGAGCGTTATTTCACGCCCTCCTCGACTTTGAAGTTGTCGTAGTAGGCGTGAACGGAGAGCCACCTTTTAGGCCCGATCAATGGGTGCGTCTTGCGGAGTGTGTCCGCCATCGAACGTGCTGAAAAGAAATTGCGTGATCAGAGCGTTCGGTCCGCCCACTCCGCGAAACTCGATCTCTCGTGCTTGCGAAATCTCCCGTCCATCGATGAGGATTTTTGCGGAGCCGTTTGATTGGCGCGGCTCGTTGAGCGTTCCCTTAAGAGTGACGGATTGCCCCTTGCCGGTCTTGAAGGCCGAACGCTGGGCAGTCTTCTCGCGTCCCCATTTCATGGCGAGATCTTGATCGTAGAGGGAGGAAGCACAGCGGCCCTTTTCCTTGAACATGATGCGGGCGCTCCAGCGATTGGCGCTCCGTTTTTCTCCTCCGGGGAGGGCGTTTTTTGGAGCGAGTCCTTGGAGTTTTCCGCCCAGAACCCACTGAAAATCCTGATCGAACATGACATCGAAGGTCAGGGTCGCGGAGGCGACGCCCTTCTTGCGCGGGCTGCCCATGACAACACGTTCGCTGCCCCGCGAATATCCCACGGAGTCAACCCGGATCACGTCAGAGCTATCGTGGCCCTTGCCCTAATTCACCACCTTCTTACCCACCAGACTTTTTGCAAAAGCACCTTGTCCGGACGTGTGATTGACAAATTAAATTTGTTCAGTGAATATCGCCTTGACGATTTATTGGAATCGGTTCTGATGAAGAAAGAAATCTCCTCAAAGAAAATGTCAGGGAGATCTGCTGCTTGTCGTCACCGCGATGTCAGAAGATCGTGCCAAAATCTCATTAATATTGATCCAAAAATTGAGGTGATTTTAAATTAGAACAAACCAAAATACTTGCCAACATGAAGCGAAAGTTCCCAATCTCTCTGACATTGTTCGGGTGTCTCGCAACTGCCAACGCAGCCCTTCTTGTCTATGAACCATTCGATTATCCAGTCGATCTGATCAACGAGGAAATCGGCGATCAGGACGGCCAAGATGGAGGGACTGGTTTCGATGGTCCTTGGGAAGATCTCCTCTCCGGGAGTAACGATGGTGAGGGATATATCTACAGCGCCGAGGGCAACTCAACCGGGAGCAACGGCGCGAAGCCTGACTGGGACGGGATGATCGACAATCTCCCTCAAGCCGGTGGTTACGTTGGACTCTCGCCTTTTGTGAGTGATCAATTTGAAGACCGAAACAACGCACGCCGTGCTTTGGCCCAGAGCGCTGGAGCGATGGCTGGTGCCGATGGGGAACTCTGGATGAGCATGGCAGTTCACTTTGAAGACAGCCGCTTTAATTTCTCTCCGGGTTTGATGTTCACTGATGGCGGTGGCTTTAGCGAGCGGGTGCGGGATATCACAGACGGCTCAACTGGGATTGGAATCGGTCATGGGTCGGCTTGGGGAATCGATCTTAATGCGATCACTTTTAATACTGGTGCCTTTGATTCTAGGACAGATGTGAGTAATCTTAGCTTGACCTTGGATAATGTCATCATTCTCAAGTTTGAGTTCGGCGATACGGAAGATAAGGTTTCGACTTGGTTCTTCACCGAGGACCAGGAACTCACGGAAGTTGATTTTGATGCCAACATGCTTGGAACGACCTCGACCTTCAATATCGACGAGGATACCCTTACGACCTTGGCCGTGGGATTGACGAGGGCGGGGAACGCTTACGATGAGATCCGGATTGGCGATACCTTTGGTGATGTGATTGCAGGCGGTCCTTCGACAGGAGGTTCGGCAGGTCTTGAAATCATTGATATTAGTTATTCGGCTTTGGACGATGAGGTCATTCTGACCTGGTCATCCAGGCCGGGCGACACCTACGTGGTCCGCTACTCCGATGATTTGGAGGATTGGGACAATGACCTTGACGATGGTGTCACCGGAGATGACGGGGCCACCACCACGAGAACCTTTAGTCTGCCCGACGCGGGCCTGGGTGAGTCGAAAAAGCTCTTCTTCCGGGTCGAAAAGGACTAAGAAAATTCTCTGCGCACTTCAGAAAATTCCCAGAGAAGATTCAATCAGGAATGGAGGCGGCTTTGCTAAGGGTCGTCTCCATTTTTTGGTTCTCCGGGGAATTTAGGGCGAGATCAATGGGAGATCGTGAACCTTTAGGAAAGGCGTGATCGTTTGCGGCAGTGGTGATTGCTGAGGAAGGTTAGGTTCACAGGTTTGGCGTTGATGAGTGTCGTGTTTGCAGGGGGATTCCATCCCGCGCCCGCAGAGCGTGATGGTGGCCTTCGGCTGGAAGAGACTCTTGAACCGCTGAAGGGTGACATTCCGCCACAGACCTTTGACGATTTATGGAGCGCCTGGAGGAAGTGAATCCTGAGAATGAAATGTTATTTCTTGAAAGAAAATCTCACTACGGCATTCTCCACATTCGTTAAAATACTCCGATTCATGAAAAAAAATTCTACCTCAACCATCCTTCTTGCTACCGGTATTTCGTGCCTCAGCGCCCTATTTTCAAATGCTGAGTTGGTCGACGGTCTCGTCGAACATTGGGCCTTCGACGACGACTACGCCGCCGCGCTGGATGTCTCCAACGATGGCATCCTTGCTGTGACGGGCACGGGGAGTGCCGCCTTCGTTCCTGGCAAATTCGGTTCTGCTGTTGATTTGGATAACAGTGACGGTAATCAGGCTGTCATCAACGTTGGTGATCCGGCTGAGTTCGCTTTCGAGGGCGCTAGTATGTCCATTTCGGCTTGGTATACGACCGCGTCCCTCTACACCAATTGGCAAACTCTGGTCAGCCAAGCTGAAGGTGGAAATTGGCGAATTGCCCGGCACGGGAGTTCAGAGACTAACTTTAAGTATAGTGTAGGTGGCCCTGGTAACGTTGCGGCAAATATCGATCAGCAAGACGAGTCGTGGCATCATGTCGCGGTAACGCACGAGTCTGGTGGCGACATCACGATGTACCTTGACGGGGTCGCAGCGGCCACTCAGGCGGAATGGGTCTTGGGGAATGGCGGCGGTCTTATCATGCAGATCGGTGGCAATGCCCAAGCAGCGGGAAGGGGATGGGACGGGAACATCGATGATGTCGCCATCTGGGATCGCCCTCTGACTACGGAAGAGGTGGCCTCAATCTGGAATGAAGGCACTGGAGCGAGCATCGCAAGCCTTACCGGAGGCACGACCGATCCCTTCCAGATCGTGGATATCGCGCAAACTCGCACGGAGGATAATATCCTTGTCGACCTTACCTTTACTTCGAAAGAAGGGAGCTCTTACTCGGTCTTCGCTACCAATGATCTCTCCCTCGCTCTGACAAGCTGGAACGAATTGAGTGACAGTTTCCCCGCTGCGGTCGAAGCCACTACCACCCTCTTCCCGGTCAATTTCAATGACCTAAGTCTGCCGCTGGACGATCAACAGTTCTTTGTGGTTGTGAAAAATTAGGAAAGGGCACCTCCGGTAAGCTCTCGGATAATTGAGATTCCTCGCTAATTCAGGGAGCGTAGCTTTCGAGTCTGAGAAAAAGGGGTCATTTGGATGAGGGGAATCTTTTCGCTCCGTTAAACCCTGCGTTCTATATCGGACTTGAGTGAAGATTTTCCAAAGAACAGCAAAGATTTCAGGCCATGTCGAAACTGATTCCGTTCTTCGTCAGCATCCTGTTCTTAGTGGGCTGCGGTGATGATGAGCCTAGCAATGCCGGTCTTCCTGAAAAGGACGGCGAAGCGAAGGTCGAGGCAGCGGCGCCATTTCCCCGGGCGACAAATCTCGCTTCATTGGATCTCGCTGGTGACCGTCAGTTGATCGCGCCACTCGCTGACGCTTATCGCCGAATTGATGCCACCGTCGATGGTTGGGAGAGCGAGGCTTTTAGCGAGAAGGCGGCAAGCCAACTGGACCGTCTTGCGGAGTCACTTCAGCAGAACGACGCCACCGCCTCGGGTGAACTCGCCAAGAGCTCAATCGAAATACTGGCAGCTTTGGTAACGGCCGATTTTCGCGCCAGCTCGCTTCGTCCGCAGCTTGCCGAGGTGCGCAATCGCGACGGGCTCCTCGTTTCCCGATTCGACCCTTCTGCCCCGCCGACCAGTGAAGACCGGGGCACATCGAATCAAGGCAAGGATGGGTTTGTCGCTGCGATGAAGGGGCTCCTGAGGCAGGGAAATCTCAAGGCCGTCACTCACGCCAAATTCAAGGTGAGTCATGTCGAAGTCACGGACAGCAAGGCAAGGACTCGAGTGCTGGCGCAGCTCGACGGACCATCGGCCTCCACTCCTGGCATCACCCAGATCAATGCCACCTGGGATTGTTCGTGGAGCAACACTTCGACTGAGCAACCTCTGTTGGCGGCGATTGAGGTCGTGGCACACGAAGAGGTGGTCAAGCAGGGCAAGACCCTCTTTTCGGACATGACTGAGGCGGTCGTGAGCGACCTCGACTCGTTTCGCAAGCACTATGCCTTCGGGGTAGATCATTGGCGACTGAGAATACCTGCGCAGCTTGGGATGGCCGTGACGGGTCATCACGGCCTTGCGGTGGGGGATGTTAATGGCGATGGGTTGGAGGATGTCTACCTCTGTGCTGATGGGGGCTTGCCGAACCGGCTCTTGATTCAGGAGCCGGACGGTCGCTTCCGTGATGCCACTCCGGAGAGTGGTGCCGATTGGTTGGATTCAAGCGCAAGTGCCCTCTTACTGGATCTCGACAACGACGGCGATCAGGACTTGGTGGTGGGCTTGGCTTGGCATGTCGTCTTGATGGAAAACGATGGCAGTGGGCGTTTTAGCGAAAAGGCGGTCTATCAATCCCGGGGCCAAATCCTTTCGATGGCGGTGGCTGACTTTGACCGGGATGGGGATCTCGATCTTTTTTTGTGCGGCTATCAGGGCGACGGCGAGGAACTTCGAGAGGGCGCCCTTGCGATGCCCATCCCTTTTCACGATGCCAACAACGGCGGGGCCAACACCCTCCTGAAGAATCAAGGAAGCTGGAAGTTTGAAGACCAGACCGCGAGCAGTGGCTTGGATCAGAACAACCAGCGCTTCAGTTTTGCGGCGGTGTGGGAAGACTATGACAACGATGGCGATCTTGATCTCTACGTCGCGAACGACTTTGGCCGCAATAATTTGTATCGTAATCAAGAGGGTATTTTCACCGATGTGGCCGCAGCGGCGGGGGTCGAAGATAAGGCAGCCGGGATGTCTGCGGGCTGGGCGGATGTCGATCACGACGGCCACATGGATCTCTACATCAGCAATATGTTTTCCAACGCAGGCAACCGAATCACCTATCAAAACCAGTTTAACGCCCATGCTGGGGCAGGGGACAAAGCGGACTTCCAGCGATTTGCACGCGGCAACACCCTCTTTCAGAATCTCGGTAATGGGCAGTTCTCCGATATCAGCGAACCTGCGGGCGTGACGATGGGGCGGTGGGCGTGGGGCTCCGTGTTCGCGGACTTCAACAATGACTCACTGGAGGACATCATCGTTGCCAACGGCTTCATCACTTCAACCGACACCGGCGACTTGTGAAGTGTCTATTGGCGACAGGTCGTGTCGCAATCCCCTCTGACCGCTACCAAGGTTGGCATTGATCGATACAAGCAAGGTTGGAAGTCGCTCAACCGCTTCCTGCATGAAGATCGCAGCTTCAGTGGGCACGAACGCAACTCGGCTTTCCTGAACCTCGGCAACAGGCGTTTTGCCGATCTGTCCGCCGCCAGTGGCTTCGGTTTTTTCGATGATGCCCGCGCGGTCGCGACCTTCGACTGGGACTTCGATGGCGACCTCGATTTTTGGATCGCGAACCGGACGGCACCGCGCATTCGCTTCCTGAAAAACAACAATACTGGGAGGAATCATTATCTCGCTCTCCGTTTGGTTGGAAATGGCAAGACCACCAATATCGACGGCATCGGGGCGCGCGTTGAGGTGGTCATTAAAACTGGCCCGGACAAAATAACGCTCATCAAAACACTCTATGGTGGCAATGGCTTCTTGTCGCAATCCTCCAAATGGCTCCATTTCGGACTGGGTGCGGCCGACGTGATCGAGTCACTGGTCATCCACTGGCCCGGGGGTGCCAGACAGGTCGTGCGTGCTGTTAATCTTGATCGCCATTACCTCGTCTCCCAAACCACCGGCAAATTGACGGTCTTTAAGAAACCCGCCGGCGAGCGCGTTGACTCGCGTTCGGTGCTTGAGCTGCCGGTATCTGGCGAGGCGGCGCGCATTGTCTTGCCCTCCCGCCTTCCGCTGCCGGCGCTGACATACGAGACGTGGGAAGGTGACCCGGTTTCAATGGCAGGTGCCCAACCCTCGCCCTTACTCGTCAACATTTGGGCGAGTTGGTGTCTGCCGTGTTGGCAGGAGTTCGCGCAGTGGACGGAAGAGGCGGATGCCATCAAGGCCTCCGGTCTTCGGATTGTGGGCTTGAACGTGGATGAGGTTAACTCAAATTCAGATAAGAATCACGATCCCCGCCCTCGCCTGACCAAGATGGGGTTTCCATTTGAAACAGGGCGAGGCGATCGCGTCTTACTGAATACCCTCGATGCTTTCCAACGCGCCACGCTCGACCGTTGGCGACCGCTCCCGGTGCCGACAAGCGTTCTTGTCGACGAACTCGGGCGGGTCGCGGTCATTTATCGAGGCCCCGTGGAAGTCGCTCAGTTGCTCGCGGATGTCAAACTGTTGAAGGCCTCGCCAGAGGCGCTTCGCGAGGCGGCCGTGCCCTTTGCGGGGCAGTGGTTTGATCCGGTGCCCGTCGCCAATCCCAGCACGGTTTCGGCGCAGTTTATTGACCTGTCGATGATCGGTCACGCTTACCGATATCTCCTGGGCTACGCCGATCAATTCGCGGGTCTCGAATTGTCGCCTGGTGAGCGCCGGCGGGTTGGAGATGCCTATTTTACGGCCGCGGTCTTATTAAAGGAGAAGAGCGCATTTGCTCGCGCGGCTGAGACCCTGCAAAAAGGAGTGGCGGCCAACCCCGACGATTTGCGAATCCGTGCCCTGCTCGGCGAACTTCAGTGGCGCCAAGGCAATCTTGACGAGACTGCCCTGCATTACGGTGTCGTCCTAAAAGCGAGGCCTTCTGATTTTGCGACGCTCCGAAAATTGGCCTTGGTCTATCTCAAACAGAAAAAGTACGCCGCCGCCCTCCCCTTACTGGCGCGAGTGACCCGCGCCCAGCCCGGTAACGCCGTGGCCCACGTCAACACCGCGTCAGCTTGGTTAGGATTGAAGGACCATGGCAAGGCGGTGGCCTCTTACCGGACGACGCTCAAGATAGCACCTCGCATGCCCAAGGCCTTGAATAATCTGGCGTGGATTCTCGCGACCCACCCCGATCCAGAAATTAGGAGTGGGGCCGAAGCTGTCACGGTAGCAGAACGTCTGTGCGAACTTAGCAAGTATACCTCCCCGGTGAGCTTGGATACCCTCGCTGCTGCCTACGCGGAAGCAGGGCGTTTCGCGGAGGCCCTCGTCACGTCTAAAAAAGCGATTGGCCTCCTTCCTTCCTCGGCGGAGGCGGTGCAGGTTCGAGATATGAAACGTCGACGAGAGGGTTACCAACAGAAGAAGCCGTATCGAGACCGGTAATCTGGCGTGCTCTTGAATGCCATTTTAAATGTCGTCTCACGGACAGCAGGCCCTCTCATAGAGCGCGGGGGAATCCTCCCTGATTCTTGTATGGTTTCCCAACCTCAAAGGGGCGAGCTATCGAAGGACCGAGCAGCGCCCGGAGTTTTAGGCTGGGATAATCGGGGCCAAGCCGAGTGTGATGAATCACCAAAGACATCCCCGCAGGCCGCCGGTCGGTGGCGGAGCTGGAAAAAGGGGCCTCGGGAAAATCAAGCGTGAAGCGACCCGTTTAGCTTGCCCCCTTGGAGTTTCCACACTCACGAAAGGCAGGTGTCCTGTCCAATTTCTTGGCACCACTTCAGGATGCTTTCGTGACGAATCACGAGGAGCTGGACTGAGGGCTGGGGCGTTTGGACCTCGGTGTCGTCAGGACTCTGCCTGGGATCAATGGATGGATTATGACCCAAAATTAGGGATGACTCATACGCCTTATTTTACGGCGGCCGGCCCCCAGACTTCCTTCATGACGGCGAAGGCCTTGGGGTCGAATTCCTTCAACTCGGCAGCGACGAAGGGGTAGAAATCATTGTGATAGAGATAGGCCTCGGTTGCTTCGGCGAAGTATTCCTTGTGATTGGTGGCGGCGTAGTGGCGCACGGTGCGGCCGGTGTAGAGTTTCACTTTTTCAAGGATCCCTTTTTCCATAGCAGCATCGTAAGCGGCGATGATCTTCTTGTCATCGAAGCTCAGGATTTGGTCGTGGTAGGCGTGGGCCAATTCGTGGAGAATGACGGCCGGGTGCTTGAGCATTTGATCGCGCGAGTAGAGGGCGGCAGCCCGGGTGATATGGACTTTCTTAGCAAGGCGTGGATCGTATCCGCGACCTTCAAGCCATCCTGCTCCGGGATGGTATTGCATGCCCGTGAGTTCGGGATGTTGATGTTCGAGCCAGATCTCCATGTTCTTCATCTTGGCCAGTGGTTTTTCCGGGAGGAGGATGGAAATTCGTTGCAGATGGTTCGCCAACATCTTGATCGCCTTCTTGCCTTCTTCCTCGTTCTTGCCGCCTTCGAGAAGGGTGGGATCGACATGGACGGTCCAGCCTTCGATAGTTTTCTGCACGGGTTCGATCCAGCCGATTTTCTCAGGCGGGACCTCGTTCTTCTTATCGCCAAAGGCAACCCAGGCTGAGGAAGCGAGGACGACGAGCGGGGCGGTCAGACGGAGGAGACGACGCGAAAAAGAGCGCGGATGCGAAAGGGAGGTGGATTTGGAAAACATAGGGTCAAGGGAGTTTACGGATTCTCGACCCGCAGTATTGCATCGTGTTCTTCGAATCTATTGACTGGAACTTATGAAACGTCTTGAGATTGCCTTCGCGATGATTATGAGTCTGTCTCTCGGGGCAGCCGAGAAGAAACCGAATATTCTCCTGCTCTTTGCCGATGATCTGGGGCGCTATGCTTCAGCCTATGCGAGTGAGGGACAGCCTTCGGTCAACGACATCATCTCAACGCCAACCTTTGACCGTCTTGCGAAGGAGGGTGTGCTCGCGACCAATGCCTTTGTTTCCGCGCCGTCGTGTTCCCCTTGTCGTGCCTCCTTGATCTCCGGGCGTCATTTCTTCACGAATGGTTCGTGTTCGCAATTGCACCACCGGTGGCACGGGCCTGATGAGACTGATCCTTGGAATGACATCACTGGTTATGCCGAGATCCTTCAGAAAAATGGTTACCATATCGGGCTGACCCATAAGGATCATGTGCGCGGCAAGCGCTTCGGACCGCAGTTCAACAAGGCTGGTCGCAAGGTGAATTCGTTCTCGCAGACTGTCAGCAAGTCTAAGGATGTCCCGAAGGGTAAGGAGGCGCTCTATGAAGAATGCCGCGCGAACTTTCGCGATTTTCTTGCCAAACGTAAAGAAGGGCAGCCCTTTCTTTATCATTTTCATCCCACCAATCCTCATCGTTCGTGGACGAGAGGTTCTGGAAAAAGTCTCTGGAATCTCGATCCCGAAAAGTTAAAGAGCAAGATGCCGACTTTTCTTCCCGATGTTCCGGTGGTGCGTGAGGACTTGGCCGACTATCTCGGCGAAGCGATGGCCTTTGACGAATGTTGCCGAGTTCTCCTCGAGGTGCTCAAGGCGACGGGCGAATATGACGACACGCTCGTTGTGATCTCCGGAGATCACGGAGCGCCAGGTTTTCCGCGGGGTAAAACCAATTGTTACGATTTTGGCGCGAGGGTTCTTTTTGCGGCCCGCTGGCCGGATAAGATTCAGCCTGCCCAGACTCTCGATAAGCCCATTTCGTTGATCGATCTTGCGCCGACTTTCCTCGCGGCGGCTGGGGTGGAGAAAGCGGAGACGATGCATGGTGAAAATCTTCTTCCTGCTTTGGGTTCGGGAGACCACTCCGGTCTCCGCTCGTGGGCGCTCATTGGCCGGGAGGTTCATGTCGAGTCTGCGCGCGCCCGCCAGCTGCCTTATTCCATGCGATCGATTCGTAGTGCCGATCACCTCTACATTATCAATTTCACCCCGGACCGCGAGCCCATGGGTGACCTTCTGGCACTTGCGAAAGGCCCTCTTGATTTTGAAGCTCTCGCTAAAAACACCCGTCTCACCTATGCCGATGTTGATGCTGGCCCGACCAAGGCCTTCATGGTGCGCAACCGCGACAAGCCTGAGTTCAAAACGCAATGGGATCTTGGTTTTGGACCACGTCCGGCCGAGGAGCTTTACGAATTAAAAAGCGATCCCCACCAAGTCAAAAATATTGCCGGTGATGCGAAGCATGCGGTGATCAAAGCGACTCTTCGAGCCAAATTGATGGCCGAACTCACCGAGCACAATGACCCTCGTCTTAACGGCAATCAATTCGACTACCCGCCTTATTGTAAGCAGGGGCTCGAGGCGAAGTGAGCCACTTTAGCCGATCTTTAATTCACCGATGAACTGCCCGGCCTGCGGAAAGACTCTTCGCCATCTTCAGGTGGAGAAGATGCTCGGGCATCCGGATTATAATGAATGGTGCCGAAATGGTTATTGCTCGAGTGAATGTTTCGAGAAAGGCAGTCCAAGCGAGGTTAAGCCAGAGTTTGTGTCCAAACCGGTCACTACTGGAGCTGAAAAAAATGAACAGATTGAAGCGATAAAACGCGAACCATTTCGAGCAACCAAGGCCTATGATTTGGCCACGATTTGTCTCTTCTCAGTTCCCTTTGCAATCTGGATTACTTTTCTTGCGAGAGGGGCCTATTTGATTCCTGTCGTCGGAGAGATTGTCTCGCTGGTATCTTACGCGAGCGTTGCGATTGGATTCGTGTCGGGGATTTGTGCGATTTGTGCCATCCCGAAACTTGGTCCGCAAAGGCTCTTTTGGAAGTCGCTCATCGGTCTTACGATGATTGCGTTCCTGATTTGGATTTTTCTTTATGCAGTCGTGACCGCGAATGTCTAGAGCGCTTTGAGTTCGGGAGTTGTCCTTGTGCGGGCATTTTTTCAGGAAATATCTTAGGAGAGATGACGTCAAAGAGGGTGTAACACCGCCGGAAATCATTGATGACAGGGTTTTGGCGATCCTCACCGGCTCTCAGGGAGACTCGAAACGGGTCCTCCGAATTTTCCTTTACCATGAAAAAGTCCTTCCTGATCTGAGGGGGAGGAGCCACCGGGGATTCGGCGAGGATCGCGGCCATGAATTGACAGAGGATTAGAAACAGCAGGAGCGGGCCGGAAGCCTGACCTCGCTCTTCTACGAATTGACATCTGACCTCATCGAAGGATATCTGTCGCTCTCCTCCCATCGGCTCAATCAGATCATGAAGGTGCTGACCATCGTTACGGTGGTCTTTGTTCCTTTCGGGTTCTTGGCGGGAATCTATGGAATAAAATTCGGGAACATGCCCGAGCGGCAAAGCTAAGCGGGATATTTTATCCTTTTGTGGGTGATTGCGACGATTGCAACAACCTTGTTCCTGGCATTCAGGAAAAAGAAGTGGCTTTGGGAGAGCGACTAAAGATGGATTGTGTCCATGACAATTAACCTTGCGGTGTCTCGCTGTAAGCTCAACCTAAGCAAAAGTTTTGCGGTCTGTCTTCTTTCCCGTCCCCGGGTGGCGGGCGGAGCCCCTGCGACGAACCAAAAACCAATGACACGTATGAAAGAGACACCCCCAAAGATGATAGGAGCGATGATCACGATGCTGGTCTTAGTCGGCAGCGCCATCGCCAAGGACAAGCCGCTGAAAGTTTTCATCCTGGCGGGTCAGTCAAATATGGTGGGCCATTCCAGGGGCCATACCACTGCGACCTTGTTCAATGCAGACGGTCCGAAAGACAAGGAACTCATTCAATTGGTCTTCAAAAAAGAGGCCAAGGCGTCCAAGGCCATGCTGGACGAGCAACTGGCCCGCGCAAGAGAAGGCGATGAATTGAAGAAGAAAATAGAGACGATGACAGATGCCGCTGCAAAAGCGGCCGCTGAAGCTGACGTGGAAAAAATTAAAGCAGCAGGCGAGGCCTACAAAAAAGGGATCGAAGATTCCCTGCGTGTCTCTGATCGGGTTTACATCAATTCGATTTCAGATGGCAACCGAAAGTCAGGAAAACTCAGCATCGGTCATGCGGGTCATGGCCCCACCTCAATCGGGCCGGAATACAGCTTTGGTCTTTCCATCGCAGAAAAAATTGAGGGTCCCATTTTGCTGATTAAAACCTCATGGGGCGGCAAGTCGCTGAACTATGATTTTCGTCCGCCTTCAGCCGGCGAATACCAATTGGATGAAAAACAGAAGGCCAGTGATAACGTTGATGAGATCAAGGAGAAAGCCAGCCTTAACTACCGCATGATGAATGAAGCCATTCATCAAGTTCTGGACAAGCTCAAGGACAACCACCCGGCTTATGACCCGGAAACGGGTTACGAGATTGCCGGGTTTGTTTGGTTCCAGGGCTATAACGATCAGTTTTCGGACGCCTTTCGCGACAACTACAAGGACACGATGGTCAACTTCATCAAAGACGTGCGCAAAGAATACAAGACGCCGGACATGCCCTTCATCATTGGTGTCTTAGGCACGAACCAGACAGAGGAGAAAGTTGCTGAAAACGCGGTTTCGGTGGGCCAACGTGAAGCCGCCAAAGCTCCTGAATTCAAAGACAACGTCCTCGCGGTCGAGAGTTACACCCAATATGCCCTCGATTCCCTCGAGGTCTACAACAAGGGTTGGGCCAAGCATTTCCTGGAGTGGGACACCGTTGGCAGCGACCGCCCCTATCACTACCTGGGCAGTGGTAAATTCTTCGTTCGGCTAGGCGATTCCTTCGCCACCTCGATGGCCGAACTGATCGCAAAACAAAAGTAAGGGGAGGTGAAACCCGATCTCTCATGAAACGATTTGTAATTGCGATCCTGCTCTTGGCTCTGCCCATGGGCGCGTCAGCCAATACCCTGCCGGTCGGTAAGGATACCAAGGACATCATGGTTGGCGTGACCGGAATGTTTGTCGCCCTCAAGGGTGGGGAACTGCAGGTCACGCAGGTCACCCCGGAGACCCCGGTGGCCGGGACGCTTGTAAAAGGGGACGTGCTCTTGGCGGTTGACGGAAATTCGCTGGAGATCCAGGACCCGCGCCACCCGCTCGGCGTTGCGATCAACGCGGCCGAGGGACGCGACGGGAAAATGAAATTCGCGATCAAGCGCGACGGGGTGAAGATGACGGTGGTGGTTCAACTTGACCCGATCGGTCGCTACGGCCCGACTTATCCGGTCGAGTGCAAGAAGTCGCAGAGGATCGTGGATGAGACTGCCGCCTTTATCTTGGGGCACGGCGGGCCGGGCGGCGGGATCAATGGGAACCTCGAGGCCTTGTTTCTGCTGTCGACCGGCGAAAAGAGATACCTGCCGGCCGTTGAGAAATACGCGGTTGATTTGGCGGCGAAAGGGCCCGGGACGAGTACTTGGTCGATCGGCTACAGCGGGATTTTTCTGGGCGAATACTATCTCGCTACGGGCGACAAGCGGGTCCTGCCCGCACTCGAGGCCAGGTGCAAGACCCTCAGCGACGGCCAGTATTTTGGCGGCTGGGGGCACGGGACAGACAACTGCGGGCCCGGCTATGTCACCGGCGGATTACTACATGCCGCGGGCGACCAGGCCCTGACGACTCTGGTCTTGGCCCGTGAGTGCGGGGTGCAGGTGAATGAGAAGACCTATGATGACGCGCTGCGTCTCTTCTTCCGCTATGCCGGTCGGGGCGGCGTGCCTTACGGGGACCATCACCCCGAGTTGTGGTGGTCGTCGAATGGCAAGAACGGCGGCTTGGCCTCGGCCCTGACGCTGCTTCCAGACAAGAAATTCCAGGCGGGCGCCCAGTTGCTGGCCTTGGCCGAGACCGACACCTATTTCGGTTGCGAGGGCGGGCATGGCTCGTGCTTTGGCAACCAGACGTGGCGGAACATCGTCGATGCGCTCGTCCCCGAGCAGCACAAGAACTCCTACTGGCGTCATAAGGACGAGATGATCTGGTTCTACGAGCTCTCCCGCATGCCGGGCGGAGGGTTCCGGACACCTTGGTTCCCGGGGCACGGCACGATTGGCAAGGCGCCCCTTTATCAAACCGGCCTGATTGCGATGGCCTACACTTCGTATCTCAAGAACCTGCGGATCTGTGGCAAGCCGCGCACCGAATTCAGCGTCCCGCACAAGCCGACTGCGGTCGAGCGCTCGCTGGAAACGGACGACTTCCATCGGGTCGACTTCATCGACGGGGTCGTGATCGCGGAGCAACCGCACGAGATCGCGGCGGTGTTCCAAACGATCTACCAGGAAGGTGGCACGATCCAGTCGAGCAATGCCAAGGCATCCATCAACGACAAGCGGAAGAAACAGATGCCGGTTGAGTGGTATGGCAAATTGATGCGCCACTACTCGCCGACGGTGCGCGACTGGGCGGCCCACGGACTCGGTTTTCAGGGTGAAAAAGCGATCCCGGAAATCAAGAAGGCCCTGGCAAGTCGCGACGGACGCCTCCGCGTGGCGGGCCTCGATGCCATCAGTTGTGCAACGGGCTGGGGCATCGGTAAGACGACTTCGAACATCACCCCGGAGATGATCCAGGTGCACTTCCTGCCTCAAATTCTCAAGCCGCTCAAGAATCCCAAGGCGCCGATGTGGGAGAAGCGGCACGCCCTCATGGCACTGAGTTGCTGTGACGCGGCTGTTATCAAGGATCACCTAAACGTGGTCACGCCCTACCTCGGCAATCGGGAATGGTGGCTGCGGGCTGCTGCGTTTACGGCCTTGCTTCCGCTGATCCCGGAGACCGAGACCTTCCGCTCTGCTTTGCCCGCGATGCTCGCGAGCTACGACGCCGATAGCAACCTGCCGAGCCGCCGCTGGGGCGCAACGAGTCTCTTCAAAACAGCCATCGCAAAGAATCCGGAACTGAAGGACGAACTCGTCGCTGGGATGGCCAAGTCACTCGACAAGCTCGAACTCCGCGAGGGCTTTAAGCAGCCCATCGACCGGAACAATATCTTCGAGACGCTGCGCTACATCAACATGCAGAAGCATCCGGAACATGCGATTCCGCTCCTCCCGGCGATCGAGCGGATCTATCCGTCGATGGCCGCGTTGCCGGCGAGTTGGACGATTCTCGGTGCCGGCTGGGGAAACATCGGCCTGGCGAAGGCGGCTGCACAGCTGGGCGAAGACGGCAAGCCGTTCATCGCCAGCATGAAGCGGATCGAGTCGAATCTCGAGGTCCGCTGCGCCAAGAAGGATCACCATCGCGCCACTCTGCAGAAGGCCCTCGATACGCTCAAGAAGGCCGTGAAGGACTGGGAAGATGAATTCGGCGAAGTTCGTTGAATCATGACACAACGAACCCGTACTTTACTACTGTTCCTCATTTTCTGCGTCCCCGCCTTCGCGCTCGAGCCGGAGGCTCGGGGTGAATCTGGTGCAAAGCCTGCGGCCGAAAAGGTGCGCGTGCTCAGCTATAATATTCACATGTGGCAGATCAGGGTCGATGAACTGGCTGCCATCATTCGCAAATCCGAGGCTGACATTATCGGTCTGAACGAGGCTTGGGATGAGAAGCAAAACGAAGCGATTGCCAAGGAGCTGGCATACAATTCTGTCTTCGGGGGGTGTTCCCCGATTCGGAAAGCCCCGGCGAAAGCTCATACTATCAATGGGTTTTATATGCCACAGGTCCTGCTGACGAAGCACAAGATCATCCGCTCCGAGGTCTTCAACGCGATGGCGGCAAAGGATCATGAGCGCTTCGACCCGGATGTTCCGATCTATCGTGGTGGCACGATGGCCCTGCTTGAAACCGCGAAGGGGAACCGCTTGGTGGTATTCGTGCTGCACCTGCACCCGTGGGGTGACAGGAGCAACGAGAAGATGACCTCAATGCGACTGAGAGAGATCGAGGGAATCCGCAAAAAACTCGAACCCTATCGCGGTCTCCCAACCCTCATCATGGGCGACTTCAACACCCGTTCGCATTTCGATGTCCGTGGAGGAGGGAAGGTGACACCTCATTTGGCTGGTCACGGCTACAAGGATCTCTATCGCAGCGTTCATCCAGACATAGACCTCAGTCCGGGATTGACTTGTGGCGACGGTCGAATCGACTACATCTTTTATAATAAACACTTTTCGCCAGTCAGTAGTGAGGTCGTCAAACACGGCGTTTTCGGATCGCTGGGTTACCGTCACTCGGATCATCTCGCCGTTTCCGGCGTCCTGGAAATGAAGACCAAATAGACCGGCGAGGAGAGAGGAGGTTTTGAGTCCAAAGACCGCGAGGTAGGGTGGGTTCATGACGGCATTCCCGATAAGGGCGACCAAGACTGCCACAAGGGTAAGAGCAAGGGCGGGTTTGGTGGCCTTGGGATGGCGCTTTGCGAAACTCATGGCGGGTTCTTTTTTGCAACATCTTGCCCGGGCTCCTTGTGAGCGACGCCGTGGATTTCTTGTTCAATCAAGAGTGTTGCTTGAGGGATTACGGTGTCTCCTCGAGAAGAATTCCGATCTGCGAATGGTCATTCGCTTCGAGATGCATAAGCTTACTAAGCAAAAACTTCTGATAGCGTGCACCTTCGGGGTCATTCATGAGGCGGCTGACTTTGAAGATGTGGTCCACCGTCATGTCAAAGCATTCCTGTTCGATCCGCGTGACTTCCCGATGGGCTTCTCCGATGGCTCGGGCGGTGAGGAGAGTCTCAGAATCCGGAAGTTCAATGAGCTTTTTTTTTGCGGATTGGAGCTCGCGATATTTTTGTTTTCTCATCGGGAGGTAGGTCCGGTGTGAGTGTTGCACAGCAGCCATTTCTTCCCGGGAGAGGTCGAAGTTCAGATTGACCCAACTCAGGGGGTAGTGCTGATGAGGAGAGGTTGCGGGAGTCGAGGCATGGGTGGCATAGTGAAAGTAAGCCCAGTAGCAAGCCGTGCAAACGGCAAGAATGACCGAGAGGGATCGTAGCGTTTTCTTCATAAGAGATTCCGCTTATTCCGACAGAAGAACTCCGGAATGCAGAGGATAGATCGACTTTATGTAGGCCACCTCAGCTTCATTTAAACGAGATTCATTGACGCCGTCAGCGTGCAGGTGGGCCAAGCCAACACTCACGCCCATCATGGTGAGGCCTGTCGTAACGGTGGCCTTGGTGCCGGAGAAAAAGCGTTCAAGGGTGTTGCCAAACCGGGTCAGGAGACCCTCGCTGAAATGGCATTCTTCTTTTTCAATACGAGCCCAAACGGCTCGTTTGAGAGTGTTTTCGGCGGGCGCGGGGGATTCCCACTTTTGGAGCAATCGCTCCAGATTCCCGTCATTATTTTGAGTATCCACTCAGGTGAAACACCACCAAGGGCACTTGCCCCTGACTCTTTTCGCTCTTTTATGGGTCGCGAAGAATTTTCTAAATTCTCAAGGGGCGCGCCCTGTCTGCGGGGTCTCACTTGCCAACACAGATCAAAACTGTCATCTAAAAATTATGGATATCACAAAAGTCATTGCCGCAATGGCAATCGCATCATCAGGAAGTTTTTGCGGCGCGGAAGCCAATCGAGAAATCGCCGAAATCAAAGAACGTCTTTCGGGTCATCAGGCTCACCTTGTTTCGATGTCGGCACCCAAAATCCCGGCTCCGGCGAGTGAAGAAATGAAGACCCGGCCCAAGCACATGAGTCTTTGGAAGCGATCGTGACCTTTCCTGCGCCTGCGCCCGCACCGGGCGATCGTTCGAGTTTGAGAGGTGAGATTCTGCGATTCGCTATCGGTGTCATCTGTGGCGTGTTAGATGATGGGTTGGCGTTGTCCTCTCACTGTGACAGGACTCACGCAAGCCTCTCCGGACGCGCAGAAGGCTTTCATTGATTGGCTAGACTCCATGAAGAAGCGCGGTATTCTTCACCTCCGATCTAAATAATGTCCACACATGAACTAAGCGATGAAGATTTGATGCGCCTGCTGGGTCAAGGTCATGATTTGGCCTTAAACGATCTCATGAAGCGTTGGCAGAAACCGCTTCTTAGCTTCACAAACCGTTACACCCAGAATACGAGCGAAGCGGCTGATCTCGCTCAAGAGACTTTTGTGAAGGTTTATCAAAATCGCGCGAAGTATCGCCATGAAGGTAAGTTCTCGACCTGGATGTTTACGATCGCGGTCAATCTTTGTCGGAATCATGCTCGTTGGAAATCACGGCATCCTTCTTTGTCCAGTGCGGAAGAAGATGCCGAACTCAGGGTGAACCTGCCTACGGACGCTGCGACCCGACCGGATTCTCAAAGCATCAGGAGTGATGATGCCAGCAAGGTTCGTGAAGCGATCCAAGACCTTTCCCATGATTTGCGAACCGCTATTCTGCTTTTCGAATACGAAGGGCTTTCCCACACTGAAATTGCCGTCACCTTGGATTGCAGCACTAAGGCTGTCGAAACACGACTCTACCGCGCGCGCCAAATCCTAAGGGAAAAACTGAAGGATCTCTTGTAACCCCGGCTGTGAATTTCGACTCAATTGAAAACGAATCGAATCGGTCATCTCTCTGGAAGCCGAAAGGACTAAAATTTACCATGACTCGTGGTCGTGGGTCGCTGATTTATCCAAAGAGGCTGATGCGTGCTTCCAGGAAGATCGAGCTTAAGGCTTTTGCCATCGCGGCCATTTCCTTGGAAATGTCTTTCATCGTTTTATTCCGTGAATCTCGTAAGAAATGCTTGGGCCCTTGTCCGGAGTGAGACACCGCGAAAGCGAGCACCCCCTCAAGAAATAATCTTCTTTGTGCGAAAGTAATGATGGGGCGATCCTTAAATCGCGTCAGCTTTGCGATGGACTTTCAACACGCTTCGCGATGCCTTTGAGCAAGCTGCCGAAAATATCCGCTCCGGTAATGATGCGTTTTTGGTCGGGAGTCCAGTAGAGGATAACATCGTTATCGACGATGTGGTCATCTTTGTGGTCGGCTTCGACGACGAAGTCACCAAGGACGGTGTCTAAATGAATCTCACTGGATGTGACAATGATCGGGCGATGGCAGTGGCTGTAAACATCGGCTTCGGAGCCATCGACGAAGAGTTGGGTGAGAAAGCTTGTCGTATCCAGAACGAGCACCGGATTGGCATCGAGGTTTTCGATAATGGCCCATGCATAGGGGTGCTTTTTGAGACGATCGATGAAGATGATCCCTTCCGGTGATTCGAGTTCGGGGAGGATTACGAGATCTAGTTTACTTTCGAAACAATAGATCGTGGATTGGTCGATGGCGCTTCCCTCGGCCGAGATTTCCCGGTCGTCGAGGTCGAGGAAATTGAGGGCTCCCTGCCCCTCATTGGCACTGATTTCTGAGGAATGCTCGTTGATGTGCTTTTCGAGAATAATCTCGAGATCTCGCTCGCGATAAAAGACAGGACCCTCAGGGCCGATCCAACCATCGAGCATTATGGAGCTCGCTTTGGCGATAGGGAAGAGGAGGATTTGATAGAAGCGTATCACCGGTGAGATGTAGGCGCCGACCCGCAAGGCGTTACGGGAAAAGTAAGCTTGCGGAATAATCTCGCCAAAGAAGGTGATGCCCACAGTGGAAAAGATGAAGCCGCCTATACCCGCAAAGACGCTTTCACTGAGCAAAGCGAGGAGGACGTTGGCGCTCACGTTTCCCCAGAGGATGGTGCAGAGGAGAAGGTTGGAATCCTTGCGAAGGCGAAGGACCTTTAAAGCGGCTTTGCTGCCATTTTCAACCTCAGTCTCCAAGCGCATGCGCCCAAGCGAGAAGAAAGCAAGATTCGCCCCGGAGAACATTGCGGAGTGGCAGATGCAAACGAGGATGCCGAGCCATACGAAGAAATCCATTGATCAGGGTTGGGTCATGGGTATAAAGGTGGCGCACTTGTAGCGAGGAGGATCGATCATGATTCGTCAGATTCCTCCGCAAAAGGGTGATAAGGGACTGGGTGGTCGTCAATATCGCTTTCATCATCGGGGAGGGTGAGATTGGAACGAGCGATTTGGTCGCTGGCTTGGTCGAGATCGGAGAAGACCGCGATATGGAAGAGGCCATCCCCTTCATCAGCGAGGCCCTCGTTGGTGCGCCCAATCACGACTCCTTCCCGGGTCGCGGTAATGGCCGTCTCCGCTCCGCCGAAGGGGTCAGCGAGAAATCCCAGAACAGAATCTTTAGCGACCGTTTTCCCAAGCGGAACAAGCGAGGTGAAGAGCCCTCCGATAGTGGCTCGCTCCCAGTAGCTCTTTTTACAAACGATGGAATCGGTTTTTTTCCCTCTCCCTCTCCCTTTGGCGGCAGTCAGGAAGCCGAGGTGACGCATCACATTCAAGATACCCTGGACGCCATGGCGAATGGAAGGGGCATCAAGCCGAAGGGCTTCACCACTTTCAAAGAGGATGACCGGTTTACCAGCTTCGTGACAAAGGGTTCGCATGGAGTTCGATCTCAGCGGGGCCTGAAGGGTGACTGGTGCGTTGAAAATGTCCGCCAACTCGAGCGATGCCTTGTCACCGGTGGTGACTCGAATCTGAGGAAGATTTGGTCGGTTGACGGCTCCGGTGTGGAGATCAATGACGGCATCACAGCGTGGGACCAGTTCTTCTGAGACAACCCTGGCGAGCCTCGATCCCAGGGAGCCTGTCGCGGATCCCGGGAAGAGGCGGTTGAGGTCACGACGGTCCGGAAGGTAGCGGGAACGGTTCAGGAAGGCGGGGACATTCAAGATGGGCACGGCAAGGAGAGTGCCGCGCATCCGCTTGAGTGACTTTGATTTCAGAAGGCGACGAATGATCTCGGAGCCGTTGATTTCATCACCATGGATACAAGCCGTGATCAGCAAGGTAGGACCGGGTAAGCGGCCGTGAATGACGGCGAGGGTGAGATCGACCGGCGTATTATTTGTGAAAATACCAACCGGCAGATTGACGAGGGCACTCGATCCCGGAGGCACATTTGTGCCCTGAATCTTGAAGGGTTCACGTTTGCTTTTTTGCGGACTCATTTAGCCTTGTCCCCGCGTTTTTGTTTTACCGGCGGAGGCGTTATTTTCGATGAACTCGATGATGGTTCCCGCGACGTTTTTCTTGGTGGCGATTTCAATGCCCTCCAATCCTGGGGAGGAATTGACCTCCATCACGACGGGCCCGCTGTTCGCGCGCAGGAGGTCGACGCCGGCGACATTGAGACCCATGATCTTCGCGGCGAGAACGGCCGTGGCGCGTTCCTTCGGTGAGATCTTCACGAGGGTGGCATTACCGCCACGATGGAGATTGGAGCGGAATTCGCCCTCGCCGCCCTGACGCTTCATGGCGGCAACGACTTTCCCTCCAACGACGAAACAACGAATGTCGGCTCCGCCGGCTTCTTTCACGAATTGTTGGACCAAAATGTTGGCATTGAGGCCACGGAAGGCTTCGATCACGGACTCGGCTGCTTTTGTGGTTTCAGCGAGGACGACGCCAACGCCTTGAGTGCCTTCAAGCAATTTAATGACGACCGGAGCACCGCCGCAGGATTTAATAAGGGCACCGGTCGCTTTGGTGTCATGGGCGAAGGTGGTGACGGGGAGACCGACTCCTTTGCGGGAGAGAAGCTGAAGCGAGCGCAGTTTGTCGCGGGAGCGTGAGATGGCGACCGACTCATTGACGGAATAAGTGTTCATCATTTCAAACTGCCGGACCACGGCAGTTCCGAAAAAGGTTTGTGAGGCTCCGATGCGGGGGATGATGGCATCGTAATCATTGAGTTCCTGATCACCGATGAAAATGGAGGGCTTTTTTGAAGTGATGTTCATATAGCAACGAGGGTAGTCGATGACATCGATTTCGTGTCCACGTTCGGTGGCAACTTCCACCAAACGGCGGGTCGAATAGAGATTCTTGTTACGAGAAAGGACGGCAATTTTCATGGTGTATTTTATTAGTGATTCAGGTGATATTTAAAAGTCTTTTTCTTCAATGGGGTTGGTGGAGGGCTGTTCTCCCTTGCGCCGTGCGAGACGCTCGACCGGGGATTCCCTCCACATGAGGAGGCCACGGGGGAAGCCTCCGAATCCCGTGGGCCTGTCGTGTGTTTCGTCGTCAATTTCGAGGATCGCTTTGCGCTAGGCATCGTTGTCTCCGATTCGCTGCTGGATCGCGGGCATCTTGGTTTCAAAGACTCCGAAAAGTTCCGAGAAATCCTAAAGTTCAGCTTGATATTAAGAGATATTCAAGCTCGCCGCGGAGCAGGTCACGTTGAATCTCGATGTCATCTCGCACGGCATCCAGCCGAGTGATGAATGAGGGCTGAATGACTTTTTTAAGGCATCGAGATCGCAGGTGAGCTTCGTGCTGAGATCCTCAGTTTTTGGTCGAATTTCAAAAGATCGTCATCCAGGACTTCGGGGTGGTCATGGAGAAGGAGTGAGAGTTGTTTCTTCATGGGCGAATGTTTTTTGGCCTCTTACCCGCAAGATAAGATTTGGCGCAGTCGATCAAGATCCGGTCGCTCATTCCAGTGCGACCGAGGAGCATGCGAAATTTCATATTTTCGCGGTTGGAGAGACTGAGTTCAATCTCCCACTTCCCTTTTCCAACCTGCAGGGTTGTCTTGATGAAGGGGCGTCTTTCTTCATGGCCGCCGGAGTCACGAACAACCCGGTAATCGACCACGGGAGCTTCGGCGTGGCTTTCAACTTCATCATGTCGCTTAATCGGGTGTACCGTGAAGCGAACCCAGTCCTGATCGTCTTTTTGGAAGATCTCGTATGCAGCGGTATGGAGGCAGGAGGTCCTGGCACCGCTGTCGATCTTCGCTTTGATGGAGGGAATGGGAAGGTCAGGCAGGGCCAGCCATTCACGCCACCCGACGAGGATGTGTTGAGATGTTTCTGTCACCGAGGCCTTCAGTTCGTTCGACATGTCTTTGCGTTAAGGGTGCTAAGAGTTGGGGGAAAGTGAATCGTTTTCTGCGATTGATCGTTTCCAAATGAAGCGGCCGCAAGGGAAGTCGGCAAGATCGTGTTTGATTTGGAGTGAAGGGAGCGCGCACGAATCATGCCGTCTATTTCGGTGGCCGAAATTTCCGAGAGCTCTTCGGCCTTTTTCGGGGACTCGATGACATCGTTCATGGGAGCCTTTCATCGCTGGGAGCGTGCCATTTTCACGAAAAGACCGGAAAATGCCCGAAGGGCGGTGGGTGCAGAGCTTTTCCCCGAATCTCGTAAATCCCAGAAAAGAGAGACGAGTGTCTCGACTGTTTGCACTTTGGATAGTGATTGGGCTGATTGATGTGCAGATGAAAGCCGTTGATCATCCGCTGCTGAAAGCGGATTCATCTCCGGAAGAAGATGCGGACAGGTTTTGCGGGTTCTCAATGAAGGTTGGAGATGAGGGGAAACGGCTTGGCACGCGGACCGCTCAAAAACAGGGGATGCCTTCTTTCATGCTATGAAACCTTCTTCCTTAGCGCTTGTCTCCAAGTCAACGGTCGTGCTTTTGATCGATGATGAGGGCATTCGGGCAGCCATCCACGATGTTCTCCGGTTGAAAGGCTACGATATTATTGACGAATTGAGTCTGGTTCGGTCGATGGAGATCCTCAGAGAAGGGCAGGCCCAGTGTGCCATCATCGATCAAGGTCACCCTCAACTGAAGATGCCGGCGGAGATCATTCCGCTGATGTGTGCGGCGGTGCCCGCAGTGAGTTTTGTGTTACTTGTTGGCGAGGAGAGGTTGGGTGAGGCGGTTACCAATCTCCCCGGGGTGACGGTTCTGACCAAGCCCTTCGATGTCATGAAGCTTCTGGAGGTTCTTCCCCCCGTTGAGGTTTGATACCGCTCTGCGTGCCGAAAGAGAAAGAGCATCCCGCCTAGAGTAAAATAAAAATAAAAAAACAAATACAACAAATACGCCTAGCATACCGAAAAATACTCTAAAAGTAATCCATGTTGATACCTTTATGCCCTGCGATAACGAAGAGGCAGAAGTCGAGGCGTACGTGCTCAGTTTTGCGCTGGCATTCGGATGGCAAGGAGTTCACTTTTCGCTCGGCAGAAAGCTTTCGAGCCGTCCGTCAAAGATGATTGCGAAATTCCACTGAGATCAAGACGATATTTTGACAGGCAATAGTTTCATGCACTCTCGCGCCCCAATCGGGTCACAGGGGCGGCTTCTTTGGTCTCTGGAATTGGTCCCTTCGCGATCTATGTTTTGTGGTCGGTAGAGGGTTCACGTGGCCTGATCCACTAGACGGATAGATAGGGTCGAACGAGACACCGAGCGACGATTTAGCGCTCATTGAGTTTGGCGGGGATTTCTCGGCTTTGGCAGGATAGGTTTGGCCAGTTTAAGCTGGGAGGGCACACGGAGAGGAGCTTAGCGCATGTCTTTCTGAAGAGCGTGGGCTGAATGGAGGCCTTCATTTTGACCTGCGTGACAGCGCCACGATCAAGGGATTGTTGTTTGAGGCATCCAATTGTCCCTTGATTTCGTTAGAGATATTGTCGAACAGACATCTTTAAAATGATCATACCCCAGCCCCGCCTCATGACGGTCTTTACTGCGCTCACCGTTTCAGCTCTCACCCAAGCGCAAGCCGGCTTTCATCTCTACGATATTCAGGAAGTTTACAGCAACTTTGATGGCTCGGTGCAATTCATCGAATTGTTCACTCCGAACAACGGGCAACAATTTCTCAGGGGACATGAACTCTGGGTGAGAGACAGCGGCAACACCATTGGAGGGGAGTTTATCTTTCCCGGGAACGGCCCGGCTCCCACGGGAAATACGATGCTCCTTCTTGGGACATCGAATCTTGCGACTCTCTATGGAGTGACCCCGGACTTCGTCATCCCGGCAAATTTCCTAAATAGCAGCTTGGGAAACTATCTTGATTTCGATGGCCAGGATCAGGTGAATATTGAGTCGCTTCCGCTCGATGGCACGCAGTCTCTTAACGGTCTGGTCGGGAATAATGATCGCACAGCCTTCACGATCGAGGCAATCGCGACTCCGAGCAACTTTTCTGGCGATACCGCCAGTATTCCTGAGCCCGCGACTGGTTTCCTAGCATTTCTCGGTCTGAGCGCTCTCGGCGCTCGACGGAGACGCTCGAGGAATCATGGTGATTCAATTTCCTTAGGAAAGGCGCAAGAATAAATCAGGGCTAGCGCCCTACGCGATTCCTCCGGGGAGATTTGGGAGATTTGCGGGAATCCTTTTCGAATTAGCCTTAAAAAGAATTTCTCCTTCAGTCGGGGTGAAATTGGTGCGAATCATTTTTCAATCCTCTTAAATCGGTGGTCAATTCCCGGTATTCAAAGCTTAACCACGGAACGTCACGGATTTGCACGAATGGAGCAGAAGCTTGGCTGGGTTGTGGGAGGGCACTCTGGAGAGAGAGCCTGTTCTTGGGGTCTGCGAGGAGTAGGATGAGCGTTTTGCTCGTTTGCGGTGGATCGGGCGTAGCGGGGAACAGACGGAACGCCCGTGCTCCCGTTTGGCCGCCTCGCGCGTTTGTTTGAGCTGTCAGGGGAGGGTTCCTTGAGGGAGGGGAAGTGGTGGTGTGATGATTTTTTGAGATCACTTGGGATGGCTTTGCCCCTCAGGCGGATTAAGGATCGAGCGGTGCCTCATGAATCGAGGGCGAGGCGGACGCCGCGCGCCTTGTGTTCGGTTTCCTCAAATTCGGAGGCGGGATCCGAGTCGGCAACGATGCCGGCTCCGACGTGATAATCGAGGGTGCCGCTTTCGTGGATGAGGGTCCGGATGGCGATGTTGAATTGTGATTCGCCATTAAAGCCGAGGAAGCCGATGGCTCCGGTGTAAAGGCCCCGTGGGACGGGTTCGAGTTGGGCGATGATTTCGGTGGCGCGCTTCTTGGGAGCGCCGGTAATGGAGCCTCCGGGGAAGCAGGCGGAAAGGGCTGAGAGGGGGGTGTGTTCGGCGGAAAGGGTGCCGCGAATGGTGGAGACGAGGTGGTGGACGTGCTGGAGTTTTTCGAGTTGGAGCATGTCGGTGACGCGGACCGAACCGAACTCGCAGACTTGCCCGAGGTCATTGCGGAGGAGGTCGGTGATCATGACGAGCTCGGCGCGTTCTTTCTCGGAGCACTGGAGGTCAAAGGCTGATTTGGAATCGAGTTCGGAGTCGGCGAAGCGGGGGCGGGTCCCTTTAATGGGACGGGTTTCGACTTGGCGGCCGGAGAAGCGCAGGAAGGTTTCAGGGGAGGATGAGAGGACCTCTCGGTCATCGAGGTTGAGGTAGGAGGCGGTGGGAGCGGGGGAGGAGTTACGGAGGTTATCGTAGAGTGAAAAAAGCCCGTCCGGGGCGTGGCATTTGGTGCGGAGGCGGCGGGAGAGGTTGACTTGGTAAATGTCGCCAGCGGTAATGTAGTTCTTGATGGTCTTGACGGCATCGATGAAGGCGGATTGGCCGAGGGAATCGTGCCATTCGCCGAGGGTGAAGGGTGAGGAGATGGGGGGGGCGGAGAGGGAGTTTGAGAGGCTTCCGGTTTCCCACCATTGGCTGGATTGGTGATGGTAAACGAGGAGTTCAGGATAGATGCCGAAGGTGAATTGGCCGTCGTAATCAATCCATCCGCAGGCCGCTCCGGCGGGGAATCCGTAGTCTGGGGAAGAGGAATTGGACCATTGAGCGAGGGTGGCTTCGAGGCGGGCGGGGTTGGCGATGTGGCCGCGAATGATCTCAACGGGTCGCGCTCCGATGATGGAAAGCGGAGGGGCGTGTTTTGCAGGGAGATTGCCGGCAGTGTCGAAGAAGACGAGACCGGGGAGGTGTGAAAGTTGGCGCGCGACTTCATCGGGTCCGGTCGAAAGGTCGGCGGGTCGGGGAATGAGGCGGCGGGTCGTCTTCATGAGGGTGATGGCTCGTTGACAGCAAGATGTCGTTTCTTTAAGATCGTTTTTCTGATGAAGAATTCAAGACGTTCCCGCAAGCCCAATCTCGGTGTCTTTCATCTCTCCTGCTGGGTTCTGGGATTGGTGGCTTTTGTGCAATTGATGGCAGTGGGGGTGGCGATGACGGTTCGTAAGCAAAACGTGCCGGAGTCGGAGGAACGGATTGTGAAGGAATTTATCATGGTTCCTGCCGAGCGCAGGGCTCCGGTGACGGTGGCTCCGCAGAAGCCCCGGCCGGTGGCGATGATTGATGATCAGGATTTGATTCCAGAGCTTGGGCCGGTGATGAAGTTGGATAGGGATGAGGTTCTGAATTCAGCACCGCCGGTGCTGGATCCGATCGTGGAAGATCTTTTAAAGGGGGCGAGCGATGCCCGGATTCAGGGGGACTTGCTTCTTTCGCACACCAAGCTCAAGGAGGCGGAACTGCGGGAACCCAAGAACGCGGTTGTGCTCTATAGTCTCGGTGCAAACTACGAGGCTTTTGGGCAATTTGACAAGGCGCGCGATTATTTTATGAAGGTTTATAACGCAGGTCCGCTCAAGGCGGGATCTCTTCATGAGAAAGCGGCGATCAAGATTGCTCAGGGATTGGTAAAGGAGGTGACGGATCTGGCGGCGCTGGGTTGGGGGCGCATGACAAATCCCAATCGCGACCAGATTGGTGGGCGGAACGGCGAGCGCCGGACTTTGATTCTCCCGGTGGAGGTGTCGCCGAGCAAAGACTTCGACCCTATGCTCTTCACGCCGCGGGTGCGTTTTTATGAGGAGGTGGATGGGCAGGTCCAGCAGGCCATCATTCAGCCGGGGGATTCCGGGAGTGATTGGGTCACGGGAAAAGCTGATTGGCAGGATGGCGAGGAGATGGCAGAGGTTTGGTATTTTGTGCCCGATCAGGATGCCGCGACGGGCTTGCTTTTTGGCCAGCGTAAGTTTCATGGATTTGTCGCTGAGCTCTATTACGACGGTCGCTTGGTCGATATTCGCGCCCAGCCGCGAACCCTCTTGAGAGAGGGTGGGGGTGAATCGACGATGCAGGAGCTTCAGCGTGAGTTGGATGAGTTGGATGGATTGAACATCGAGGACCTGAGCGAAGGGACTTCCCTGCTGCCTCGGTTGAATCTCCCCAGCATGAATCCGGATCCCGAGCCCAAACCGGAGTTGCCTGACGAGGGGAACTAAGATATCTTCTTCTCTGCAACGGTGAGATGATGTCAGGAGGAACGCGTAAGGAAGGAGATGCCGTCGGGGACTATCGTCTCATTCGTGCGGTGGGTGTGGGGCAAATGACCCGCACTTGGGAGGGCGAGCAGCTCGCGATGCAGCGTCCCGTGATGTTGGAAATGCTGAGAATTGAGGCGATGCAGCACCCTGGGCTTGTGCAGTCGTTTCTTTCCGATGTGCGCGCGAAGGCCTTGGTGACCCATCCTGGGGTGGGAGCCGTTTATCAGGCGGTTGCGAATGAGGAGGCGACCTTCTTTGCTCGTGAGCGTCTCGATGGCGAGAATCTCGAAGTGTTTCAGCAAGCGGGGAAAAAATTGACTCCGGTCGAGATCATGATCTATCTTGGTCAGATTGCCGAGGCGATGCTTTGGCTTGAAAATGAGGGGGTTGCGACGGTTGGCTACGAGCTTCAGCACTTTATTTTGACGGGGAAAGAGCACGCCCGGATCATGAATTTGGCGATCGACGGGGTGCGTGACCCGATAGTTGATACGAGGACCAAGGAGATCCTCGGGAGTGCCTTTGATGCCATGATTAAGCCGGGTCTGCCTGGGGCGACCCGGGTGAAGTCTCTCTGCGGGTTTATGTCGGATACGAACCGTGCGGTCCCGCTGACTTGGAAGCAAATTACGGATCTCTGCCAGCAGGTGCGCGAACAGTTGCAGGGGTCTGGTCGGGTCGAGTCACCGATTGTCGCGGAGCCAGCTTATCAGGTCAGAGAACCTGTCAAGATCCCGGCCTCGGTCTGGGCCCTTGTGGGAGGAGTGGCGCTGATCGGAGGATTGATTTTCCTGATGGTTTTTTCAAAGGGTGATAAGAAGCTCGCTCCCGCTCCGGTGGTGGCGACTCTCGACGCGCACATCGAGATCCCGAAAGGTCGCTACACGATCTCTGGCGGAAAAGAGATTACGCTCCGTGAGGCTTTTTCGATGAGCCGGACTGAGGTGACTTTGGCTCAATACAAGGCCTTCCTCGAGCTTCCTGATCACGCCGAGTTCGAGCACCCCGAGCAACCGGCTTCAAAAAAGAACCATCTTCCGGATGACTGGAAAACGCTTTGGCCGGCTGCGGTGAAACGCGAAACCTGGCAAGGGCGCCCCGTCTCTCTGGAATGTCCGGTTGTCGGGATCGATTGGTGGGATGCCTATGCCTTTGCGAAGTGGAGGCAGGGCCGTTTGCCAACGATGGCCGAATGGACGGTGGCCTCGGAGTATGAGGGAGGCCCGCAAAAGGCATCTTCCTGGGGGCCGGTCGGACGCGATGACTTCGATGTGACCGGCGCGGGCCTTAGCGGAATGGCCGGGAGCGTCCGAGAATGGATTTCGCAGCCAGAGGTGAATCCTGCTGACCCGCTCGCACCGAAAGGGTTTTTGGTATCGGGGGCCTCGTTTCAAGAGGCTGGCACAGGAATTGCCACCCGAATTTGGGTGGATTCGCAAGAGGTCCGACGCCGTGATTTGGGGTTCCGGATTGTCGTAAAAATGTGACAAAGGGTGAAGTTCCCACTAAGAGTCGAAGTCGTTGATTCTTGGGAAAAAAAACCGACTTTGTGAAATTTTTCACAAAGAAGACTTGCTTGAAAACGCCGGTCTGACTAAATCCCAGCCAGCCCCGATTTCCGGGGTCACGGCAATGTTTTCCATTATTCGCTCCACTTTCATTACAAGCGCCGCTCTTGTAGCAACTACTTCGTTTCTTCTCGCCGCAGAAGATGGTGGGCACAAGCTTCCCTTAAACGCTGAGCCGGTTCTCGGGCCGATCACTAACTCGATGCTGATGGTTTGGCTGGCAACGGCAGTCATCGTATTGTTCTGCAGGGCCGCAGCTGGCAAGATCTCCTACATGCCGGCCGGTTTTCAAAACTTTGCCGAGTGGTTGATTGAGGGGCTCTACGATTTCTTTGGGAATCTCTTGGGCGAACATCTGATCAAAAAGACCTTTTGGTTCTTCGGGGGCACCTTCCTTTTCATTCTCGTAAACAATTGGCTTGGACTCATCCCCGGTGTGGGAACCGTTGGCCAGTTTACTGACTATAAGAGCGGGTCAGAGTCATTCCTCCCGCTGTTAAGAGGGGGGAACGCCGACCTTAATATGACAACCGCGATGTCGACTGTCTTCATGGCTGTTTGGCTGTTTTGGGCAATTCAGGAGAACGGGATCAAGGGATTCGTTAATCATATCTTTGCTCCGAAGGGAAAGTTCCAGGGAGTAATGATGTTTGGAATGGCGGTTGTTTTCTTTTTGGTAGGAATTTTGGAGCTTATTTCGATCGCAATCAGACCCGTCGCTCTCAGTTTTCGTTTGTTTGGAAACATTTACGGTGGTGAGCAAACCTTAGAGGCCTTGATGCACCTTGTGCCATCATGGCTGGCGGCTCTTCCAGCCTTTCCGTTTTATTTCGTTGAGCTGCTCGTTGGTTTAATCCAAGCACTCGTCTTCTCGCTCTTGGCTGCTATTTTCCTGAATCTTATTTGCCACCACGGAGAGGAAGAGCATCACTAGAAATTCTCGTCGGTCGGACCATGCGCATTTAAGTGTGGAGGCTGATGTTCCAAACAAAAAAATAAAACCAATTGAAACAATGATTACTGAAATTCTTCCTATGCTCGGCATGATTCTCGCCCAAGTTGCTGAAGTCAAAATGCACGTTGCTTATGCCGCCCTCGGTGGTGGCATCGGAATCGGCCTTCTTGGAATGAAAGCAGCCGAAGCAACCGGGCGCAATCCTGGTGCAGCTACTCCCATTCTCGTGATTGCAATTATTCTTGCGGCTCTGATCGAGGGTATCTTCATTCTTTCTGCCTTCGCGGTCTAAGCATAGCAGAAACCAAAATTTCCAAGATGTATCGCTGACGAAAGTGGTGCATCTTGTTCTCTCCAAAAAATTTCTCAACGACACCTCGCCCTATGTTTTCCATTATTGCCGACGCTGGTTTGCTCGACACCGCCCAAGAAATCGGAACTCGGTTTGGTTGGAAACCTGCCTACTTTATTGCTCAGGTAGTCAATTTCTGCTTGGTGCTGTTTGTTCTCAAGAAATTTGCTTTCGGGCCTATCCAGGACCTCCTGGAAAAGCGCAAACAACGCATTGAAGACGGGGAAGCTAAGCTCGTCGAAATCGAACAGAAACTCGCTGACAGCGAGCAGGAGAAGGCGATTCTCATTGATAAGGCCAATGCCGATGCAAAGCGTATGGTCTTGGAAGCGAGAGACAGCGCGACTGCGCTCTCTGCACAAAAAGCCCAAGAGGCTGTTGCCCAGGCCCAAGTCATCCTCAACAAAGCCCAAGAAGCAGCTCGTGCCGAGCGCGCTTCCATGACTGCTGAACTCAAACAGGAGTTTGGACGTCTCGTTATCGCCACCACGACTCAGGTGACCGGCAAGACTCTCACTGAAACAGACCAGAAGCGCATCAATGCTGAAGCCGCCTCCAGTCTGAACAACTAATTTTCCCATCCCATCCCAAGCCGATCATGAAAGTTTCCAAGGTTGCCCGGACCACCGCTCGCCGCATTTTCCGCCTCTGCTCGCAGGGTGGACAAATGAACGAGGACCATCTGCGCATTGCCATCACGAAGCTTTCCACCGAAAAGCCCCGTGACTACCGCGGCATGCTCCAATCCCTGCGTCGGCTCGTCCGCGCCGAGGTTGCCAAGAAGCAAGTCACGGTTGAAAGCGCGGTTGCCCTTGACGAGTCCGCCTCTGCTGCGGTTGAGGCCTCTCTCCGCAAACAATACGGCTCGGACCTCAATTTCGAATTCAAGACCAACCCTGAACTTCTTGGTGGCATGCGTGTCCGCGTCGGAAATGACCTTTACGACGGCTCGGTGAAAGCCCGCCTCAATCGCCTCCAGGAATCCCTTTAATCCTCTCCGTTACTTACTCTCCCACCCATATTTATTATGAGCAGCATCCTCCAAGAACTGGAAGCCCAGATCTCGAACGTCTCCACGTCCGTCGAAAAAACCAACATCGGTATCGTCCGTGAAACAGGTGATGGTGTCGCCAGGGTCGAAGGACTCAGTGACGCCCAACTGAACGAGATGATCGAGTTCCCCGGCGGACTCACCGGACTTGCCCTGAACCTTGAAGAAGGTGAAGTTGGCGTCGTGTTCCTCGGTGACGGAAAACACATCACCGAAGGCATGGAGTGCAAAGCCACTGGCAAGCTCCTTTCGATTCCGGTCGGCGAAGCCTTCCTTGGTCGTGTCGTGAATACCCTCGCCGAGCCCATTGATGGCAAAGGTGAGATCGCTTCCGATACTCGGTATCCCGTTGAGAAGATCGCTCCTGGCATCATTAAGCGTAAGTCAGTCTCGGTCCCACTCCAGACCGGAATCGCATCGATCGATGCCATGATTCCTATCGGTCGTGGACAACGTGAGCTCATCATTGGTGACCGCTCCACAGGCAAGACGACCATCGCGATTGACACCATTATTTCCCAGTCCAACCAGAACAAGGCCGCCGCCGAAGGTCGCCTTGAGGGTCACAAGCCTGTCTACTGTGTTTACGTTGGCATCGGCCAGAAGCAGTCGAATATCGCCCGCACCGTTTCCATTCTCGAGGAAGCCGGCGCTCTCGATAACACCATTATCGTTTCTGCTTCCGCTTCGGATTCAGCAACCGGCCAGTTCCTCGCCCCTTATTCCGGATGTGCTCTCGCCGAGTATCTCATGGACCAAGGTAAGGACGTCCTCATCGTCTTCGATGACCTTTCCAAGCAGGCTGTCGCTTATCGTCAAGTTTCCCTGATTCTTCGCCGTCCCTCCGGTCGTGAAGCGTATCCTGGTGATGTCTTCTATCTTCACTCGCGCCTCCTCGAGCGCTCTGCCCGCCTCTCGGATAAAGAAGGGGGTGGTTCGCTGACTGCACTTCCAATCATCGAGACCCAAGCTGGTGACGTTTCCGCCTACATTCCGACCAACGTGATTTCCATCACCGACGGACAGATCTTCCTCGAGACCGATCTCTTTTATCAGGGGATCCGCCCTGCGATTTCGGTGGGTCTTTCCGTGTCCCGTGTGGGCTCCGCTGCGCAGACCAAGGCGATTAAGAAGGTGGCAGGAACAACCAAGCTCGACTTGGCCCAGTTCCGCGAACTTCAGGCCTTCGCCCAGTTCGGTTCCGATCTTGATGAAGCGACCAAGGGTAAGATCAACCGCGGTCAGCGTATCGTAGAACTCTTTAAGCAAAACCAGTATTCGCCTCTTTCCATGGAGATGCAGGTTGCTGTTCTCTGGTCGATGCAACAAGGCCACTTCGATGATGTCGCCGTGGAGCGCGTTAAGGAGTGCCAAGGTGCTCTAGAGGAGTTTTTCACCACTCGCAAGGCGGACCTCCTCCAGAAGATCGCGAACGAGAAGGCTCTTTCCCCTGAAATCGTGGAAGGCCTCAAAACCGCCCTTGAAGACTTCAAGGGATCTTGGAAATAAGCGCGAAGCACCTCTCGCTTCAAACTGAACACATTAAACTTCTCACTTCCCAATGGCCAACCTTCGTGACATCCGCCGCCGCATTAAGTCGGTAAAAAGCACCTCGCAGATCACCAAAGCGATGGAGCTTGTGGCTGGTGCCAAGATGAAGAAGGCGCAGAACCAGGCGCTTGCCGGGCGAGACTACGCCGACAAGCTCAACAAGGTCCTCGTTAATCTTAAGGCGAACACCGATGAGGAATCCCACCCGCTTCTTGGGAAGCGCGAGGGAAGCAAGGAACTCATGCTCGTGATTTCTACCGAGCGTGGGCTTTGCGGTGGTCTCAATACCAATCTCCTCAAGAAGGTCCGCCTGGAAGCCTCCGAGGATGCCGAGTATGTCACCGTCGGGAAGAAACTCCGTATGGCGATTGCCAAGGCCGGCGGTAAGATCGTGACCGATTGGGAGGTCAGTGACCCTGTTCCTTTTAGCGACGCCAAGCCCATCGCGAAGTTCCTCACTGAGCAATTTCTTTCGGGCGAATACGATAAGATCTCCGTTGCCTTCAACAACTTCGTGAGCACCCTGACCCAAACTCCCCACGTCAGCCAATTGCTCCCCATCGAGGCTTCCGCGCTCGCTGGAAAGCAGGACTATGAGGGTGTTGGCAAAGGTGATATCGCTGAGACCGATGATGCGGCCGCCTTGAGCATAGACTATGAGTTCGAGCCCAGCGCCGAGGGCGTTCTCGACAAGCTCCTGCCCCTTTACATCAATTTCCAGATCTACCAGATGTTGGTTGAGGCCCGCGCCTCCGAGCACTCTGCCCGGATGGTTTCGATGAAGGCTGCCACCGATAACGCCAACAAGATGGTCAAGGAATTGACCCTCGAATATAACAAAGCACGCCAGGCTGCCATTACCTCCGAGCTCCTTGAGATCACCACCGCGATGAAAGCGATGGAGTGATCCTCCCTACGATGTTAGATTGAAGCCATGACTTGGAATGATGTTATCACCGACCCCAACCTGCGCGATCTTCCCTACAAGATCGAGCTGGATGGCTATGGCCAAATTATCATGAGTCCGGCCTCGAATCATCACCGATATTACCAAGGGGAGATTCAAAGTCTCCTCAAGGAACAGGCGATTGAAGGAAAGGCTTTGGTGGAATGTTCGATTGACACTGATGAAGGAGTGAAGGTTGCAGATGTCGCTTGGCTTTCGGAGGCCTTTTTCCAAGCCCACGAATTTGTCACTCCTTATCCGGTTGCGACCGAACTCTGTGTCGAAGTCATTTCGCCCTCCAATGCGGTGAAGGCGATGGAGTTCAAACGTGACCTTTACTTCAGTCAGGGTGCCAAGGAGGTTTGGTTCTGCGACCATCACGGAAAGCTCCAATTTTTCGTTCGAGAAGGCCTCAAAGCGAGGTCCACACTCTTCCCCAATTTTCCCTCCCAGATCTGACTCACCGTCGTATCCCATTTATCAACCGACTATTTTTCTACCATCACCATGAGTAACCAAGGAACCATCGTTCAAGTCATCGGCGCCGTCGTTGACGTTGACTTCTCCGCCGCAGACAAACTGCCGGAGATCTACAACGCCCTCGAGCTAAACTACGACCTTTTCGGAGTGGCTACTAAGCTCGTTCTCGAAGTCCAGCAGCACCTTGGTGACGGCTGGGTTCGCGGAGTGGCGATGAGCACGACTGAAGGTTTGAAGCGCGGCATGAACGTGACCAACACCGGCAAGCCGATTGCGGTTCCCGTTGGGAAACAGGTTTTGGGTCGTATTTTCAACGTCACCGGTGATGTCGTGGATGAGAACAAGCTTGCACTCGAAGACGAGAACATGCGCTCTCCAATCCACCGCGCTGCTCCCACTCTCGTCGAGCAGTCTGCCACGACCGAGATTCTTCCAACTGGCATCAAAGTCATCGACCTCATTTGCCCTCTCCTCAAAGGGGGTAAGGGTGGCATGTTCGGCGGTGCGGGTGTTGGTAAAACCGTGGTCATCATGGAGCTCATTAACAACATCGCGAAAGCCCACGGTGGTTACTCCGTCTTTGCGGGTGTGGGTGAGCGAACTCGTGAGGGGAACGATCTTTACTGGGAGATGATCGAGTCCAACGTCATTGCGACCGAGAAGGATGCCAACGGCCATCCCAAGCTCGATGAGAACGGCAATCCTGTTCTTGCTCCAGGCTCTAAGGTGGCACTTTGCTACGGTCAGATGAACGAGCCTCCAGGTGCCCGTCTCCGGGTTGCACTTTCTGCCCTCACCATGGCTGAGCACTTCCGTGATGAGGACAACTCCGACGTTCTTCTCTTCGTCGATAATATTTTCCGCTTCTCGCAAGCGGGTTCCGAGGTCTCCGCACTTCTGGGCCGCACCCCTTCCGCGGTTGGTTACCAGCCCACTCTTTCCGAGGAGATGGCCGGCCTTCAGGAGCGAATTACTTCGACCAAGAAGGGATCGATTACTTCGATTCAGGCCGTTTACGTTCCTGCCGATGACTTGACCGACCCCGCACCCGCTAACACCTTCGCCCACCTTGACGCGACGGTGGTGCTCGAGCGTTCCCTCGCTGAGCAGGCTCTATTTCCTGCGGTTGATCCTCTTGCTTCCACCTCTGCAGCGCTTGCCCCGGAGATTGTCGGTGAAGAGCATTACAAGGTCGCCCGTGGCGTCCAGCTCGTGCTTCAGCGCTACAAGGATCTTCAGGACATTATTGCCATTCTTGGCATGGATGAGCTTTCCGATGAGGACAAGCTCATCGTATTCCGCGCTCGTAAGATTCAGCGTTTCCTGACCCAGCCCTTCCACGTCGCTGAGATCTTCACCAACGTTCCCGGAGTGCTTTGCACCATCGAGGACACCGTGAAAGGGTTCGCCGAGATTCTCGACGGTAAGCATGACAGTGTTCCCGAGTCCAACTTCTACATGAAGGCTGGCATCGATTCCGTCGAAAAGAGCTAAGTCCTGTTGCGCAGGAAATTTTAAAAACCAAACTCGAGAAACTCTAAAGCTTATGCCCTTCCAACTCGACATCGTTACTCCGGAAAAGACGATCTTCTCCGACACCGTCGATGACGTCTACCTTCCCGGAAGTGAGGGTGAGATGGGGATTCTTGCGATGCACGCAGCTCTCGTCGCTCCCTTGCAACCCGGCGAGCTTCGTTATCTCAAGGACGGCAAGATCGAGGAACTTGCAGTTGGCGAAGGCTTTGTTGAAGTCGCCGACGATAAGGTTTCCGTCCTGATCGATCTCGCGATTGGTGAGGATGCCATTGACGAAGCTAAGGTCGAGGATGCGATGAAACGGGCAGAGGAATCTCTCGTGGGCGAGAACGTCGATCACGATGAGGCTGCGGCCCTTCAGGTAGTGATTGCCAAGTCGGAAGCGATGCTCAAGCTGAAGCGCAAGGGGCGCTAGTTTCTACCGATTCCTATTTTTCAAGAACGGCGACCCGAAACGGTCGTCGTTTGTTCGAGCACGACGGGGAAAGCTCCTGCTTCCCTCCCTTGTGATTGAAGGAAAACGAGAGCCCGGTTTTGGCCGCGGTGCTTCCTTACTCTCGGGGTACGGGAGCGGGCGATGGGTTGAAGAGACACTTGATATGGAAGCCGGGAATTACAAAAGCGAGGCCTTCTCGGCGACCTCCTCCCCGTCGGCTTATTCCTGCAGCCCGAGTTCGCGTAGGCGCTTGCGGAGGGTAGAGCGGTTGAGGGCGAGGGCTTGGGCCATGACCGAGGGCTTGCCGTCGAAGCGCTCGAGCAAGAGTGCGAGCAGGGACCTTTCGAGACCACCGAGAAGCTCGCGGTAAGCGGGCAGTTCGGCTCCCGCGACGCTCTGCTCGTCGAGCCAGCGATGGAGGGCCACCGTGAGGAAATCCTCTGTGGGATCGAAGTCGAAATTTTGACCCGCGATGGCATCAAGATCGCAGGCGGAAATGATCGATCTGGCGTCGAGGGTCGCGAGGCCCGAGATCAGGGAGCGCAGTTGTTTCAAATTTTGTGGCCAGCTCTTTTGGCTGAGCCAAGCGATGGCCGAGGCATTAAATTCGAGCGCGCCCTTGGGCTTCAACTCACCCATGAAAAGCGCACAGAGAGCGGGGAGGTCTTCGAGCCGCTGCTCCAATCGTGGCAAGGCCAGCTCGAGACCTTGCAGACGATAGTAGAGATCGGGGTGAAATTCGTGCCGACGGACGAGGGGCAAAAGCCCGCCCTCGCGGCAGATCGCAAGTAAGCGTTTCTCGCCAAGACCCGCGCGCAATTGCTCGGCCATCGCCACTTGGTCAGCCATCGGAAGGTGATCAATCTCTTCGAGGATCAGCCATGCACCCTTCGCCGATTGGAGGCCGATTTTCCAGTGATCGGCTTGCCTGCCATTGAGCACGAGCAACTTTTCGCCCGGTCCTGAGTGCCGATGGATCAGGCTTGCAACATGGCTCCGCCCGCTCCCCTCCGGTCCGTGGATCAAGACGGTCAGGTCCGAGGCGCAGGCTTGGGCTATTTTCTGGAAGACCGGCCGCATCGCCGGGGAGGCCCCGATGAAGCTGGCACTGAACTTTTCCGGTTCGGCTGACTGCTGGAGCTTCGCTTTGACCTTATCGAGAAAATCGTCGAGCGCTCTAAAGTCCACGGGCTTCACCAGAAATTCGAGCACCCCCGCCTTTTTCGCACGGATCGCATGCTCGAGGTCGCCGTGCGCGGTGATGATCGCGGTGGCGGGCCGTGGGCCGTATTTCCACCCCTCAATCAGCTCCAGTCCGCTGCCATCAGGAAGCCCGAGATCAACCAAGAGAAGGTCGGGAATACCCGCGGCGAGATCCTTGCGAGCGAGGGCCAAAGTGGGCACCGCCCGGACCCGGAATCCTGCGGCTTCGACTTTGCTTGCGAGCGCCTGTGCGAGGGCTAGGTGATCCTCGATAATGAGGGCTTTCATGATGGCGTTTCAGCTTGATTCCGGTGAGGCAGCGTCAGCTTTACGAGCGCTCCACCACGTTCGCGATTTTCAACGTGGATCTGGCCGCCATGGGCTTGCACAACGCCCAGCACCAACGCAAGTCCCAGCCCCATCCCTCCTTCCTTTTCCGAATAAAAAGGCTCCGCGAATCGGCTCAGGGCCTCTTCCGTAAATCCCCGGCCCTCGTCTGCGACGCAAATCTCCACTTTCCCTTCTTTCTGCGCCACCGAAATTCGTAACTTCCCGCCCCCCGGCATCGCATCCAGTCCGTTCTCGATGAGATTACGCAGGGCCTGCATGAGCCGCTGTTGATCGAAGGGCAGCTCGATGGACTCAGGGACCTCGAGCTCCAGGCGAACCTGGCGAAACCCCAGCACCGGCTCTAAGCGCGCCCTCAATTCACGCAGGGGCACGATCAAATCCCCCGTCCGCTTGCATGGCGATTCCGGCCTCGCGATGAACATCCACTGATTGACCAAGGAGAGGATTTCTTCTGCTTCGTGACGAATCGAGTGGGCCTCGGCCCCGTGCGAATCCTCCAGCTGCTGGGCCCTCACCAAGATGGCCGAGGCGGGGTTTTTGATCTCGTGCGCCAGTCCGGTTGTAATCTGGCCCAGCATTGCGAGACGTTCGGATTGCTTGCGCCGATCTCGCTCGCCGAGCATTTCGCTTCGGGCTTGTTGCAGCGCACGGGCGAGAGTTCCAAGTTCATCCCCCCGCTCGGTCAGCGCTCTCGGCAAGCTCTCAAATTCCATCCCGGGGGCCCGCTCGGCCAGCGCCACGAGAGGATTCACCAAGCGCCGTGCCAGCCCGAAGGCGAAGAGCCCGCCGAGCACTAGTGAGGAGCCGAAGAGCAGTCCGGTCTGCCAGCCCATCCACGCCCACCACGAAGCCCGTCGGTTGAGGATCACGAGAAATCCGAGACCTTGCTCGCGCGGGATCGCGAGCACCTCGGTCGCTCCCTGCCGCGCCAACCCGGCCTCATCGGTGCAGGCCAATCTCGCCAGCTCCTGTTCCGGCCCCTCCCAACCGGGGCTGAAGACGGGACGTTTGGCGGGACCGACCGCCCCGATGGGTTGACCGACCGCGAGCGAAAAATTCTCCATCATCCGCTCCGAGATTGGCAAGTTCAAGCTCGCCATGAGTGCGGCATTTCCCCGCAGGATTTCGCGAAACTGCGCACGCTGGTCCTGCCCCTGCAAATACGCAGTCCAGAACGAGCCAAGCGAGGCCGTAACCACCACTAAAAACAACAAGGGCAGGAGCAAGCTGCGGAAGAGCCCACCCCTAGCAGTCCGGGGGAAATTCGAGGTCGATTGAGGAATGCACTTTTTCATGTCCTGCGAGAGCTTTGCCATAAGACGCCTTGATGGCCAATTTTTATCCACTTTTGCGATCGAGAGCGACTTTTATCCATCCTCCCATTGCCCCCTGCCCTCACCCATTTTAATCTTCATGCCATGGTAAATTCTAAGTTCATTCGATTGCTTGGCGGCCTCACTTTGATCACCCCGGCTCTCGCCCAGGAGGCCACCGCCGACAGCGCCGTTCCCGAAACCCTGGAACCTGTGGTCATCACCGCGAGCCGCCTCCAGCAAGCGATCGAGGACACCCCTTACACCGCCCACGAGCTCAACCGCCAGGATCTTGACGACCAGCTCTTTCGCAGCCTCCCTGATGCCTTGCGAAATATCCCCGGGGTCATGATTCAAAAAACGACCCACGGCCACGGTTCACCCTACATCCGCGGCTTTACCGGCCGCCAAAACCTCCTCTTGGTCGATGGCATCCGCATGAATAATTCCTCTTGGCGTAGCGGCCCGGTGCAATACTGGAACACCTTCGACCAGTTCAACCTCGCACAACTCGAAGTGATCAAAAGCCAAGGCTCGATCCAATATGGCTCCGATGCCCTCGGCGGCACCGTAAACTTGCTCTCGAAGACCAGCGGATTCCGCGGGGAGAGTGGCAACTTTTTCAACGGGATGGGTCACTACCGCTTTGATACTAATAGCGAAAGCCAAGTGGGACGCCTCGAGACCCGCTTCGGTGAGGGCGGCAAGTGGGGTCTCACCCTGGGTGCCAGTATCAAGGACTTCGGCGATATCAAGGACAGCGCCCTCGGCCGCATGGAGGGCACTGGCTATCCCGAACAAGCCTACGACTTCAAATTCGAGGCCGCTCTCAGCGCTCGCAGCACCTTCACGTTCGCCCACCAGTACCTCAATCAGGACGACGTCTCACGCTGGCACCGCACCACCAACAATCCCGGGTGGACTCATGGCAACCACGTCACCCAACCCGGGCGCTTCATCTCCGATGACTACGATCAGGAACGCTCGCTTACTTTTGCCCGCCTTGAGGGCACCGGCGATCAGGGCTTCATCAGCCGCTACAGCGCAACCGTTTCCTATCAGAAGACTCAGGACAGCACCTTCCAAATTCGTAACCCCAACGACATCCGCAGCCAGGTCATCGATCTGCAAACCTACGGCCTCGACCTCTCCCTTGAGTCCGAGATTGGTCAAGGGACCCTCGCCTACGGCCTCGACTACTACCGCGATGAAATCCAGGCCTCGGGCACCCGCACCGGTCGGCCTGACAACCGTCCGCTCGCCGATGATTCCAGCTACGACCTCTTTGGCCTCTATGCCCAGTATCAGTGGCGTGCGACTGATCGGCTCACCTTCACCCCCGGCGTGCGTTACTCCTACGCCCGTGCCGAACTCGGCGAAAACTTTGTCGGTGGCACCACCACCTCTTCTGATAATTCCTGGGATGATCTCGTCTTCGAATTTCGCGGTCTTTACGAGGTCACCGACACCCTAGCGGTCTTCGGTGGAGTCTCTCAGGCCTTCCGCGCACCCAATGTCAATGACCTCAGCGGCAACCTTGTTTCGGGAAGTGGTTTCACCGACCTCGGCTCGCTTTCCGCTGATCCTGAGGAAACGGTCACCTACGAACTCGGGGCACGTTACACCACGGACGAGATGAATTTCCAAGTCGCGGGGTATTACACCAAGCTCGATGGCCTCATCGGACGTCGTATCCTAGCTCCCGGGACCGAGGTCCTGAGCAATGCCGATGACGGTTACGTCCTCGGGATCGAGGCCGAATTCGCGTGGCGCTTCGCCCCCGATTGGGAGTGGCGGGTTTTCGCTTCGGCGATGGATTCCCAGGTCGAGACTGCCGACGACCCAAGCGGCGAGCCCATTCGTCGGGCCGCGCCCGTGATGGGTGGGACCTCGCTGCGCTGGACGAGCCCGAACCGTCCGCTCTGGATCGAGGCCCGTATCCAAGCCGCAGCCACCGCAGATCGCCTCGCTGCCGCCGACATCCGCGACGACACGCGGTTCCCCTCCAATGGCACCCCATCTTACGTCATCCCCTCGCTCTACGCCGGCTACCGCATCAATGAGAATCTCGACCTCACCCTCGCGCTCGAAAACCTCACTGACGAAGACTACCGCTATCACGGCTCAGGCCAAAACGAACCCGGCTTCAACGCCATCGTTGGGATCACCGCCCGCTGGTAAAGGTCTCGTTGTGTCAAGGTGGGCTCTCGTCATTTCACTCCCGATCTTAAAAATGAGGGGTCTTCGGCGAGCAGGGTGTAGGCGGTGGCGTAGGGGAGAAACATGGCGTCTTTGTTAAAGCGGAGACCGGCTTCTCGCATGACACGGGAAATGATGGCACTCTTGGTATCTCCATTCAGGTGGTGGAAATCGATGGCGCGGTCGATGGCCCAACGGAGACCGCCACTGTTGAAGTCGTCGAAGACGAAGCCGTTGCCCTCGGTATAGTCATCGCCGAAATGTTCGACGGTGTCGCGGAGTCCACCGGTCTTGTGCGCGATGGGAAGCGTGCCATAGCGAGCTCCGATCATCTGCGGGAGACCGCAAGGTTCAAAGGACGAGGGCATGAGGACAAAATCCGAAGCGGCGAAGGCCTGCCGCGAGAGAGCCTCATCGAAGTCTCTCACTGCCACGCGGTGGTGGAGCCCGTGCATTTCGACGATCTTGTGGAAGTGTTCTTGGAACGGGCCGTCGCCGACGATGACGAGTTGAAGTCCATCATCTGTATAGTCGTGCATGATTTGGTAGAGAATATGAGTTAGGAGTTGGCAGCCTTTCTGAATGGGGTCGAGCCGTGAAGGCCAGAAGAAAACGGGGACTTCGTAGTTCATCGTGAGGCCAAGTGCTTTCTGCAGAACGACCTTATTGAAGGCCTTGCTCTGATGTTGGGTCTCTGCGTTATAAGGTTGTGTGATGGCCTCGTCGTCCGCTGGGGAAAAAGAGGGATCGGGAGAATTGACGATCCCTTTTGCGTAGCCCGTCTTACTCTTTGTGCGGAGATCCCTCTGGACGGATTCGGGAAGCTCTCCATGGGTGCCTTCAATAATTTCCTGTAGGAAAGTGGGGCTCACCGTGGTGACGTAGTCCGCATTGATGATGGCGGAGGAAAGCATGTCGATGGCATTGTGGTGAAAGGACTGCTCGAAGCTATAGGGAAAGCCTTCGTATTGGAGGGATTCCCAGAAGGCGGAGACGTCGATGCCGCGATTCTCGATCTCCGCAAGAGTGGTGCGCTCGCGATGGATATTATGAATGGTGAAAACCGTTTTAATGCCGAGTTTTTTACACGCGGCAGGAATGAGTCCGGTCATCCAGTCATTGCAATGAACAATGTCTGGTTTTACGAGAGGAATGATATGGTTGATAACTTCGCGCTGGAATGCCAGTGAGGACTCATGGAGATCGCCGTGGTAAGCGTTCACGCATTGGTGGAAGACGCGGTCTTCAGCCAAGTGCACCCGGGATTTTCCGTCCAGACAGCTCTGAAGAACTGCCGAGCCTTTCCCGTTAAAGAGATCCCGATAGTGGGGGATAGCGAGATGAACATCAGCACCTTGCTCGAGGAGCTGATTGACGAGGGTGGCTGAGATATCAGCCATGCCACCAGATTTTGCGCGGATGTGTTCAGCGCCAGGTCCCATTTCGGGAGAGACATAGGAGATCTCGGGCGTTACAAAAAGAATGCGCGGTGCGCAGGGGATTTTCAGCAGCTTATTTTCGCGTTTAGGAGGCGCGAACGAGAGGGTGTTCTTTGCGTAATTCATATTCATAAGATTGCTTGGAGTGGCGCAGAAGGGCGCCGACACCCCCTTGCGCGTCAAGGAGCAAGGAGCCGCGGACGGTCTCGATGGGGATGCCATGCTGACTGGCGAGTCGAACCAAAACCTCGCGATCCTCATGGCGGAGCACTCTCGAGATAATGAGCCGGTCGGCTTGGCCCATCTGAAGAGCACTGGTGGTTGAGGAGACGCCGAAGGTCGCGCAACGATTGGTCCGGTAGGCGCGAACGAGGCCCTTTACCGCGGTTTCAGATTCGCCGTCTGCGACCGCGAGGGAACTGCCGATGGCATCCTCCAGGATGCTGCGCAGGCGCTCGTCACGCACTCCGGTGTGGATTTGATCAACCCTCTTTTCTTGCAAGGCCTTTGGTAAGGCCTCTACGAGTTGGCTCACGTAGCGGGCTTCGCCGCTGATGAGGAGGGCATTGTTGCCTCGCTTTGCCATGAGTTGTTCGATGATGGAGACCTTCTCATTTATAAATTTCTTATCCCCTTCGCGATTGTGGTTAAGAGAGTGCTCGGGGGTCCACTCCCGACCGCGACGCTCTGCGACCTCGGAACGCTCGGTGAGAATCTCGACGGGAGTTTCGCCGAGGTTCATCGCGATGATGCGGGCGCAATCCTGATTTATGAGAACGACTACGAAGCGCTTGAAGCGGTCTTTGATTTCAACGAGTGGATAGATCGCGGGAAGCTTATCAGCTTGAAAGTAGGTCTCCATGGGGACCTTGAATTGAAGGGGCATGAGGAACTGGGGGTCGCCATCACGGGCAAAGACAGCAGCACTACGGCATTTGCCGGATTTGTTCTTAAGCCAGTTGTAGACATTGGCAGCAGCTCGGTCGAATTGCCGGCGATTCTGAGCCTCGAAGGACTTGCGGGCAGTCCAGACCCAAGCCCCAAATTCTGCAAGAAGGGCAGGGAGAGGTTTCTCCATATCGAAGTAGGCGCTAACGACGGGCTCTTCGCACTCAGGCTGGCTGGCCAAGGCTATTATGTTCTTGCGAAGGTTGACAGTATTCATCATGCGTTTTTTAACGTTCGAACATAATACGTAGTTTAAAACACGCAACAAATTTCATGTAAAAATTGGCGTTTACCGGTGAGGCGCTGAGTTTCGTTGAAGAATCGATTGGTATGAAGAAGCGGAAACCATCATGGCCGTGCTCTTCCGGCTCTTCGAAGAACCCGGAAAGTATGCTAATCTTTATAGTCTGCTACACCGCATGTAGAACTTTGGAGACGATGGAAAAGACCTTCAGGACTTCATGGGAAAATACGCTTTGGACGAAGCCACCATGAACCAGCTCAAGGGGTTCGTGTCCCCTTTCCAAGGCTTTGCCATTTCTAATGAGCCCTAGAGGCTACCGTGAACCTAAGATCTGTTAGAGTTTCTTGAATGACGCTTTCCGCCACGGATTTCATGAATTCGAAAGATCTCTGCGAGGTCTCCAAAAAGGCAGCGTCGATGGAATGCTGCTATCAACTGCCGAGCTAGTGAGCGTAACTCAGAAAACGGGCCAAATAGGTTGGCGCTGTAAAATGACCCCATTTTCCGAAAAAGTGGGGGTTCTCAGTGGCTCGAAGGGAATTCCGAGGGTCACGCCCACGGCCTCTGCGGGCTGGATCACGCCCCAACCCCGGGGCGTATTTCGTGCCGCTAGGGTTTTGTTGGGGCGCGCCCTTTGCTGCGGGTGCTCCACGATGGTATTCCGACAATTTTGATCGATTCGAGGTGACGTTTTTTGTGTCGGCGATGGCGGTGGGAAATGATTCAGAGGGTTGTGAAAAGACCTCCTAAAGCGATGAGAGCTCACATAAGAATTCCCTCTGGTGAGGTGAAATCAAGGAGTGACACCCCGGGGAGCGCAGGGAACTTGGGTTCCTTCTGGTTCTTCCAAAAATCCGGGTCGATATCAGGGAGGCGTCCCTTGGCGAGGCCTTTGCGGGGGTAGGCCCAGCGACTTTCCTGGTGTTGGTTGGCGATCATCCGGGCCTCAAGATACCAGTCATTAATCTGCTCTTTTCTTTGGGGATAAAGCGCTCTATTGCGGCGCAACTTAAGGAATCTAGGGTGCGGGTGGAGTGACGAGCGGCCGGCGTCGCTGAGTTCTTGAACTCTTAAGGAAGCCCGGTAGGAAAAGACGTGTCTTCCTTCGGCGGAATTTATCTCGGTTATGGTTTCAAAAAAGCCGGTGCTTTCCCGTGCTGAGCCGAGGGGGACCATTCCCAGAAATCCTTGCAGGGCTTCTTCAGCTCCTCTCTCTGAATTCCTGCGTCTCCGCACTGTGAACTCAGGGCCTTACTTCGGTTTAGCCTGGGCGATGCTCGATTTCCTCTCTGGGGCTGCCGAACCAGAGGGCCAAAAAGATGAAACTTTTGTCGAAAACTTAGGACTTCAGTCTGAGGCTCAGTCCCTCGGTGCTTAAAACGCAGAGTTTATAAAACGGGGGCAATCACTCCGTGATCAAACACGAGGTCATCTCTTAATGTAGGATCATTTCATGCTATTCCCCATCCTGCGGTGTCTCCAGCCGCAAAGAACTTAGATTCCGCCATGCGTAGCTCGCGGAGAGGTCATAAAAAAGGCGTGTACGGAGAACCGTGCACGCCTTTGAAAGTTGAAGTCGTTGAAGGTTTAAGCGCGTGATGGCTTTGTCTTCTCGCGCTCACGGCCCGGGGAAGGAACCGGGGCAACGGGGAAGGAGTCGCCGAACTGGATATCGTCCGGTGCTTGGTCGTCCTCGCTCTTCCAGAAGTCTTCCCAGGTGATGCGTTGGCCGGTGTGGGCGGCTTCGCGACCGAGGAGGCCGAGAGCGGTGGACTTGGCCATGTATTCGCCGGTGTTGATGATTTTGCCAGCGCGCAGAGCGGCGAAGAACTCATTGTGGCAGACTTGATACATGTTGTCCTCCACGCCCTTTTCGGGGCGGATTCTCCAGGTGGTCTTGCCGGAGACGTCTTTGATCGAGCAGCGACCGGGGGAATACATGGTGCCGTTTTCGCAGAAGACGCGGTCCATGACCTCACTGTGAGTACCATTCATTTGACGCTGTCCCACGTGGGCCATGACGCCGTTGGGGTATTCGTAAGTGACATCGTAGTGGTCGAAGATATTGGACTGATCCTGTCGGTGTGAGCGGCCGCCGTTGGCGACGGCGGCGACGGGTGCGACGTCATTCATGGCCCAGCCGACCTTGTCGATGGTGTGGATGCACTGCTCGACGAGAGAAGAGCTGCAAAGCCATTCGAAGTTCTGCCAGTAGCGCATCTGGAATTCGACGTCGCCCATCCCTGCTGGCTTTTCCACGCCGTTGGCGAGAGGTGAAACCGGGTTGAGCATGTAGGTCCCGTATACGGAAACGACGCGGCCGAGTTCACCGGCGAGGACTTTTTCGTAAGCCTGCTTGGTGCCAGGATGGTAGCGCCAGCAGAAGCCGTGCTGGATTGCGGTCCCTTTTTTCTTGGCTATTTGCGCGGACTCCATGACCGACTTAATGCCGGGCATGTCGACAGCCATGGGCTTTTCGACAAAGGCGTGTTTACCGGCCTCGACGGTGGCGCGGAGGTGCTGGGGGCGGAAGTGAGGAGGGGTGCAAAGGAGGACGACGTCGACTCCGGAAGCGATGACTCCCTTGTAAGCATCGAGGCCGATGAACTGGCGCTCCTTGGGGGCTTGCATACGCTCATTGAAGCGACCACCCACCCGCAAGGCGTTGTTGATGCCTCCTTCAAAGGCATCACCGATGGCCCAGAGGATGACGTTTGGGTCGGCAGACATCGCTTGGGCGAGAGCGCCGCTGCCACGGCCACCGCAGCCGATGACACCGATTTTGATTTGGTCAGGCGTGTTTTGAGCCTTGAGGATATTCGGAACGGCGGCAGCGAGGGTCGCGGCGGTGCCGGTTTTCAGGATGGTGCGTCGATTATTGTCCATGAGTTTTAGAATAGGTTGTTTTAAGAAGAGGCAGGGAAGCTGGGAACTTTTGTTCACACTTGCTACGAAAAAAGAGAAGCTTGATCAATAGTCAAAAATGGTTACGTATTGGCCCAACAAGCTATTTCGATTTCGGTGAAAAAAATTCAGATTGGTAGGCAAAAAGCGCATGTGGGTGAGTGTGACGAGCTTTGTGGCGCTCTCGCGGATGAGGTGGAGGCCTTGTTGAAGTCGCGTGCCGCGGAGGGAAAGATGGTGGTTTTGGGTCTCGCGACAGGAAGCACCCCTTTGCCGTTTTACGAGGAATTGATCCGTCGCCATCGGGGAGAAGGGCTCTCGTTCGCAAATGTGAGAAGCTTTAATCTGGATGAGTATGAGGGTTTGGGCCGCGACAATGAGCGAAGCTACTGGGCCGAAATGTGGAAAAATCTCTTTGATCACGTCGATGTGAAGCCGGAAAACGTCTCGGTGCCCCCGTCTCTCTCCGCAGACGCGAGTATCGCATCGGCTGACTATGAGGCCGCGATCGCGGAAGCGGGTGGTATTGACTGGCAGTTGCTCGGAATCGGCGGTGAGGGTCACATTGGCTTTAATGAGAAAGGGAGTACGGCTGAGAGTCGCACCCGCCGGGTGACGCTGGCCCGGAAGACGATCGTGGATGCGGGGCCAAGCTTTGGCGGAGAAGAAAACGTCCCTTCTCACGCCATTACCATGGGGGTGGGGACCATTCTGGAGGCCAAGCGGGTTATTCTGATGGCTCGTGGGGCTTCGAAAGGCGGGATTGTTCGTCGTGCCATGTCGGGAGAAGTCGGATCTGAGGTGCCAGCGAGTTTTTTACAAAATCACGGAAATGTCGGCTGGTTTCTCGATAACGATGCTGCAGAGTCCTAACAAGATGTCAGAGACCAAACAGCTGATTGAAGTGGCCCACGGTCTCGGTCAACCGGAAAATTACTTCAGCGGCTTGGATTGGGGCAGCGAGATCCTGCCCCGTGAGATTGTTTCGTTTTGCCGGATTGCCCAAGACCATCGCACGAGCGGGTGGGATGGCATCTCAGCGAAGGCAGGTCGCTATGATCAACACGCGCGCTATGTGTTTTTGATCTCGTTGCATGGTGATGGCAGCATGGGGGTGGAGACCAATACGCGGCAGATTCACGAAGGGGAGGCTCATCTTCTTTTCCCTCATCAGATTCACTACTACATTGACCTGCCCGAGCAGTTTACATGGCTCTATGTCACTTTTGAGCTCGATGGTCCGGCGCGGCAGATCTTGGAACTTTGGCGGGACGGTGGCCGCAAGATGGATGATCAGGCAAGGGCGCTTCTTTTGAATTTTCTTTCGGAATACGAGAAATCAGATGGCTTGGGAGCGAGCATTGCCCTCGGTAAGGTTTTCGCTGCGATGGAGAGCGCACAGCCTGCTCAGAATAGGATTGAGCCGGATGCGGATTTGGTCGCTCAAATTAAAAAGCACGTGATGGAGAATCTTGAGGGCGACTTGGCGATGCCGGCACTTTCTAAGGCCATGGGTGTCTCGGAAAGCTATCTGCGGGCGGTTTTTCGCGAAGGGGCGGGCGTTTCGCTCGGGAACTTCGTGCGCTCGGTTCGGCTCGTGCGGGCCACTTATCTTTTGGAGCAGGGCGAACTCGACCTCGGCGTGATTGCCGAGCGGACCGGCTTCGGCTCCCTGACGAGTTTTACCCGCGCCTTCCGGCGCATGTACGAGATGACTCCGAGTTCCTTCCGGAAGCGTTCAAGGATCGAGGCTTAAAGACAAACAACAATTATTTATGAGTGAAATTAAAAGCGGCACGACAACGAGATTGTCGATTATGATGTTTCTGCAGTTTTTTGCCTGGGGAGCTTGGTTTGCGACCCTCGCGTTAGCGATGGGAAACAACGACTTGGGGGCCTTTGTTGGAGGGGCCTATGAAAGCGCTCCGATCGCCGCGATCATCGCGCCGCTTTTTTTGGGGCTGATTGCCGATCGCTATTTCTCCTCGGAGCGAGTGATGGGTGTTTTGATGCTGATTGGGGGGGGCTTGATGTGTTTCTTGCCGGGGATAGCGGCTGACACCCAGGCGCTTTTCCCCGCGATGAGTGATGCCTTGGAGGCGCTCAAAAACACCGATGCGGCCAAGGCCTTACTGGCAAGCAGCAATCCTCCCGCGGACCTTATTCAGGCGCTCACTGCTCAAGGTGACCTCCCTGCCACGACCCAAAATTTGCTCTCTACCGCGACCAGCACTCAGGCTGATTACATGGGTTCCGGACAGACAATTATCTATGTCATGACCGCATACATGTTGTGCTACATGCCGACTCTCGGACTTGGTAACACCATCACTTTTTCACATCTGGCCCAGGTTGATTTCCCGAAGGTTCGCGTTTGGGGAACGATTGGATGGATTGTCGCAGGCCTGACATTAGGCTTGGCTGGATGGTCAGATTCTCTGAATATTTTCTGGCTTGGAGCCATCTCAAGTCTCGCGCTCGGAATCTACAGCTTCAGTCTTCCCCACACTCCGCCTCCGGCAAAGGGCAAGCCCTTGGATGTTGGTTCGATCTTCATGAGAGATGCTTTCAAGCTCTTCAAGGATCGATCCTTCGCGGTCTTTGCGATTTGTTCGATGCTCGTTTGCATTCCGCTCGGATATTACTACGGGCAGGCTTCCAATTATCTGGGTGCGGTTGGCTTCAAACAAGCGGCAGCCACCATGACTCTCGGGCAAATGTCAGAGATTTTCTTTATGCTTCTGATTCCCTTCTTCTTCCGAAAGCTAGGAGTGAAGATGATGCTTTTGATCGGAATGCTTTGTTGGGGAGCACGCTACCTCCTTTTTGCCTTCGGAGCTCCTGATCAAATTACCTGGATGCTTCTTATCGGAGTGCTTCTTCACGGAATCTGTTACGATTTCTTCTTTGTGACGGGCTTTATTTACACCGACAAAAAAGCTCCCAAAGAAATCCGGGGGCAGGCGCAATCACTTCTAGTCTTCCTCACTCAGGGACTGGGATTGTTCTTTGGCTTCCGAATGGCCTTTGGTGGCGCCTGGCCCTTTTCGGAAAAAGCCTTGCCGAACACCTATGGCGACTACGGAGTTGCGCCTGCGGGTCACGGCCCGTTGATGGAGTCCATTAAGGAGAACTCAGGTGATGCCGAAGTAAGCTTCATTGATAGTCTTCTTGGAATGTTCGGCAAGGGGTATCCCGATGGTGTTTCGTCAGATCTAATTCGCAATGCGATGGCCGGCTGGAAGGATTATTGGATGTTCCCGGCGGGGATGGCATTCGTTATTGCGGTCGTCTTTTTCGTCGCGTTTTGGGACAAGAGTGCCGATGGCGATAACGATAAAGCGGTATGATCCCGCTGACTTTTCACATTGGAGATTATGCCGCTGTTGCGATCATGGTCGTCATCTTAGGGTGCGCGATCGGGGGAATGGTAAAATTTTTTCAGGCCGTAAAGGTTTTAAGAAAGGGGCAACCCGCGGTTGATGCCGAGGTGGCAGCCGAACAGGAACAAGAATTACAAAATAATGAGCAAGACGATTAAAGTATTATGTGTCGGAGCCGGTCACATGGGGACCTCCCATGCGCGCGCTTACCACGCGATTGAGGGATTTGAAATCTGTGGCATCGTGACCCGTTCGGAAGGCAGCCGTAAGGCGCTCAACACCGATTTGGAAGCCGAGTATCCCGAATTTGGAGATTACTACGAAGCGCTTGAGGCGACGAAGCCCGATGCCGTTTCGATTTCCACTTATCCCGATACCCACGCCGAGTTCGCGAAAGCCGCAATGGACGCGGGTGCCGATGTCTTCATCGAGAAGCCTCTCGCCGAGACTGTCGCGGAAGCCGAGGAAATCGTGGCCAAAGCACGCGAGACCGGCCGTAAGTTGGTCATCGGATATATCCTCCGCTATCACCCGAGCTGGATCAAATTCATCGCGGTCTCCCAGACTCTCGGCAAGCCGCTGGTGATGCGGATGAACCTCAATCAGCAGTCGAGTGGCGCCAATTGGAAGACACACAAAAACCTCATGTCTTCAATTTCGCCGATCGTGGATTGCGGCGTTCACTATGTGGATGTGATGTGTCAAATGACGCGCAGTAAGCCGATCCGCGTCAGCGGAATCGGAGCGCGTTTGAGCGATGAACTTCCGGAAGGGAAGATCAACTACGGTCACCTTCAGGTGACTTTTGAAGACGGCAGCGTCGGCTGGTATGAAGCGGGCTGGGGCCCCATGATGAGCGAGACCGCCTTCTTCGTGAAGGACGTCGTGGGGCCGAAGGGGTGTGTCACGATCACGGCGAAAGACGCCGGTGGCGAAGGTGCTTCGGCCGATGTCGATTCGCATACCAAGACCGAGGCACTGCGCCTTCACCACAGCAAGCTGGACGAAAATGGCAAGTTCGTGAAGGAAGACGAGTGGATCACCACCGATGACGAACCAGATCACGACGGGCTCTGCTATCGTGAGCAGGAATACTTCATGAAGGCGATTCAGGAGGACATGGATCTGGGCGATCACATGGATGACGCCATCAACTCCATGCGCATTGTCGCGGCCGCTGACGAAAGCTTCCGCACTGGCAAAACCGTTGAACTTTAAATCCCAAGTATTAGAACTTATGAAATCACTATTATTGGCTTTCGCCACTATCAGCTCTGCCTTTGCAGGAGAATTCGTTGATCTTTTCAACGGCAAGGACCTCACGAATTGGGGAGGCAAGGATAAGATGGAAGTTGCAGGTTATGTCGTGAAGGACGGGACGATCACCTCGACTCCCAAGTGCTCCATTCTTAAGACCGACGAGGAATACTCAGACTACGTTTTGACGTTCGAGTTCAAGCTGACATCGGGAGCCAACAATGGCCTTGGGATTCACTATCCGGGCCAGGGAAATCCCGCTTTCACTGGAATGGAAATTCAGGTTCTTGATAATACCCACAAGAAGTACGCAAACCTGAAGGACTACCAGTTTCATGGTGGCCTTTACACTTTGGTGGCTGCCAAAAAAGGTCACCTCAAACCGGTGGGCGAGTGGAATAAGGAGACGGTCACCGTCAATGGTCCTCACGTGAGGGTCGAACTCAATGGCGTTGTCATCATGGAAGCCAATCTTGATGAGCTGAACAAGAGCCACCCCAAGCATGCGGGCGCTAAGCGCCGTGCTGGCAAGCTCTGCTTCTGCGGCCACGGAGATGTGGTGAGCTACCGGAACCTGAAGATCAAAAAGGTCGAGAAGGCGAAGGCTGAGTAAAAAACTCTGCCCCGAATCAAGCAATGATCCTCTCTTGCTTCTCGCGGCGGGGGATTTTTTTGTTCGGGAAATCGTTAGGAAATAGTTAGCGGGAGAGGGTATTGGAGGGCAGCGAGGTTCTCAGGATTATCTTCAGTGTGCCAAGTTAGAGAAAGGTCACTCACGTTTGCGTCGATCTTTCAACGCCGATATGTTATCGGGATTTGATAGGCTCACCGTGAATGCGCCAGAGCCTTCCTGCCAGGCGAAGCCTGGAACATTCGCAGAATTCTCCTTCAACCAGCGTGAGGATTTGGACTTCAAAGCCCGGATGTGAACGGACGGGGCGAGCTTTGGAGGCAGAGAGACGAGGTGGGAGTAGAGAGCGGTGAATGTTCCGGCCATGGTGGGAGTGGATTGGTCGTTCGGATGATGCCTACGCACCTTCGGAGCTTGAGAGTTGGACGTCGATTTGGCGTCTCTGTGCAGATCTTTCTTGCCTTAGGTGTAACAATCGTTACTGTTACACCTAGAACACAGCAGAATGTTACCGTTTCGATTACAATTAGTGGATGGCTTGCCGGTTTCGGAGCAGCTGGTGCGTGCCGCGAAACGGGCGATTCTGGGTGGGGAACTGGAGGGTGGGGAGATTTTTCCTTCGGTGCGGATGGTGGCTCAGGAGTTGCGAGTGAGTCCTACAACGGTTCATAAAGCGGTGTTGGAATTGAAGGAGGCGGGCTATGTGGTCTCTCGGCCCGGGGTGGGGATGGTGGTGGTGGGTAAGGATAAATTGGGTAAGAGAGCCTTGAAGGAACAGTTGCGAGATCGGTGCGAGGGGCTTTGGAAAGAGGCGAATTTTTTAGGGCTGGGCGCGAAGGAGCTTGGTGAGTTGCTACGGGAAATCGAACGAGAGAAAGGAACTGAGGAATGAATGAGATCGTGAAATTTGTAGAGGTGAAGAAGTTTTTTGGCGGCGTGAGCGCGCTGAGCGGGGCGAGTTTTACGATTCCGGCGGGGTCGGTGACGGCTTTGTTGGGGGCGAATGGGGCGGGGAAGTCGACGGCTTTAAAAATGATGGTGGGACTTGAGAAACCAAGTAGGGGGAATGCTATAGTTTTGGAGAAAGATTCACGGAAGATCGGGTCACGTGAGCTGGCGAGGATCGGGTATGTTGCGGAGGGGATGGAGTTACCGGATTGGATGACGGTGGGGGAGTTGATGGATTGGTGTCGGCCGCTGTATCCGGAGTGGGATCGGGCCTTGGAAAAAAAGTTGGGGGAACTCTTCCTACTGCCGATGGATCGGAAGTTGAAGGATCTCTCGCGGGGGCAGCGGATGAAGGCGGCTTTGTGGTCGGTGTTGTCGTATCGGCCGGAGTTGCTGATTTTGGATGAGCCGTTTTCGGGGCTGGATCCGGTGGTGCGGGATGATTTGACGCGAAGTGTCTTGGAGTTAGCGGAGAGTGAGCAGTGGGCGGTTGTGATCGCGACGCACGACATCGGGGAGGTTGAAAATTTGGCGGACCGAGTGGTGGTGATGCGGTATGGCAAGGTGGAGTTGGAGGGGGATCGCGAGGAAATGTTAGAGAAGTGGAGGCGGGTGGAGCTGTTGGTCCCGGATGGATGGGAAGAACCGACGGAGTATCCGTGTGAGTGGCTGGGGGTGGAGCGGATGGGGAAGGTGCTACGCTTTTACGAGAGTGCGTATGGTGAGGGTTTTGAGGGTAAGATGGCGGAGGTTTTGCCGGGGCTGGGTGAGGCGATGGTGGAACGGATCTCGCTCAGGAATTTGTTGGGGTTCGAGTGGAAGCGAATCAAGTGGTTGGTGGTGGCGGCGTGGGTCTTTTTGGCGATGGCCTTTGTGCCGAGGTTGTCGGATGCTTTGGGGATTTGGAATCATGATTGGTCTGATGCGGAGGATTTTTTGACAGGCGTGGGAATTATTGGCTTTCTTTTGGCGGGGCTATTCCTGGCGATCTGGTCGGGCTTGGTGGGGCGGAAGCTCTATCCGGCGAGGCCGGTTTTGGCGGGGGAGATCCGGGTGGTGAGCCTGGGCGTTTTGTTGGGAGGTTTGGTGGCGCCGGTAGTTTTACTGACGCTGCTTTCGATGTGGCTTTATGGATTTTCGGCGGAGGTGATGTGGCGGAATGTGGGGATGACGGTTTTGGCGGTGATGCCGCTGTGGTTGGGGGTGAGGTTGTTTGCGAGGTATGCGGGAAGCTTTAAGATCATGGTGGTGGGTTTGGTGATGATGGCGGGTTTGATGGTATTCGGAGATTCACTGCGTCTGAAGGGGGTGATGGAGCCATGGGTAAACGGAATAGGGGCATGGTTATCGGCTGATCTAGTGGGAGTGACCTGGGTGTTTCTGTTCTTACTTCTATGCGGATGGCCGCTTGTGCGAAGGCGAGCCGCTGGACTGAGAATGGGCGTGGCAGTGGGGTGTGCTGTTGTAAGTTGGTTGGCGGTTGATCGAATCGCGAAGAGGGAAGGGGTGCGCAGTCAAATCGTTGGCGAAATGGAGTCCAAGATTGAGTGGACGGGAGAGCAAAGGGTCTCAGCGGTGAGGAACGGACTGATGGTGTTCACCTTTCACAAAGCATGGAGCGATGATGGAGAAAGGCTCACACAATGGATGATGGATGAGGATTTTAAGGATAAAGAAGGGCAGGTGCTTCGTGCTCCCAAGTCAAATTCTCACAAATGGATTAACAGGGAAAACAAGACGCTGGCTCTGAGGAAAAGGATCTCTGAAGGAAAGGTGTTCTATGAAGATGGGGGTAACGATCCTGTCATGATCGACGCGGATCTCGAGGCGAAGAGATCGGGCTCGGTGAGAGGCTACGTTGATGGAGGGGCTTTGGGTGAATCCCAGGGGCGACTTAAGGGGGCTGTTATGGAGCTTGAGAAATTGGTGGAGGTGCCTCTTGACGGTGAGGGGACATTTCAGCGTGATGGAATGATCGGGTCGGTGCGATGGGACTACTACCGATTGGATGAAGGGGAGCGCCCGGTGATCCGGATGAAGGATGCGACATTGAACCACTGGGTTCGAGGTAGGGATGAATCTCCCCTCAAGGATTTGGTGTTCATGATCAGCTACCCTAAGAGCGGATTTGTGGTTGAGGGGCAAATTGGGAGGACGGGCCAGTCGCTTGGAATGGTCGGCGGGTTGAAGGAGTGGTCAGGTTGGGTGAGGTATCGCAATAATATCGAACGGCAACCAAGGTTTGTGGAGGGGGATCTTCCGGTGCTTACGGTGTGGCAGATGCGGGTGGTTGAGGAGGGATGGTGTGAGGCGACGATTCCCGCAGTGGGGTTGGGGTTGGAGCCGCGAACAAACTACGGTTTTTTGCCGCTTGTCGAGCAGGGATCCGGGAGCAGGGACCCGAATGTGAGTGAACGTCCTGATCCAGAAACCGCGACGAGAGGTGAGGTGGGTGGATGGTTGCGTAGGGTGGGGGCTCTGCGGAATTACGAACCCAGGCTGGGTGAATTTGGTGAGTATGGAGAAAGGTTCGGAGATGTCTTCATTGGCTTGGGTGCCGCTGGGAAAAGATTTCACAGGTGGAACGTTGGCAAGACCTTCCTGGAATCTGGCGATAATCAATGGCGTGGTGATCTCGTGAATTCACTGGGGAGAGTGAAGTGGGCGCCGGAGGTTTTGGTGAAGAGGGGGTGGGCGGAGAATGCGCGGGATCAGGTGGAGGAGTTGTTGGCGGGCGGGACGAGAAGTGACGGGGTTTTGAAACTGGGAATCTACCTGGGTGCGGAAGGAATCGAGGAGGCCTTGTTTGAAGCACTTGGCCAGAGTGAGAGTCCTGATTTGTACGAGATAGCTCGGACTTTACCGAAGTTTGAGGAGAGAAGGAGTGAGGTCTTGGACGAACGGAGGGCGATTCTGGAGAGACGAATGAAAGCTCGCTGGTCGGACTATAGGGATCGTAAGTATTTTAAAGCAGGCGGTTGGGCGTGGCTTCTGAGTCAGGGACGGGTCGATGATTTGGAGAGTTTTCTATTTTGGGTGAAGCGGTCCTACGCGAATCCCGGGCGGAGGCACTCGTTGCCTGCGGAAGGATCGGTGATTGCGCGAGCGCAGAAGTGGGAGGTGGAGTTTTTTAGTTGGGAGCCAGTGCTTCAGAAATGGGTGTTTAACGAGAAAGGAAAATTGAAATGAAATTTGCAGCGTGTTTGAGAGTTTTGTGGCGGAGGCATCGATGGGAGGTGATCCTTTTTCTTTTGGTCTCCATGAGCTTGAGCGGGTTGGTGGCGACTGGCACGGGGCCTGATTGGTGGCGTGGACTCGGGTGGGTAGAGGTTGTCTCGTGTGTGTGGCTGGTGGTGCGGGTGTCGCTGACGCAAATTGGCTTCGGGACCTTTGGGGGGTGGAAGGCGAGGCCGATTTCGAGACGAAGTTTCTATGTGAGCGAAGGTTTCTTTGTCTTGGTGCCGTTTCTTTTGGCGAGCGGGGCGCGGGTGGTGGCGACGGTGGCGATCGTGCGGCCTGACGGGGCGGGATGGGCGATCATTTGGGAGATTTGGTTCACAACTTTCGCTTGGATGCTGGCGTTTTTTGGAGTGAGCAAGGTGATCGGGATGAGCTGGGGAAGAAGCGATGCGAGGGCGCGTCCGCGATTGGCGGGAGGAATGGCCTTGGCCTTGGTGGCAGGTGGCTTGATGCTGAGCGGGGTGAATCGTGGTGATCGCCTCTGGGGGGGGGATTCAATTTCGGACCTCTCAAGTCTGGACCCGCGTGGTTTGGAGGGGGTGGAGGATTGGGAGTGGTTGCGATCCGATTATTACGTGGGGCATAAATTGGATGCTTCGGGGGCGATTCAATTGCCGCTGTATGTGGGGGCTGTGGTGGAGAGAGGCGGTGTCAAGGTTACCTTGGAAAAGGTGAAAAGGGTTGGTGATAATCTCGTGGTCGGGGTGGAGATTTTGAAAGTGTCGGATTTCTTTCGGAATTCGGGGTGGGATGTGCAGCCCAGTTTGATGGTGGAGTATGGGAATGGGTATTTTGGAGATCGCTGGCGGGCTGATCGCAAGGGGGACGGAATTCGGGTGCCACTGCTCAGGATCAATCGGCTGAAGTTGACGGCGGAAATTTTTTCGCCGATGGTCTTGCCGGAAAATGAGGACTCGTGGGATGAGGTGATGAAGGGGGCGAAGCTATGGGTGAAGTTTGTAAATCAAGCTGAGGGGGTGCGGATTTCGGCTCTTCGACACCTCTGCATGACGGATTTAAAGAGAAATTAGGTGACACACCCCTTGGAGATCTGGCTTTGAACGGGTGTGAAAGTCCGAAATATCAAAGCCTTAGCTC
>Ga0222650_1000144_pt1 | contig 64265 bp, 7 predicted proteins | sample AntAcemetagen367_FD_179820 | JGI IMG/M metagenome (GOLD analysis project Ga0222650, IMG submission 179820) | Saline water microbial communities from Ace Lake, Antarctica - #367 | ecosystem: Environmental > Aquatic > Non-marine Saline and Alkaline > Saline | place: Antarctica: Ace Lake | collected... | reverse complement strand
CTGGGTGTCTGCACCTGAGCGGCGTCATATTCCACATTGAGAGCGACACCCAGAGCACCTGGACGGGCGACACCGGGACGAATGTAATACCATGGCACGTTCACGTCACCGCGGCTGACGCGATAGAAGCCGGACTGCCCAATGACAGTGAGAGTCTGAACCTCAGTGACTGACCCGAATCCGTATCCGGTAAGCGCATCTTCAGTCAGGGTGCCGGACTCAGCACTTGAGTCGTTGCTATCGTTGACGGTCATGCTGTCGACTCCCTCACCACCATCAAAGATGAGGTGGCCCATGATGGTCTCAAGTCGGGCCTGTGCGGTATTCACACCACCTTCAAGGTCAGCGGTCGCGACATGGAGAGTGTCGTTGCCCTCGTCGCCCTCGATGTTAAGAGTGCCTGAGGTCGCGGCAATCGCAATACGATCATCACCTGCCCCGGCATTGATGGTCGTCTTGCCTTCGTGAGTGTTTGCGATGGTCAAGCTGTCGTCACCGGTGCCAAGCTCGATGTTAAGTTCCTCAAGAGAGACAAACTTAACACCGCCTTCAATTTCACGGCCACCGATGACAGTGTCACCACCGAGACCGAAGCCGGTAAGGCGATCATTGGTGAGAACACCAGAGTCATTGGAAGGACTGTTACCGTTGAAGATATTCAAGACATCAACCTGATCAATCTCCTCAACATCAAAGTTCGCGTTAAACGGAGCGTAATAGTAATCGTTCCCGAGGATCGGTCTCAGCAGGGTTCCATCATTCTGGTCGTTCAACCAATCAGAATCGAAGATCACCCGGCGACCTGCGATAGCTGGGGCAATAGTAGCGCTAAGGCTCTCATTCCCAATCTCGGCGCTCAACTTATTGAAGATGCTCTCGAAGCTTGGGTCCGCACCGGTTGTGATACTGAGCATCTGACTCTGAGACACGTTACTGTCATTCCGATAGAAGAGATCTAGGGCAATGTTCTTACTCACGAGACCCGTGAGTGTGCTACCGACTTTTGCAAAGAGCGCAATCGTGGTAAAGTCGCGGGCTGCTCCTGTTGAAACATCGCCAAATTCGGCGAGGAATCCACTCTCCGTGACGGTTGTATTGATGTCCACCAGTCCGACCCGGGAGATCCTCGATTCGAAGGCGGATTCATCTCTTGCGGAGACGATCAAATTCAGCTCGCCAAGAAGACCCACGCGGACTTGCGCCGTGTAGCTTTCCCCATCGGCATTGATGGCATCTTCCAAGGCGAAGACGGCGCGTCCGAGGGTGTTGATTACGACATCATTGACCGTGCTTCCGATCACGACCGAGTAAGAACGAGTCAAGCCTCCCTGAGTCAGGTCGATCTTCCAATCCTCTCCGTCTTTCGCAGATCCGGTCAAGGTGTAGTTCAAGGACTTCCATTCCTGACCGGAGTTCACGGTGGCTGAAGTCACGAAGGCATCGAAGTAGGGCGAGAGATCGTCAATGGTGCCCTGCGTGAGGTCGAGCGAGATCCCCTTCTCATTTCCAATCGAGAAGATATCCTTGGACACTCCGAAGTCGTTCAAGACGCGATAAACCGCTCCCTGAGCGCTGCCATTCAAGAACTCGACGGTGTAGAGGAAGTCATTCATGCGAGGATCAAATCCAGGACGCAGACCAGTGTTAGGGTTGATGTGAGTCGCAAGAAGATCCTCGATGTAAGCACGACGTCCGGTATCGAAAGCTGTGACGAGATCTTCAACGACCGTTGAACCCAGGGTCTCGATGCTGCCATCAGCAAGCGGCTCGTTGATCTCACCCGGGTAAAGGATCGGGTTATTCAGGAAACGCTCGTCGGTTTCACCGAAGCCGCCATTGATCGTCACTGGTCCCCGCACCGTGTTGATCCGTTCCTCGATCGGAGCAAAGACGAGCGAATCACCACCATCGATGAAGGCATCATCGAGAGCCTCGACCACCACCGTTTCGGAGGACTCAAGGAAGCTCTTCTGTTCTGCGATGCTGAGTCCGGCGGTGCCATCTGTATCAAATTTGGCAGGATCAAAGAGGACCTGAGGGGTTGCTACCGCCCGGGTTCCGGTAATGAGCATCGCACCACGCACGGGACTATTGGATGCCGTGAAGGTCACCGCGGCATCCAAGCCACCGGTCTTCTCAAGGTTCAAGATGCGACCGAAGCGCTGCACACTGTAATCAGCGAAAACTGGATCGGTTTCGATGAGACTCTTGATCAACTCGGTGATGCGAGTCAGGCGGGGTCCGGTGTTGGAGAGCAATGAGACGGTAAATTCGTCAGCGCTTCTCTGCCATTCACCTCCCGTGTTTCGATCAGCGACCTGGTCGACGATATTGACGGTGAGGGTATGAGTGCCAAGGCGCAGCTGCCAACTCTGACCTGTTTTCACCACTCCAAGGAGTTCCACTTCAGCGCGGTCGCCATTGTAGCTTCCAGCCACTTCGGGACCACCAGTGTCGAGACCGGAGAAGAAGGCATTCACGGAGGTTACGATCAAGTGCTCTTTCCCATTGATGACCTCACGATAAATCGTGTAGACCCCCTTGGTAAGGGTGCTACCTGGTGCAGGAACGCTTCTCATCTCCGCACCGCTGATTATTTCTTCACTGCCAGTCGCAAGATTAATCAGGGTAAGCGACCAGTTGTCCTGAGGAGTCTCGTTAGCAAGGATGGCAAGACGCTTGGTCGCAACCTTAACCTGTTTCTCTTGCTGCTCCCCGTAGTAGACAACCGGGTTGAAGGCCTCATCGGAATTATAAGTCCGGGTGCGTTCAGGAAGGAGATCGATGATGACCGGTCCACTTGGCACCACATTCAGACGAAGGGTGTAGTCATCGCGGATGACTTCATCAACGTAGCCTGGGAGCGCCTCAGTCTCATAGATATCGAAGAAGCTTGAAGCATCCGGGAGGAAGGCCCAGGCGTTGCTCGGAGCAACTACGAAGGTCTTGCTGAGAGGATCGTAAGATTGGATGACACCGCTCTGATTCCCATCTACCGGAGTTGCTGCCGATCCTGTGCCTGCGGAGAACTCAACACGAGCGTCCTTGAGACTGAGTTCGTTCGGGTTACTCGCTTGGTTCTCGATGGAAATGTTGGCGGTATAGCGCAGACCGTCTCGGACACCTCCATCAAAGTCGCTGAAGATATCGGTGAAGCCGAAGAAGTTCGAAGTCGTCGCATAGTCGGTCTGAGATCCAATAATGACATAATAGGTTCCTGCGGTGAGGAGGTTGTATTCCTTGAAGACGTCACTTGCCTGCAAGCTCCCTGCGTCAGCCACTCCAGGTTCTGTCAGATTCCGGTCGAATGCTGGCGAGACCTTGGTTGTGCCTTTGTAAAGCTCAGCAGTGACGTTTGCGGTAAAGTTGACAGAATCGATGAAGAACGGCTCGAAACCCTTGAGAATATTGGTCTCATCAATATCGAGAAGGACTCTCACGCTGTCCGTGCCGCGAGAGATATTAAAGATGGCAGGATTCTCGGGCGACCCGCTGGGAGTCGACTTCGTGATCGTCAGTTTCCGTCCTGTCGCTTTGGCTACGAGGCCTACCGCAGTATTGACACCGGTCGCGTTATTGATCGCGAGCGCCAACCCGTTGGCAATCCGGCTGAGGTTTTGTCGGTTCTCACGATTCTCATCCGGAGTCGTGAAGGCGTAGGTTTTGCCATCCAACACGACGGTCCAAACCTGACCATTGTTCCAATTGCCATCAAGAGTGACGACGAGTGAGTTATAGAATACTTCGGTAGTTATTTTACTAGATCTATTCGCTCTTGCGCCATTGGGAGCGACCTGCTGACGGGTGTGTGAAACCTCATCGAAGACCACGGCCTCGCCACTCAGCTGGCTGATTGTAATCACGCCACTGGCATTATTCACACTGGCTGTGACATCGGTCCGTCCATTCAGAACAGTCTTAAAGCGATCTGCCATCGTCGCGAGAGTATTTGCGAGAGTGACAGCGGAAGAAGTCCCATTGTCAGAGATCTCTTCTTGCCCCCGGAAACCGATGGTCCGGCTGCCGTTATCATCTTCGTAATCGAAGCTCCAGCGATCATTGACATACACCGCATTGTCCCCGGTCACAATCGGGTCGAAGGTGATCGTCTGAAGGTAAGAGAGGGCAACCTCACCGAGATAGGTTGCGGTAAAGTTGGCAGGAGTGATGTGTGCGACCGTCAACATCGTGGGCGTGAGGGCCCCACCTGCGCGGAGCACGGTATAGACTGAATTACCGGAGGAAAGAGCCGTCACTAAAGTCGAGTCTGCGATGATACTCGTAGCGAAGCCGGCGGCAGTTGCCGCCGTCGTCAGATCGTCCGCCCCTGGCTCATAGTCTAGGGTCTCAGCGCCGATCGTGACACTCCAGTTCACCTCGGTATTTCCGGTGCCGGTGAGATCCAGTTTCGCAGCAGATCCGATTTGAACGGTATTTCCGGTAGTCACGATCACTCTGACTTCAAAGGTCGTGGCACCGGCGCGCTGCAGGAGCAGTTTGCTGGTGACACCGGAACCAATGCGATCTCCGGAGAAGGAAGCTGGGAGAGCAATTTTAAAATCATCAACTCGACCTTCGAGAGTGGCCACGGCGGAAGTTGCCGCAGCGGTAAAGCTACCGGCACCATCTTTGACCTCGAGAGTCCAGGAAGCACTTGGCACAGCTGCGGAGAAGCCAATGGTGCTCAGTGAGTAAACTTGGACCGCAAAATCAGTGACCTCAACCTTGGTCTCACTTGAGGATGCCCCCATTGCTGGCGTGGTATCGATCTTAAGAGTCAACGGGATATCATTGGCTAGCGACGATCCAATGCGGGTGACCCGAATACTCGTAGCAGACTCCTTGGTCAGCTCGAAACTAGTGCTAGATCCAGCTGCTACGAGAGCATCAATAGTGGCCTCAAGATCAGCACCGACGGCCGCTGTCGCAATCTGGTTCGGCATACCCGAGCCACCGAGCAAGGTCCAAGTTTGGTCCGCAGCGAGAGCCAGGACAGAGAACTCATAAACCTCGCTGCGAGTGATGGTCCCCGCCGTGACGCCAGCTTCGATGATGACAAACTCGAGATCATCGAGCGCGCCCGTGGTATCCAGGACCGTGAGCTTGCTTCCAGAAGTCTTGGCCAACAAGTTACCAACGCCGTTCAGGACGCCCGCAATTGCCAGGGCGAGATCCTCATTCGACTCGCTGCCCACGGTGACGCTATCACTTGCCAAGACCGTAGTGCCGTCCATCGCACGGAGAATCCAAGTCTGACCGGTCACCGGTGTCTGCATCAGATCGATCGTTAGGGCACTCACTCCTGAGGCATCACCGGGCACGATGGAACCGGAAGGAGTAATGCTGAATCCGCCATAGGTGGCATTGGAAGCAGTAAGAATTGGATCCGTGCCATTGGCCGTGACCGTGACCGTCGTAAAGAGGTCCGCAAGCCTGTCTGCGAGGTTCGCAAGAGACTCCCCCCCGGTGACGATCGCAGACTTTGTTTCACCATCGATCGTTAGCTCCCACTTCTCGCCATTGCGAGTGTCTCCGCTGAGAGTGATCGCAAGTTCAGAGAACGTGATATTGCCGTTCTCCGCAGGTGCGCCCACAACCTTCGCCGTCGCGAGCAGGCCAGTAGCCGGACCTGAAGTGGCGTAGCTCAGGTTGAATGGCGTGGCGCTCTCAAAGATGACCGACAAGCCGTCTACGGACCGGGTTGCAATCGCAAACTGACTTGCAATCTTAGCGGTGATATCTGGGATACTCTCGCCCACGAGAACGACAACGGGGATCAGGCTCCCGTTCACCGTGATCATTTCACCGGGAACAATGTCACCAGCGAGGGTCAACTCGGCATAAGTCAGACTTGCGAGTGCCGGAGTGTTAGTGTTCAGAGCCGTGGTGGCGGTGAAAGTCCCCGCTCCTGTGGTCTCCTGGCGGAAACCAGCGTCTCCAGCAGTCGCCCCGCTGAGACTAAAGCCGTTGACCGCTGAGATATTCAGAAGCACGACATTGGGCACGGTGGTGTCGTCGATGGAGAGAGTGTAGCGGTTGGAACCAGCATCAATATCATCGATAATCGCCTCCGCGATCTCTCTCAAGCTGTCCAAATCAGGATCGGAAGTATCGACCGTGGCCGAGTAGGTGCGGTTACGCAGACCAAGAGTCCAGACATCCCCGTTTTTCACCGGTCCGCTCAGCCCGAGGCTGATGCTGCTAAAGAAGGTTGAATTTGAGTCCTGATTCGTTCCCGTTTCGGTCCCAACAGGACTCACTGTTGTCGGCGGATTAAGCTGCTCATCGGTGATCTCGAAGGCATAGACATCGTAGCTACTATTCGTATCACCTTGACCTGTGATTCTCACGTAAGGAGTCGATGAGTTGATTCCGCCGCCATAGGCCAAGTTGCCCACCGTATTGCTCGGAAGGGTGAAGAAGTTCCCTGGGTTAATCTCGGTTTGTCCTTCGGTGTTGAGGATGAGGGCACCGGTGGTGTTATCGATACTGAAGTTCAGGAGATTGGCGTTCTGGAGACTGACCGCGTTAAGATTCCCAGCTCCATCGAAGAGCGATCCGACGGCCACTCCGTTATTACTATTCTCGACTTCCTGAACCGGCTCGGGAACGAAGATGAAGTTATCAGTCTGGTGCGCCTCAACGCTCACATTGAGTTCGTAGGTGACATCCTGTGGCAGCCCTTGATTTCGGACCGCATCTGAAACTTCGATCACATAGAAACCAGCCTCAGTAAGCTCGAGGTTCATGTAATCATTGAACCATGAGTCTTCAACCGGTCCGGCACCTAAGCGTGGGCTAGAGATACCATCTCCGGCGCTGACGATATCGCCGACCTCGTTGAAGAGGACCAGACGGCCGGCCCAGAAGACCTGGTCGCCAAAGTTGAAGGCATTATCAAGATCCAAGATCACCTTCACCCCCGAGCCTGTTGCTTCACTGAGCATGGTGTCGGTGATCTCGAACTGGAAGTAGTCGTTTTTACGATCTCCGGTGCCCAATACCGTAATGTGCGGCAGCGTCTCAGAAAGCTCGATGTTGGGATCCAAGCCATCGCTCCACTTACCGAGATCGAGATTCTGGGCCGTATCACGACTGTTGTTGTCAGAAGGGGTCTCAGGAAGGTCGGAGATTCCAAAGGAGCCCGTAAAGGCCACAACGGGAGCAACGCCCGGCAGGAAGATGTTCAGGGCATAGTTGCTTCCGAAGTCGAGAACAGCCTTGCCTGAAGTCGTCACGCGGAAGGTGTAGGTTCCGATCGTCGTGAATTGATAGACCTGCGAGGAAGTTCCACTGTTGGTATCCACCATCGTCAACGGAGTAACTCCAGATTGAAGAACTTCGACCTTAACTCCGCTCAAGGCAGTTCCATCGGCATCGGTGATCTCAATGTAAGCATTCTGAAGAAGCATATCAGTTCCAACCGTGAGTTCATAGAGATCAGCCTGACCATCCCCCGAACCAAGAATCTTCACGCGGGCCATTGTTCCGCCACCACCAGGGATCGTGGCGAGGTTGTAGAAGTTCCCGTCGATCGATTGGGCACGACTGAGCGGATCTTTTGCGTCCTCGTTTTCAAAGAATGGCACGTCCACGATTTCACCCGCGAAGCCTGAGCCGAGGTAGAACTCCTGACTCGGCTCTGAAACCACCACGTTCCCGCCACCATCGACGATCACCTGCGCGGAGTCGTTATCGATGATTTCGACATCGAGTTGATCAAAGGAATTCGGCTCGCCATTCGCACCAATCAGGTGGCTCACTTTGACTTGATCACCGCTGATCTGAGCGACCAAGGTCAGCTCGTAGAATTCATCTACCGTGACATCACCCGCATTGGCGTCCACCACGACCCCACCATTCGAGCGGGTCAGTGAAAATCCAAAGTTCGAACTCGAAGTGAGTCGCAGCTCCGTTCCAAGGATGGACGCAACCACCTCGGTGGTGCCAGTGACGCCATTCGCCAAAGTCATCAGGGCATCGATAATCTCAGCTTCGGTCTGCGGCGTTCCGGAGCCATCTGCAGTCACCGTGTGACTAATGGTCTCGGATCCGACGGTGAGATTGAAGATATCGCCAGCCTGATAGGTATCCTTAAGGCCGAATTCTAAAGCAACCGGTCCATTGACGGTGATTTCGTAGGTCTGGAAGAGGGCGACATTCGCAGCTTCTGCCTCCACGATTGTGCCACCAACTGAGCGGGTCAGGGTGAAGGTGAAGGCCGTGGCAGAGGTGAGGCGGACACGTGTTCCGAAGATCTGCGAAGTGACGCCAGTCGTTCCACTCACGGCCGAAGCTTTAGAAACCAGCGAGTTGATGACCTCCGCCTGGGTTTCAACTTCTCCGTCCGTGCCGTTCACGACGGTGTGAGTCAAGGACTCGCTGCCGATATTGAGCGTGAAGACATCCCCGGCCTCGAAGCCATCCTTCAGGGTGAACTCAAAGCGTGAAGCCATAGTATCATCACTGGTCTTAACGATGGTGATATTATTATTTGCAGAGTTGATGGCGAACTCAGGACCAGTGACCGTGATCACGTTCCCTGAAACGGCGGCATCGTAGCTGTCTCCTGCGCCCACAATCTCATTGCGGAGATCGAGGGCGATATCATCGAAACTCGTGTTGACGAAGTCAGCGCGATTTGAAGCTGCGTTCAGCGTCGCGGCAATCCGAGAGAAGTGGCGAGCCTCTTTATCAGAGTCATCCACGGCGGTGATGGTGATGGTCTGGGGGGTCAGGAAATTTCCGGGACTGAAGGTCAACGAGCCATTCACGAGCGTGGAACCGCTCAGCGTGAGCTGCCCACTTGGGTCGACAAAGTCGATCAGGACATTCCCGGCAGGCGCTCTTGTAAAGAAGACCCCGAAGCTATCAGTAGCAGTGGCCAGAGTGGTGTTCTCTTCGACGCGGGTGAAGGTGCCGGCAAGACCAGTGTCGAGCGGCACGATCACGATATCAGAAACGTCATTGTCAAAGACTTCAACAACAATGCTGAGTGAGGCCAGCCCATCATAGGCACCACCATCATCCGGCTGACTTCCCTGCTTCACCTTGTGCTGGATTTGAACGTTCTGACGGCCTTCCGCAACGGTGTCATCCGGCGCGTAAACGTAGACGGTCTGAGGTTTGAACCAATTATCCCGGGTGAAGATTAGAGAGCCACCTTCTGCCGTCATTTCGCCGATGACGCTGGTGGTTCCGAGCAGGATGCCCTTAGCGCCAGCGCGGCGGGCCCGCTCGGAGGCTTGAACCGGAGTCGCATCGACGGTCACCGTCTCCTCAGGGGAGCGCGTAAGAACGACGGTGTAAGAAGAGACGAGATAATCCCTAAGAACGCCGGCAGCATGAGGATCGATCCCCTCAAGGAGGCGAAGTGGCCCGTTATTCTGGATGATCAGAATACCTGCTTCATCATTATCGGCGACTTTCACCGAGAGATCCTGAAGGAAGATATTACGGAAGTTGTCGTCCTGAGTGAAAATCGATTGGTCGATCAGTCCGGAGTTTCCTTCGAGGCTATTGGAGACAACCGTAACCGGCTTACCATCGCTGCCACCGAGGTTGAAGGTATCAGAACCAAGACCACCCACAATTTCAACCTCAACACCTTCGCTGGTGCCTGCGATGAAGAAGCGGTCATTGCCCTCTAAAGCGTCGACCACGAGCTTCTCAATTCCGTCGTAGGTGATGAAGAGGCCGCCACCAAAGACCCCGTATTCGTTAATCAGGAAGTCATCACCAAATTCGGTTCCGACAACCGTGAGAGTATCGAAGCCATCTCCACCCTCGATACGAACCGGAGCGTTGACGGTGAAGGCGATGAAGTCAGCACCTTCGCCACCGTTGATGTTCGTGAATGGAGCCTTTGGATCGTTTGGATCGACTCTGACGAAGGAGCGAACAAGGAAGTTATCATCTCCGGGCCCACCGATTGCGAAGATCTCAGCCTTGTTACGATAGATCGTGAAGGAGTCGCTACCCTCACCACCGCGCAAGGTGGCCGTTTCGCTCACACCATTGGAAAGGAAACCACGAGTCGTTTGTGTCGTTTCGAAATAATCGATAGGATCGATGCCGTTGGTTGGATTCAGGCCATCACGAGCAGACTCAAAGACCTGACCGAGCTGGAAGGTGTCGTCACCAGCGTCGCCATTGACCGTGATCCCGGAGAGGGTGTCATCAAAGACGAAGGTGTCATTACCACCCCGACCTGAGACATCAATGCTCTCAATGTTCCCGTTGTAGTTCACGCGCTCGAGGAAGCCACCGAGGACCGGATTTAAGAGATCATCGATCTCGTAACTCGCGACTACTCCGCGACCACTCAACTGGTTGGCGCGGAAGAGGAAGAGGTTTCCAAGATCATTACCGGAGATATTGAGGCGATCATTGTTATCGGTCCCAGTGCCTCCATCGAGAATATCAACGGTGGCCGAGCCCTCTCCGGCCAATCCTACGAGGTAGGCATCGCTGCCATTACCACCATTAAGGATCAGTTCGGATTGCACTCCGGAAAGGAAAGTCTGCACCCCCGAAGCATCGTAGTTCACGCGGATGATGTCGTCGCCATCCTGGGTGTTAATGACGGTGCGACCACTGAGGGCTCCGATATTGATGATATCACCTTCATCAGCGCCTTCGTTACCGCCGAAGATTTGGGTATTGCCAGAATGAGTGCCCCCGACGAAGAGCGTGTCTGGAGCATCAGCAAGGCGGAGGCTCAGATCAGTGATTTCCGAGTAAGCCACACCTGCCCCCATTGCGAAGCCAATCAGTTCATCACTCAACAGAGAACCATCACCGCCGCCACCGCCGCCATTGTAGATGATAGCGCGGTTCCCTGGATTTGGAACGGCAGTCGAGACGGGGAACGAGGTATCAATCCCCCCACCGAAGAGGCGGATGCGCCCTTGAATCGTAGCCAAGGTCGAATCAAGGCGGGTGACCTCAAAAGCGAGACTTCCCATACGGAAGAGGTCATTTCCAGTGACGACATCGAGGGAACGGAAGCCCACCTCGACCGTCTGACCGATGGCGTCACCGTAGATATTTGTCGCGGCACTCGTGCTCTCGATATCGAAAGTGTCATCGCCATCACGACCTTCGATCCGGGTGAAGACCGAGTCAGAGGTGCTTTCGATGAGGAGTTTGTCATTCCCCTCACCGAAGGCCATCTCGAGTAACTCGGTGGCATCCTCACTGTTGTAGTTGATGCTTCCGGTCATTCCGAAGCCACTCAGGCTGGTGCTGGTCAGAATGCCAACGTTGTCGTCGGTATCGCGGGTGTCATCGAGGTTAACGCGATCAAATCCACTCTCACCATTGACGAAGACGGTGCCTTTAATGGCGTTCAAGTCCCCTAGGACATTAATGAACTCGGCATCCTCAACGGATGGATTGAGGTATGGCAGACGGGTCGTGAGCTCGTTTGTTTCCCAGAGACCAGACTGGCTACCAACCGCGACAAGGTCATCACCGGCTCCAAGATTAATGGTGACATCACCGATCGTGGTGCGGATCGCGACGCGGTCATCGCCGACTCCGGTGTTCAAGACAAGGCCACTGCCTGGAGTAAAGTTCAAAGTAAAGGTGTCGTTGCCTTCACCCAGAGTCACCTCAAGGATATCCCTCGTGTCCAGAATCGAAGCTCCGGTCTGATCAGGGAAAATGCCATTGGTGAAGAAGATGTTTCCGGGGATCCCGAGTCCACTGATTCGGGTGACCTCACGGGGTTCTACGATTGGCTCAGCGCTGGTGTAAAAGACCTGCTCACCACCGAAGTAGATAAGGGCTTCATTGCCAAGATAGCGCTGGGCGGTGAGAGCCATTTGCTGAGTTGCCGTGACCGTCTTTACGACGAACTCACCACCAGTCTCAACAAAGATTGGCTCACTTCGCTTGTGCAGGATACGGCCTTTACTGTCTTCCCAGAAGATGAGGGCATCATTGCCGAGAGCATCTGCTTCGTCATCCGTGTAGCGGATCGTCTGGCCATCGCTGGTGGTTCGGATGATGTATTGCCCACCCTGCGCGTCCACGACTGGCTGTTTGTTTTTGACGCGCTCGTCTCCGAAGTAGGCGATCTCATCACCGGTGCGATGGAAGGCCAAGACCGCGAGGTTGGCGCGGACCGTGACCTTCCCAGAAATGGTATTAGCGGCCACTCCCGTGAGCGTCAGTTTACCAGTCGCGGGATCAAAGGTGTAGTCTGTCGCATCCAGAGCGTAGATTCCGCGCTCGCTGCTGATCGTCACGGAGACGAGGCGGTCAACGGCCAGGGCGAAGGTGCCACCTCCGATCAGATCCGTTGATGTGCCACGTTCCTGGAAGTTCAGAGTCCAGCCATCGATTCCAAGATTGGCACGAGTGGAGAGGAGGTCTTCATTCCCAAGTTCGATAGATGGACCAACGCCACTGAATTCGCTTTCAGTGAAGGTGGCCTCGATATAATCCGGAGCGAAGATGAGATCACCGCGATCAGAGATGATGGCCTGGCCGGGCTGACGCTTGAAGGTAGATCCGTCGCCATTGAAGACAATGTTGCCAGCTTCATCACGAGCAACTTCACCCCCAAGATAACGCTGAATTTCTCCGGCAGTGTGAAGGACGGGATTTCCCTTGAAGTGCTCGACAGCGTCACCTGGCTTACGGCCAAGAGTGGATCCAAATGGATCAACCAGTATCGCTCCGCCGAAAACGTTATAGGCAGTTTCACGGCCCTCATACTCCACCGCTTCAAGGCGGAAGTTATTCAGAGGATCACGAAGAGCATCGATCACGCCAGCGCCAACCAGACCTTGATCGGCTGGATTAATGAGGCGGTAAACTGTTTCTCCCCCGAAGTATGAGCGTGGGGTCATTGAGGTGAAGCCACCGTTCAGATCGATGAGGCCACTGCCGGTAATCGAGACCTGCTCAACTGGGATTTCATAGCGATCCAGAGCACCGACGAGATCAGTCAGGTTCGCACTGCCGTCAATCACGAGTCGATCAGCTCCGGTCTCGCTTGTATGTGTGACGCGCACATCCGTGGTGCGTTGGAACTGAATCGCTTCAGAGCGAGCGACCTCGATCACGGATGGAATCGCTGAAGCCCGAGACTTGTATGCCACGCTGGAACCATCATCGATCACGGTGAATAAATCGTCATTGAGGCCGGCCGCGCCAGGGAGTTCGCTCGCGCTGGACTTCGAAGCATCGATAGGAGCATTGAAGAACTCCCCTGCGGCCTGATGACCAGCTCCGGCTTTGCTTGGTTGAATACCAATCGCATCGAGGCGGAAATCATTCTCATTCAATCCGATGACACGGACGAAGTAAGCGACGGCAGGTCCCCCGTTGTCAGGAGCCAAGCCTACAGCGGCGGCAGTGCCGGTGAAGAAGTCATAGGTGCCAATATTGGCGGAGTTCACCAAGCTATCTCCGCTGATCCGTGCGGTTCCAATCTTACGAGCAACATACCAATTTGAGCCATCAGCGCTGTATTGCACCGAGATGTTGTTGAAGCTACCGCCATTGAAGTTGTGACGGTAGACATTGATCTCACCGCCACCACCATCGGAGATCAGGACGGAGGGATCGATCCCAGTTTTCACACCCAGTGGATCGATGAAGAGAGGCACCGCGCCAGATCCGATTTGATCGAAGGCCGTCACATAGAGCATGCGGTTTTTAAGACCACCACTAGTTGCGTCCGTGGTCTCCTCATTGTCGGCATTGATGTAAATCACCTGATTCAGCTCGTTCCGGGCTGGAACACCGTAGTCACGCACGAAGTCCTGCTGAATCTCACCATCAGCACGGATCACGATGCGACGCACCTTGGCACCCCCGCCGTCATTAAAGACGATCGGCTGCAGATTTGGATTCGCATACTGAATGCTTCCACCACCGGCGACGTTGAGGGTGCCCACGAAGTTCTGGGTATCGGTGAAGACCAGTGGCAGTTTCGTCGTATCTATTTCGCTCGCGACCTGAGCGAAGCTGACATCGTTAGTCGCTTCATCGATGTGAGCATCACCATCGAAGATGAGCCCGCCACCGATGTTCGTCAGAGAGCCCGCCTCACCGATGGTCACCGTGTCTATGCCACGTCCACCGTAGATCTCGGTTTGGCCAGTGGTCTGGCGGAGGAAGATCTCATCATCCCCTGCCCCGGCAACAATCTGGAGATCCAGTTCCTGCAGATCATCCGGGTCGACTTGGCCGAGCAGTTGCTCACGGGTCTCTGAACCGCGAAGATCCGTGAGAGAGATTGTCAGGTTGTCACTTCTGGAGGCACCATTTCCGGGAGGTTCATCTGCCAGACGGAGGTCAAGAGTCTCAATTCCCTTCAGCTGCACACCATAGGTGCGCACCCCATCACGACCCAAGAAGCCATCGGTCGGAACGTCGAGGCCGAGACCTTCAACACTGATGTAGACGTCATCGATCGGGTTTCCATCGCTATCCACCGAGCGCTGGAACTGGTCGCTTCCGATTGACTCGAAGCGTGGCACCAAGCGATTCGTGACGAGGCCGGTGAGGTTCGGACCAGCGCCGTTATGGAAGATAACGGTATCGCCCTTCGCCTCGAAGCTATTTCCACCATCAACGATAACGCGCCCACGGATCGAGCCGATATCAAACTTGGCATCCTGCTTGAAGGCGAATGGAGGAGGATCGTAAGAGACTGATGGAGGCTGCACGAGGACCTTCTCTGGTGGTGCAATGACCCCCTTCTCATAGGTCTCAGTGATTCCACTAACGGTGACGGTATAGACCGTGCGCTGGAAGGCGCCCCAGAAGAAACTGGAGCCCACGCGGCGACTCTGCACGGTGAGGCTGCTGTAGTTGTATTCCTGGTTCCGACGGTTTGGATCATTTCCACGCTGCGCAGCGAAGCGCCCTTCCATGACATTGGCCACCACAGATGCCGCGACGTTTCTCAAGTAGTGGTTGATACCGGAATTGAAGAGCGAGAAGAAGCTCGAGAAGAACCCAAAGTCGAACTGGAAAACCTCACTTGAACTCGTCTCAGTGACGGTCTCGAAGGTCAGCTGTGATGGCAGTTCCACCTCGATACCCGGGGGTGTGATGGTGATCGATGGCGGATCGAAGACGAGTGGAGGATGGTCTCCCCCGAAGTGGATGACATCATCTCCTGAGCCACCTACGATGGTTGTCACAAATGCCTCATTCGTGCTGAGGACATAAATCTGATCGCCACCACCGGCACCATCAATCTCAAGAGCCTCGATACCGCGGAAGGCAACGACACGACCGGCTCCGGCGACGATTGACTCAGTAACCACGAAGGTGTCGGAGATCGGCGTGCCGACGATGACCAGAGTATCGATTCCAGGTCCGCCGTTGATGCTGACCGGACCATTCTCGAGGTATGAGTAGCGGTTGCTGCCCATGCCACCAAAGAGGTTTGCAAGGTTTGTGACGTCCTCGCTGTCATCAGGATTTTCCTTGAGGACCAGGAAGGTCTTGAGAAGGAAGCGATCGTCACCAGCTCCACCGTGGAGATACAGCGGCGCGCGATTGTAGTTCACCTCGAAACGATCGTTCTCACCCTGACCGAAGATGTAGAGAGCATTGGAGGCCCCATTCGTCAGATTATCGGTATCGGCGACAGGCACTCCTTCAGGGAACTCGAGCGTGCGGTTTCCAACATCAGGGATGAGAGGCACGGTACCGACCGTAATTTCGTCGTCACCTTCACCCGTATTAATCAGCGTCACGGCGGCGGTGTCATCAGAAAGAATGACATCGTTCCCTGCCCCCAGATCAATCTGGACCAGTTCGACGCCGCGGTAGTAGAGAACGTCAGACTTATCACGATCACCGACGTGGAATCCGAGAATACCGGTGCGGCCTGCTCCGCTACCAAAGGCAGAGCTCGAGACGATGTCGGCCTTGGCGGTGCCGACAATCTTGAGTTCATCGCGTCCAGAACCACCGCCAGTATCAATGACTGAGATACGGGCACTATTCTCTCCGCTGAGAGCAACGACGTAGATCTCGGCAAGGTTCGCATTGTCCCCTTCAGCGGCCCCCTTGTTGTCGAGGATGATGGAGCCCGTGAAGTTTCCGGTCGTGAGGACTTCTCCACCCACGATGGTCTGACCACTCGGACTTCCCACCACGAGGATGTTACGGGAATTCCCTCCGGTGATCTCGGCGAACTCGAAGATGCCCTTCAGGTCCTCAACAATTGCGCCACCTTGGAAACGGTCGAAGTTATCAGAAATGCCCAGCGTCGGATCAACCGCCTTACTGGCCTCGCGCAATTCGATCTCAGATGGCAGACCAGAGATGACTCCGCCTGAAGCAAGATTGTTTTCCTCGACCTTAAGAAGAAGGACATTATTCGGACGGATGGACGAAGCGGTAAACGTGATGCGGTAAGTATTTGGCAGGTCCGCTTCCTTAAGCACGGTGACTAAGCCGATCTTGACAGGGTTCAGATTATTCAGAGCGGTCTGCAGCGCACTGGCGCTGGCATTCCAGGCGATCGGAGTGGTGGTCGCTTCATTGACACCATCGCCAAAGGTCAAAGTGTAGCTGCCACCACCACCTGAATGAGTGATTCGCTGAACCTCAGTCTCAGTGTCGATATTTCTCACCACACGGGCGATGCTGAAGGTCCCGGAGCCCGTGAATTCGGAAGTGAGACGGGAGTCATTTGTCGTGCCGATTGCCCCATTCTGAGCGCTATCACCTGGGACGACTTGGCCAGTGGCTCCGAGGAAGGCGACTTCCCAGATATTTGGAGCACCTTGGCTCCTTTGGGTGACCCGGACGAAGTCCACTGAACTCAGCGCAAAGAGGGCCGCCTCGATCTCATCAGCGGTGGCTTCGAAGTCTAGCACGCCGGTGCGCTGTCCTTTGTAAAGCAACCTGAAAGATCCGGTGCCATCCAAGGTGATTCGCTGCACTTCATCACGGTCAAACCCGTCTTTTGAAACCCCGATCTGGATCGAACCATCACCTACGATGCGTCCCGTAATAAAGGCATTATCGGTGATCAGGGAATCCTTATCCTGCACTTCGATCAGAGTATCCCTACCACCGGCATCGGTGAAGGTATCGAGACCGTCGCCACCGGTGTAGGTATCGTCTCCAGATCCGCCATCGAGGAAGTCAGCGAACGGGGTGCCGATCAGGCGGTCATTTTCACTACCACCCTTCAGCGTGACGATGATTTGATCTGTGAGGAAAATAGCGGGAATCGCGGGGGTGGCAGTCTGTTCTCGTGAGACGCCAACGCCGCTGGCATCGAGCAAGTCATTTCCTCCGCGGGCATCCACGATGAGGTTGTCTCCTTCTCCACGAGCACTATTCGTGACCGTGACTGAGTAGAGGCCACTGCGGCGGACCTTCACTTGAGTGTAGCGTTGGGTGTCAGGATTTGCGCCATCGTTGGTGACGAAGAACTGATCATTCCCACCACCACCGAAGACCTCAAGGCGGTCAGCGGATTGATCAGCCGCAACTGTGGTTAGGCGCTCCAACTGAGTAATCGACTCAGTGGAAAGGATGACATTGCCTTCCGCATCGACCTGTTCATTTCCGTCGCCATCGAGTTCCGGCAGGAACTCAGTGACAGGAGTGACCGCTCCGACAGTCACGGTTTGTCCAAAGTTGATATCAAAGGCGCTCAGACCGGCATTGGTTAGGTCATCAAGAATGAAGGTATCAGCGCCCCCACGACCATCGATGTAGAGATTCTCGGCAGTCGAACTTGTGATTGTCTGGGTGATCGGGAGTTGCGTGGTCTCGTCTCGGAAGGCAATGCTCAGGAATCCACCGGAGTTCGTGACCGTGATATCATCCGGGCCAGATTTCCCAGTGATGTTCAGGTAGTCTGTGCCGCTTCCACCCGTGATCGTGGAGTTTCCATCCTGCAGCTCGACTGAGAAATTGATGACATCATTACCGTCACCACCATTGATGACCGCACCTGGACCGGAGATGTCATCATTTCCTCCGCCACCGTTCAGGATATCGAATGAGCTACGACCTACGATGCGATCGCGTCCGCCTTCACCATTGAAGATCGCACGTGCTGTTGAAAGATTATTGAGGAAATCATCGCCTTCGCCAGCATTGACGGTCGCTCTGCCGTTCTGAGTGAGTGCGAGGAAATCAGCTCCGTTGCCCAGGTTAATGCTATTACTGGCGTGTGAGCCTGAGAAGGACACGACATCATCTCCGTCACCGAGGGTGAGAGTCACCGGAATATTGGTGGTTTGAGCAACGGATGGCGGAGCCCCTCCTGGGGGGGTATCAAGAGTCGTTCCTTCCGCAAGACGGCCGAAGAAGGCGGCATCGTCGCCACTTCCGAAGTTTCCGACGATGGAGGTCACCCCTTCAAAGATGTTCGAGCGGCCAAAGGAAGAGACCCGAATTCGGCGACCACCTTCTTCAGACTCACCGAGGTCGAAGATATAGTAGGTCTCTTCAATGTCTCCATTTGAGAGATTCCTCAATCCAGCACGGCTCCCTACGTTGAGATTTAGGGCTCCACCATTCCAAGTCGGGATTGGCCCTGGTGAGTTTGAGGCATCACTGGCGAGGTAAACCGCATCTGGCAGTTGCAACACCCCGATCTTGAAGCGCGCGGTCTTGGTGATCTTGATAAAGAGGATCTTAATCCGGACCGAGACCGTAAGAATAATCGGAGTCTTACCATTACCCTGAGCGAGGAAATCGGCATCGATGCCGAAGGACGCGAGGGTGATTCCAAAGATCTTGGCCTTCACCGTCGCGCTCAAACCGAGACGGAATTCGTAAGAACGGTTGCCGAAGTTATCCGTCACCTCATTGCCCATGGCATCGCGCTGGACACCGGAGGAAAGGATGAAGTGGAAATCACCAAAGAGACCCGTGCCACCACCACCGAGGCTGACGTAACCGGCGACATCGATCATGAACTCGCCCTCAGAGTTTAGGGCGAAGGTCCCACTGACCGTCGCGACCTTGAAGAAGTCGACCGAGAAGGAGGCATTGATCGACCAGAAGTTATCTGAGATGACGATCTTGAAGGAAGCATCAGCCTTGATGACCTTGATCAGCTCGACCTTGCCACTGACATCCAAGAGGAAGGTATTTGCCGTCACCGTGATCGGAGCACCATCACCGAGCAGGTAGGTCCGATCCCGGCCTGTCGTATTGAGCTGGAGCTTACCAGAGGCTTCGATCGCGAAGACGGCCAAATCGACGGCGAGGCTGATCTCCAGCGAGAGAACAAGGCCACGCTGTGACTCAGGACCGGAAGTGTAGACGGCCGCAACGCCGGTGGCTTGGAAGACAAGGAACTCTGCGACGGTGAAGCTGACATCGAAGAGGAACTCGAAAGAGCCCGGCCCGATGAAGAGCGAGATCGTTCCATTCGCTTCCGCGAATCCAACGAAGTTGACGCGTCCCTGAAGTAGCAACTTGAAGCCGACTGCCACCTCGGTCTCACCAAAGGTCTGAACGCGATCGGTGGTATTCAGTTCGATGAGGGCGAGCACTGCGAACTCGAGACCGATTTCGCCACCAAAGCCAACATCCAGCTCGATTTCGGCACGTGCCACGAGACCTTCCGCATTGATACGGAATCCTGAATCACGGATGGCCACAAAACCGATCCCTGCGAGTTCAAGCGATCCATTGACAATCAACTCGATGCCGGGGTTGTCCCCGTTAAGTGCGAAGCGGAATTCAACGACACCGATAATCTCAAAGGTCTCTTGGATCGTGAGTGTTCCAGCCAACAACAAGCGAAGTCCTGAAGCGACACTGATCGACTCGGCGATGAGTTCGTCATTGGCATCGCGTTCGAAGCCACCAAAGAAGGTGATGCCATTGATGACCTGATTTTTGGTCTTAAAGGTCTCTACTGACTTAGGCGAATCAAAGGTGTTCAACTCAAGTAGAATGACACCGCCGAGCTCCACTCCCGGAATATCGGTGTTGGTCAGTGAGAGGACGACGCGGCCAACAATACCGGTCTGGGCCCCTATGAAGACATTGAAGTTGACCTGACCAACGAGAGTTCCAAGGAACGGCACCGTGCCCTGAACGGCTCCGGTGATCTTCCGGCTGCCGGTTCCGTCACCGATCGCGAAGTCGATCTTCAGGTAACCGAAGAGGACGATGGCATCATTGGCAATACGAAGCTCAGCCTGAATGATCGCGGTGAGGTAAACCTCGCCATTGACTGGCTCACCAGCGCGACGCTGACCGTTCGCATCAGGAGCAGCCCTGAAGATGGTGAAGCTGGCCTTGTCGTCAGCATTGACCACGCCATCACCATTCGTGTCTGACTCACCCGGTGCGGAGAAGCCTGGGAGTTCGTCACCTTGGATGATCGCGAGGAAGGAGTTCGGGAGTTCGAAGACCACATCCTGACGAGTGGTATTCAGCATGATCGTGACCGAACCGCTGGCTTTGAAGACTGATCCGACATCAGGCAGGCCAATATCGGCTCCCGCAGAAACCTTGAAGGCCGCTGCAATACCGAGGTTTTCTCCCTCACCAAGGCCGGTCTGGATGACGACAAGTCCCGTAACCGTGCCGTATTCGATCCGTGCCTCACCGATGCCGAAGTCAAGTGAAGCCGTGACGAAGAGCTGGAAGCGAGATGGGCTAAAGCTGAGGTAGAATCCGCCTTCGAGTCGGACGAGGTCGCTCTCGGCATTACTGGCGTCACCCGCATCTGCGCCATCTCCTGGAGCACGGAGGGCCGCGAATCCGACTAACTCAAGGGCGAAGAGTTCTGGAGCCAGAGTGAAGGTCTCAGTGACATCCGCTCCCCCATCGAGACCTTCGAAGGTGAGCGTTTCGATCTTTTGAAACTGCGTGAGGTTGAGCTGAAGGGTGCCTTGCGCGGAGAGGAAGAGTCCGTATTGCTCCAGGAAGGAGAAGTTCGTGCGGAGAGCGGCGACACCCCAGATCTGAACACTGTCTGCCTGGGTGCGGGAATCATCGACGATGAATCGACCTGCGGAGGCACCGACGGAGCCGATCTTGTAGAGCGCGAGCTTGGCGGAGAAATCGAGAGAGAAGATGCCGCGTGCGGTATCGAACTCCATGACGACACGTCCTGAGAGTTCAACGATAGGTTCGTCGAGGAAGCCTGCGGCATTGAGGAGAACGCCACCACTGATTTCAATGAAGAAGGAGTCGGCCTCGGTTGTGATATTGATCTGGGAACGGCTGGCTTGACCGAGGTTACCAGCGGTGTCTTCCCAACTGCCTTCGATGAAATCGACACTGAGGAGACCGGTATCCAGCGATCCCTTATAGAGATAGCGGAAAGTATTATTACCTAGATCGTAGACTTCTACGAACTGGAGGTTCTGTGCCTGGGCGCCGCTTAGAGTGAACTCAGCTTCAGCATCAAGGATGGAGGAAGCATCGACTGTCGTGCCGGCGATTGGGCGGTAGGTGATGTCGAGGTATGGCCCCGCGCGGGTTGGGTTCGTTGGGTCGTCAAGCACGGCGGCAGCCTCCGCCTCAATTGCCGCGGCATCGATCTGGACCTGAGTGACGGTTGGTCCCTCGACCTCGGAAGTTGCACCGGTGACGTTCCATGAGTCGGCAACGAAGGAAACGTTCACGTCAGCGGTGCTCTCACCATTTGTGAGGACATAGCGGAAACGTCCATTCCCAAGATCGGTCGGAGTATCGTTGAGCACCAAGAGTGTTCCATCGGCAGCCGTCACGATGATTTCTGCATCAGCATCGAGGATACTGTCCCCAAAGACGGCCATCGTGCGCAGATCAGCATCGCTCACACGGATTCCGTTGAACTGGATATCGATGACCCCATCCGTCTCAGTAAAGACACGCTCAACCGCGATGTATCCACTCACCTGCTCGGCCGTGGCCGCATTTTCATCAGCGTCGGTCCATGATCCCGGCAGGAACTGGACGCGGAGGTTTTCAGAATCCGCTCCGCTCTGGATGAAGTAACGATAGGTCCCTCCGCCAAGAGCAATCGGGATCTCCTCAACAACGATGGCATTATTGTCGGCATCGAAGAGAAGGAACTCAGGTCCAACATCCATGATGGAGTCAGGATCTACCGTTGTCGTGGAAATATCGACAACGAGACCTGTCGTTTCATTGACCACGGGGGTCTGAATATCTCGGAAATCGATATCGATATAGCCCCGTCCATTGAGTTCCTCACGGTTTACGGTGGACTGGTTCGGCGGATTCGTGAGCGAAGCGGTGGCGACGGCGACGGTGAAGGATTCAATCTCGGCAAGGTTGCTCAGGCCATTCGAGTCGGTGAAGGAGTCCGCATTGAAGGTCACGGTGTATTTCCCGATGGCGAGATCATTGCTCAGGGTATAGCGGAAAGTGTCTGTGCCGCTGAGACGCATCGGAGCTGAAATACCAACCGTATTTCCGTCGGCGTCCGTGAGCGTGATCTCGTCGCCGTTCACCGATGAATGGACGAGATCCGTTCCATTCGATGGTCGGAAGGTAATATCGATAAAGCCATTGCCATTGATCTCAGCGAGACCGATTTCCAGACCATTCAGAGAGCGTGGCACCGGAGTTCCATTCTCATCAGCACGGCTCACGATTAGGTCAGCAGTAGTTCCCTGGGTGATGAAACTACGGGTGAAGGCGTGGTTGCCAACACCTGCTGTGTCCACCCATTGATCTGCGGCGAACATGAGCACGACCTCACCGACTTCAAAGTCTCCGTTGAGGAAGTAGCGGAAGACTCCTTCACCCAGAGCAAGAGGATTAAAGTCAGCTACGAGGCTCAAATCACTTGCACCAAGGCCACTCAGAGTAAATTCAGTGGCGCCATCATCAGTAATGCTCGTTTCCACAAGATCAGCTCCCCTGCTCCCACCGAAGAAGACATCGATGTAAGTGCGGTTGTCTGAAATCTCGATATCTCCCCCACTGCGGCTGAGGGTCAAGGTCTCACCGGGCTGAGTGCCAGTGGTGACCGATCCGGTGTAACCGATACTAGAGGTGTCGAATGTCGCGGTAACAGGGAAGGCCGCTCCGGTCACTCCGGTGGCATCCAGAGCAATCTGGACGATCACGTTGACCCGGAAGTTCGTAGTTTCAGGAACCGCGATGAAGTCGGTGTTCTCATCGATGGTCAGGATCGTGCCGTCCTGAGTCGTGGTGAGCTGGATGCCATCGGTAGCAGGGTCGGCATCGATAAACTCGACATTGAGATCCGTCACACTCTTTGGATCGATGCTGAATCCGGCAGGCTCCGGGAAGGCGAACTCAAGAAGGAAGGTCGAATGTGTTCCTGGCTGGAGATTCGCACCGGATGGGCTCTGGATAGAAGTCGGAGGGACGGTCTGCTCGACGGTATAAGACCAGCTATCTTCGATGAACGCGAGAGTAACATCACCGCTCTCGGCAAACTCACCCTGTAAGAAGTAACGGAAGGTTGCAGTGTTCGCGGTATCATCCTGAGTGACGAGGAGCGCGGACTGGCTGCTATCGAGACTGATGCTACCAACTCCCAACCCACTGAGCTGGAACTCCGCGCCAAGGTCTGTGATTGAGCTAAAGAGAAGGTCGAGATTTGTCTCGGGAGGACGCTGGTAGGTCACGTCGATGTAATTCCGACCGTTCAGTGAGTTGATGTCAGCATTGGCGCCATTCACGGGGTCGACAAGGCGGGCGATACTGCCTTCCACACTAAACATCTGGCTAAAGGCCTCATTGCCCAAGCCCGGCGTGGTGACGCCTTCCTCATTGGTCGAGTCAGCATGCTTGAAGCCATTCGCGGTGAACGAGATTGTGTAGGCCCCTTTCTCAAATCTGGTGAAGCCAGGCTCTGTGATCACGTAGCGGAAGCGGCGAACACCGGTCTGACGAAGAGCGGCTACGAGAAGGGCCATTTTCAGCTGAGCAGCATCTGTCGGAGCATCAACTAGGTCGGCAGGAATAAGGATATCGGTAAAGACCTCAACTCCGGATGAATCCTTGGTCACGCGGACCACCTTCTGATCCATGCCAGAGCCGGTCACGCGCAGTTCAGCGGTCTCGACGATGCCGAACTCGTTAATGATGGTATCAACCGGAATCGGAGTGGACGAAACACCGAGTGTTCCACCACCAGCGATGGTGATCGTGAATTCATCAGCGTCATCGAAGATCGACTCGTAATCGAGAGAAACGGCACCGGATGAGGCGTAGTTCACATCGACATAGTAGCTGCCGTTAAACTGATTCGAGTCGTCATTGATGACACCGGCATCGACGGACTGACCGTCTCCCACAGGAGCGATGATGTCAGCGGTCGGAGTGCCTCCACCCGGAATCGCATTCGGATCAGTGACAACATCGAAGGTCACTTCTTCACCGGATGGATTTCTGAAGCCCATCTTGAGCTTTCCATAAATGGTCAGAAGCTCGACTTGGTCCGGAATGTCAGCGAGGAAGAGGACGGTTACATCCCCGTTCGCGACATTTGAAAGGTCTGCGTAAAGCCGACCTGAGATACTGAGATTGTCATCCAGGAAGTTCAGTTGACCACCGACGAGGAACTTACCATCGGTCGAGATCTTGATAAAGACGAGACCGTTAAAGACCTTCTGAGAGGTGTAGGCGGAGTAGATGCGAGCACTTCCGGAAATGGTAAGCGGCGAGTTGAAGGCAGCGCTAAAACCTGAGAGCGATGGATTGGCATCAAGGATCTTCGCCTGAGTGGCAACCTGCTGGCGAACCGTGGAAAGCCAGGTGCTGACATCGATTTGGCCTGGAGGCGCGAAGGCTGATCCGCGCAGCGCAAATGGATCATCAATCGATGGCAGAGTCTTGAAGAACTCGACCGAGGCGGTGAAGTCAGAGATCGTCAGTCCAGAGTTTGGCTCAAGTAAGATTGGAATATCGGCATTGAGCAGCACACTCAGTGGTCCCAGCTCGGACAGCGCGAAGCGGATGCCAAAGCCACCGATCCCAGCGATGCTGAACTTGCCTTCCATCCCGATGAAGAAGACGCGCTGGTGGACAGCACTCACAGTATCGATTGCGGAGATGATATTGAACTGATTATCGAGGCGGAGGATGCCACCGATGAGAGAAGCTTCAACTTCGCCCCCGAAGAGATCTCCTTTCACTCCGACCGCAAGTGACTCGATGCCAATGATTGGATTCTTACCTTCGAAGAGGAGCTTCGGAGAAATTTTGATCCCGTTGACCGCTCCGGAGAACTCGAGCCCCTTCACGCCTTTAATCTCGGTCACCTCAGCCGAGAGAATGAGGACAAAGTCACCCGGATCATTCTCGATATCATCCCACTGGATGCCGATCTCCGTGATCTTGATTGGGAGGAATGAAGGCCACTTGAAGGATTCACCTGTTGCAGAACCAATTGCGATGAAGACTCCAAAGCCAGGACGAGCATCGAATGAGCCATCTCCAAGGATCGCAAAGTTACGAGCCTCACCGGTCAGAAGCAGTGCGCCAATCTTCACGGTCGCGCCGACGCTCTGGAAGGAAATCAACGCTTCATTATCTTCAGCGCCGGTATCAAGCATGAAGTCGACCGCACGGAGCGTCACGAAGGTGGAAAGCTTCAGCTCCAGAGTATCAACATGGAAGCGGAAGGCCTTCACACGTCCGGCATCGAACTCAAGGGTGGCACGCACCGCCTCAGTATCCTGAACACCAGTGCTATCGACATCGGTCGCATCGTTGCGATCACTCAGCGTTCCTGAAATCGCCTTACCCGGGAGGAAGCGAACGCCACCTGATGCGATGTAGATTTCTCCGTCAAAGACGACTGGATTCTCAGCATCGAAGTTCACCGTGAAGTTATTGACACCGATGCGGATGTCATCGAACTCAAGGATTGTTCCCAGCTTGATGGCTGCTGTCTGGCTGGCAGCAGCAGAGCCGTCGGCATTAAGAGCGGTTCCGGTCTGACCGTTGGTCGCAGAGGGAAGGCAGCCATAGCAAATCTCGGCGCTCCCGAGAGTGAAGCCATTGGCGCGGATGACGAGGCCCGGAATGATTCCCTCACCCGTATCGAAGCTGCGGATTCTGCCCTGAATATTCACCTTGGGAAAGATGATGGTGGCATCGTCGATGCGAACAATTTCTTGAGTGCCGGCATCGACCATACCGTCTGACCCGAAGGATGGGTCGTAGTTAATCTGAATGCCATTGGCCTTCACATTGACGACGTCTGGCACATCCACCTCGAGGCTGCCAACGCGGAGACCAAACTTACCTGGGACTTCGACCCGGAAGTTCCCACTGAGAAGGCCGAAGACATCGATCGCGACATCGAAGGTGCCGAGAACCCCGAGGAGCTCTACCTTCACGCCGCTGTCTTCCTGCTGTTGGCTCATTGCGGAGCCATTGGCTCCCATTGCAGGATCCGATCCTCCGCCAAAGGAGAGACTGGCGCGATTCACGCCGATGCCAATTGTCAGGACGAGAAGTCCATCTTTGAAGCCGATGTCTTCGATACCAATGGACGGGCCTTCCAGCTCAAGTGGTCCAAGAACGATGGGAGTCACCGAAGGTGCTGATCCAGCGACGACAGGGTCGATCGTGAAGCTCTGAGTGATATTTCCGCGACTCGCATTTGCGACCATTGAGCCAGGGGTATTTCCGGGAACCATCTTAGTGGTGGCAAACGATCCATCAATGAAGGTGACGATGACACGTGCCGGACTCGCCGTCGTGCCACCCTTGAAGAGAGCTGGCGGAGGCGTGACAGGCGATGCATTTGGATCGATTGGCGGCGGTGGTGGTGGACCGACGGGATCTTTCGCCTGGAAGAAGTAACGGTAGGTGACGGAGGTCGCGGTATCTTCAAATCCTGCAATCAGAAGCGGTGAGCCGCGCAGGATCGGCGTCTTATTATCTGCAGCCAACTTGATCTTATCGAGACCGCTGCCACTCAGGGTGAAGGGAAGATCATTGATGACCGTGGCCTTATTAATCGGTGACCCGTCCTGACTGGTGTAGTTAATATCAAGATATTGCTTCACGTTGAGTGAGGCGGCATCGACCGCGCCTCCATTGGACGGGCTCGCGAGCGCGGCAACTGGGCCAGGCTCCGAATTCAGCGTTGGGACAACGTTGAAATACTCGATCTCAGGGAAGTTCGACTGACCGCCCATGTCGGCGAAGGCTCCCGAGAGGAACTCCACGGTGACGCGGGCATCATTTGGCAGTGAGCCGCTGGTAATTTGGTAACGGAAGGTATTCGGCTTAGTGATGATGCGCGTCGGCACACCATTGACGACGACTCCGGTAGCGACGACCCCATTGGAAAGAATGCGGAACTCTTGCGCAGTGTCGGTAATCGAGCCCGTATTCAAGCCCACGTTGTTCGGATCATTGAACTGAACATCGATGTAGCGATTCGCATTAATCACCGAGCCCACGATCTTACTTCCTGCCACTGGTCCTGCGAGGTCAGCAGTCGGGAAGAAATCATTCGTGCTGGTCAGGCCGTTCGCACCAGGAGCGGCCGTGCTATTTTCCAGAGCCATCTGATCCATGATGGAGAAGCCGCGGACTTTAAAGCTGGTGAGCTGGAATCCAAGAGCATCTGTGATGGAGAAGCTGGCGCTGCCCTGCACCGCGAAGAGAGAATCACCATTCTCATCATTGATAGAGACATTACCACCGCCGATGAGGACATCGAGGTCACCATTGGGACGGCTATTGATAACGAAGGTGCCACCGACTTCGAAGCGGTTGGCAATGCTAAATTTGGCGTTGGTGGCGATGAAGGAGAATGTCCCCGGAGCAACGGTCTCGCCACCGAGAATGACAGCCTGGGAAGAGGTATTGATGAGCAGTTTTACGTTCCCCTGAACTTCGAGACCTTCGAGACCGATGAGAGCGAGCTGACCCGTCGCACGGATGGCGTAAACACCATCACCAGAGACATTTGGAGTCGGGTCGACAAAGTCAATCGTGCCGTTGTCGAGCATGACCCCGATGGCATTTGGATTGCGCTCACCGGAATCGAGATTCAGTGGGCCCTTACCGAGGAAGATCCCGATGTCGGTGCCGCTAAAGGCACCGGCGGAGATGCGGAAATCTCCTTCGATTTCAAGGAAACCACCAAAGTCAAAGTCGAGATCCTGAATAAGGAACTGGAGAGTCGGGGTCGCTCCGAGATTCACTGTGATTTGCTCATCACCGACTGCGACGCGGGTATTAACGGCCGCCTTCGTGGTATTGATTCCTATGCCGACTGAAACACCGAGGGAGAATCCGCCACCTTCACCAGAGACATTCCCGGTGAGGACACCCGCGATACCGGCTTCGGATCCTGGAACGGCGGTTTGCACAGGGAGGAAGATGATCGCGCCCTTAGCTCCGGAAATACCAGGACCGTCATTGACGGCCCCAATACTGATCTGAGTTGCCGCGATGGACAATGCCTGAACGGGAGCCGCTGTTGAAGTGACGCGAATCGCCCCCTTCTCGAAAGCGAAGTTCCCACGAATCTGAGCATCACCGATAGTGATCACGGTATTCAAAGCTTGGGCGCGGAAGTAGGGCCCGGCTTTCAGATCCAGTGTGGTCGAGGTGCGAGTGCCGGCGGCATTGACGAAGCTGAAGGTCTCCTTCACGCGGATGGCGAGGGTGTTGATCTCGAAGGTGAGAGTAGAGCTGAAGCCACCGCCGAGTTGGGTCTGCAGTCCGGGGGTCAGCGCGGTATCGCCAGAGAACTTACCGGCGACGCCCTGTGCCGAGATGATCAGACTTCCGGAACCGTTCGAGAGAGTAACTCCGATATCATCTGAAGTGCCTGCCCCCTGTGGGTCGCCAAGGAAGATGTTCACATCGCTCATGCCGATACGCACAACCTTGCTTCCTGGTGTCGTGCCCTTGGCTGCGGTTGTGATTTGCTCGAAGAAGAAGACTCCGGAAATACTCTGGCCGAAGACGGTGAGTTCGACGGGCTGAGCCGCAACGCCATTTCCCCCAGCCAATCCGGCCTGCACGCGGAGGTATGGTCCAGCCGGCACATCCAGGATGACTGGTGGCAGATTCCCAATCGGAATTACGCGCTGGACACGGCGGTTGGTGGTATTGATCTGGATGACGATTGGCGCAGTCAGTTGGATATCATCTGCAAGATCAGGGCTGAGTGTGATCGTGGCCTGAAGGCTAGCGGCGATACCGGTCTGAGTGATCAGGATGGCGCTGTTATTAATGGTCGCGGTGACGAAGACAGAATCTCCATCTCCCAGCTCAAGGACAGTGTTCGTGACCGCGATGGTGATATCGCCTGTGACCGCATCCTTCTTGAAGGTAAAGTTACCAGTGAGGCGCTGGCCGAGGACTTCGAGGAAGACTCCGGCTCCAGTGACAGTGAAGCCACGGGTGAGAACGAGGCCCGGTGTGTTCGGATTGTTGTCGGTATCCAGGGTGTAGTTGGCGAGGGTCGAGTTAAAGGCGATTTGGAAGACCCCACCCACACTGACCCCTGAGATATTCACGGTGATGCCAACATTGATGAGACCAACGATGCCGCCTTGTGGTCCACTGACGATCTGCAGGATGCTCGGCTGGCCATCCGGGCTTTCAGCGCGAACGAATTCGTTTCCGTTCGAACTAAGAGAGAGGAGGACGTTTTCCAGAATGATCCTTGTGGTCGTCACGTCAGCGTTGACTCCGACACCCCCTCTCATGTTGTTATCACCAAGATCCGTGCGGCGGATGAAGGTGAAGTCAGCCTTGAGGATCTGAGCGCCAATCTTGATTTCAAATCCTTCAACCTTAACCGAGATGAATGGCCCGGATGGCAGAACGAGAGTGGACTCGATATCACCGATACGGAAGGACTCATTGACGGCGAGTCCGGTGTTATTGATCTGGACCGTGACGCGATCGACGCCCACGCCTTGGCCACGCTCAATGTAGATCATAGCGGTGGCGCTAAACTCTCCTGCAATTCCGCGTGGGGAAACAATCAGCTGAGCAGTGCCACCGGTGACCCAGAGGCCAATGTCATCGCTGTTATTTTCGAAGCCAACCGTGCCACCGTTATCCCCGAGGAAGAGGCTGAGTTCAGAAATGGCGAGCTTCAGAGTCGATTCATCATCGGTGGTATTGAAGAGTCCATCCGCACCGGCACCCTTGATTTGCTCAAAACTAAAGTTTCCGGTCAGAGACTGACCGAAGATATCGAGGGAGAAGTTCGTGATATCGATGCGGAAGTAGACTCCCGCTACGAGATCGAGCGCAAGGTCTCCGCTCCCTGTCTCGGATGGGATTGGGAAGGTCGCCTTGGCTGCTTTGTTCGTATTATTGATTTGAACGGTGACCGTTGCGGTGGTCATCGCAAGACCTGGAATGGTGAGATCCACGGTGCCACGGGCCTGACCGGCGACGCCGGCAGGAGAGATGATGAAGGCTAGCGATCCTCCCGTCATGCGAAGACCGGCATCGTCCGACATACTGGTAGTCCCCATGTCATCCCCTAAGAAGAATGCGATATTCGATCCCCCAAGGCGGATGATACTGCGGGCAGGTTGGGTATCTAACGCAGCGGTTGTGGAACGCTCGAAGAAGAAGTTTCCGCTGAGAGTCTGGCCGGCGACGACTAACTCAGCATTTGCAGCGGTGAAGCGGATGTAGTTCCCCGCATCCATTGAGAGATTCGTCATCACGGGGACAATCACGCCTGCACTGTTACGCTCGTTGATCTCGAAGTCCTGATTAACAGCGGCGCCGGTCTGGTTGATCTCGAGGACGAGGTCGACGTTGAGGGAAATGCTATCGAGATTCTGGAGGTCAACATTCCCGCTGAAGCGGCCCGCGATGCCAGCACTGGAGCTCAGAAGGAGGCCGGTGCCCCCGGAAAAGACAATGTAGTCAGTCGTGCCATCGCCAAGAGTGATGGCGACGTCAGACGCTGCGATCTTCAGGACCGTGGTGAGATCTGGCAGAGTGATCTGCTCGATGCTGAAGTTTCCACCAATGCTTTGCCCAGCGATACTGAGAGTGGCATCAGCGACTGCGACGCGGAAGTAGGGTCCGGCGGGAAGATCAATGATGATCTGAGTATCACCGAGCTGGATGGTCTCGCTGACTGCACCTGGGACGGTATTGATCTGGATCGCAAAATTGCCACTGAGTTCGACGCCCGGGATGGCATCGCCGAGATCAACGGTTGCTGAGAGTGAACCTGCGATACCACCAGAGTCTGCGATGACAGCGCCGGTGTTCGGATCGACCGCATCCGGCAGGATCAGGAGGACGCCCTCTCCTTCCGAGATACTGATACCAGCGAAGTTCAGATTGAGGCCCCGAATCGCTAGGGTGAGGCGTGAGCCACCACCCGTCGTGGTCTCGGAGCGGACGAAGAAGTCAGCCTCCAAACGGAAGTCTTCAATATCGAGGAAGCCGCCGAGGGCAGAGATTTCGAAGAATGGTCCGCCCGGCAGGCGAGTCATGGCAGGATCGCCGAGGATGACTGGCTGGAGACCGGTATTGATCCGGATCTGGATTTGATCGGCACCGATAGTAATCGGTCCAAGATTAATCTCAGCACCGAGAGTGAGGATGCCAGAGGTGCCAGCCGCAGTGACGAGGAAGGCTCCGTTGATATTCGTGAGATCAGCAAATCCGTCACCGAGTGACAGGCTGGCGTCTTCCACGAGAAAGCGGAGTTCACCGTTGCCATTCTTCTCGAACTCAAAAGTGCCGGTAAGAATCTGGTCTGCGATGTTCACCTCAAGGCCTTCCCCACGGAAGCGGAAGAATGGTGAAGCAACAGATCCGGCCGGAACAACAAGTGGGACAGAGGGCTTGCCAGGGATGTCGATCGTTTCGTTCACCTCCACCGTGCTGCTGTTAAAGAGGAGCTGCAGATTACCGGTGATACTAACTCCCGGGATTGAAGCGGTAAAGTTGCCGCCAATCGATCCGGCAAGACCAACGGAGCTGATCCGGAGAGCTCCGATGCCTTGATTGATGCTGACGAGATTTTGAGTGCCATCACCGATTCCGACGAAGACCTCACTCGCGGCGATGCGTAGGATCTGCTCACCGTTCAGGGTGGCCTGTTCGAAGACGAAGTTTCCGCGGAGAGTTTGGCCGAAGAGGACAAGATTGAGATTAGTGGCCGCAATCTGAAGGTATGGCCCCGCTGGAAGCGCGACATTAATCAGGCGCTCACCGATCGTGACCACCTCGGTGACTTCTTCCAGTCCGGTATTGATGCGGAGGCTCAGGTCACCGCTGAAGGAAACATCAAGACCCGGGACAAGGAGAGCAACGGTGCCACTGACCTGACCCGCGAGTCCGGCGTCCGTGATGATAAAGGCCCCTTCACCATTGGTGATCGAAATACCGGCATCATCAGCATCCCCTGCTCCCGCGCGGTCACCGAGGAAGATGGTGAGATTGGTGACACCGATCTTAACGAACTTAGGAGCGACTTCGCCACCATCGCGCGCGGCTTGCGTGATCTGTCCTTCGCTCTGCTCGAAGGAGAAGGTGCCGCTGAGTTGCTGATCGAGAATCGTGATATCAGCAGTGACGGTGACGCGGACAAATGGTCCGGCCTGAATCGTGACTTGCTCGGTGCCGACGGTGAGGGTCTGTTCGGTCGGTGTCGTATTGATGATCAGCTGGGCGGCGATCCCGGCCCCGAAGTCGACCGCTCCACCAGGAACATTGACGTCGAGAAGACCATTGATGACTCCGGCGAATCCGGCGGCGGAGTATCGGAAAGTAGAAGCGCTGCTCCTGAACTCGAGGAAGTTTGTGGTGCCGTCGCCAATCCCTACGAAGAGGTTCGTGACGGAAATCTCGATGAAGTCCGGAGTCATCGTGAACTCGAAGTTTCCTTGCAGGACCTGACCTGCCACTTCCAGAGCGAGGTTATCGATCTTCACCATCGTGACTGGTGTATCTGGCAGGGCGATGACATCAGCATCAAGTCCACCGACTGCTGGGAGGGTCAGAGTGCGGCCCGTGCCGGCTTCAGCGGCGTAGACCACGCGGACATTCCCAGTGAAGCGAAAGCCATCAAGTCCGATCACCTGAACCTGACCTTCGGCCGCGAAGGTGCCATTGGCTTCGTCACGAACGAAGCGGGCTCCTTCGAGAAGGAAGCCTTGAGCAGCGGGATTGACGATACGGTCTCCATTATCATCGAGTTCCACAAGGAAAGCTGGTCCTTGGCCCACAAAGACCGTGGCTCCTCCGCTTTGGATGCCTCCGGAGACGGTGGCATCTTCGATTTCAATCAGGACAAAGTCGCCGATCCTGATCTCAGCGGAAACGCTCACGGAGAAACCGCCGTCGGTAAGGATCGGGGCAAGATCGATGACAAACTCACGCGCGCCCAGGGTGATGGACTGATTAACCTGTGTGCCCGTGGTGTTGATGGAAACACTGACAGAGGCACCGAGGCTGACGGTTCCGCCCCCTCCGAGATCGAGGCTCCCGACGAGGTTACCGGCAATACCGGTTGGGAGAATCACGATGAAGCCATCGGCCGCGGCGACATCATCACTACCCACTGTCAGGCGAGCCTGATCAATTGCGATACGAGTCACGGGGTTACCGGTCAAATCGGTCTGCTGCTCGAAGACGAATCCGCCCACCACACTCACCGGCCCAACAGTCAGGGTGCCACTGAAAATCTCGACGCGGACATAGGGACCGGCTGCCAGTGGGTCAAAACCATCACCGAGATCAAGTTCTTCGCCGGTTGTATTCAGAACCAAGGCGAAGCCATCCACGGTGAGACCAATTCCGCCCGGTAGGTTGGTAGCGACGGTGCCACCTGAGATACGAAGGCCCAGACCAAGACTATTTACGACGAGTGAGGTCGAAGCGGCCGAGACCATGATGAGGTCAGTGGTGCCATCACTGATGGCGAGTTCGAAGTTGGTGAGCAGCAGACTAATCACACTCTCGGTGCCAACGGTGGTCTGGGAGATCACGAGAAGGTCTGCGGTAATGCGTTGGTCGAGGACATTGAGCAATATATCCGTGGCCTCGAACTCGAAGGTTCCAGCTGCGGTATCGATGGTGACCTTAATCGCGCTGCCGAAGGTGACGTTCGGCACATCAAGGAGGATGACTCCCATAAACGATCCACGAACGCCATTGCTATCGAGGATGAGCATACCGGCCCCATCCGAGACGCGGACGAAATCAGTGGTGCCATCGCCGAGGGCGATCTCAACTTCGCTAAAGGTTAAAGTGGTGACAGGTAATCCGTCGACGGTCGCTTGCTCAAAGCTGAAGTTCCCGCGGAGAGTCTGACCTCCAATTTCGATATTAAGATTGGTGCCACCTACGCGGACGTAGTTGCCAGCCTCAAGCGCGAACTCTTCTTCGATATTATCGACGATGAAGGTCTGGTTGACGGCAGCTCCGGTCTGGTTGATTTCAAGATTGAGGGTGCCGCTGAACGCGACGCCAGGGATGTTCGTCTCGACATCAACAGTCAGCTCACCGGCGATTCCATTTTCAGCAGGATCTGGTCCGCTGATGATCAGAAGGAAGCCTTCACCGTTGGAAAGTGTGACGATCTCAGTCGTGCCATCACCGAGGCCGAGCGTGACATCAGAAACCGCGATGCGGATCGCGGTGGTATCATCTGTGGTCGCGACGAGATCAGCGCCTTGGTCGAGGACCACTTGTTCGAAGACGAAGTTTCCAGCCAAGCGCTGACCGGCGATGGCAATCACGATGCCAGTTCCTTCAAGGCGGAAATAGGGACCGGCTGGCAGGACCAACTGACGAGTGGCAGCTCCCACTTGGAAGGTCTCATCGATGTCCGTTTGGGTGGTGTTGATTTGGAGGGTGAGACGGCCCTCGATGCGGAGGACATCGGCTGGGAGAATTTGAACGGTGGCAGAAATTTCAGCGGCCAGACCGTAGGATGTGATGAGGAAGAGTCCGCTGCCATCAGTGAGGCGAAGACCGGCATCGGCGGTGCCAAGGCTGACCCGAAGGTTATTGGCAGCGACCTTAACGATGCTGGTATCAGTGAGCGGGTTGGTCACCTGCTCGAAGCTGAAATCGCCCACGATCGATTGGCCAAGAACAGAGAGTCCAAGTTCAGTGCCATTTAGGCGAACGGTATTACCAGCCACATCTAACTGAGTGGTTGTGGTTGTGTTCAGTTCAAAATCAATCGAGCCAGTGAGAGTGACACCATCGACGTTGAGGATCGGCACGATGTTCTCGATCTTGGCGACAATACCGGTCTCGAGGAAGAGGAACTGGGCAGAAGTGACCGTGATTCCGATGATCGGATTCTCTTCTGTGCCACCGATACCGAAGGAGAGATTAGTGACCAGAACATCGAGCCCGACCGTGGACTGGGTGATGACGAAGTCGGCCTTCAGGCGGAGACTTGCCACGACTAAGGTGAGGTCTTCACCTGCGACGCGGAAGGTTTCACCCGCCGCGATTTGGAGGACCTGAGTGGCGGAGCCTATGCGAAGAACTTCATCAACATTAGTGCCAGTCGTATTGATCTGAACGCTGAGTCCGCCTTCGAGGCTGATGCCTTCGACTCCGAGTGCAATGTCGCCGCTGACGCGGCCAGCGAGTCCATCGGCGGTGAGCACGAAGAGGCCTTCGCCATTGCTGAGAGTGAGGAGGCCATCACCAATATCGAGAGCGACATTTGTGAAGCCAGCGCGGACGATGGAAGAATCGAAATCCTCTCCGACGCCACCGACGAGACCATCCGCACCAAGAGACTGAGCGCTCTCGAAGGCGAGATCTCCAGTGAGTCGCTGACCGGCGATTTCAAGGACGACATTTGTCGCAGCTATTTTGAAGTATGGTCCAAAGGGCAGCTCGAGAGTGTAGGTCTGACCGGCGAGCATGAAGGTCTGATTGACCGCCGAGTTGGTGTTGTTGATCAAGAGGCTGAAATCGCCAGTGAGAGCAACGTCATCACCAAGCTCGATACTGACTGTGCCATCGATCTTGCCGGCGAGTCCGGCTTCATTGATGACGAGTGCGCCGGAGGCATTCGTAAGGGCGACGATGTCCTGACCATCAGAGGTCAGGGCGAAGTTAACGTCACGAGCGAAGATGGTGAGGAGACTCGCTCCGGTGGTGGCATTTGTGGTCTGCTCGATCGCGAACTTACCGCTCAGGCGCTGCTCGCCAATGATGAGGTCCCCTGCTCCCTCAATGCGGAAGAACTGACCCGCAGGGAGATCGAGAGTGACGGTGTCCGGGCCGACGGTGAAGGAGCGGTTGACGGCGGTCGGGGCGGTGTTGATGGAGACCGCGAAGGATCCGTTCTCGAAGGTCACACCGGGAATCGTCAGATCGATACCACCGGAGATCGTTCCCGCGATGCCACCATCAGTGACGACCAGTGCGCCGGAGGCATTCGTGATGGTGATGCCAGCGCTTGGAGTGCCGAGGGTGATATTCACCATGGTTGCTGCGATGGTCAGCGTGCTGCCATCATCGAGAGTTCCGAGTGTGCCATCAGGCCCGGCGGTGACGGCGGTGCTGAAGGCGAAGTTACCCGTGATGCTCTGATCCGCGATGGCGAGAGTGGCATTGATTGCGGAGAAGTCCTTCACCTCGGCTGCGGTATCGAAGACGACTGCAATTCCAGGGCCGGTGCTGCCGGCGATGGTAAGCGTTTCGGCGATCACGCGTCCGGTCGTATTAACACGGACCGTGGCGGTGGCGGAAATGGTAACACCATCGACGCCAATGAGGGAAATGTCTCCGGTGGCAACGAGGGCGTAGCCGAAAGGATCGTTGGCAGTGGCACCTGGGGTTTGGATAAGACCGATGCGGGCATTGGTAAGCAGTGCCCCTTTCGCGAGTGGGTTGATCGCTTCATCACCGATGCGAAGTGGGCCCTGGCCAAGGAAGATCTCCAGATCTTCACCGGCAAAGGTCTTCGCTTCGACATCTTGGCCATCGACGCTAATGATGCCACTACTGAAGGCGACGTTTCCAGAAATCGTCACGAAGTCGCCAATATTCAGCGTAAGGTCGGATATGGAGAGGGCGAAGAGCATGCCTTCACCAGAACTAAAGACGAGAGGGAGAGTTGATCCACCAACCGTAATGGACTCATTCACAGCCCCGCCGGTGTTGTTGATGCGCAGGGCGAGGTCCCCCTCGATCGCAGCCGGTCCAGCCGCGGCGGAGGCGTGGCCCGTGAGCAGTCCCGCAAAGCCAGCTTCTGTGATCACGAAGGCACCTTCGCCATCGACAAATTCGACTCCGCTTCCATTGAACTGGACGGAGGCGCGGACATTGGTGGCTCCGAGCTTGAAGACGATCCCTTCCTGCTGGAAAGCGAAGTCACCACGGAGAGAAACATCGCTTCCATTCAGCTGCAGACCCACTGGAGCGATGACGGCATTGAGAGCTTCGACGCGGACGAATGGTCCGACTGGCAGGGCAAATCCTGGCGTAGCGCCGATCGTGGTCATTTCCGTAGTGACGGCAAATGGTAACGTATTGATCTGAACGGTGACTTGATCGACCGTGAATCCGAGGCCTGGGATATTGAAGGGATTCGCGCCAACAATGATCTGACCAGCAACTCCTTCAGGGAGAATTAGAAGCTGGGCAGAAGCGTCTTTGATGTCGACCAATGGAGTCGGGCCATCACCGATTTGGAGGGAAATATCAGTCGCCGCAATGCGGACGACATTTCGAACACCGATGGTCACCTGCTCGAAGTCGAAGTCCCCTTTCAGTTCAATCCCACCGACTCCGACCGTGATATCATCGGCACTGAGACGGAGAAACTGAGCGGGTGCGGAGGTGCGGGTATTGATGTCGAGGAGGAGGCGATCAACTGAGAGTTCGATGTCAGGAACGCCGAGAGAAATCCCAGCGTCGATGGAGGCCGTGACGCCATCAGTGAAGAGGCTAATCTCTCCAGAAGCGATCGTGACCTCGATGATGCCATTACCGATCAGAAGCTGGGCATCGCTAATTGAAATTGTCGTGACGTCCGCAGCCTGTTGGAAGGCAAAGTCCCCCGTGATGGATTGGTCGGCAATGACGAGAGTGGCACCTTGAGCGGCGACGCGGAAGAATGGTCCCGCAGCAAGAGAGACCGCGATGGTGCGTCCCCCGAGTTCGAAGACTTCATTGACGGCAGTCGGTGTCTGGTTGATCTGAAGGCTGAGGTTTCCAGTGAACGAAACTTCCGGGATATTGACGGCAACATTTCCGGAGATCGTTCCGATGAGCCCTTGTGAGGCGGCTCCGGTTACCGGATCAGAGAATGGACGGATGATGAAGACGCCCTTGCCCTTCGTAAGTTGCAGGAATGGATTTCCGGCAGGACCGAATGCGAGGCTCGCATTGGTGATGACGACGCGGGTCTCGGTGACGCCTGCGACGGTGGACTGCTGGAAAGAAACATTCGCAGAGATTGTTTGATCCGAGATATTTAGCTGGGCACCGATCGCCGCGAGGCGGAAATACGGTCCGGCGGGTAGGTCCAGATTTAGCGGAGTGACACCGAGCTGGATGGTCTGACGGACCGCAACCCCAGTCGTATTCACGGCGACTTGGAGCTTGTCGACATTCAGGCTGAAGGCGAGATCCGGTGAAGTGGTGACGCCGACCTCGAACTGCCCGGCAACACCGGCAGCGGTAACGACGAGAAGACCGCTCCCATTTGTGAGATTGAGGAAGGTCGTGGAGTCACTGCCGAAGCTTGCGTTGATATTCGCGAGGCCCAGGGTGGTGATCGTGCTGCCGTCTGCAAGCGCCTCATTTCTGAAGAAGACATCGCCCGAGAGGCTTTGACCAGCGAGGCCCAGTTGGATGCCGGTTCCGGCGATTGCAATGTAGTTTCCAGCAGGCAAGCCCTCGCGGGTGGTGCCATCGGTATTGACTTGGAAGGTATCACCGGAAGCAGTTCCAGTGGTGTTGATCAGGAGATTGAATGTGCCCTCAAGAGTGAGACCCGGAATATTCGTTCGAACGGTGCCACCGAGCGCGCCGATCACACCAGTATCGCCAATGATGATGTCGCCGAAGCCATCGCTAAGAGTCACGAAGTCTGTCGTGCCGTCACCGATGGCGAGGGTGACATTGCTAGCGCGGAGGCGGGTCTCCTTGCGATCATCAGCCGTATTGAATGGGGTATTATTAACATCGCGCAGAAGCTGATCGATTTGGAGATCAGCACGAAAGCTCTGGCCAGCCACTTCAACGACGATACCAAGTCCACTGATGGACAGGAATGGTGACCCTGAGGAGTCAGCCACTTGACCAGAAGCAAAGACGACATCGACAGCCTGCGTGGTGCCTGGGATGGCAATGGTCTCGTCAACTGCGACCGTGGAAGAATTGACGCGAACACGGACTGTTCCGGTCAGAGTAAAGCCATCGAGTCCTACGACAGAGACCGTGCCGCGTGCATCAAGGGCGTAGGTCGTTGCGGTTCCGGTCGTGACCTTAACGAGTCCGAGGGTCGCATCCTCGATCAGAAGTCCTTTCGCGAATGGATTGACTGAGCCGTCAGCGAGGATTGCCGGGCCTTCACCGATGAAGAGGCGCAGTCCGGTGCCAGCGACAACTGAGACGCCATTGCCCCGGTCAGTGAAGCTGAATGATCCTTCCAAGAGAATGATGTCACCGATGACCAGGGAGGCATTTGCCAGAGCGACCGAGAAGACATTACCTTCGCCCTCTCCGAAGAAGAGGTTGATTGTGGAAGCTCCGAGTTGGATGGTTTCGTCAACCACCACTCCTGAGTTGTTGATCGAGAGAATCAGGGTGCCTCCGGCATCGAGGCCGCCGATGCTCACGCCAAGGTCACCTGACACGGTTCCGGCAACTCCAGTCGGAAGGATAACGAGCGCTCCCACTCCATTGGTGAGGCTGGCACCCTCCCCGTTGACATCGACGGCCACAGTCACGCGGGACATTGCGACACGGGTCAGGGTGGCGGATGATTCGAAGAAGAAGTCGCCAGCAAGAACGGCGTTGGCTCCCAGTCCGTCGAGGGTGAGCTCGGCACCTATGACAGCGACACGGACGAATGGGCCGGCAGGAAGAGAAAGAGTTTGGATGCCATTTCCAAGGGTGAAGTCACGAGAGACGGCCGTGGCGTTTGTGTTGATCTCGATGCGGATATTTTCAGTGCCGATTGAGATACCAGGAACTGTGAATTCAGAATCTTCCACCCGGAGGACACCGGAGATACCGGAGGCGGTGACCTCAAAGTCACCTGCTGCAATTTTAATATCGACGAAGGTTTGGGTGTCGGTGCCCAAGGTCAGTGAGACATCCGAGAAGGTCGCTTTGATTGTGCCTGTGGCGAGCTGTTGGAAATCGAAGTTTCCAAAGAGAACCTGACCCGCAATGTCGATCTCAACTTGAAAGCCCGTAACCTGGATAAATGGTCCGGCACGCACCTTGATCTCACGTTGGGCACCTTGGACGTCGAAGTCCAAGTCGAAACCTTGCCCTGTGGTATTCACCTTAAGTTCAAAGCCACCGAAGAGTTTAAGATCAGGAACGTTCACTCCGATTTCGCCACCGATATTTGCGACAATCCCACTGGAGAGGATGAGGATATCGCCAAAGCCACTGTCGAGAGTGATGAGCCCGTTCCCGATATTCGTGCTGACGTTGGTCAGGGAGATGAGGAGGGCGAGGTCCAAATTCGGGACGCCAACGCCACCATTCAGATCGATCTGTGGGCGGTTGAAGCCGAGGTCGGCATTGATCGAGAGACCGTCGAGGTCGAAGGAGATATTGGGAGCGCTGATGTCAACGAATGGAGTGAGACCATCGAGTGAAAGTTCCGCTCCTGAGAAGTTCACCGACATTGGAATGTCGAGACCCGGGATGACGATCTGCTCATCGACTGCGATCGTGAGAGTATTGACCCGGACATTGATACTTCCGCTGAGGTCTAATCCGGCAATCCCGATAACACGAATCGTTCCATCGGCAGTCACAGCATACTGGGGACCGCTTGGTCCATCAACTCGGACCAAACCAATGTTGGCATTCTCAATCAGAATCCCGCGAGCGGATGGATTGAATCCACCACCTTCTAGGAAAGGTTCCCCTTCTCCGATGAAGATTGAGAGATCAGAACCACCGGCGACGGCAAAGCCACCGCGATTCTGGAAACTAAAGCTACCCTGAATCAAAACGATGTCGCCAATTCTGAGGCTGGCGTTGGCAATCGAGATTGAGAAGATCATTCCCTCGGCCTCGCTGAACGAGATTGAGATGCTGCGGCTGCCAATAAGGATTGTTTGATCGATCGCTACGCCGGTGTTGTTGATGCGAAGGAAGAGATCCCCGCCGGCATCGAGCCCACCAAGGCTGACATCGAGAGCCCCTTCAACTGTTCCTGCGATTCCGTTGGCCGTAACAATCAGCGCTCCTGATCCCTTGATGAGACGCGCACCTTCTCCATTCACGACCACTTCGGCGGTCACGTCAAAGAGTGCGACTCTTGTGATCCCGTCGACTTGGTCGAAGGCAAAGCTGCCACTCAGGCTGGCATCAGGAAGGTTGTCGATTGTCAGGGTCGCATTGGACACTGTCACCCGGAGATAAGGACCGGCAGGCAGAGTTAAGGTCTTGGCGCCTTCGGCTCCTAGCATGAATTCACCCGTGACGGCGTTCGCGCGGGTGTTGACCTGGATCGTGATTTGATTGGTCGTAAGGTTGATGCCCGGGATGGTAACTTCAATATTCTCGATGCTCAGGCCACCAGCGACCCCTTGAGCATCGATAATGAATGTTCCAAAAGCCCCGGTAATGTTGATGAAGGTTGTCGTTCCGTCACCAAGACTGAGGAAGCCCTCCGCCACATCGATACCGACGGAGCCGTCGGCATTCCGCGCGAAGGTAAAGTCACCCCCCAAACGCTGACCGGCAATATCGAGACTGACCCCTGTTCCCGCGATTTGAATATATGGTCCAGCAGGCAGAACCATCGTTTCAGGATTACTGAACACCTCGTAGTTCTCATTGATCACATTGCCGGTGGTATTGATCCGGAGTGAAAAGTTACCGGTCGCGGTGACATCCGGGACATTGATCGTGAGTGTTCCACCGATCTCGGCAGCAAGACCTTCTGGCAGAACGAGGAAGTCACCCGTGCCCCCGGTTAAAGTAACGAGATTCGTCGTTCCATCACCGAAGGAGGCGCTGACGTTACGCAGACCAAGAAGAAGAACCTCGATATCATCTGCCCCATTACCTGGGGTGTTGTTCCGGTCGGAACGGTAACGCGTCACGGTGAGGTCGGCGGCGAGGCGCTGGTCAGAAACCTCGATGATGATGCCCACGGCCTCGATCAAGGAGTAAGCGCCCGAGATACTTGCGGTTTGAGTCGCATCGAAGTTCACCGTAACCGATTGATCGGTTCCCGGGATTCCAATCGTCTCGTTGACTGCTTCAGTGAAAGTATTCACGCGGACGCGAATCGTGCCCTCGAGAGTGAGATCTGAGATACCAATGATCTGAACATTGCCATTGGCCTCAAGCGCGTAAAGTGGATCCCCCACTCCATCGACCTTCACAAGTCCGAGAGTGGCATTGGTGATCAAGAGTCCGCGAGCAAATGGGTTAATCTCGCCATTATCAAGCTTGGCCGGACCCTCGCCGATGAAGAGAGTCAACTCGGTGCCTGCTGCCACCTGACGTCCATTGCTATTAACAAAGGAGATGTTGCCCTCAATCGTGACAATGTTGGCAATATTGATGGTGGCACCAATCAGAGCAACCCCGAAGAACTGACCTTCAGAGTCCGTGAAGAAGACCTTCACCCGATCGCTGCCAATCTCGATCTCTTCGTCGATGGCAGTGCCAGTGTTATTAAAGCGGAGAATCAGGGTGCCTCCAGCGTCCAGCCCCGGAACGGATGCCGCAAGAGTGCCGCTTAGACTTCCGGCGATTCCGGTGTCGGTGATGATGATGGCTCCCTCGCCGCCTGCCAGACTTCCACCACTGCCGTTCACATCGACCGCCGCAGTGACATTGGTTGCGGCAACTCGGGTCACGCTACCGACTTGGTCGAAGAAAAAGCTTCCAGAGACACTCGCAGGAGCACTGCCACTTGTCGTTAGGCCACCGAGCAACAGGGTGACATCAAGAACGGCAACACGGACAAACGGACCAACGGGGAAAGTAAGAGTTTCAAGCCCGGATCCCAGATCAACATCACGAGTCACGGCAACGGCCCGAGTGTTCAGCTGAAGGTAGGTCTCACCAATCGTGAGAGTAACGTTCGGAATGGTGACCGCGATTGAGGTGATACTTAGAGCCCCTGCGATTCCGTCGGTCGTAATTTCAAAATCACCGGCGGCATTGTTAACCACCACGATCTCGGCCCCACCAGCCGTAAGGGTAAGGTCGATCTCCGAGGCGGTCACGCGAACCGAACCATCAGCACGTTGCTCGAAGCTGAAGTTCCCAGTCAGGGTCTGGTCCGCAATATTGATACTGACGTTGTCACCGCTAATGAAGGTATACGGTCCGATTGGAAGGCTCAGCGTGCGAGCCTCACCAAAGGCGGTGAAGGTCTCATTGACGACATCCGTGGTTGTGTTGATCTCTAGAGTGAAGTCAGCGGAGGTGGCAACGTTCGGAACCTCAAAGCGAAGCGTGCCGGTTACCGAGAGAGCAGCTCCAGTGCTGAGGAGAAGGAGGTCACCGCGGGCATCTTCGAGAACCAAGATCTCTTCGCTATCGGTGCCGAAGGCGGCTCGGGCATTCTGAAGGGAGACTCTGACGACGTCACCATCAGCGTTCATGTAACGGCCAATCGAAAGATCAGCGGCAATCGATTGCCCTTCAATCTCGACGAGCATATCGATTCCCTCGATCAGAGAGAATGCCGCGACTGGGGTAGCAACCTCATCAGCGGCGAAGACCACATCGACGTTCTCAGTCTCGCCTGGGAAGACGATTGTTTGATCGATGGCCTCATCGAACATGTTGATACGGACGGAAACGGTGCCCGTGATCGTAACGTTCTCGATTCCGAGGACTTGGACCCGACCCGTTGCGGTCACAGCGTAAAGAGTGCCCGCGACCGGATCGTTCCGCTTCACGAGACCAACGGTCGCTTGATCGATGAGAATGCCACGAGCCTCGGGATTTAATGTGCCGTCTGATAAGAAAGCCGGCCCCTCACCGATGAAGAGAATGACATCGCGTCCGGCCGCGATCTGAAGATCACCACGGGAGACGAATGAGAAGGAACCTTCAATCGAGATGATATCGGCAATATTGAGAGAAAGACCATCAAGAGTCACCTGGAAGAGGCTCTCTTCACCCACTCCAAAGGTCACCGAAATCTCGCGGTCACCAAAGCGGATGATTTCATCAACCGTTTCACCGGTGTTGTTCACGCGGAGGAAGATTGTCGTATCGGCATCGATGCCGGGAAGAGCAACGTCAACCGTGCCTTGAACAAGTCCGGCGACTCCATTGGAGGTGATGACCAACGCTCCGCCACCCTCGATAAGATTGGCACTACTTCCGTCGAGTTCAACCGCGACCGTGACATTTGTCATCGCCATGCGGGTCACCCCACCAGCCTGGTCAAAGAAGAAGTCGCCACTCATTGCGGCGGCTGAACCACCTACCGTCAAGCCTCCGAGAGTCAGGCTGGTATCGAGAAGCGACACTCGCAGGTATGGTCCACCCGGCAGGGTCAGAAGCTCAGGTCCGGTTCCAAAGTTGAACTCACCGGTGATTTCCTGAGGGCGGGTATTGAGTTCAACACGAACCTCACTGGTGCCCAGTGTGACTCCGGGAACATTGAACGCGAAAGTCTGAACACTCAGGCCACCAACGATCCCGTCGCGGTTGATTTCAAAGTCACCCGCGCCACCACCGACCGTGACAACACCATTGCCAATAGTGAGAGAAACGTTTGAGGCCGTAAAGCGGATGCTCTTGTCTGCGCGCTGTGCGAAGAAGAAGTTTCCAGTGAGAGACTGTCCGGCGATTTCAATCTCGACGTCACTTGCGGCAACCTGGAAAAAGCGACCTTGAGGAAGGGTGAGAGTGACAGGCACACCGTTAATCATTGTTGTCTGATCGATGGCACGAACCGTCGTGTTAATGAGGACGCCGAAGGTCGCGGTGGTCGAAAGGCCCGGAATATCCAAGGCGACCTCGCCTGCAATTCTACCGGCGATCCCATCGTCGAAAACGATGAAACTAGCTTCTCCGGCGGAGAGAGTGACCAGATCATTCCCAAGCGAGAGACTCACATGAGAGGCCGCAACAACGATGCTGCCGTCGTTGTTACGCTCGAAGCCAAAGTCTCCGCTGAGGGTCTGTCCGGCGATTGCGATATCAACGCCTGTGCCCACGATTCGCACAAACTGTCCGGCGGGCAAGTTGAGCGTCTGTGGAGTATCGGTGAGATCAACCACTTCGAGCACCGCTTGATCTGAAGTGTTCGCAGCGACCGAGAAGCGACCCACCGCAGAAACGTCGGGCAGAGCAACCGTCAAATCACCACCAAACTCAAATGCCAAGCCTTCAGATGTCGCAACGAGAACACCAGTGCCCTTTGCAAGAACAACGACATCTCGAGTTCCATTATTGAAGGCAAGTCGAGCATTGCTGATTTGACCAAGAACACGACCATCGGCGGACTGTTGGAAGCCGAAGTCACCGGCAAGTTGATTACCCAGCACATTCAGGTTCACTCCGCGTCCAATAATCTGAATAAAGTCGCCAGGACCGACCTTGAGAGCCTGTGTCGAGCCGGTGAGGTTAATGGTGCGATCAACTGCATTTGCCGTGGTATTTAGAATGAAGCGGAATGACCCGGTGGCCGATACATCAGGCAGAGCAATGATCAGATCACCGGAGAGATCGGCCGCAGCACCTTCAGCGGTCAAAAGAAGAACACCATGGCCATTCTCGAAGATTAAAATCTCAGTAGCACCATCACTGAAGGCCGCACGGATATCGGTAAGTTGGACGAGAACTTCACCCGTTGAGTTCTGCTCAAACCCGAAGGAACCGCTGAGAGTCTGGCCGGCGATCTCAAGTAAAACCCCCGTGCCGACGATACGGATAAACGGTCCGCCCTCAACCTCAAGAGAGCGAAGTGTGCCCGCGATCGTGAAGCCCTGATTGATTTCACTCCCAGTGGTGTTCAGTAACAAACTGTATGTTCCGGTGGCGCTGACCTCTGGAACGTTAATCGTGAGCTGGCCATCGAATTGAGCCGCAATTCCATCAGAAAGAACAAGAAGATCGCCACGTGCATCGATCAACGAAACAAGGTCATTCGAGCCATCTGAGAAGCTTGCCGTGAGTTCGGAAAGACCAAGGTGGAATCCGTTCTCGATGTTTCCATTGCGGATGAGACTGACACGGCGAAGGGCAAGGTCAGCCATGATGCTCTGCCCGTAGGCATTGATCGTAAGATCGTCACCGGTGATTTCATAGAAGACATCTCCGCCCCCCTGGGTTGTCTCCGAGGCACTGAACGCTAACACAACCGTCTCGGAAGTCCCGGTGACAGGAAGAGTCTTGGCGATCGCGTCAGCGAACTGATTGAGGCGGACCGTGAAGAGACCGCTCAAGGTCAAGTGATTGATTCCAATCACCTGCACCTGGCCAGTAGCAACGACCGCGTAAGTGGGTCCCTCTTTAATCAGTCCCACTTTGGCATCGCTGAGCAAGAACCCGCGGGCGAGTGGGTTGGTCGAACCATCTTCGAGAGTAGCGGGCCCCTCGCCGATGAAGACTGAAAGACCAGCTCCGGCGGCGACTTCGCGGCCTTCGGAAGAAGTGAAGGTAATCGATCCCTCAATCGTAATGATGTCGGCGATCGTAATACTGATATTGGCAAGAGCCACCGAGAACAAGAGTCCTTCGCTGGCATCATATTTTAATTCGATATGGTCGGGCCCCAAGACGATGGATTCTTCGACGGCCCTTCCGGTATTGTTAAACTGTAAAATCAGAGTCGCTCCTGCAGCCACTCCAGGAAGAGTCACGCCAAGGTCACCTTCGATGACACCGGCGATTCCAGTCTCAGCAATCAATAGGGCTCCGCGGCCGTTCTCGAGGGTGGCTCCGTTACCATTGATCTGAACTGAAGCACTGACATCCGAAGCTGCGATCCGGGTGATTCCCCCGGCTTGCTCAAGGAAGAAGTGACCGCTGAGACGGGCGGGAGCACCTGCCACATCGAGATTACCAAGCTCGGCAGTGGTGTTCAAAAGTGCGAGGCGCAGGAAGGGTCCTGCTGGCAGAGTAAGAGCAACGACCGATGCTTCGGAAGCGCCTGTATTAACCTGAATTTCGGCAGAGCCAACCGAGAAGAAGAGGCCGGGAAGATCAAAGACGACCTCAGTGAGGCCTAAACGTCCGGCGAGGCCAGCGTTGGAGAGTTCAAAGTCGCCATTCGCGTTCGTAACTGCGGCGAGAGTGCGGCCTGAGGAGTTGAGATTGAGGCTCGCCTTGCGGAAGGATAGATTGGTGAGACCTAAGTGAGTCTGCTCGATAAAGAGATCGGTTGTCAGAGTTTGACCAGCGATAACAACCGAGACTTGAGTTGCTTCAAGTGCGAAAGTCGGCCCGGCCCGGATCTGGAGCGCTTTTTCAACACCATTGAGCTTGATCGTTTCGTTCACTTCGCCAGAACGCGTGCTGATCTTAAGGTCGAGATCAGCGGAAATCGTCACCTCCGGAACCGTCAAGGCAATCCCACCGCTGATGCTCGCAGCAAGGCCATCTGCCTTGATCGAAATGAGCCCCTCGGCGTCAGTGAGAATGAGTGCACCATCACCAAAGCTTGCCCGAACCTCGGTCGCACTTGCCACCACATCACCCGCGCCATTTTGTTCGAAAAGGAAGTTACCAGTCAGGCTTTGACCACTGACTGAAAGCTCGGAACCAAATCCTGAAATCCGGAGATACGGTCCCGGTGCGATGCTGACCTCGCGGGTCACACTCCCAACCGCAAATGACTCGTTGATAGCATTGCCGGTGGTATTGACCTGGAGGCGGTATAATCCGCTTGCCGAAACAGAGGAAATCCCGAAGGCGAGATCACCAGACGCCTGGGCCGCTATCCCGTCCTCGAAGATGAACACGTCCCCGGAAAGATCACTCAGGGTCAATAATGCAGTTCCGTTTGAAGAGAATGAAGCAAGCCCTTGGTTGAGACTGGCGCGGAAGACCTGTTGATCACCCGAACGATAACGGCTCACATTGACGTTCGCGGTGATCGCCTGTCCGGCTACTTCGAGAGCAAGATTCAAGCCTGCAATTTCAAAGAAGGCAGTGCCAACCAGGGAAGCGGTCTCGTCGGCGTTCATGACAACGGGAGCAGCAGCGTCACCGGTTGAAACACTCTCGCTAATTGCCTCATCGAAGGAATTAAAACGCAGAGTGACAGTGCCGCCCAAAGTCAACTTATCTATCCCTACGACGGAAATTGTTCCCGTAGCCTGAAGCGCGTAGTTTTCGACCGAACCGTCAGTAAACTTAACGAGTCCGAAGCTGGCATCGCTGAGCAGGAATCCCCGGGCGAGAGGATTCTCCGAACCATCCTCAAGGGAACGAGGCCCCTCCCCTATAAAGACTTCAACTCCAGTCGCGCCGACCACTTGACGGTCGCCATTGTTGGTGAAGCTGAAGGATCCTTCAAGGTAGATCAGGTCACCGATGACGATGCTGACATCTGAGAGAACAATCGAGAAAACATTGCTCTCAGCGGCCGAGAACACGATTTCCAACTCGTCGGATCCCAAGATAATGGTTTCGGAAACCGCTACACCAGTGTTGTTGATACGGAGGAAGATCTCAGCACCTGCGGCAACACCAGGGACGGCAAGAGAAAGAGAACCCTTCAGAACCCCGGCCAAGCCATCCTGACGGAGGACGAAGGCTCCTTCACCCTCGGTAAGTTGACCACCATTACCATTCACTTCGACAACTGCGGTGACAGCGGATGCGGCGAGAGTTAGATCATCACCAGACTTCTCGAAGAAGAAGTTGCCGCTCAGTTGAGCGGCCGAACCTCCGACTGTCAGGTCAGAAAATTCAAGGGAAGCGTTAAGTGCCGAGACACGAACAAAGGGTCCGGCCGGAAGATCAAGTGGAATACTTTCACCACCAAGATTGGCGAGGCGGTCGACAGCAGTAGGGCGTGTGTTCAACTCCACCCTCACAGTGCCGGAGGATACCATAACGCCGGGAACACGAAAGGTCGCAGAATTAACCGTAAGGATACCATCGGTGCCATCTGGGTCGGCGATCAAACTGCCGTTTGCCCCGACGATAGTGACTAGGCTTGATCCACTAGCAGTCAGGGACATTCCGGCCGAGATCACTTCGATGGAAAGACCACCGTTCTCAAGAGTCTCAAAGGAGAAAGTCCCCGTAATGGCCTGTTCACCCACAAGCAACTCGGTTCCGACTCCAATCACGTTCACAACTGGCCCAGCACGGATCTGGATCAAGCGCTCCACCGTGCCCACCGTGAGGGTCTCATCTACAGCCGAGGGCATTGTATTGACGAGAACCCGGAAGGTGCCAGAGGCCGAGAGATTCGGGAGAAGAACTGAAAGCTCTCCGGAGATATCAAAGGCAGAACCATCTGCGGTGGCAACGAGTGCCCCTATTCCATTATCAATGCGGAGGTAGTCGGTCACTCCGTCGGAGATGATTGTGGTGACATTGTCAGCCGCGATCAGAAGATCACCATTGGCACGTGCTTGAAAAATAAAGTCACCACTGAGAAGCTGACCTCCCGCAGTGAGAGAAACACCCTTCCCGACAATGCCCACAAGTGGCCCTTCAGCCAGGTCGAGCAAGATCGTCTCACCACCGAGTGAAATAGTGCGACTCACCGCATCCGAAGTGGTATTGATCTCTGCCGCGAAGAAACCCGCGGCCGAAATATCTGGAAGAGATAGAGTAAGCTCACCCGAGAAGCCGAGTGCCAATCCGGTCTCAGAGAGAACAAACACACCCGTTCCACCACTCAAAGTAGCTTCACTGTTGGCACCAATTGAAATCTCAGCATTGGAGATACCGCCAACCATCTCAGGAGTATTCAATCCGCTCGATGGGTCAAAGCGGAAAAGGAAATCACCTTGAACAGAGTTCCCTTCCAAAGAGACCTCGACCCCGTTGGCCTCAATCTCAAAATAGTTCTCTGCGCGGAAGGCGTATTGACGATTTTGGAAAACCTTGGTCAGAGACTGGGCACGAGTGCTAAACTCGACCTCGACGTCATTGCTCGCGAAGGTCGCGCCCGGAATCCCGGTCAGCGCCATTCCACCGGAGAAGGATGCTGACACACCAAGACTATCGACGAAGAGCAATCCACTCAAGTCAGTGAGTTCGTAAGTCGCGGTGCCAAGGTTGGCCTGAATATTCAGAGCAGACGCAGCGATAAGAAGTTCGTCAATGCCATCCGAGGTCAGACCAGAAGAAAGAATCAGGGAAAGATCTCCGGTCAGATTTGCACCAAGAAGAGAAAGTTCCGTGTCTTCAAAATCAATCGAGAAGAACGGACCTTTTGGAACATCGAGAGAAACGACATCCCCGGCAATCTCAAGGTTCGCAAGGATCGCTTGATCAAAAGTATTAATCTTAAGAGTCGAAACTCCGGAGAAATCAAGATCAGGAGTTTCGATCTCCACAGATCCGGTCAGTTCTCCCGCAAATCCGGAACGACGCAGAACAAGTCCTCCAGTAACACCAAAGACATTCCCGACTCCACCGGGCAAGGCCAGAGCAACATTCGCAAAACCAATTTCAAGCCCCTCGAAAGCAGGAGGATCTGGAAGTTCCACGCCTTCAAAGAAACCGGAAAGACCAGACTTGATGAGACTAAAATCAATTGCTCCATTGAAGTTCAACGAGCCGAGATTGAGATCGAGAGTAGGGCCAGACAATTTAAAATCCCCGGTTGAAAGACCGCCGAAGTCGAAAGGGAGGGTGTTAAACTGGAAATCAAGCAAGCCGGAAAGATCAAGCGAGCCACCGACCACCGAGAGTCCGGAAAGATCACCAAAGAGACCACCGTTGAAAACACCGAAGCTACCAGTTGGAATTGAAAGCTGAATCAGCGATGCCCCTGGTAGGCCCCCGAAGTCGATGACCAGATCCTGGAATTCAAAATTGAGAAGTGGCAAACCATCGATGAGCGAAGTGCTGAGAGTGAAACTCCCCTGCAAAGTGGCCGCTCGAAGGTCGATCAAGAAGTCAATCGCACGGAGATCAAAGCGAGGACCAGAAGCAATTGTAAAGGTCTCGCCACTCTGGGCCGATGTCACCACGACATCGTTAACACTCGTATTGATGTCGAGCTCCAGATCACCCTCAATCTTGACCTCGTTTTCCGAGTAGAGGAAAGAACCGGCAAGCTGAGTTGCCAGGAAATTTTCCGAAACCACGATCACACCCGATAAGGCCATCTGACCAACGGAGAGTCCCGCCGTGGAAAGTCGGATATTCTCGGCAAAGCCAACCAAGACCTCTTCGTCTCCAACCGAAGCAAGACCCGAAGAAACGATCCCAGTAGATTGATCAATTGAGCCGTTCTCAAAAACAAAGTCCCCGGTGATCGATTCACTTTGAGTTGTCACGGTGAGACCGTAACCGGAAAGGCGAACGAATGGCCCGCCGGGAAGAGTGATTGGATCTCCGCCACGACGATAAACCTGACTCTCAGCACCGGAATTGAACTCGGCCGTCAGGGTCCCCGAGAAAGAGAAGTCAGCAAATCCGCTAGAAACAATCGATCCGGTCACACCACCAAAAGCGGAATCATTCGCAAACACAAATTCACCTGCGCCATCCCGCAAGCCAAGGCTTCCAGAACCAACCGCAAAGCTGGCCTGAACCTGACTGACCTGAACAGCTAAGAAATCAGAGCCCGTCGTAATCGTGGCCGCACCGGAAATATTTTGCCCGTCGATCTCAAGATTGAGCGCTCCAAATTCAACCTTAATATCGGAGGATCCCGCTGGGAAAAAGAGACGCGTTCCATTGGCGGGATTGCCATTGCGCTCGAGCACCGTATCAATCACTAAACCGGACTGATTCAACTCAAGACGACCCGTTCCGGAAAGAGAAACGTCACCCAGATTTTGAGCGGCAAAATCGCCACTCACGATCACGGTATAAGTGTCGGTTTGAGTGAAACGAATAATCACCACGGTGGCGTTCGCGATAGATAATCCAGAAGCCTCAAGATCGAGTCCCCACACCCCTGGAGTGAGCGAATCGACGGCAAGGAAAAATTCGACATTACTGTCGACGATAACCTCAACGTCGTAGTCGACACCGTCGATTGTGAGCATCTCGGAACTAAATGAAACTGGCCCGCGATATTGAATCCGGTCACCAATCTGGAAGAAAGCGGAGATCACCGTGACCTCGAAGAAGTTCTGAGAAACCTCCGCGCCACTAAAATTGATCGAAATCTCGCCATCGCCGAGTGGCATTGTTCGGGAAATTTCCTGGTCCGTCGTATTAAAGCGAAGTTGGAGACGAGCCCCAGCAGAGAAAGTCGAACCGGCCTGGACAGCAGCGGTGCCGTAAAACTCACCAGCGACTCCATTAATATTTCCTAAAAGCACTCCGCTGGCATCCGTCAAAGAGGCCTCACTTGTGATGAGGGAAAATTCAGCGAAGGCAAAAATAAACTCAATACCCCCATCCGAGAGTGCTCCGGCGACAAAACTAATCTTGCCTTCGCCGGAGTTGGATTGAACTGAAAGAGAAATCTCTTCCGGAGTCGTGACCCGGAATTCGCGACCTCCATCAACTGGATCGTAGCTTACTTCGACTGCGGCATCGATGACATCAAAACCAACCAAATCGGCATTTAAGACGCCCGCAAGAGTCACCGAGACCTCTCCGCTTTCGGGAAAAGTAAGCGAACCATCAACTTCGGTGATGGCGACGTTTGTACGAGGAGAGTCTGAAAAGACCAATGAGCCTTTGTTAAGGGTGATACTCAATCCGGTCTGGGAACCCGTGGAAAGAGTAATTGAGAAGTCGAAGATAAGATCAGCGGCCTCCGTTTTCAAAGAAATAGCGTCACCGCCCAGTGAGGCCGCGCCACTTGCGACACTCACCGTGAGTGAAGTTGATCCGGCGGTGAACACTTCGTTCACGATATCCTGCCCGGTGGTGTTCCAGCTCACGGCAACCGTTCCGCCGAGTTCAATATCTGATCCGTAAGCATTGACGTCACCAGAAGCAGAAAGAACAAACTCTTGGCTCGTGGGGTTAAAGGCAAAAACGCCATTCACATCAATCACTCTCAGTCCAGACTCGCCACCATCAAACAAACCACCGTCTGCATTGGCGTCAGCCAAAAGAGTGCCGTCATTTAAAGTGAAGATCACCCGATCACTATCAACCGCAACGCTGAATTGGCCACTGAGCTGGTTCGACCCCAAAGTGATGGACCCAAAGAAGTCAGTGACGGCAAAAAGGTCAAGACTCTGGCGGGCGGTGATAGCATCCTCAATGAGATCGTTGACAGCCTCGCTGCCAGCATCAATCACCAAGCTGGCGTTATCCGCGAGCCCTGCAATTGCCTGCTGTCCAATTCCGACAACCTTGAGGACGTAGCCACTCGTGGTCGTAAAAGGAATGAGGGCCAAAGTCTCACTCAACTGCAGGCCCTCGATCGTATCAAAATCTCCCTCGCGGCTTGCGAAGGTCAGAAACTCGAACTCGTCCCCAATCTGTGGCTCAAAGCCCTCGATCAAGGAAACTTTTAAGGTTCCCCCAAGATTGGCCTCGCCACTGGCGATCACGCGGTCGAAGTCCTCCGGTGCGGTTCCAGCGAGTTCTATCTCGAGAATACCGTTCGCCTCAAAATCATCAACCTCGACAAGACCAGGGCTATTTCCGGGAGCGAAAACGCCGTCAACGACAAGATCCTTCGTTGTCACGCCGGATCCGGAAAGACGCTGGTCTTCGTCGATTATGATTGTCTCGTTACCGACGTTCTCGTCGCCCCAATCGAAAAATTCGCCAGAACCGAGCTCATTCGGCGATTCGTCGTCGGTATCAAAAAACTCTGATCCCAATTCGGCCTCGATTACGTCGGTGAAACGGACGTGCTCGAGCGCGGAAGAATCCACTTGGGCAAGTGGTGAAGCGCCGTAGGCTTCAGGGGCCGCATCGATCGGCGCTGCCGAAAGAAGAATCTTGGGCTCAAGCTGCTCGACAGCATAGTTTGCAGAAACTTCGACCCGGCGACGGGACGAAGTTTTTGGGAAACCGCTACGAGAGAAAATCACGTGCTGCGATGTATGCCGACCAACTTTCAATCCAGCAAGTCAAAATTGATTGGAATTTAATTTATTTTAGTTAAAATTGATTAATAATTAATTGACCCAAAGTTTTTTTTAGTAAATTTAGCATTAATATAATTAATACCAAAAAGTCAGGAATTTTGAACCATCCTTAATCATTAACCATAATTGGGACGAATTCCCACCATTAAGGAATTATTTACGATCTCATTTCTCGGCTAATCAACTCATCCCGAATATTAGGTCCCTTCAATCGTCAGGAAGTCCGTGTAAGTCAACACTTCTTGATACTCAAGAGATCTCATCCCTTCAATAATAGAGGGTAATTCGGTTTTCCAGACCATCTCGTAGAATGAAAAGTCTCCCCAAGTCGGCCTTCTTCACTCCGTGGCGATACACTGACCGGTAATGTCAACCTTCCCCAACCTTCAGTTTCTCCGATAGACCAAGAAAAACAATCCTGATTTGAAGCCATTATCGCCCTCCTCAGCGAGAATCCACCTCCTTTAAAACACCCTTTAGTCCCGGGCAAACCCCAGCGAGGCGCGCTGCTGTTGGTCATTTTCGGCAACTTGTTTGCGACGAAACGAAGCCAGCTTTTCGGCACGCTTTTGGACGTGCCACAGGAGCACACGACAGACCATCGGGACCCTCATTTTACCCGACTGTCGCTGGGCCGTTTTAGAAACGACCCGATGCACCCATGCAGGAAGAAAAGTGTGGAATAGGACGTCATCGAAAGCGTAATGACGGCTTACGGACCCCGGGTCACCCTGACGTCCGGATCGTCCAAAGAGCTGCCGATCGACTCGCCGGGCCTCGTGGGGTTCGGTTGCAATGACATGCAGACCACCCAGATCTTTGACCCCACCTGCCAACTCAATATCGGTCCCCCGCCCTGCCATATTGGTCGCGATTGTCACCCGCCCAAGTCCTCCAGCATCGGCGACAATTCCCGCCTCCTGAGCAAGGCGAGTGGCATTAAGAATGACGTGTTCGACATTTTTGAAGCCGAGTTTGCGACCGACCTGTTCACTGGAAGTCACCGTCCTCGTTCCAACCAAAACCGGCTGCCCTGTTTCGTGACAGCGGAGAATTTCCGCGACGACCGCGAACTCTCGATCGGACTCACTGAGGTAAAATTGAGATTTTTGGAGACGAGAGATATTGGGGAGATTCCGGGGAATCCGGATGGTGGGGATCCCATAAATCGCCCAAACTTCATCGGCAATTTCTTTTGCCGTTCCGGTCGCGCCCGAGAGCCTCCGATATTTTTGAAAAAAGCTCTGGAAGGAAATCTGGGCAATCGTGGAACTCGGGCTGGTGATTTGCACCCCTTCCTTAGCCTCCACGATTTGGTGGAGGCCGAGTTTCCACGATCGATCCGGCATGGGACGACCAGTGCTCTCATCGATGATGACAATCTTACCGTTCTCGATAATATAGTGGGAACCTAGGGTGAAAAACTCACGTGCCTCAAGAGCAAGGAGGATCATTTGCCTTCTCCGCTGTGGACACTGCCAAAGCGGAACATTCGGAAAATCATCGCGAGTAGAGATCTTATCCTCACCAGATTCCGTTAGGCTAATTTCCCGGCGGGATCTGCTCACCCGATAATCGCGATCCGTGCGAAGAAATTCCGCGATTGCCCAAGCTCCCAGGCAAGCTTCCTGGAGATCCGCAGACTCGATCTTCTGACTGATAAGAAGTGGTGTTACGGCCTCGTCAATGAGGCCATTATCGGCCTCATCGATGAGGGCTCGAAAAAGCCCCCGCTGGGTCAATCGAATCCCGCTCCCGGGAGCCTTTACAAATTTTCGAACATGCTGGCGCGCGCCCGAGCGATCCCATTCCCCCAACTGAAGGCGGTCGCGCAAGTAATCCGCGGCGACCTCCTTGGCCGTGGTGTAGGTCACATCGGCCTGATATCCCTCCCGGCGGGCAGCCGGCTCCGTCTTACCGACGACAGATGCCACCGAGATCCCAAGCCGGACATAGAGCTTCTTCATTGCCCCCGCGTCACGGGAAGCCAAATAATCGTTGGCGGTCACGACGTGGACCGGCTCCCCTTTCCAAGCCTCGAAAGCAGCGGCAAGAGCAATCGATAAGGTCTTTCCCTCCCCGGTATCGATCTCAGCGAGATACCCCTTAATCAGGGAGAGAGCCGAGAGCATCTGCACTTGATAAGGAGTCAGGCCAAGCTCCCGTCGGGCTACTTCACAAATTAAAGCCAGCGATTCAGCGGTCGGAAGGGTTGTCCCGGGCACCGTGAGACGCGTTTTTACAATTTGTTGGTTGACCTCCTTATCAGAGAGTTCCGCGAGCGGCTTTCGCACCGCATTTGCGGTCTCTACGAGCTTCCACAATGGCTTGAGCAGAGAACTACGGCGTTTCCACTTCCCGACAACCCGCTTGGTCAGGAGGTCGAGCCCCTTTAGTTGGGGCGCTGGCTTCTCCTGAAAAAAGGAATCCTGAAAATGACTTGGAGCGGTGATCTGCATCTGCGCCTCTTTAAAGTTGATACTCCCTCTGGAAGAACTGACGCACGGCGTGCGTCCATTGCCCTATAAGCGGCCTCTTAGGCAGCGCAAACCGGGTCACGCCCCTTTGCCCGTGTTGCAAATTCACGCCCTCAAGTGCCTTGATCTTGCCTCGAACCTGAAAATAGGGCTCGGTGGTACGACTCCCCCTACCATCTTGGGCCTGGACACCCACTGATCCTCCGCCTGCCACACCAAGTGCCGCACTTGGCAAGTCATCTTGACCAGCTGGAATGAGATCGAGATCATTTAAAACCAAGTCATCACCTTCCTGACCACGAATCTTCAATTCGGAATCACTCAGCAAAAGTCGCCCAGCATCGCGTTGATGTATCACAGCCGTAAAGACATAACCCTCCTCACCACGGACCATTCCCAAGGACTGGCCACGGGGAATCACGGAGCCGAGGACCTCGTGGAGATCTTCAGCGACCCATCGGCCGGTCACGGGTGCCCGCACCACGAGATTATCGAGTTGCTCTTTCAAGGTTGCCTCTCGGGAATTCAAGGCTTTCATAAATGCTTTAAGACCAGCGAGTTGGATGCCCTGCTCATTACGATCCTGCCGAAGCAACAGGTTTCCCCTGTCACGCTCGATTCGGACTAATTCACCCTCCTGAGCGAGTTCTCGATTTGTAAGACGAACTAGGATCTGTCCGGCCTCAACCATCTCACCCGAAGGCGTAACGACCTCGACAATCCTCCCGGGACTGCGGGTGTAGACATTCTGAAAATCAGACGACTTTACGACCCCTTCCGCCCGGAAGTAGTAGGGCATCGGGACAAAAGCCAAGAACGCGACAATTGCCGCGAGAAAGAGGGTTACGATGCCGAGGGCACGCATTCGCCGGTTCATAAGTTTGGGGCTGAAGAAAACATAACGCAGGCCTTTGATAAAAGGAAGAAGTCCCCAGACCACCCCAAAAATAAGGGCGAAAATCACGCCTACGATGAGGAACTGCTTCGAAACAAAAATGAGAATCCCAATCATCAGGAGGAAACGGTAGATCCAACTGGTGAAGAAATAGAGCGTGAAACCAATCTGTTCACGACGGGAGACCGTTGGAATGGGTCCCGGATCAACTTTAAAGATCTTCTTATTCACCCACCAACTCACCAAAGCCTGTGAACGACCTTGCAAATTAGGAATCTCTAATAAGTCGCATAGAATATGGTATCCATCGAAACGCAGGAGAGGGTTCAAATTGAAGAGTAGAGCGCCCACCGATGCCGTGATCGCGACATTATAAGCAACCCTTGTGGTAACCCCATCGGCGCCTTCGGCCCAGATCTTCACCGCAATTGCGGCCACAAAAAGCTCGACCGCCATTCCCGCTATTCCCACCACGACCCGCCGATACTTCCGCGCAAAAGCGTAGCACGAAGAAGCATCCACATAAGGAAGCGGGTTAAAGACAAGCAACATGACCCCCATCTCGGGGACCTCCCGGCCATAACGCCGACAGGCATAGGCGTGACCAAATTCGTGGAGAACCTTGGTAATAATCAGGCTCGCGTATAAATAAGGAAGATTTGCCAACCCCAAGATAGATCGTGAGGAATCCGCAAAGCGACTCCAGTTTTCGACCAAAGCCTGCAAGCCCCATAGAAAGACGACAAACCAAAGTAAGGCTCCACCCGGCGTAAAGAGCCACGCGAATAGGGAAAGGGTCCGACGCAAGAATGGGTCAGGATTGATGAGAGGAATCTTAAGAAAAAGGAGGCTGGAAATACGCTGCTTCCTCTTTTGGGCCGTCTCGCGGGCCTTCACGTCCTCGAGCGCGCTGATATCAGCGGTTTGGTCACTCCGAAGAAGACCGGATTGGTAAAGTTGGGAAAGAAGCTGAATCACCTCCCCTTGTCCGGGAGCATCGTTGGGATCAATCCTGAGCGCGCGCTCCCAAGCATCCTGAACGTTATCAGTGTCTTCAAGGTAGCAGATGAAGCGGTATGCTGCCGGACGCACCCGGAAAAAACGATGCCCCAGCTTATCACACACCACATACCACGGCTCGCCCCGGAACATCTGACGAATCATCTCGACGCCCGGCAGGAGCCTGACTTGGCTGCGGCAGACCCGATACCAGGATTCGTCGAAGACGGTGCGTTGCTTCATAACGGATATTTCAGGCCCTTTAGAACCAAAGTTTTAAGCGGACAAACTCCCACGTGCGATGGAGATAGACCCATGCGACCGAACGCTTACCGATATCGACTTTACAAACACCGCTCATGCCGGGACGCCACCAGTCCTCCGGATCCTTGGTGATATTCACCCGAACCCGGAAGGAGGTGCCAGTTTCTTTAATCACCGCGACCGGCTCGTATGAATCGAGCGAGATAGTATACTTATCCTGTGGGCGTGAGGTAAAGGCCATCTCGCCTGCCACGCCCTGCTTTAAGAAGTGAATATCGCGCTCGTCAACCTGAAGCTCGCCGTAGGTATCAGTAATTTCAACGATCCGCATCAAAACCTCACCCACTTGGGTCGGTGAAGAAAGACGCTCTTTAAGGTCTCCTTCAACGATGACGCCATCAAAAGGAGCACGGATTTCAGTGCGTTCCAATCGGTAGTCGATCACGGTGAGCTTCGCGTCAGCCTGCTCGATCGCCAAGAGAGAAAGCTTCATCTGGGAAAGATCCCCTTCCGCTTCGTAACGACGCACATCGGTCACACTGCGATCGCGCTCAGCACTAAGTTCCGTCTTCTGCATGACCAGTTCACGACGATCGAGTGTCGCGAGCAATTGATCCTTTTTGACGGTATCCCCGACCGACGCGTTTACCGAATGAATATAACCGGCAAATGGTGAGGTCAGATCGGCGGAAGCCTCAGTCCGTAGAACGAAGGGAGCCTTCACCGAATGCGTCATCGGAATGATGCAGCAGAGAGCGAATCCCAGGAGCACTAATAACGCCGCTAATTTCCAACCCGTATGTCGATACCCGAGCAAGGACGCAAAACAACGCCGGGCCCAACGCCAAACTCTCGAGCCAATCCACCCTGATTTTTCATGGAGAGTGACCAATTGAGGACTCACCAAATCAAGGACCACCCGCAGAGCGTCAATGCGCTCTTGGGAGATTCCCTCGGACTCCTGTGGATATTCTATCGTCACCGCACCGTGGACCTCTCCGTCCTTGCGGAGCGGGAGTGAGACAATCTGGCAATTGCCATGGGCCTCAGAAAAAACCTTATGCTGTCGGTTAATCTCAGCGCCCACAATAGAAGGAACGCCGACCTCGCAATCCTGCTCGGCCGCCTCATCCATGGCCCGACAAAGCGCGCCGGCAGTCTCGGTGTCATTGCGCATGCGGCCACCGTGGTTGGTTGCGATCAGCTCCATGAGCCCCTTTTTATGCCACCCCAAAGTGACCCGCATCGCTGCGAGCTCGGTTTCGAGTTCGTTACACAGGCGACTGGCCGCTTCACCAAAATGGGCCGACTCACCAATGATGAGCCCCAAATCGACAACTCTCGAAATTTCGCCCAGAGATTTTTCGGAGGCCTCGGCCTTCCTTTGGGCAGAGAATGCCGTCACCGCCGACTCTACGAATTGCTGCAAATGCCCCTGCTCAGCTGCTGTCAAGACCGTCTCTCTCGCTACAATTAAAGTGAAGCTCAGCCCGGCTCCCAGAACTTCCAAGGGCTGGATTAACCAATACAGGGCGCCTTCCTCAATCTCCTGTGCCTCAGAACCACTGGCCATAATTGCCTTGCGGACAGATGGCGGTGCCGTGCGGAGATTACTACCCTCGCTGGAGCCAAAAAGATTCACATTGCCCTCGGTAATTTGAACCGCAACACACTGACGAAGCTCCCAGTTTTCCGCGGCAGCTTGAAGCATGCGGTTCCAAAAATCAGCGGGATCTTTCCCTGCATCTAAAATATCACCGAGATTCATTGCCCGTCCTCCGTTCCGGGCAGCTTCACCTTGACCCGCAGACCCGGCTTGAGTTTGAATTCCTCATTGTCGAATACAAACCGAACCCGAAACAAACCACTACGAGAGTCCAACTGTGAATCAATAAAAGTCAAACGCGCCTTCTGGCCGGTTACTTTCGGGAGTTCAGGGAAGACAACCTCCACCATCATGTCCTCTTTCAGGACCGGGATATAGGCCGGAGTCAGGAAAAAAACTAACTTCAGCTTTGAGGCATCGATGATCTCAAAGAGGGGCTCGACCCGCCCAATTGCCTCGCCGTCATCTTTGAGTCGATAAACAACCGTCCCCGCAGAAGGAGCTCTGATTGTCCGCTGATCAACAGAATACTGAGCCATTTCTCGGTCCACTTCCAAAATCTTGAGTTCCGCCTCTTTCTCGAGCAGGTTTGACTTGCTCTGAATCTTCTTTGCATAAAGGTCCCGCGCCGTTTTGACGTCGACGGTTGCTTTCGCGATCAGGAAGCCCAATCGCTTCACTTCTAACTGCTGGCGAACCGAAAATAAAGTCGCCAAAACATCGCCCTCTTTCACGACGTCCTTTTCGACCACATTGACTTTTTCGACAATTTCCTCAACTGGTGAACTAATCGTGATCCGCTCAAGTGGCTGACTTGTGCCCTCGACCCAGATCTCGCCAAAAGCCCCGGAACCCCAACACAGAAGGCTGCTTATTATAATCTGAGTCTTTTTCACGATCTTTCCGTATGTCTTTTTGAAAAACAGACTTCCTTGGAAGTCCCTTATTGGTTCTCCTTTGCACGAGTGATCATCACTTCGACCTCCTCATGGGAAATGCCCATTCGGTCGAAGATTTGACCTGCGGAAAGCCAGACTGAAATGACGGACTTACTCAGAGCGGCCTCACTGGCAACGAGATTTACTTGGGCGTCGCCAAAGATTTGTTGCTGCTCAACGACACGGTAGAAATCACCCTCTCCGGCCTCGAAAAGATCCTGCTCTTGCTTGAGTCGTTGCTGGGCCAATTGAACCGCCTTCTTGGCGGTTGTAATCCGCTGCTTGGTAGCCTCGACCCGACTACATGCGGTATCCACTTCAAGTGAAATTGAGCGTTTGGCCTTGGACAATTCAAGTTCAGCCTGACGAACCTGTGCCTCGGCGGCATCGACAGCGGCATCAGCACCATCACGTCCCAGAGGCATTTTGAGGCTCAGCCCCAGTGACCACTCGGTCCCCTGACTCCCGGCGGCTTCACCAAAAGCGCCATTTGCATCGGAATCTAGACCGTAGAGACCGGCAGACCCCGTCACATTCAGCTCCGCTTTCCCCCCGTCCTTTGCTCGGAGAACACTCAGCTTAGCGGTCTCTACGACATGGTTGTAGTAGACGAGGTCGAGCCTCCGGCTTTGGCCGTAGCTGATGAGCTCACGTTTATCGTTGAGCTTGGACCCGGAAAAGAAATTTGAAATTGGGGTGAAGCGGGTCGTCCCATCAAGATCCGGCTCGCGGTCAATTAAGGCGAAGAGTGTGTTCACCTTTTCAATCTTATCGGCGGCACTGGTGATATACTGGTCCTGACGCTGATAGAGGGCCAATTCGGCGGTTGTGACATCAGTCAGCAAACCTTCATTACTCTCCAAGAGTTCGGTGTTACGCTTCAGCATCTGCTCAGCAAGCTCAATATTTTTGGTGTGCACAGCCATGACACGGTCAGCGGTCACGATATCAGTGTATCGACTGGCAACCTCGGCCACGAGATTCATCGCCTTCACCCGGGTGAGCACCTCTTGGGCGGCTCCACGATTTTTGGCGATATTCAAGCCCGCCATGTTCGCGCCACGGCCGAACCCACGAAGGAGTGGCTGGGTTACCGTGACTCCCGTAAACGTTTCATACTCAGGAGTATAGAGAGAACTTGTCGAAGTCCGATTGAGAGTGTTACTCAAACGCGAGAAGCGGGAGCCAAACTCTACGATTGTTCCGGTTGTATACTTCTTTTTGAGCCCGACCCGTGCCGTGAAGTTCTCATCAATGAAAATTCTTTCCGAGTTTCCGGGAAGCTGGACCCCACCTACCGCAATAAATTCACGGGTGTTTTGCGGCTTCTCCCGATCTTCGTATCGAGCCAGCGCTTCAAGCCCCCAACCAAACTCAGCCATTTCACGGCGCATCTGAGCCTGACTGATCTTAATACTCTCAAGCTCTCCCTTGAGTTCAGGGTTCCTCTTCAAGGCTCTCCGAACAGAAGAATAAACACTCATAAGTTCGGTTTGCTGAGCATGGGTATCCAAGACGACACTCGAAAACAGACTTGCGGTGGTCAGAAACGATAAAAAATTCATGGGGAATGTGGACAGTTATCAGGAATATTCCTCCTAGAACAAAAAATTAACGGAAGAAAACTACGACTCGGGATTTATGTTTAAGAAAGCTTAGAAAGGCAAGATGTTTATGAAGCCACACCATTCGTCTTTCTTAATTCTTAGGCGGAGGGGCCCGCGACAGTGAATCGGAATAAATCTCGTCACAACCCACAATCTCCTTCCATTGGAACATGACATCACCCTCTTGCTTCCCAATTCCCGGATCCCTTTCATTACAAATGTCTACCCGAAGGCAAATTGCTAGCGGTAATCCCCTAGCTGTGCAAACATGAATCCATGTCAGACGATTCATCACGACTTAGCCTCTTGTGGGAGACAATCCAGCAGAAGGAAAACTACCCCATTTTCCGACTCACGTATCTGAGCAGTCCCGTCAAACCATTCACTGATGCTGATTTCGATGACATCGAGAGCAAATCCGTCGAAGCGAATAATGCGCGCGATGTCACAGGCCTTCTTATTGTGAACGGTGACCGTATTCTCCAGATTCTGGAAGGACCAGAAAACGCAGTACGTGAACTTTACACAAAGATCGAGGCTGACGGCCGCCACATTGTAACCAAGATGGTTTCTGCGGTCGTAGACGAGGTGCGTTTGCTACTCTCATGGAACATGGTCGTGCGCAAATTGACTGGCACACCTCCTGCCGTTTTAGAACAGTTTGCCGAAGTCTATGACGAGTTATTACTCGCTGAGCCGCAGAGTGAGATCACCATTGATCACGTTGAACTTTTCAAAGCGATTTCTCTCTTTGGAGGTCTCCCGCAAAAGGTTTGACATCGGCCCCCATCAGTATGGCCCGCGTATGAGATCCAGCTGATCGAGTTGCAAGCGCACCAGTGACTCCTCAATCGCTTTGCGACTATTCTCTTTTGTGTAGCGGTCGGGAAACAGGTCCTCGCCCCGGCCCAATTTTGTGGCAATAGTCAGGGCCGTGGCACACTGCTTCGCAAAACGTCCAATCAGTCTCTCGCTGATGCCTGCGCCGTAGACATCGGCAGTATCAAAGAAATCAACGCCGCTCTCGACCGCGGCTTCCATAATTTCAAATGCCGTCTCTTCCGATAATTTGTAAGCGTCCGAGCGGCCCAGTCCCTGTCGGAATTCTTGGAGGCTTGATTTTTTGGGTGGCCTTTGCCGCTATGCGGCTGCCGGAGTTTCGGAGGGGGCAGGAGCTTTCGCGGCTTTGTGGGTCGCT
>Ga0222650_1000143_pt1 | contig 64427 bp, 45 predicted proteins | sample AntAcemetagen367_FD_179820 | JGI IMG/M metagenome (GOLD analysis project Ga0222650, IMG submission 179820) | Saline water microbial communities from Ace Lake, Antarctica - #367 | ecosystem: Environmental > Aquatic > Non-marine Saline and Alkaline > Saline | place: Antarctica: Ace Lake... | reverse complement strand
CGAATAAGGCCCCCCTCCCTTCCATCGCCCCCATGCCGGACAAACCGACCACCGAGCAGAACCCAGAATAATTTTCAAACTTAACAGAAACTCAATCATATGATCCAAAGAATCAAAAACGCGCTTGGCCTGACCAGTGTCGACCCCCGTGAGGGCCGCACGATCATCGTCAATGCTGAAACTCTCGAACGTCGGACCGCCCTCATGGAAGACGGCGTCCTTGAAGAATATAACGTGGAACGCGACGGCGACGACAACATCGTCGGCGGAATCTTCAAAGGACGCGTCAAAAACATCGAACAGGGACTCAAGGCGATGTTCGTCGATATTGGCCTCGATAAAAACGCCTTCCTCCACTTTTGGGACGCCATTCCAGCGGCCCTCGATGGGGGGCTGGAAGAAATCCGAAGAGAAGGACGCCCCCAAAAGAAGCAAAAAAAAATCACCTCCAAGGATATTCCCAGCATCTATCCCGTTGGCTCGGAAATCATGATCCAAGTCTCCAAAGGAGCCATCGGAAACAAGGGTCCGCGTGTCACCACCAATATCTCACTCGCTGGACGTTACCTCGTCCTCATGCCCTACTCGGAGCAGTTCGGGATCTCTCGCCGCATCGATGATCCCAAGGAGCGCCAACGCCTCCGCAAGATCATGCAGCGCATGAGTGTCCCGGAGGGCATGGGGATCATTATGCGGACCGTTGCCATCGGGACCCGCGCCCGGCACTTCGTCCGTGACCTCGCGATGCTTCTCGAGCAATGGGATGACGTCGAAAGCGCTCGCAACGAAAAGAACGCACCGGTTTGCTGCTTCCGCGAACCAAATCTCATCGAAGGAACAGCCGCTAACTTCCTCACCGACGAAGTGGATAAGGTCATCTGCGACGATGAAAGAACGACCGAGCATATCCGCGAAATTGCCTCCAAGGTCTCGCGCCGCGCAAAGCGTAAAATCCACTATCTCTACTCGAAACAAACGATTTTCGAACGCTTCGGGATTCAGAAACAGATCGATGAAGCTTTCATGCGACAGGTCTGGCTTCCCTGTGGAGGCTACATTGTCATTGATGAAACCGAGGCCCTCATCTCAATTGACGTCAACACCGGCCGCAACCGTGGCTCCAAGGATGTTGATAAAATGCTCCTCCAAACCAACGTCGAAGCAGCCGAGGAAGTGGCCCGTCAACTTCGCCTCAGAAACATCGGCGGCCTCGTCGTGGTCGACTTCATTGACATGCGCCATCGCCGTGACCAACAGACGGTCTACCGCGCCATGAAGGAACGCCTCAAACGGGACAAGGCCAAGACCCAAGTCCTGCAAATCTCATCGGTTGGCCTCATGGAAATGACCCGCCAACGCCTCAATGAAAGTTTGCTCGACTCCACCCTCGAGCCCTGCCCTTACTGTCAGGGACGCGCCCGAATCAAGACCACGATGTCCATGAGTATCGAGATTCAGCGTCGTCTCAATACCGTCATTCAAAGGCAAAAAGAAAACAACGAGGACGGAGACCTCGTCGTAATGGTCAACACAGACGTTCTCAACCGTTTCAAATCAGAGGATTCCAAGATCCTCATGGAACTTGAGCGCTCCCACAGTGGACGCCTCATTTTCCGTAGTGATGCCAATCTCCACCGCGAGCGCTTCGCCATCATTGACGCGAAGTCAGAAAAGCCTATCGTGCAATACTAATTCACAGAACATCCTCACCATGTTGATCCCGATTCTTCGAGGCATGCTCGTGGGGATCGGGATTTTTCTTTTTATCTCGATCACCTCTTGCTCCGCCCAAAACGCCGTGCCCCAAGCCCCCCAAATTCGTCTCGACGGCACCAACTTCCATACCTTTGACGGGGACACCCTTCCCTACAGCAAATGGATATCCAAACAGGAACCAGAGGTGGTCATCATCGGCGTCCACGGCATCAGCGGAGCGATGTCAGACTTTCATCCTCTTGCCAAGCACGTCCTGGCCAACCTTCCCAAGGTTGCCCTCTATGGCGCAGAAACTAGGGGCCAGGGAAAAGATCCCGTCAAGGAACGCCGAGGACACATTCATAATCGCGAAGAATGGTTTCAGGATCTCACCTCATTCACCGCCCTGATCCGAAAAAAACACCCCAAGGCTAAGATCATCTGGTGTGGCGAAAGCATGGGCGCCCTGATCGTCCTGCACACCTATGCCAATGTCAGCGACCGCAAAAATCTTTGCGACGCGATGATTCTGGCCTCACCCATCACCGCGATTCGTAACGATTTCCCCCAGTGGAAGTTCGCCGCCGTAAAGATCGTCGCCTTCCTTTTCCCCAAGGCACGGGTCTCGCTTGAGAGCATCTCGGGAGAAGGCGAAGTTCGCGTCACCAAAGACACCATTCACCAGGAACAGGCCGACACCAATTCCTACCATATCAAAAGACACACCCTTCGCCTCCTGACAACCTTGGGGAACATGATGCAAACTTCCCGCAAGGCTTCCCAAAAAATCGATATCCCCCTTCTCGTATTACACGGCGGCAAAGACATTTTCTCAAACCCGGACGACGTCGAAAAGTTCGTCGCCGGGCTCCCTGAAAAAAACAAGGGAACACGCAGATTTTACCCGGAAAGCTTCCACCTTCTCTTCCACGATCACCAAAGCGATAAGGTGGTCAAAGATATCGCAAAGTGGATCAACGAATATTTCAGAAAAAAGTAGCCGCCCGGGATTCCCCTGAGAACAAATGATTCAAACCTTCAGCCATTTTGGAAAGGGCACATTTAATACATGAAATAGTTTGCGTGTTTTTAAATACGTTCTACCCTCAATCGTAACAAATAAAAAAATAACCGAATGAGCTACGTCAATCTGCGCAAACAAATTATAGCCCTCGCAAACCTGCCCCGTTGTGAAGAACCCATCATCAGCGCTTATCTCAATCTTGAGCAACCGATCGAGCTTCTGGTCGAGGAGTTCACGAGCTGGGTTAAGGTCGCCCGTCAGGCTTATTACGAGAGTCCACAGGCCCATTTCATCAAAGCTGCCGAGCGCATCCAGGCGTGGCTTCTGAACCACCTGGAAGACGGACGCAGTGCCGCAATCTTCTGCCGCTCCGGTTCGCCCGAATTCTTTCTCCCGCTCACTTTCCAAGTGCCGCTCGAGAATTCCTTCCATGCTGATGCCTTCCCCGCGATCTTTCCTCTCGTGGAATTGCGTGACCGTTTCAGCCGATTTGTGGTGGTGATGACCAATCGCGACTCAGCACGAATCATTGAGCTGAATCTCGGAGAAACCTCACTTGAACTCCTCGCCCAGCGGCCTGAAGCCACTGAACGAGATGGCCGGGAATGGACCCGTGAACACTACAACAGCAACACCCGCGAGCGGAACACACGATTCGTCTCAGAGAAGGTCGAAATCATCGAGCGTCTCATGAGCAAACGGGGGCACAATGCCCTCATCATGGTCGGCGAGGCGCAGTATATTAATCGACTCAAGTCGGCTCTCCCAAAGCATCTCGCCGATAAAGTGGTGGACCAAATCCGAACCGGCTTTAGTGACCAGCGGGTTCAGGGTGTTCTTGAAGACGCGATCGAAAGCTACCTCAAGGTCGAAAACGACGAGTCGGAAACAGCGGTCAAGCGTCTCTTCCGGGCTCATCGGACAAGCCATCTTGGTATCTTTGGAATCGCGTCAACGGCCTCGGCTCTGCAAATCGGGCAGGTCGAGGAACTCATCATCTCAAGCACTCTTGGCCATACTGACCGTGAGCTTCTGGTTCGTCTTGCAAGCCAGCACAGTGTTCCTATCGAAACCGTGCGAAACTCTGAACTCCTGGACGAGCAGGGCGGGGTCGGAGCCATCCTGAGATACGCTTCCCTCTCTTACATTACCGATCCTTCGGGCCTCCCCGCCTAACTTAACGACCTCGATACGACCGCAGAACTGGGCTCCATGAAATTTTCCGCTACCATCAGGGGGGGGGAAACTCAGGTCATTACGCAAGTATCTTCACCACTTTTGCTAATATTCGCAAGCGAAGCCCTATCCTTTCCACGCTCGAAAAAGCTAGGGAAATCGAGATCATCAGTGGCGTGTATTCACTTAAAATTGGCAAGGTCACTCAGGTCAACGAACCACCAAATACCGCCTCCAAAGTCTCTTCGAAAAAGATGAAAGCTCATTTTTTCATGAACGAGACTTGAACTCCCACGAATTTTAAAGCATGAAACCTATTACCAACAACCAACCGACAATGAGTTCCCAGCACACGGAAACAAGAGCCCCTCAGTGGACCTTTTTGACCAACCACTTCCATATCATCGTCAGCCTATCGAGGGCTCCCTATTCCCGGATCAGAGATCTTTCCGATGAAGTCGGCATTACCCAAAGGGCGGTCCAGAGAATTCTAGCGGAACTCGTGGAAGACAAAGTCCTAAAAGTCCGCAAGGAAGGACGCCGAAACCATTACACCATCAATCGGAGAAAGCGCCTTCGACATCCTCTTGAAAACAAACACACTATCGGGGATCTCCTCGAAATCCTAAGCTGATCGAGAAGACACGAACGGGACAAACAACATCTCGCTAATTGAAAGGCCGCCTTTTAAACTCTCCTCTATGGTAGCAGGCGGCAAACGAAAGGTGATCAAGAGCATCACGGTTCAAGAATTCTTAGAGCGTCATGGCGACGATTTGGAGCTCAGTATTGACCATCCCGTCGTTGGTTTAGATCGGCCCATTGAGGAACCTGCGGTCAACAGACCAGGGCTCGCCTTGGCTGGATTTATCGACTACTTCGCCAAGAAACGCATCCAGGTGCTAGGAAACTCGGAGAATTCCTATTTGGAGAAACTCTCCGACCAACTTCGTGTCGACCGTTTCACCCTCCTTTGCGAGCAGGATATTCCATGCATCGTCATCGCGAGAGGTCATCAACTTTGGGCTCCCCTGCTTGAGGTTGCGCGCGCTAGAAACATTGCGGTCTTCCACACCCCACGCCCCACTATGTCGCTCCTAAATGCCGCGACCATCAAGCTGGAACTGGATTTTGCCCATCGCACCACCCTTCATGGTTGCATGGTCGATTATCGGGGAATAGGCGTACTCATGATGGGAAAGAGTGGTGCCGGTAAAAGTGAAACCGCCATCGGCTTACTTGAAAAAGGGGCGGCCTTGGTCGCGGACGACTCCATCATACTCAAACAGGTCGGGAAAGAACTGACCGCTTCGGCCAAAGACTTTGCTCGAGGCTATTTAGAGATGAGAGGGATCGGGATCATCAATGTCGCCAACCTTTATGGCCTTTCCGCAATCCGCCCGGAGAAACGACTGGATCTTGTCGTCGACCTCAAACCCGCGACCGATCTCAATAAGGTCGATCGCATTGGGATCTCTCAAAAAACATTCCGTATCCTCGATGTCGATGTCCCGCTCGTTGAAATTCCAGTCGCGGCAGGCCGAGATACCGCCCGCCTCATCGGAGTTGCCGCCCTCGACCTCCAGCTGCGCCGCATCGGTTACGATATGGCGGATGAGTTCAATCAGCGCCTCCTTGCTCAAATGAACGGCAGTTCGGATGAGTGAAGACAAATCCTGGTGGGTCTATCTCATCCGGTGCCGGGATTCCACCCTCTATTGCGGAATCACCACCGACGTTTCAAGGCGTTTTGCGGAACACCAAAGTCAGTGCCCGAAATGCGCCAAGTATCTTCGCGGACGGACCCCGCTCACCTTGGTTTATCAATGTGAAATCGGCGACCGCTCGGAAACTTCGCGTGAGGAATACCGCATTAAGCAACTTTCCCGATCGCAGAAGAAGAAGCTCATCGCAGACGCAGACTCCATCACGCTTAAATAAGGTCCCGGATAAGCTTAAATTTCAAGGTGCAATTTTTGATATGCTTGATACCTCCTTCCGGGCATGACCACACGTAACGCACTCTTATTCCTCCCATTTTTAGGGCTTCTCACCCAATGCTCGTCAAAAAGCTCCGCCTCAGCCCCTCTTCCCACCCTTTCCAGTCCGGCGCTCGCAAAAGAATGGGGGGCACCGAAAAGAGCTCAAACCGCAGAAGGATACGTCATGACCTACACCAACCCCGTGAATGGGAAAGAAAAGGTCACCATCACCGGCTCACGCGAGCTCATGTTCTTTCTCTACTACCCTCCGAATCTCAAAGGAAACAACATCATCAATGGCGTCGCCACCGCAGTAAGCGAACCTCAGCTTTGGAAAAAGTCACTCGTCGCCGGGCAGACCGTAAAGTGGTATCATGCCTACTTGCCCACCGCCGATCGCGGCGGTGTCTTCAAGACGCTGGGGACAGAACTCAAGGACAATTCCGCGAACCGCGGCAGCTATCGTATCGTAGTCGAAGGAACCAAAAAACAGATGCAGAGCTGGCTTTCCGCGCTACGGTTCGACTCATAATGACCGCACCTAAGACCGCCCTCATCACCGGAGCCAATGGAGGCATTGGCTCCGCTCTCGCCCGCAAACTTTCCGCTGCCGGCACCCGCCTTGTTCTCGCCGGACGAAATCGTGATGCCCTCACTGCTCTTGCCTCCGAACTTGGAGCCAAAGCTCTCATCTGTGATTTTACCATTCCAGATCAAGTCGCGACGACCGTCATTGACGCGATCGCGGAACTCGGGGAAATCGAAGCGGTCGCGCACTGCATCGGATCCATCCTGCTGAAACCGGCGCACCTCACTTCAGTTCAGGATTGGCAATCCGTCATGGACACCAACCTGAACTCAGCCTTCTACCTGCTGAGTCAACTGGGTCGTCCGATGAGTAAGAGCGGCGGATCCATCGCCTTCGTGACCTCTGTCGCTGCTGAAAAAGGACTCTCTAATCACGAAGCGATTGCTTCAGCCAAGGCGGGCTTGGCCGGGCTTACCCGCTCCGCAGCCGCAACTTATGCCAAGAATCAGCTCCGCGTGAATTGCGTTGCCCCTGGCCTTACTGACACGCCCCTCGCCGCGCCCATCACCCGCAATGAATCTGCGCGGAAGTTCTCGGAAGCGATGCATCCCCTTGGCCGCCTCGGCACTGCCGACGAAATCGCGAGCGCGCTCTACTTTTTATTGTCGCCCGACAACACTTGGATCACCGGACAGTCCCTCTCGGTTGACGGCGGCCTCTCCTCGCTCCAGACCAAGTAGAAGCTCGTTTAGCCTCCGTGCCAGTGGAGCTTCTTGCGGAGTGTTTCGTAAAAGGAATGCCCCGGAAGTCTCACCACCCGGAGCCTCTCCTCGTGGCAACTGACTCTCACCACGCTGTCTTTTTCGATTCTTAAAATATCGCGACCATCAACCGAAAAGAGGATGGGTTCATCGCCGTTTCCCGCCGGAGAAAGCTCGATCACAGAATTTTGTCCGACCACCAGGGAACGATTGCTCATGCTGTGGGGACAAATTGGGGTGATCACAAAAACTCCCGCGTGAGGCCCCAAGAGCGGGCCCCCTGCAGCCATGGAATAAGCAGTGGAACCCGTCGGAGTCGCCACGATTAAACCGTCGGCCCGATAGTGGTTCAAAAGTTCGCCATCAACCCGGGCTTCCAACGAGACCAGGCGACCCGTTTCGCCACGCATTAAAACCGCTTCATTGAGGGCCAGAAACTCGTGGGCCTCCCCCCCATCCTCAATCATCTCCACTTTGAGCATGCTGCGCTCCACGATATTCATCTCGCCTCCCGCGAGATGATCCACCAATAAATCGATCTCCTCTTCGGTGCAGGCTGTCAAAAAACCGAGGGTTCCAATGTTGACCCCCGCAATCGGCATCGCACTCGGCCCCATCCGGTGAAGCGTCTCCAAGAGGGTCCCATCACCACCTAACGAAATGACAAGATCTACCCCGGTCATGAAATCAACCTCTCCTACCTCACCAAGTAAGCTGGCTGTTTCCTGCTCCAACACCACCTCAATCCCCCGCTTCAACAAACAGTTGCGGACATTGCTCACCGCCATTGGAGCTTTGGGCTTTCGGGGATGGGCAACGATGGCAACTTTCACGGGGTTACCCCTACCATTCCCAACGAACTCCCGCAATCGTTCCTTGCCTCTCGGCCCTCACAAAGACATCGTTTCGCCATGCCGCTCTCCCCGGAAGAAGCCGATCGCTACCTACGCCAGACTATGCTTGCCGAACTCGGCGAAGCCGGTCAGGAACGGCTCAAGAACTCCGCCATCCTCTGCATCGGCACCGGAGGACTCGGCTCACCCGCACTGCTTTACCTCGCCGCCGCCGGCGTTGGGAAAATCGGCATCATCGACCCCGATCAAGTCGAGCTCTCAAACCTCCATCGCCAAATTCTCCACGACACCGACCGCGTTGGCACCCCGAAGCTCGATAGCGCCCGCAAGCGCCTCTGCCAAATCAACCCTCTCGTCGAAGTGGTCTCTCATCCCGGCCGTTTCGAGCCCGGTAACTGCCTCGATCTCCTCTCCCCCTACGACGCCATCCTTGATGGCTCCGATAACTTCCCCACCCGCTTCGCCGCCAACGACGCTGCTTACTTCCTCAAAAAGCCCCTCATTCACGGCGCCATCTTCCAGTTTGAAGGACAAGTCACCGTCTTCGCCCCCCACCTTGGCGGACCCTGCTACCGCTGCCTTCTCCCCGAAGCTCCGCCGGAGGGAGCCGTCCCGACCTGAACCGAAGCCGGTGTCCTGGGCGTGCTCCCGGGAATCATTGGAAGCCTTCAGGCCATGGAAGCGATCAAGCTCCTAGCCGGACTCGGCAAGCCGCCACTCGGTCGCCTCATTCACTACCGCGCCCTCACCACAGCCTTCCGCGAAATCAAAATCAAACGCGATCCCAATTGTCCGCTCTGCAGCGCCAATGCCACCATCACGCAACCTCTCAACGATCAAAAAGAAATGACTCCGCTTCCAGAAATCACGACCCTCGAACTTCGCCAAATCCTCGCCGAGAGCTTCCAAGGCATCCTACTCGACGTCCGCGAGCAGGACGAATACTTTATGGCCCACATCGATGGGTCCGAACTCCTCCCTCTCTCCGGTTGGCCCGCTGCCGCCGATAACCTCCCAAAAGACGCCAGATACCTCGTCCACTGCGCCGCCGGCGTCCGCAGCGCCCACGCCGGCGAATGGATGCTCCAAAACGGCTTCAGCGACGTCACCAATGTCGCCGGCGGCATGAAGCAATGGCTCCAGGAAGAACCACCCGAATAAAACAAGCGTTCCGCTTGTTTGCCCTCAAGCAAGCATTCCCGGCCTCAACCATCCTTCTTCGATAACTTCTCCCCCACTTCCGCGACAGCCTCGCATCGAGAAGTTGCTCCTAATCAGTCCTCGGAATTGGCTCCTGAATTCTGAACGCCTCCGGTTCATCGTCGGAATCCATCCTCCTTAAGCTGCGCCAGTGTCCGGGCGGTAGCGGCCGCGACCTTCTTTCGGTCCTCCTGTCGTCGATTCAAGAAAGCGGACGTCGTGAGTATGACCGCAGTCACCAAAACTCCTTTCATCATGGCGAAAAGATAATCAAAAGAGGCCTTCCCCCCCCAATCATGCAACAATTTCTTGCCGGATCACCCCAATCCCCTCAATCCCCAACTCCACCAAATGGCCCACTTTTAAAAACTGCGGCGGCTTCATTCCCGCGCCCACCCCGCCAGGCGTCCCGGTCGCGATGACGTCTCCCGGCAGCAAGGTCATGAAATGCGAAATGTAGCTGATCAATTTCCGGACCCCGAAAATCATATCACTCGTCGAACTCTCCTGGCGCATCTCGCCATTCACCTTCGACCATATCCGCAAGTTTTGGGGATCACCCACCTCGCTCACCGGAACCACCTTCGGTCCCGCCGGACAAAAGCCATCGTGGCTCTTCCCCTTATTCCACTGCCCCCCCCGCTCCTTTTGCCAACTGCGCTCCGAGTAATCACAAAGGACAAGATAGCCCTTCACATAATCGATAGCATCATCCTCGCTCACCCGCTTCGCCCTGCGACCGATGACAATCCCCAACTCGACTTCATAATCGAGCTTCTCCGCTCCCGGCGGAAGCTCCACCGGGTCAAAGGGCCCCGCCCAACTGCTTGGCGCTTTTTGAAAAAGCACCGGCTCATCGGGAAGTGGATTCCCCAATTCCCGGGCGTGTTCGGCGTAGTTCTGCCCGACACAGATAATTTTTGAAGGTTGAGGAAGAATCACAAATGACTGGGAACAGGAAATTTAATCACGCGGGTTTTGGTAAGATCATCGTGACAACAATCCATGAGCTTCCCCCCAAATCGCTCTCTCAGACTGGCGTAATTATGAGGACCCGGAGACCACGGGGGAGCATGAGTTACGGCCGCTAGGGCGGCATCGGGATTTTCGGCTGTCACTCAGAACGACCTAACAAAGCAAATCTCGCCAGACAAGTAAGATCAGCCAAGACGTCTCTCACAAATTCAATGTTCATTTCCCCACTCCTGAGCTAACACCTCCCCGCCCCATGTTCGAACTCCTCCACACTGATCCCGACTGCAAGGCCCGCCGCGGTCGCCTAACCACTCCGCACGGTGTCATTGAAACACCCATTTTCATGCCGGTCGGCACTCAGGGCTCGGTCAAGACCCTCCACCCCGAGGACCTTCACGCGATCAAGGCCCAAATTATCCTCGCCAACACCTACCACCTCTGGCTCCGCCCTGGTACTGACGTCATCAGCGAACTCGGTGGCCTTCACGCCTTCACGACCTGGGACGGTCCCATGCTCACCGACTCCGGCGGCTTCCAAGTTTGGTCCCTCTCCAAAATTCGCAAGATCTCCGAGCAAGGCGTTCAATTTCAAAGCCACCTCGATGGCACCCGCATGATGCTCAGCCCCGAAAAAAGTATGGAGATCCAAGCAATCTTCGGTTCCGACATCGCGATGCTCTTCGACGAATGCCCGCCCTATCCCTGTGAGCGTAAGTATGCCGAGGAATCCACCGGCCTCACGACCCGCTGGGGCAAACGCTGCAAGGACTGGCTTGAGAAAAACAAACCCACCAGCGGCACTGGCCGACAACTCCACTTCGGCATCGTCCAAGGGAGCGCCTATCGTGACCTCCGTGAGGAATCGGCGCGCGCCCTCGTCGATCTCGATCTCGACGGCTACGCCATCGGAGGCGTCTCCGTGGGCGAGCCCGAGGCCGAAATGTTCGCTGCCATTCAAAACACCGAACCTTTCCTCCCTCAAAACAAACCCCGCTACGCGATGGGACTCGGTACCCCCACCCAGCTCCTCGAAATGATTGGCCAGGGCGTCGACATGTTCGACTGCGTCCACCCCACTCGCTGCGCCCGCCACGGACAGGCCTTCACCTACGACGGCCCCATCCACATTAAAAACAAGGTCTTTGAATTCGATAAGGAACCTCTCACCGAGGACGCCCACCCCCATGTCGCCCGTTTCTCGCGCGCCTTCCTCCGTCATAGCTTCCGCGCCGGAGAAATCATCGCGCAACGCGTTCTCTCCTTTCACAACCTCCACTTTTATCTCGGCCTCATGGAAAAGGCCCGCAACGCCATCACCGAAGGGCGTTTCCGAGAATTCCAACGGGAATTCGTCGCCCGCTACACCGCTGGTAAATGAGGAAATGAGCAGTTCGGGGAAATCCCCCGGTCACCCTCTCCCCAATTATCCCTTCAGCCTTTGTCCATTTGTTCAATCCAAAGCGGTTTAGGGTTGCTTTCCTTGGCCAATCCTAGTTTTTTCCTCCCTCTCAAGCATCTTCCCATCGAGCGGAAGAATGAAACCCATTTACTCTTCTATCGTGACCTCAACATTCTTTTTAATCGCCCAGCAGGGAGGCGGCGGCCTCTTTGGCAATCCCCTTATCATGATTGGCCTCATGCTCGTGATGTTCTACTTCTTGCTGATTCGCCCGCAGAAAAAGCAGCGCAAAGAGCAAGAGGCTCGCATCGCCGCCGCCGCCAAGGGCGACAAGATCATCACGATCGGAGGGATGCATGGTATCGTTCACCACATCTCCAAGGAAACCGTCACGATCAAGATTTCCGAGGGCGTCTTCGTTCCTTTTAATAAGGTTGCCATCGCCACCGTCGAGAAATCAAGCAAAGGCGAGAAGAAGACTGATTCTGCTCCTGTCGTGGAAGCGGAAGAGGTCAAGAAGGCCTAATTTCCAACGGTCGCCTTTCTTCCATGCATCGCCACCTCACAGGTCAGCTTTTCAAAGCCCTTCTTCTGGGCTTTTTGTGCTGTCTGGGATCAGCGGCGAAGGACATTCCCGATAAATCACCCGCCGCCTTTCCATTTGCGCTCAAAGAAGTTCATCCGAATTCGGCTGCCTTAGTTGCCGCAATCGAAGCTGGCACAGTAGCCTTGGTTCCAAGTTACAAGATCTACCAGATGCGGGTCACAGACGACGAGACGAATCAGATGATCGGCGAAGAGCCCATCCTCCTCCGCCGCAAAAACATCGTCGTGATGGATTCCATTCAGACCGCCATAGCTAGCGGTGAACTCGGCGTCGTTGCGGTCAAGCTCACCAAAAAAGGTGGCGCACGCCTCGTGAATGCAACCGGAAGAATGACCCTTTTCCAAGATCGCATTGCTGTCGTCTTCGAACACAAGTGCCTCACCGCGCCGACCGTCGTAGCCAAACTCGACCGCAACCTTACCATCGCCGGACTCCACGGAAAAAAGGAAGTCGACCGTCTCGTAAAGGCTCTCAACGCCTCGATCAAAAAGGCCCCAAAAAAAATAAATTTTCAAGACCCCTCACAATCGTAATTCATGGACCTCCAAGACTATCCACTCCTCGTCGTTGGCGCTGGTATCGCCATCGCCGCCCTCATTTTCTGGTACGTCGCGACCGAGATTGACCGACGCAAACGCAACGTCGGCACCGTCGCCATCGGCATCGTTATCGCGCTCTGCCTCGCCGCAATCTTCCCCCCCCAAGAGAAGCTCAAGGGTGGCATCGACCTCGTGGGAGGATCCTCTTTCATCGTGCAAATTAAGCCCGGTCTTGATGATGACAACAATGTCTTACCCGTGAACGAGGGAGCCATCGCTCAGGCCAAAGCCACCCTGGTCAAACGTCTCTCAAACAGCGGCCTCGCTGACAACCTCATTCAGCCGCTTGGAACCGATCGCCTCATCATCGAAATGCCCGGCGTCGGCCAGGAACGCCGCGACGAAATCAGAGAGATCATCGAGAAAACGGCCCGCCTCCTTCTCAAAGAGGTCCACCCCAACAGCGACGCCATTCTTGCCCAAATCGAGGCTGGGACCAAAACCGTCGAACCCGGATACAAGCCGTTTCGCATGCGGATCACCGACCCTGACACGAACAAAATCATTGGTTACCGGCAAATTTTGCTGAGGAACACGACCATCGTTGGTGGTGACAAGGTCCAGCGGGCGCGGCCCACCGGAGAACTCGGCGTTGTCGCGGTCACTTTGGACTCGGAGGGTGGCCAGCGACTCTCGAATACCACCTCGCGCATGAATCTTGGTCAAGACCGTATGGCTGTCGTTCTCGATGACTTGGTCCTCATCGCACCGACGGTGCAAGCTAGCTTGAGTCGTGATTTCGTCATTAGTGGCCTTGACGGCAGGGAGGAAGTCAATTCAATCTCCGAGGCCCTCAATAACCCTCTTAAGAACCCCCTCGAAATTCTCTCCGAGCGCAACGTCACGGCCCGCTATGGTAAGGAAGTCGTTCGCCAGGGCATCACCGCCGCGATCGCAGGACTCGGACTCACCCTCGTCTTTGTTCTCCTCTACTACCGCTTCGCCGGTCTTGTGGCCTTGGCCGGCCTCGTCGTGAACATGCTCATCCTCTTCGGATCGATGGCGATGTTTGGCGCCACCTTCACCCTACCCGGGATCGCGGGCATCATCCTGACCATCGGTGTCGCGGTTGACGCAAACGTTCTCATCTATGAACGACTCCGCGAGGAACTGGCGGCCGGCAAGTCGCTTGGCAATGCCCTCAAAGCGGCTTACGAAAAAGCCTTCAGCGCCATCTTCGATGCCAACATCACCACTCTCCTGACCGCGATCATCCTCCTTTGGCGAGCCTCCGATCAGATGAAGGGCTTCGCGATCACCCTGACCATCGGAATTCTTTCCTCAATGTTCGCCGCTCTTCTCGTGACCCGCGTCCTCTTCTTCTGGGGCCGCGATACCGGAGTTCTTAAGAATCTCACTTTCATGAACCTGATTCCCCAGCGGACCATCCAGTTCATGGAAATGCGCAAACCCGCCTTCATGATCTCGGGGATCCTCCTCATCGGCTCCTTGGTCGTCACGGGCACCAAGAACAAAGACGCTCTCGGCATCGACTTCCTTGGCGGAAGTATCATCACGATGCAACTTCAGGAAGGTCAGGAACTCAGCGCGAAAACGGTCAAGGAAGCTCTGAGCGATCTGACACTCACAAAAGAAGTCACCGTCCAACTCGAAGAACCTGTCGGTTCCGATGGCGAACTCGTCTCAGTCAAGTGCGCCAGCGAAGATCTCGAAAAAATCTCAGCGGAACTTCGCAAGGATATCACAATCCTTGGGGAGATCGACGTTCAGGGACAGTTCAACATCGACCTCAGCCCAGAGACAATCTCGGCCTCACTCGGTAATGAGTTTTTAAAGAACTCAATCTATGCTCTCGCCCTGGGACTCTTCGCCGTCCTAATCTACATCAGCCTGCGTTTCGAGTTCTCCTTCGCCGTTGGTGCCTTTGCGGCCCTCTTCCACGATATCATCATCTGTATCGGTGTCGTGATCATGACCGGAACCGAACTTTCACTCATCCACGTTGGAGCCTTCCTCACGATCGCCGGCTACTCCATCAACGACACCATCGTTGTCTTTGACCGAATGCGCGAAACCCTCCGCTCGAAGCGCGGTGACGTTGGCAAAGTCATGAACCTTGCCATCAACGCAACCCTTTCGCGGACCATTCTGACCTCGGTCACGACCTTCGTCGCGGTCTTCGTCCTCTGGATCTTCGGTGGCTCAGCGCTCAAAGACTTCTCATTCGCAATCATGATCGGAGTTATCGTCGGAACCTACTCCTCGATCTTCATCGCGGCACCCGTCGTCTACCTCTGGAGCAAAGCGCGCGGAACGAACCTCCGCACCGAACTTCTCGATGCCAGCATGGACCTGTCGACTGAGATTGGCGAGCCCGCGACCGAGAAGTAAAACCGAGCATCCTCCCATTTCAAAGTCTGCCCGGAACATCCTCCCGGCAGGCTTTTTCCGTCATTGCCAAAATTACTTTAAGGATCCAAAGTAAGGTCCCGATGACCGTTTCCTGTTTCACTCTCGTCATGACCGCGATGGTCAGCAGTCTTGTCACGACCCTGAAGGCTCAGGACAATACGGTGGCATTGAGCAATTCCCAAGAAACACCCGAAAAAGCCATCGCAACTTTGGAGGATGATGGTTCCCGCGTCGCAGTCCTAGGATATCACGTCTTCCATGCGACCCAGCCCGCAACCCAGATGCGTCTTCCCACCGCCAAGTTCCGGACCCAGATGGAGACCATTAAGAACTCCAATGTCCCGGTCATCACTTTGTCGCAGTTTCTCGCCTGGCGCCGCGGCGAAGATGAGCTCCCGCCTCAATCCATTCTCATCACGATGGACGACGGCTGGCGCTCTGTTTACCAAGAGGCCTTCCCCATCATGAAGGAGCTCCAGCTCCCCTTTACCATTTTCCTTTACAAAAACTACGTGGGATCAAATCGAGGTGGTCGTGCCCTTTCCTTCGCCATGATCAAGGAGATGGTTGAAAGCGACCTCTGCACCATCGGGTCTCACTCGGTCAGTCACCCTCTCCCCAGCAGGGTGAAAAAAGCGGCCAAAGCCGGACCCGAAGCCTACCAAAAATTCCTCCGCTCAGAACTCGGTGACTCAAAAAAATTTCTCGATGACAATTTCCAGACCAACCTGACGACCTACGCTTACCCGGGAGGCTATCACACCGATGAGATGTTCCTGATCGCGGATGAAGTCGGGTATGATCACCTTTTCACGGTCAAACCTGGGAAAATTCGCCGTGATTCAAACCGCTACACCCTTCCTCGCTATATTGTCCTCGGAAATCACGATGGCGCCTTCAATGCCGCCATGGTCTTTCGTAACGGATCCCGCGTCGCCGGCGTCCCCGTGATGCTCCCTCACCCCGTAAAACCGGGCTCCGGAAATATCATCGCGTCACGCCTCCCAACCATCAAGGTCGACCTTTCCGCGGTCGAAAACCTCGATCCGGAATCCGTCGTCATGAAGGTCGCCGGCTTTGGCGCCGTCCCCCTGCTCGTCGATCCAAAAACAAAAATCTACCAATGGACCGTGATTCGCCCCCTTCGCCAACCATTATGCGAAGTGGCCACCCAATGGCGCTTGAAGGATCAAGAGAGCTACGAGCCCGTCATGCGCTGGTCTTTCCGAATCGATCACGAAGCGGCTTACCAAGCACAATAGCCACTTTCAAAAATATCAGGAAACGAAAAAGAGGAGTTTGAGCTTAATTTTCGTATTTGCGAGCACCACAGCTAAGCAATCGACCACCTTTCTTTGATATTTGATCATTTTCACTTGCTATTAACTTATTTTTGTCCAAGTTTAGCTCAATTCACTCAAACTTCATGAGCAACCAACCACTTGACGGAGCGCAAGCTCTCATTAAGACCCTCGATGACCTTGGTATCGAGTTTATCTTCGGCTATTCCGGCGGAGCCGCCATTCCCATTTTCGACGCTCTCGAGACCGTCGAGACAAAGATGAAATTCATCCTCGTGCGACACGAGCAAGGAGCGGTTCACATGGCTGATGGATATGCTCGTGCCACCGGCAAGCCCGCTGCCGTCCTCGTCACCTCAGGCCCCGGAGCGGGTAACACCGTGACCGGTCTCATGACCGCGCAAATGGACTCCGTGCCCATGCTCGTGATTTGCGGCCAACAAGTCACCTGGATGCTTGGCAAAGACGCCTTCCAGGAAGCAGACATTTTCGGAATCACGATTCCTGTCGTAAAGCACAACTATCTCGTCAAAGAGACCAACGATCTCGTTCGGATCACGAGGGAAGCTTACCATATCGCCACCACCGGGCGACCGGGCGCCGTCCTGATCGATGTCCCCAAGGATGTTTCTTCCGGCCCGTTCACCGCGTCCATGGACCCCGAATTGGACCTCCCTGGATATGATCCCTACGAGTCCTTCAATATCGACCCCGCAGGGATCGAGGCCGCCGCCGCCCTCATCAAGGCCGCGAAACGCCCCGTGATTCTTGCCGGCCAAGGCACCATGATTGCCCGCGCTGACAAAGAGCTCATGGAGCTTGCCACCACTCTCAACTGCCCCGTCACCTCCACTCTTCTTGGTAAGGGTGTTTTCCCAGAAACCCATGCCCTTAGCCTTGGAATGCTCGGAATGCACGGCACCGCTTACGCCAACAAGGCCATGGTGGAATGCGATCTTCTTCTAAATGTCGGCTCGAGATTCGACGATCGCATTATTGGTCAGCCCGACAAATTCTGTGCGAATGCCAAGGTCATCCACATCGATATCGACCCCGCCGAGATGGACAAGATGATTGTCCCGGATGTGCAGATCGTCGGCGATGCCAAGGCTGCCCTCACTCTCCTCAACAAGGAAATCATTCCCCTCGAAACCACCGAGTGGCTCAAAACCCTCGACGGCTACAAGAAGAAGTTCCCTCTCTCCTACAAGAAGCAAGGCGGACTCCGCATGCAGCAGGTCATCGAGGAACTCTACGAACAGACCGAAGGCAAGGCCATCGTCTCCACCGACGTGGGACAGCACCAAATGTGGGCCGCCCAGTTTTACAAAAACAACGAATCCTACCACTGGCTTTCCTCCGGAGGCGCAGGAACGATGGGCTTCGGCTTCCCCGCCGCGATTGGGGCCCAACTGGCACACCCAGACAAAATGGTCATCTCCATTTCCGGCGATGGCGGTTTCCAAATGACCCTCTTCGAATTGGCAACCGCTGCCATTCACAAACTCCCCATCAAGATCGTCGTCCTCAACAATCACTACCTCGGCATGGTTCGCCAATGGCAGGAACTCTTCTTCGAAAACCGGGAATCCGGGGTCGATCTCGAAGGAAACCCCGATTTCTGTAAGCTCGCCGGAGCTTACGGAATCCCAAGCGTGCACTTTAAGCGCCCCGCCGATTGTCAACGCAAGATCGCAGAAGCCCTCGCCTACAATGACGGCCCTATTTTGATTCATGCCGAATGCGTCAAATATGAGAACGTTTTCCCAATGATCCCCGCTGGGGCCGCTCTCGAAGACATGATCACGGAGCCACCGAAAACTCAGATGGCCAAGCCCGTGGGTTCAACCTAGGAGAACCGCACGTTTCAACCCTGAACCCCACTCTTTGATATGCCCAAAACCATTGTCACCACTGACACTCCTTTGCAGAGTCCGACCCGCGGAGCCTCAAATACCCTTTCGATTCTGGTCAATAACAGTCCCGGTGTGCTGATGCGCATCTGCCAAGTCTTTTCGCGCCGAGCTTACAACATCGACTCCGTCGTAGTGTCAGAGGGCCGCACGGGTGCGTTTTCCCGAATGACCATCGACATTTCTGGAAACCCGCAGGGCCTCGTCCAGATCATTAAGCAGGTCAGCAAGCTCATCGATGTCATTCATTGCTACGAGCACACCGCCGAGAACTCGGTTGTTCGTGAAATGCTTCTCGTGAAGCTCCTCGCCGACAAGGAGGAACGCTCGGCCGCCCTCCAAGTCATCGAGCACTTCGCAGGGAAGACCGTCGATATGGGCCCCAGTTCCATGGTCGCCATGTTCACCGGCACAACGAGCAAGATCGACGCCGTCGTCCTGATGCTCGGGCAATTCGAAGCGATCGAAACCATCCGCACCGGAAAAGTCGTAATGGCACGCGGGAGTCAGGCGACCTAAACCTGCCCTCAATCCTCCTCGCTAGAACACGTTCGATTTCAGAAATTTGCGATTTCCCGATTTTTGGTTAGAGTGCCGCCATGATTTCTAATTCGGTGCGCGTTCACGGGCTTTGGGCCCTCGGGCTTATTTGCGCTTTTTTCTTCGGAACCGCTTGGAAGACAGCACCCGCGTCTGCCGTCCCCTCACCGGCGAACGCAACCCCCACCGAAAGACGATTATCTGATGCCGGTGCTTCTTCCGGTTCTCGCGGAATCTCAAAAGGAACATCCTCCCGATCAGAGAGAACGGCCTCGGGGACCGACGACCTCATTTCGGCCGTTTTCAACTCAGCCACCCTCTCCAACAGCGGCATCGAAGCCCTCACTCTCGAGGCTTTCAACGATCCGAATCAAGTCAAACGACGCCTGGCCTTCAGCCGCCTGCTCTCCGGCTTGACTGCCGAGAATGGTGCCTCGATTCGTGATCAACTCGTCGAGGCTGGCGCAGGTGGACAGGAATGGCGCGACTTCAACTACGCCTGGGGAGCAATCGCTGGTGAGGAGGCCTTCGCCAAAGCCGCTACCGGAGAAAAACGTGATCTCAAAGCTCTCATCAGCGGATGGGCCGCCATCGATCCCGCCGGAGCGATCGCCATGCTCGAGAAACTCCCTGGAGATCTGATCGACCAAAAGACCCAACTCGAAAATGGAATCGTGGCCGGACTCGCGGATCGTGACCGCGATGAGGCTACCAAATATGTCACCGCTCTTGCCGCCGGAGGCCGGGAAGAGGCATCACGCCTCATGAAAACTGTTGCCAACGAAGTCCTACGTCAAGGAGGCGCAACCGAAGCTGCAGCATGGGTTGCCACCCTCGATGATGGCCCGCTCAAGGGATCCGCCATGAACGAAGTCGCTGAGCGCTTCGTCCGAAATGATCCCGAGGCCGCAGCAGGCTGGATTGCGCAGTTCGCAACTGAGGAATACGCCACCAGGGCTGTCGCCGAAGTCGGCAAAACCTGGGCGGAACGCGAGCCTCTCGCCGCCGTCAATTGGCTCGATGAACTCCCCGAAGGTCCTGGCCAAAAAGCAGGCCTCAACTCCGCCTTCGGCGATTGGGAGGACAAGGACCCCAAGGCCGCTGGCGAATATCTTCTCTCAATGCCCGGCTCCGCCAAACGTGATTCCGCTATCAGTGGCTTCGCCGCCGGATACGCTTGGCAGGATCCCGAAACCGCCATCGCCTGGGCCCAAGATATCCAGGACCCCGGGATGCGTAACGATTCGCTCAAGCGCGTCGGCTACGCTTACTTTCGCCGAAATCCCGACGAAGCCAAAACCTGGCTCGCCAACAGCGGATTATCGGCTGAGGTTCAGGCCGCGATTCAGGCCCCGCGCAACCGCCGTCGCTAGCCGAGAATCGCTCCCGCCGCGCTCTCGCCCTCGTTTAGGTCGACCCTCTCGGGTCGTCCTTTGTTCATGTAAATGGTCTGGGTGTGATCCAGCCCCATGAGATCGAGCACTGTCGCGTGCAGATCATGAACATGCAGCTTGTCCTCCGTGGCATGCAAGCCCAGCTCATCGGTCGCACCGATTACTTGCCCCCCCTTCACCCCACCGCCAGCCATCCACATCGTAAATCCCGTCGGGTTATGATCACGCCCGTCGCCCTTTTCACTCATCGGAGTCCTTCCAAATTCCCCCCCCCAAATCACGAGCGTTTCCTCAAGTAAACCACGTTGCTTGAGATCCTGAATGAGCCCCACAATGGGCTGATCAACATTCCCACAAAGACGGCCATGGTTTTTCTCCATTCCACTGTGGCTGTCCCACTTGCTCCCGGCCCCGTGATAGAGTTGCACAAACCTCACCCCGCGCTCCACCAAGCGACGCGCCATGAGACACTGTCGGCCAAAAACTTCGGTGTTATTCTCACCCAAGCCATACCTCTTCTTCACCTCCTGAGACTCGCTTTCGAGATCTATCGCTTCCGGCGCCTCGGCCTGCATCCGATAAGCTAATTCATAACTCTGAATCCGGGCCTCCAACTCGGTATTCGACTGGCGGCCGCGCAAATGCCCCTGATTCAAGTGCTCCAGAAAAGCCAATTTTCCTCGCTGCCGACCGGGCGACACCCCCCTTGGTAGATTCAAGTTCGCCACCGGCTCATCGCCTGATTCGAACAGGGTTCCTTGGTAACTCGCTGGCATAAACCCCGATCCCCAACACCGCGTTCCATTCACTACCATCGAATTACTATCCTTGATCACCACAAATGCCGGAAGGTTCTCACTCACCGAGCCCAGTCCGTAGTTGACCCAAGATCCCAACGAGGGACGCCCACCAAAGACCGAACCCGTATTCATTTGAGACACTCCCCCCGCATGATTGATCCCGTCCGAAAGACACGACCGGATGACACACAAATCATCCGCAATCTCACCGTGCTTAGGCAACCAATCTGAAATCCAAAGACCGCTCTCACCATGTTGCTTCCACTCCCGACGGGACTCTAACAGGGGCGAGCCAGCCTCACCCATCGCGGTGACCGGACGGGCGAAACTTTCGGGCAGGGGCTTCCCCGCCAGCGTGTTCAGGAGAGGCTTCGGGTCAAATAAATCCAAATGACTTGGCCCGCCTTCCATGAACAGAAAGATGACATTCTTGGCCTTCCCAAGATGATGCGGGATCTTTTCAGCGACGGGATTCTTCACACCCGTTTCCGCTCCCACTAATCTCTGCCCGGTCAGAGCCGACAAGACCACCCCGCCAAAACCGCCGCCCGCGCTCTGGAGAAATTCACGCCGCGATTGCGGCCTTACAATTCGGTGACAACTCATAGATTTTTTAGTGCAGGTAAAGAAATTCGTTCGAACTCAAGAGAGCATGACAAAAGTCTACCAAAGCAACATCTTGGTGCTTTTCCAGACCCTTCTTTCCACTCGTCCAGCGCACCCCATCCGGAAGCACTCCGACCTCCCGGATTTTCAAATCAATCACTCCTTTCTTCTGAAAGTCCAACTCCCCCAAGGCCTCCGGAATCACGGCCAGTCGGGCCACCAACCCCTTCCAAAAATGACTTCCTCCTTTTCTGGTCCCCACCGAGAACTCACATTCTCCTCCCAGGATTCCGGCCACCATTTTGTGTCCCACGACGGCCGTCTTCATCGCCCCCCCGGACTTCGACAAGTCTTTCAGGAAAAAACGAACCACGCCTGTCCCATCCGCTTGAGAACCAATCGAAATAGCCATCATCACAGGCACCTCGAGCGGGACCTCAAGCCCCGAAGCCACCACTTCATATTCGAGGTCTCCGCCCGCATTCTGCCCCACCAATTGCACAATGAAATTTCTTTCACCATAGGCACTCTTCGTACTTGTCACCCCCATTGCCCAGCCCCCTTTTTCCTGATCGCCGTTCCATTGTGCCGCGAGAGTGTTTACTTTCGCATCACGGTGAATTCCCTCAAGGCGCACAACCGCCATCACCGTAAATTGTTCCTCGTACAACCTTAACTCCCGGAATTCCAATCCCTCATGATCGCTCCCGGGCACCAAGGAGAAAGCCCCGTTTACTCCGCCACCGAGTAACTCTTCCGCTCCCTCAAAATCGTCGCCCAAGGCTAGAAGCCCCCTCTCTTGAGACTTTTCATTCTTCTTACGCTCTTCCCCGGTCATCTTTCGCTGACTTCTAAGAAACGCCATTCCTGCTCTCACCTCCTCAGCCGTCGCCTTCCGCCCCCACGCCAATGCAAAGGCTCGCTCCAACTCATCCTCCGAAGCGAGCATCTTCGCACCCAAAACTCTCCCTGCCAAGGCCCTTGCCCGGGCCAGCGGCCACTCGCTATTTGCCATGAGCAAAGATTGGGTTGGCGTCGTCGTGTTCTGACGATCAGGCTCCGAGGCAAAGCCCGACGGACTGTCAAAGCATTGCAAAATTCGATCGGGAGTATTACGCATTTTCTTCACATAAATTGATCTCACCGGCGTAGCACTTCCCTTCGCCGCACCGCCGTTGCGATGCTTCAACTCACCCGATACCGCAAGCATGGCATCCCTGATCTGCTCCGCACTCAACCTCTTCGGCGGAAACCGCCAGAACAAGTGATTATCCGGATCGATTTGATCCTGCAAATGACTCGGCTCGAATCTCGCCGTCTGCCGATAAGCCTGACTCGTCATCACCAGACGGTGCATCCTCTTCATCTTCCACCCACCAGCCATGAATTCTCCCGCCAACCAATCCAGCAGTTCGGGATGAGTCGGCCTCTCACCCAGCATCCCAAAATCATTGGGGGATGCCGCAATCCCCTTTCCAAAATGATGCTGCCAAATTCGATTCACCATCACCCGCGCAGTGGTTGGATGATCCTTTCTGACAATCCAGTCAGCCAAAGCCGTCCGTCTCCCCGTCGTGTTTTCTCGAATCTTAATCGTGGGCTTTTCACCCCCAAGTATTTCCAAAAAGGCGGGATCTATGACCTTTCCCTTTAATTTCACCTCCGCGGCTTCCCGCCCCGTATCGGTGCTCAAGAAAGCTTTCGAGAGACTCTGCGGCTTCAAGTGATCAAACCCACCTAACTCCTGACTCAACTCCTGATAGCGCAGCCGCACCACGCTTTCTTTTTTCAGCACTTGCTCTGGTTTCGCTTGCGTGCGCACCTCACGCCGTGCCTGGCGTTCCACCAGAAATGAGATCTGACGATCATAAGACGATTTCTCTCCCCACGGTTTCGCGCATATCTCCTGGACCTTGGGAGGAAATGTTTTCACTCGAGACTGATATTTCCTCCGTTCCCCTTCCGCCACCAATGACCTCATCTCCGCCCGGATTTTCGCGGTGGCCTCCTCCCATTTGCTCCGATCTTCTTCGTACTTAGAGACCCCATCCTTCGTCTCGTGATGGCGGTCGTCCGGCCAATAGACCGATGAAAGAAAGGCCTGCAAGGCAAAATAGTCCTTCTGCAAGATCGGATCGAACTTGTGATCATGGCACTGCGCACAACCAATCCCCATTCCCATGAAAACCTCGCCGGTGACATTCGTAATCTCGTTGATCATAATCTCACGTTGCATCTCGGCATTCCTTTGATTCCACTCGTAAACTCCGTGCCGTAGGAATCCCGTCGCCGCCACCCGCTCGGGCTCGCCTGCCGCGATCTCATCGCCAGCCAATTGCTCTCTCACAAAATCATCATACCGCTTATCATCATTGAAGGCTCGCACGACATAATCTCGATACCGAAAAGCATCCGGTCGAAAATCATCTGCCCGGTAGCCATCGCTGTCCGAATATCTCACGATGTCTAGCCAATGCTGCCCCCAACGTTCACCATATCTCGGGCTGCCGAGGAGTCGCTCGATCAACTCCTCTACCGCACGATCTTCATCAACCTGAAAGGCCACCTTAAAATCTCTCACCTTATCCGGAGCAGGTGGGAGTCCGTGCAAATCAAAAGAGATCCGCCTGATCAACTCCTCGGCACTCGCCGGCTTCGCCATCTCCAAGCCTGCCTCTTTCAACTTTCGTTTCACGAAAAAATCGACCGCATTCGCCTCACCGGCCGGCACCACCACTTCGGCAACCGGCTGGACCGCCCACCACTGCCTCTCCTCTTCTGAAAAAACCGCGCTCTCCTCACCCCAGACGAAACCACCAAGAAAGAACCCCCAAAGTGCGACTATTCCCTGCGGGATTAAATTTCCATTTCCTCCTATCATTTCACCTCATCCTATTCATTTTTCCACGCCTCCGTCAAACTCCCCTTCACCCCCGCGTCGTGCAAGCGAAGACCTTCGCCAAGACCTGATTGTCCCCGGCCTCCAAGCGAGGCCTTCCCCCTTTCCCGGCCTTCCACCAGGCCGCCATTAAATACTCATGAAAATTCTAGCCGAAACACCCGGGTTCTCATTGACGTTCTATCAGTCATGAAACTTTCGATCATTCTTTTGCCCCTTGTGACCGCCGTCATCGCAGGGAGCTCCGCTTTCGGCCAAAAACCATGGCCGCGCAAGGTCCAAGCCATCGGCTCCTTGGTCCAGCCCTTCTCAATCGTCTTCGATCCATCAGGCATTCTCTACGGTGTTTAGTATGAGGAAGGAAACCGCATTTTCCGCCTTAAGAATGTCACCCTAGAGTTCATCGCGGGCTCCCGGACTCCCGGTGGCCAGAAGCTCGGTGATGTCGACTCAGGCGATGGTGGCCCCGCTCGAAACGGCCGCTTCAATGGCATGCACGATCTCACTCTGCACCCAGATGGACGTCTCTTTATCGCCGATACTTTTAATCACCGCATTCGTGTCATCGACCTCAAAACAAATACCCTCACCACTCTGGGTAACGGTAAGCTCCATCTCCTTGGCTTTCCGCGCAGGAGAAATAGCACTTTTGTCGTTGTCTTTCGAATTTGCAGATGCGCAAACTCAACGTAACATCCGGGGGTGAGGAATATTCGCACCGCTTCTATCTTTTTACTTTCAACCCCCTTCGCCGCAAGCGCAGGTCCCCGGGTTGCCAACACCACCATTACTCTTCCCGACGCGCCCCCGGCTTCCGTCATCGAAGTTCAAAATGCTTTCCCCGGACTTACCTTCTCATCACCCCTCTGCCTCCGCAGCCCTCTTGAGGAGACTCGGCGACTCTTCATCTGCGAAAAAGGCGGCGATCTCGAACTCGTCCCTGACGTCACTGCAGCCACCCCCACCAAGACCGTTTTCCTTAATCTTGCTCAAATTCTCAGCAACCGAGGCGAGGCCCTCCTCACCAGCAGTGAACAAGGGCTCTTAAGCGTCGCCTTTCATCCCGATTACGCGAACAACGGCCTCTTTTTTCTCGTCTACAGCGTTCGCTCGGGCGGGGTGAATTACCAACGTCTTTCCCGATGGCATGACCCTGATCTTACCGACACCGTCGCCGATCCCAACTCCGAAGACATCGTGATCGAGATGGTCAACGGTGCCTCAAACCACAACGGTGGCGACCTCCATTTTGGACCCGACGGCTATCTCTACATGAGCTGGGGCGACGAAGGAAGTCAGAACGACGCCCTCAATAATAGCCAATATCTCGAGAAAGACTTTTGGTCTTCGATCACCCGCATCGATGTTGATCTTGAAGCCGAAGACAACACGCCCTCCGACGGCACCGGCAGCGATGACCAGAACGTCCGCCCCAATAATCATCCCGCCGTCAAGCGAGTCAATGGCAACCCACTCTACGAAATCCCAGCCGACAACCCTTGGCTCGGTGCCACAAGTTTCAACGGAGTCGCGGTTGACCCCACGCAAACCCGCACCGAATTTTTCGCGGTAGGCCTTCGTAATCCCTGGCGCATGAGCTTCGATGGGGAGGATCTCTGGATTGGCGATGTCGGCCAGGGAGCTCGCGAAGAAGTCACCCTCGCCACCATCGGCTCCAACCATGGCTGGGCTTGGTATGAGGGCGACCTCAACGGCCCCAAGTTCAACAATGCCATCAACGGAGCGACCCGCACCAACGCCACGCACACCCTTCCCGTCTGGGATTACAGCCACGGAACAGCGGCCCTTCAGGGCCGATCCGTCACCGGAGGATTCGTCTACCGCGGCACCAACATCCCCGAACTCACCGGGAAGTATATTTTTTCAGACTATCTCTCGGGGAATATCTGGTCGCTCGAGCGCACCGAAACCCCGGGTGAGCCGACTGTTGAGCGTATCGCAGGCGAAGCCGGGATTGCGGGCTTCGGTCCCGATCCTTCAAATGGCGATATCCTCCTCGCCGATCTCGGAAGTGGTCGCATCCAACGACTCATCGCCCGGGACCTCGATGTCACTTTTCCCGACACCCTGACGAAGACCGGAATCTTTTCTGACCTCACCAATCTGACTCCCACCCCCGGCCTCGTCCCCTACGGCATCAACCTTCCCTTCTGGTCCGATCACGCCCTCAAACAGCGTTGGTTTGCCCTCAAGACGACCGAAGACCTGATCAATTATTCCAAAAACGACCCTTGGACCTTTCCCAATGGCATGATCTGGGTGAAGCACTTTGATCTCGAATTGGAGCGAGGAAATCCCGCCACCAAAAAACGCATCGAAACGAGGGTCATCGTCCGAAACCAAACCCCGGAAAACGTCGACCTCACCACCCTTATTCCTGAAGGGTCGCAAGCCAGATACCTTATCCCGATAAATGCCTCCCTCGAATCCACCTGGATGACGACCTCTTTCAACGACACTCCCTGGCCTTCTGCCATCACTGGTATCGGCTACGACGAAGACTCAACTTACCTTCCTCTTTTTGGTTCAGGGGGGGACCTTGATAATAATCTCAACGGACAAAACACCTCAATTTATCTCAGACTCTCTTTCAATGTTTCGGATCCCGCTTCTTTTGATCAACTCACCCTTCGGATGAAGTTTGATGACGGCTTCATCGCCTATCTTAACGGACAACCCGTCGCTTCCGCCAATGCTCCCGCCAGCCTCGCCTATGACTCAGAAGCCACGGGCAATAACCCCGATGGAAACGCCACCTCGTTTCAGGACTTCAGCATCAACCCCTTCATCTCCTTGCTTCAAGAAGGGGAAAACGTCCTCGCCATTCAGGGGCTCAACAACGGTCTCACCAGCTCAGACATGCTCATCAGCCCCGAGCTCGTAGGGGGACAGGTTCAATTCACCGATGGCATCTACGGTCTCTCTTACAAATGGAATGAAGCGGGCACGGAGGCAAACCTCGTAAGCAGTGCCGGCGAAAATATCGACCTTGAGATTGCCACTCTCGATGGTGTCGTTAACCAAACTTGGAGTATTCCGTCACGCGCCTCCTGCCTCGCCTGCCACACTCCTGAAGCCGGACTTGCCCTCTCCTTCAACACTGCTCAACTCAACCATCCCGGAGAAATTGAAGGGACTTCCGGCAACTTTCTCACCCAACTCTTCCTGAGCGGCTACCTCGACCAAAACCCGGGAACCCCGACAACTTTACCACGACACCTCACCCCGCAGGATGATCACTATTCGCTCGAAGCCCGCGTGCGATCTTACCTCGATGTCAATTGCGCCTATTGCCACCAGAATCCAGGCATTCAGCCTCTTTCATGGGAAGGAAATTCCGACCTAACGATGGCCCAAACCGGTCTCATCAATGGCCTCCTCTCGGGTGGCAGCACCCATCCCGATGACCGTCTCGTCGTTCCCGGTAGTCCCAACCGCTCGGCCATCCTTTCTCGAATTGCCGCCTCCAATCGCTACACGCGCATGCCGCCAATCGCATCGAACGAATCCGATGAAGCGGCCATCCAACTCCTCACCGTTTGGATCAATGAGGAAGCTACCAATGAAGCCACCTACTCCGCTTGGCGGATCGCACAGTTTGGGAACGAGACCTCTCCACAAGGAACCGCTGAGGCCGACCCCGATGGAGACACTTTCACAAACCGCACCGAGTATCTCGCCCAGACCGACCCAACCAACCGTTCCGATTTCCTCACCACTAAGGTTCAGCTGAACGGAACAACCATCGAAATCACGATTCCTGCCCTCACGAACCGAGGGATCATCGTAGAGCAGTCTCTCGATCTGAAAAACTGGCTCCCCCTCCCTCATCCCGACAACAATGGCATCCCACGAAATCCCGCCTTCCCTCTCCCTCTCCTGAGTGTTCCGGCTTCCGGTCCCCATGAATTCTTCCGTCTTCAAATCAGAGAGAAGTAAGGACGGGCGGCCTTTTTTGAGCCGCGATGACTTGACCTGGAAAGCCATAGCAATTCACGCGATGCATAAGGAGCACGCTGCAAGTATGTTGCATGAATGGAGAGAAAAACGTCTTCCCGCAATTGAGCCATGGAACCCTTTCTCACCATTCTTGTCGGAGTCAACGTCACCAGCTTATCACGACACTCGCTCATCGAGGCCAAACGGGGTGCAGCCGAGAAATGACGCAAAAGTCACGGCATGCCATGGTGTCCCGAAGATCACTCTCGTGATCATTCCTGTCCAAGACCAAGACTCTCCCAAACATGAATACGACCAAAGCCATCCTCGTCGGCGTCGACTACTCCGATCAAAGCAAAAATGCTCTCCTTGCCGCATCGCGTATCGCCAATTCGCGAAGCCTTCCGCTGGTCTGCTTCCACGTTCTTGATCAGGAACTCTTTAGCCAGTTCAAAAAAATGGACCCCGAAACAGAAAAGGGCGTTCTCAACTTTGCGCACGAAAAAGTTGCCACATTCATCTGTGACACAATCGCCACCGCACACAATATCACCACGGAAGTTCTCATTGGAAATCCTTTCAAGGTCACCCTTGAGCAAATCGAAAAACACCACGCCGACACCCTGGTCCTTGGCTCTAGTGGCTATTCGAGCGATGACGGACACCACGTCGGAGCTCTGGCTTCCCGATGTATTCGGAAGGCCCCGGTCGAGGTTCTCCTCGTCCGCAATTATCAAGACCACCCCTTTAAAAACATTGTCGCCTGCGTCGATTTTTCCGAGAACTCAAACCGAGCGGTCCATCGCGCCGCCGTTTTCGCCTCCCAAGATAAGGCGAAACTTAAGCTCATCCACGTCTATCGGCCGAGCGTATTTGCCGAGACCGAAATGGGCTGGATGGGACCAGCCTTCCCAATCGCTCCCGACAATTACATTAAGAAGAACCTACAGGAAAAAATCGCGGGCTTCGCAAAAGGAATCGCCGCACAATACCACCTTCCCGACGTTTCCTCGGATGTCATTTGCGCGTCCAGGATTCACCGCGGAATCTGGGAAGCCTTGGAAACCATGGAAGCAGACTTGGTCGTTCTCGGTACTCGCGGCCGCACCGGTTTCAAATCTCTCCTCCTCGGGACCACCGCCGAAGGGCTTATCAACAACACCCCGTGCTCGGCCCTCACCATCAAGCCTGAGGACTTTCACTACCGCTTGACCTAAGAAACGATCATGCTAGCTCAATCCTCCACGTCTCCGGAGAACCCACTCGACGGTTAGGCAAAGGGCCAGCAAGGCCAGGATCGGCCAGACATCCCAAAGAGAGGTCTCTCGAAGTTCGGTCCTTGTTTCATCCCCTCTCAAGAAAAGGTCGGTCAGTTCTCCCTCCCCACGGAAGACCCGGCCACCTGACATCTTGGCAATTGAATCAAGCAATGGCTGGTTGAGTGTCGTCTCCGAAAGCTCGACAGCACTGCGGGCCCCCACCACTCGAAAGCTCGTGATGACCTCATCACGCACCTTAATTTCGTAGGTTCCAGGCTTTCGAAAAGGACCGGCAAGGCTCTCGTGAAGACCATTGGAATCTTCACGGAATTCCAGCGGAATCGCGAAGACTTCCCCAGATTCGTGGCTGACTTGGGCCGTCAAGTTTTGATCGATGATTGGATTGAGTTCGGAGTCGCGTAGACGCGCCATAATGCGCACGCGATCATCACCGGTGTAGGTCAACTGATCGGTTCCCAGACGAACCTTCTCATTACCAGCACGCAGATTGGGACCAGCACCCCACCGAACCAACTGCCCCCAGAAGCGGTGGTGGTAAATATCGCCCACCCCCTCGCGTAGACGCCAAGTCCGGTCTGCCAGCAACATCGCAACCTTGCCAGCACCAGTTTGACGCGTGACCAGAAGAGCATTCTCCGCTTCCCGTTCCCGCCGTTTTGCAACTTCCGAGAGAGCTTGGTCAAGCCGGGCTGCCGAATCGACTTTCGTCTCCGCCTTGTTGGCGTCCTCGGCATGCAAGAGAACCTCCGCTCCAGGTTGAAGCCCTGCCACCGGATGACGCCAGCGGATCACCGGGAACTCCTTCCAAAGCCGCTCGTTACGGAGCTGACCTTCGACCTGAGCCGTGATGGCATGATTCCGCCCCGTATTCGTAAGCGCGAAGCGGAACTCTTCATCACCTCCGTAATAAGTTCTCCGAGAGACTTCGTACTTCACCGGAATCAACTCTCGCGCCACCTTGGAACCAAAAGCGTGGGGCATTGACTCGGGGCCGGCGACCAAGACAAGTAGGGCGGCTCGTTCTTTGACACACCCCGAGAGAATCTCCCATTGCTCGTCGCTCAGGGAATCCGGCCCAATGTCTCCAACAATGATGACATCAAACTTTCGCCACTCATCTTCACTTTCAGGGAGATGAGTCGCATTGGCCTCCCCAAAAGGACGGCTCGCTGAAGCGACCACTTTTTCAGGAGTGTGACCGGAAATTCGGTCAGGTTCCAGCAAGACAGACTGCAGATGAATCGACTGATCTCGTCCGTAGAAGAGATTTCGCAAGTAGCGAAACTCCCAACGAGGATAGCGATCAATCAGAAGAACGTTTGTCCGGGCATCACTCACCACAGTTTGAAAACCCCACTCGTTGTTGTTCTCAAAAGTCTCGTCCTCCAGCCCGCTCAAAACAACGCGATATTCCCCGACCCCACCTTCTTCCGGAGCATGCCGGAACTTCACCTCTTCCCGATAGTTGTCTTGCGGAATTGAAATCTCCCGCGAGTCCAACGCCTTATCTCCCGCGAAAAGCTGAAGCTTCGCTTTTTTGCCGCGATAACCGTCAAACTTCAGCAGGGCACCCACCCTGATACGGTCGCCCAGATAGACCGAGTCCGGCGATCGAACCGAGATGATGGCGGCATCTTTGGGAGGGACATCACTGCCCGATGGAATCACCGCGATCGGAGCATCCAGAATTCCAAAGCGGCGGGAGACATCCTCCACGCTGCCGGGGCGGTTATGGCGGCCATCACTGAGTAAAACGACACCTGCAAGCTGATCGGGTGACACTTGATCAAGAATGGCTTCCAAGCCGCCCGCGAGATCAGTGGCCTGATCCCAGCCTTCCACTTCCGTGGTATCATCCAGCAAAGCTCGCCGGGCCGCGCGCACTTCACGAATCCCGACTTTCCCCTCAAGCCCGGCGAGCAATCCGCTCGCCTCCAGCTTCTCTCGTGCCAATTCAAGCCGCGACTTATTCTGACCTTCATCGATGAGGTCCATCGAGGCCGAGTCGTCGATCATGACAATCACCTCACGCGCGATCTCGCGCTCAACATACCGGCTCCAAACCGGTTGCAAAAGAATCCACAAAAGCAAAGCAAGCTCCGCCAAACGTAAACCAAGCAACCAGCGCCAGCGCGCGGGACTGATTGCCGTCCGCTCATACCGGTAGCTCCAAAATACAAGTTCGGCACCAAGTGCCCCGATCAGCGGAATGACCCACGCCGGCCAGAAAGGATTCACCTCAAGCCAACGGGACAAGAGCATCACGACTCCCCAAAGCGCAAAAAAGATGACCGCGCATCGAACAAGAATCTTCATGACGCTCCTCCTTTCGAACCTTTGGTTTTGGCAACTGATTTCAAAAATGACTCCGGAATGACGTCGCGTTTCTCAAAGTCGACCTTCACTTCCTCGCCCGCTTTTCGAGACTTTGAAACCCAGCGAGCTAAAATTCCTTCCAGTAAGAGAAGAACCAAAGCCGCAATTGCGAGGATCTTCCAAATCTCCTGACCAAAGCCCTCACCCCGCAGGGCCGCCAAAACATCCTTGATGGACCGCAATTCAATCAGGTCGATCTCGCGATCAATCAAAGCACGGTCATCGTCATTCCAAGGCTCCATCCGGCTTTCCTCTCCTTCCCGCTCCACGACCAAGGGAACTTCCTTGAAGCCAGACATGAGACCTCTCACCGAGGCCGGGATTCCAACCAAATATTCTCCGGGAATCGCCGAGCCTGCGACTTCAAGCAATTTCCCACGCCGGCCCAAGAGTGCGGACACTCCGCGCTCCCTTCCCATCGGATCCTTCGCAGAAGATTCACCCAAGACGACACTCCCATCATTTTGACTGACGGGTGTGAAAACCGAAGCAGGAATTACTTCCTTCACCCCATCCGGACGAACCCAACGGAGCGTAACATAAGCATCGCCCGCTTCTTCTTCGAATCTCGCAGAGAAGGCCACCGACCTTCCCGCCACCAACGCCACCTTTTTGCTGCTTCCACCCGTCCCCTTGCTTTCGAAAACCTTCTCACCATCAAAACTCAGCTCGAACTGGTCATCGGCCGTCACCTCGAAGACATAATCACCCGATATCTGAGGCATCAGGGCACCGGTCCAAGTCACCTCAAATTCATCCTGATGAAATCCCTTCTCGGGTCCTTTCCCCTCCCATTGAAAATCAATCGTGGGATCAATGCGCTTGATCTCGCCTCCCTTTTTCTTGAGCGAGCGGTATGCCGCACTCAGACCTCCGCCGCCGGGCAGCGCGAGCGTGGGACTCCAACTCGCCCGGATATTCAGGTTGACGGTTTGTCCGCCCGCCAACCAGTTCGTCATCTCGTGCACCAAGGGCACAAAACTGGGCCGCGCCGGTAGGCTTCCCATCCGTGCATCCAGCGCAGTCGTGGTCACAACCACCCGACCATTCCCGTAATTTCGAGTCGCCAGAAAAATCTCGCCATCACTGTAGCGGGCCGCCGCTAAGGCACCTTCGACGAGAACCGAGGAAGTGCGATAACCATCGATGACAGCTTGCCCCAGATCCTGCCCGGCCTCATCTTTGAAGAGTCGGAGAATTGGATGATCAAAGCTTCCCGGAGCGGCCTGCACCCCCTTCGCAGGGAAAGCCATTTCACCCAACTTGAGAGGCATCACCAAACCATCACCACCACGCCAACCCTCGTAAAATAGTGGCTCAACCTTCGGGCCCGCAATGATCCAAAGTCCGCCACCATTGATCACAAAGTCCGCGATTCGAGTCGCCGCAGAAGCGGGAAGACGAGCGACATCCGCCAAAATAATGACGGCGTCTTTCTCGATTTCTTCCCTCGTGAGAGCGGCCGCATCGATGACTCGCGGATCGATAAACGTCTCCTCTTCCCCTGACACCGGTGCCAGGGCCAGCCCCAGATATCCACCTGCCCGCTGGAAAAATGATGCTCCGGCGTTTCCCTCGACAATCAAAACCGGGAGAGTTTTCTTCACCCACACCGCACGCTCGGCAACATCATCACCGGAGAGGTCGTCATTGCCCTCCAGATCGACCTTGATCACTTGAGGGCCGATCTCGGTAAACTGATAGCGGTAATCAAGAATCGTGCTTTCTCCGGGAGTCATTTGACCCAGACCCTTCGGCTCCAATTCTTGCGCTCCCACCGTGATCCGCATCAATCCCGGCGTAACAACTTCGGTCCCGGTGTTCTCCACCGTGACCCGGATCGCGACTTCCCGATCGGTTCCCACGACTTCCCGCGAAAGTTCAATTCCGGTGACAGAGACGTTCCGTAATTTTTCAGGCGGCGGAAATGACCGTAAAAGAAGCCGCGGCTTCGCCCCATTTGGTAAGCCCTCCCAAGCGTCACCAAGATTACCCCACGACGTTGTGCTATCAAACTGCCAACCGATCCTCTGCAGATCAGTAAAGACAACGAGGTCTTTGCTACTCCCGCGACCTTCCGCGAGCGACAGCGTCGCCATCCCCAATGCATCGTGTGCCCGAAACGGACCACCGACCGGTTCGAGCTTATCTAGGACTTCCAGCACATCTGCCCGATGAGTCAGGGGCGTCCCCGTTTTCAACTCCGGAGCCGGTCCGCCGAGCACGATGGAAAAGGCCGTTCCCTTGGGCGCTTCCTTGACAAAATTGCGAGCCTCTTCAACCGCGCGCTCGAACGCCGTTCGTCCGCCCTCACGCAAAAGCATCGAGGTTGACCCGTCGATCACGATGGCAACATCCCGACGCTCGCTCGTTTGAAAGCGCTTCAGGTTGAGGTTCTTCTCCTGCCAAACAATGAATCCCGCCCCGACAATCATCAAGAAGGCCGCAGCGCGCATGAGCCACTTCAACTTCACCGCCGAGAGCACAAAGGAACCACCTAAAGCGGCAATCCCTAGCAAGCCCAGGGGTAAAACAAAGAGCCACGGAATTTGCGAATCGGGAGGAACAAAGGGTCGCGCCACCGCCAAGGCAATCATCGCGATCAAGAGACAACGCGCGATCATCAATAAAAAATCTTCCCACTCCATGCGACGCCTCCGGGCCGCCACGGTATCAAAAAGAAAACGCATTGCGCCCCAGTCATAGGGCTTCGCGGCCTGGCGACGAATCATGTGCAAAATCACCGGGATCAAAACACCCGCCAAACCTGCCAGTAACCATGGATTCCGAAAAAGCATCTTACCTCTTCCTCCTTCCCAGGTAGCGCACGAGCGCTTCTGAAACCGGCGTCTTGGTCGAGACCGGCACATAATCTGCCCGCAAATTGCCACAGACCGATTCGATCGTGGCGATAAAGTCCTTCAGCTTCTGCAGGTATGCCGCGCGCACCGCTTGAGGATCGATCTTCAACATTTCCTCGACTCCCTCAAGATCGCGAAAGCGCTGAAACGACTTAAATGGAAAACTCAATTCTTCCTCTGCCAGAACATGGAACACCACGAGTTCATGCTGCCGATAATCAAAGTGGTGCAAGGCTGCGACAATCTCAGCCGGGTCATCAAATAAGTCACTGATGAGGACGACCAAGCCACGCCTCGGGATTCGCTCCGCCACTTCGTGCAAAACTTTTCCCACCCCCGTCTCCTTGCCGGGTTCGGTTTCATGCAGTTGCTCACAAATCTGACGCACCTGACTCGGTTTGCTCTCAGCACGCATTGAAGTCCGCAAGGTGTCGTCAAACGTCACCAAGCCCGAGGCATCCCCTTGCTTGATGAAAAGGTAAGAAAGGGCCGCCGCGAGGTATTGCCCATATTCAAACTTCGAAAGCTCAGACTGCTCGCCCTTGAAAGTCATCGACCCGGAGACGTCCAGCACCATCGTAGCGCGGAGGTTTGTCTCCTCGATATACTGCTTCACAACATTACGATCGCTCTTGGCCATGACCCGCCAATCGAGATTTCGCAAATCATCGCCAACCGTGTATTCACGGTGCTCCGCAAACTCGACCGAGACGCCCTTGTCAGGGCTCGTATGACGACCGGTCAGAGTTCCCTGTTTTCGCAAACGCGACAACCATTCGAGTCGACGCAAGGAACCCACGACCTCGGGTGCAAGCAAACGCATGCACTCGGGCATCTTAAGGTGATCAGCAGCTTCAGCCATTCGAATCGCGACGGTGAGGACTAGATTTTAATGTCGGCATCTTTTCCGCCGATCTCCTCAATGAGGCGCTTGACAATGTCATCGCTTTTCACCCCGGCCGCTTCCGCATTGAAGGTGGTCAAAACGCGGTGCCGGAGAACCGGCAAGGCCACCGCCGCAACATCACCTGTCGTCGCATGCACCCGACCGCGCAAGACGGCATGCGCCTTGGCCGCTGAAATGAGTGAAATCCCCGCGCGCGGCCCAGCACCCCAGCCGACCATTTCCTTAACAAAATCAGGCGCTTCATCAGACCCCGGTCGCGTTGCCCGGGCCAACTTTGCCGCAAAATCAATGACATGATCACCAACCGGAACTCGCTTCACGATATTCTGAAGGTGGATGATCTCAGCTCCCGACATGATCGGACTCACTTTCGCGGAATTTGGACTGGTGACCCGGCGGATAATTTCCCGCTCTTCCTCCTCACTCGGATAATCTACGATGATATTGAAAAGGAAACGATCCAGCTGCGCTTCCGGCAGCGGATAAGTGCCCTCCTGCTCAATCGGGTTTTGAGTCGCCAACACGAAGAAGGGATCGGGCAAATGTAGGGTGTGCTCACCCACCGTAACGTGCCCTTCCTGCATCGCCTCCAGCAAGGCCGCCTGAGTCTTAGGCGGCGTGCGGTTAATCTCATCCGCCAAGACCATACTCGCAAAGAGTGGTCCTTTTACAAAACGAAACCCGCGGTGCCCGGTCTCAGGATTGACCTCCAAAACATCCGTTCCCGTAATGTCGGCCGGCATCAAATCAGGAGTAAACTGAATCCGCTTATATTCGAGGTCCAAAGCCTGCGACACCGTCGAAACCAGCAAAGTCTTGGCCAAGCCTGGAACACCCACCAAAAGGGCATGCCCCCGACAGAACATCGCCATCAAAACTTGCTCAACCACTTCGTTCTGACCCACGATCACCTGGGCCAATTCCTCCTTCATTCGCCCGTAACTCGCGTGGAGTTTTTCTACCGCAGCTTTGTCATCACTCATGTTAGGACTCCATTACGGGAACCCCTAGGACTCTCTTGCTCAATATTGAAAAGAAAGTCAGGAATCGTCAGGAACCCTTTAGCACTCTCGCCGCCTCCTTCGCAAAATAGGTCAAAATTACATCTGCCCCCGCTCGCTTGATCGCAATGAGACTCTCCATCATGACCGCTTCCTCATTCACCCAACCATCAGCCGAGGCACTCTTAATCATGAGATATTCTCCGCTCACCTGATACGCCGCTACCGGCAAAGTGGTGTTTCTTCGCACATCGCTAATGATGTCTAAATAGGCCCCGGCAGGCTTCACCATGACCATATCCGCGCCCTCCTCTTCATCGAGCTTGAGCTCGCGCAGCGCCTCCCGGCGATTCGCCGGATCCATCTGGTAAGTCTTCTTATCCCCCGACTTCGGAGCAGAACCCAGCGCCCCCCGAAACGGCCCGTAGTAAGCCGAGGCATACTTCGCGGTGTAACTGCAGATCGAAACCGCCTCAAACCCCGCCGCATCGAGCGCCTCGCGCAGCGCCGCCACCCGACCATCCATCATATCACTCGGTGCCACAATATCCGCCCCGGCCTCAGCCTGACACACCGCCTGTTTGCACAAAACCGCCACCGTCTCGTCGTTCAAAATCTCTCCATCCTCCACAAGCCCGTCGTGACCATCGCTATTGTAGGGATCCAAGGCCACATCCGTCATCACCACCAAATGCGGATAGGCCTCCTTCAAAGCCCGAATCGCCCGCGGCACCAAGCCCCCGGAATGAAAACATTCCTCGGCCCCCTTCGTCTTCAACGACTCATCAATCGCGGGAAAAAGCACCACCGCCGGAACTCCCAGGGCCAAAGCTTCTCCCGTTTCCTTCACTAAACCCGCCAGCGACCACCGCGTGCACCCCGGCATCGATGCGATCGCTTCATCAGCATCGAGATCATGCAAAAACAGCGGGAGGACAAAGTCCCCCGCACTCAGCAAAGTCTCACGGGTGAGCGCCCGCACACCGGGATTCTTGCGATTACGTCGAGGTCGATTCGGGAGGTCCACAAAGGAACCCTAATTTCAAAATTCCAAAATCCGAATCATAATTTACCCTCTTCGCGTGGCCCACACTCCTTTTACAAAACTCCTCCAAGGCGATCTGAAATCCCTGGAGACCAATCTCCGTGATCTTCTCGACCCCCATCTCTCCAAAAAAGATCATCTCAGTCTCCTCAATCTCGCCTGCGGCCGAGGCGACGAAACCGGCGTCCTCGCCAAGCTCCTCGCTGAAAAATCGAAATCGGCCCACCTCCAGGGCCTCGACATCCGCGCTGCCGAAATTCTCCAAACCAACTCACGCTGGAAAAAGGAACTCGCCGAGAGAAAAGCGAAAGTCGACTTCATCACCCACCGCGGCGACCGTCTCCTCGACCTCGCCGAAATTGCCACTCCCGACATCGCCTTCCTCCGCCACCAAAACTACTGGAACGACAAACCGGTCTGGACCCAGATCTTCGACCAAGCCCTCGAACGGCTCAACGAAGACGGACTCCTCGTCATCACCTCCTACTTCGACCAGGAGCACGAACTCGCCACCGCCGCCCTCGAAAAGCTCGGAGCGATCCAAGTCGGCGCCATCATCAACCCCAACTCGCGAGCTCTCTCCGACGCCCCCGGCAAATCCGTCGACAAACACCTCGCCGTCTTCCGAAAAAAGGAGTGACGCTCGCCAGAGCGTCACATCCAAAGTTCGAAGCACCCTCGATAGCCAAAGCCCCCATGAAAACAGCCTTCAAATTTCTCATCCTGGCTACCGTCATTACCTTCCTCATTTTCCTGAACACCCTCACTTATGACAAGAACCCAAAAAACCACCCCTCACCGAAATCAACCCGCGTCATCGCCCCCTCAGCCAAGAACAGAACCAACCCCTTCCCCCGCCTCGAGTCCCAAGCCCAAAAACTCACCAACCAGCAACTCCGCACCGCCATCAAAACCGAGTGGTCCAAACTCGACCAGCGCCCCAACAATCGCGAACTCCTCACCCTAATCTCCCACCTCCGTGAGCTCGGCCGCCGTGATGCCCTCGATGGAATAAAGTTCATCGAAACCCTCCCATCTCTCGAAAACCAATCCGACTACCTCCAAGCAAAAATCGCGATAATCGCAGGCTGGGGCCTCGCTGATCTCGAAGCCGCCGGAGCCTACCTCTACAAAGGCGGTGTAATTTCCAGTCTAACCGAGCCAATCTCAAACATCCGTAATCCTTTCGAAAAACCTTCACCCACTCCAGAATACAAAGCCCTCGATGACATTGAATACGAAATACAAAATCGTTGGATAAACGCAGAACAAGGAAGTTTCCTCGCCATGATCAGCGAAGTTGATCGCATGAGGCCTTTCAACACCTTCCGCCGCAAAAAAATCCAAGACCGTTTCCCTCAACTTCCTAATCGAGATCTTAAAGAGGCAAAGGCGGACCCTTTCGAAACTGACCCCGACGCAGCTCCAAGCATTACGCCACGCTCTGAAACACGCTACTTCAAAAATTTTGGAGGAAAACGAGCAAGTTCTACTCTTGAATGGGCTGCTCGAAACCCCGACCTCGCTCGACTACTTCTAGAACCAACTAGATCAGATCCCAACGCCCCAACATCTCTCATCTACGCCGAAGACCGCCCCGAAATCATCGGAGGCCTCTCCCTCAAGAATACTGACTACCAAGCCCTCCTTGATCTTGTTCCATCGGATCAACGTCTCATCACCATCGCATACCTCATCAACCTCGCAAAAACCCACCACACCGCAGAAGTCTGGCCCGTTGACGGACGCCCCGCTCCTACCCAACTCTCCCAATCTGAAAGAGCCGACGCTATCAGATCAGTGATCGAAACCCACCCATCAATCCTTCAAGACACCCGCAGCAACTACCTCGAAGCTCTCGAGAAATCGGTAGCAAGATCTCGCCCCACGGAGTGACGCTCTCCAGAGCATCACGACCCATTCCCCGCCTTAACCAAGATTCGTGAACATTAGTGCGATCCGTGGTTTCACGACTCCCTCAGCCAAGCCTGCTACTTTTTCCGCCCTTTCCGTGGTGAATCTGCTCCTCCCAAAACCCCAAGAATTCACCACAGATTTCAGATGATTGAAAACGGATTTACACAGATTTCCCAAGACCTCCTCTCCGATCCCAACCAAGCCGTAACACGGGCGTCCCGCCTGTTCCCCCCATCAACCAAGTTTCGGGTATTTCGCGGTTGAAAAACTCCCATTTCCAAGCCCCTCAACCATTTCGTAAGTTTCGAGGTTACCCCACCTCCCCAACCAACGCCAACCGCTCCTCGCTCGGAAACAAATTCGCCTCAAAGTGGTTCATGACAAACCCATAACTCATCCCCGTCTCCGCATTCGCAAATCCATAACTTCCACCCGCGCCCGGATGTCCAAAGCAATCCTTCTCCGGCCCCAGCCCCAACATCATCCCGAACCCGAACGAGTTCTCAATCCGCTGAATGACATCCAGCCCCCGCACCCTCGGCCGAATCAATTCCTCCAAAAACTCCTGCCGCAACACCCAGTCATAAAACTTCGCGAGCGCCCTTGCTGACCCCACGCCCCCCATCGCCGGAAACCCCGCCTCCCAGGCCCGCGCCTGATTCATCTCACTCACCCCCGACAAATCAGACGGTGACGAAAATGCCAGTCTCGTCAACGAAGTCTTATCTAACAAAGCGTCATAAAAGGGCCTCGGCTCACCTGCCTTCGAAATCCTCGCCGGCACCAATTCGGCCACCCGGTGGTGCTCCCACGCCGGCAGCCCGATCCAAAAATCAATTCCCTCAGGCGCCCCAATCTCCTCCCGCCAAAACTCCCCCAAAGCGCGCCCATCGATCCGCCGGACAATCTCATCCGCTAAAAATCCAATCGTGCGTGGATGGTAACCGTGACTGCCCACCTCCCAAAGCGGTTCCTGCTTTTCCAACGAAGCCACGACCGCCTCGCGATCCCAGATCGAGGCCTTCTCGTGCAGCCCCGCCAATCCTCCCTGATGCGAAAACATCTCCTCAAAAGTCAAATCGCCCACCTTCAATCCCGGCCACACCCGCGATACCAGCGACTCGCCATCCATCCCCGCCCGATGCAGTGCCATCAAGACGCAAACCGCCATCGGCCCCTTCGTCGCCGACCAGACCGGCGCAATCGTTTCCTCGGCCCAAGCTTTCGTGCCATGCCGATCCGAAAATCCCTCGTCTCGCGACACCACTTCCTCGCCATCTTTCCAGGCGGCAAACGACCAGCCAATTTCGTTTTTCATAAGTCGAACTCTCCTTGCGTGTTGACCTTGTTGACGTCAATCACTTCTCCAAGATGAGTCGAAACCAAGCGGCACCAAACACAGTCCAGTTCCACCTCAAACACCTGGGCCATGGCCGCTTGATAACTCATCATCTGACCCGCATACCGCGCCAGCAATTGCGCTCCCGACTTCACCACGTCGGTTTTAAAATCGATCACTTCAACCCCGGTCACCGCCCCATCTTCCCGCGTGACATGAAGCCGATCGATGACGCCGCTCATCCACCTTCCTTGATGAATCAACTCAAACCCCTGCTCTCGGTAAAGCTCCTGCCCTTGCTCCTTGAAGACAGCATGGATCGCCGGAATCTTAAGAGCATCTTCCACCATCTTCCCCGCTGCCGAAAACGGCTGCGCCAATCCTTTGCCTTCCGCGAGCCAGGCAATCTTTTCAAACAAAGCATGCACCTCGTTCCCGATCCGACGCCCGCTCCCGGACCCCTTGCCACCCGACAACTTTCTGGCTGACGGACTCGTCCGACTCCGCTGGGCCTTCCCACCCGGCAACTTCGCCACGGCCGCAATTTCAGGTTTCACCGCATCCTCAACCGCAGAGGTCCAGTCGGGATGAGACTCCGGGAATTCGAGTCCTGTCGATTGCCGCACCAGATTCGCCGGCGTGGCATGGGTCTCCCCGGCAGGCTTGTTCTTTCGAGCGGCGGGCTCCTCCGGGAGATAAACATAAAGCCCCCGTTTGGCCCGCGTCAGCGCGACATAAAGGAGACAGAGAGTTTCATAGCGCTGCGTTTCCTCCCATCGATCAAAGGCCGCCTTCGTTTCAGGATGCCTTTTGTAGGCCCAACTTCCAGGGACCTGCAAAAGCCAATCAACCCCACGCGCAACTTTAAAATCACCCGCACTCGGCACCTGCATCCGATCCGGCAACTCGGGCAACATCACGACATCGAACCCCAGACCTTTTGACTTGTGAATGGTCATGACTTGAATCGCCGCAACTCCCGGAGCCTGGTTTACCTGGAGATCCCGGATCCAATCCGCGGCCGCCCGTGGGCACGCTTCCCCGGTGCCATCGAACTCCGCCAAGGCCGCGATCAAATCCTCGGCCCTCCGCCGACCGTAAAGTTTTAAGCCACCCCACTCAGGGGCCACCAAGGCACTCACGAAACGGGCGTATCCACTGACCTGAATTTCCTGTAAAATACGATCCCAGCGCGTCCCCCAATGCTCGCCATATTTCTCGATCACCGCCATGAGCGGAGACATCGCGATGACTTCACGACTATAAGTATGAGCGGGATCCGCCAGCCACTTAATCAGATGGGTAATGACCACTCCAACCGCATGATCCGTGCCAGGACTACGCTGCCCGGCCTCGATAACATCGAAGCCTTCGGCCCGAAGTAAATCAGCATATTTCTTCACTAACGGGCCAGTCCTTACCAGCACTCCGCAGCTCAATTTCTTTTCCCCAATCCCCAGTCTTTTGAGATCAGCGACGAGTAATTCGCCTTCATCATCCTTCGGCACTTCGATGACTTTCCCCTCGCCAGTGACCGCAGGATCAGAAGACTCGTGATCTTTCCAAAGCCACTCCTCGCGCACTGATTTCCCGAAGAGTTTCTCGATCAACGAGAGGTTTCCACAAACCGCATTCACGACGGCAAGGACCGCCGGACAGGAGCGATAAGAAACATCCATCGGTTCCACCTTGAGACCATGCTCGTAACGTTTCAGGACATCATCAAAGAGACTGACATCTCCCCCACGCCACGCATAAATCCCCTGCTTGCGATCTCCCACCACAAAGAAACTTCCGTCCGGATCTCCGACAGCTTCGTCGATCAAAGGCTCCAAACCACGCCACTCGGAGCGGCTCGTATCTTGAAACTCATCGAGCAACCAATGATCGTAGCGACCATCCAAACGATAATCAATCAGCTCCCGCCGAAGACGTGCCTCCTCGCTCTTACTCCACTCGCCGAGCAGGGTCTTGACATCATCGAAACTTAGCATCCCCCGTCTCCGAAGCTGCACCAGATGCTCCTGATCGATCTGGGCCATCAACTCCCCCACGGCCTGTGTCTTCGCCACCGCACTCGCCATCTCACAATCAATCGCAAGACGGAAAAGCGCCTGCCAATTCACCCACTGGGCATGCGGAACGGTGAGCATTTTGCGTCCTTCTTTCACCTCGACTGGACCCGCTTCAGCAAGAACTTCCAGAAGACGTCCCCCGAGGGCATTCAGTTTAAGCGACTTCCCAACAGTGTGATTCTCAAAATTCCCGAGCATGTCATGCCAACCTTTCGGCATCGCCTCATCACGTAGCACCGCGATCAAGCCATCCTTCTGAGCCAACCAATCGTCCACCTTCGGAAGATCGGTGAAAACCGCGGTGTTCCCGAAGGCTTCCTTGCGCGCCCCCGACTTCCAGATCCGATGCCAGATCCCAATAAAATCCTCCAAGGACTTCTGCACGCCCTGCTGGCCACACCCCAGGGTCGCCTTGCGGAAAGCATGATAAAAATCCTGGCGGTCGCCAAAGCCATCGCGCAACACCCCTTGCAGGATCTCGGCCTCCGCCGTCTTGAGGCGCTCGCCTTCGAGCAGGTCAAAGGTCCCACCACTCAAGCCCAGCTCGTACTGAAAACCTCGGACAATCCGGGAGAAAAAACCATCAAGCGTCGTCAACTGAAGTCGCGGAAGCGCCCGGATCACTTTTTCAAGGACCGCCGGGACCTCGAACTGAGCACCCAGATCCCGGCAAATCGCCTGCGCCTTCTCCTCACTCAGACTTCCCTCGGCCAACTTCCGCAGAACAGAATCGGCAAACTCACCCGCCGCTTTGCGCGTAAATGTCAGCGCCACCATTCGTTCTGGCGCCACCCCTTCCACCCCGATTTTCCCAATCACCCGGTTCCCGAGTTGGTAGGTTTTCCCGGACCCGGCCGAAGCCAAGATTAACAAATTCTTCTCAAGAATGTTCATGCCGCTCCTCCTTTCCAGTCGAACGCTTTTGCCAACTCCCGGCCATACGTTAGGTCTCCAAACTCCTCATACTTCACCTTCTCCGCTGGCGGCCAAAAGACCTCACGCTGCACCTGGTTCACAATCCACTCGGCACACCGGCGAGCCGAAATCTTCTCCTCTTCACCAAACCCTTCCCAAGGGGTGATCTTCACATTGGCTCTATCCTGCCCCAGCGCAAAATACCCCACCTCATCGACCTTCCCTAAGGCAAAGGCATAAAAAGGGACCTGCAAATTTGTCCAGATTTTCCCTCCCGGAGCGACCACTTCCTCGCCTCGTAAATGCTCCGGCGGATCGTCGCGATATCCCTTCTGATGTTCATCGATGACCTTTTTTGCCTCTTTGCTCGTCTTATAATCGAGAACACGGACCCGGCCATCATCATGTTCTTCAATCCGATCAATTTGACCGGTCACGATCATTCCTCCAATCTCGAGATGAAAGTCCTCCTCGACCCTCACGATCCGCCAACCTTCCGCCCGGATCACGGCCTGCTCCTCCGCGAACCAACCCAGCCGCAGCCTCATCGACTCAACCTGTAAGGAAACGGCCAAGGGTAACTCCTCACCAAAGTGCCGCGCCACCAATTCATTCAGCTCTCTCAAAAGCCAACGCTCGATCTCCTTGGCATTCGCCGAATCGCGCGCCTTCTCGTCAAGTCCCCACTGTTCCAAAACATCGTGAAGGATACTGCCAAAGTCGCGATTATTCCACTCGACCCGCTCAGGTTCCGGTTCATTCATCCCCAAAACCCGCTGCAAATAATACCGAAAAGGACACGCAAGATACTTCGAGAAATTGGTCACCGACATCCGCTCCTTGGGAGGCACTCCCCGGGGCTGCCATTTCCAACGATCCTCCAACTCCCACGCCACTCCTGAATCTGCCGGCTCCACCTCCGCAAAAAGCTGCTGCACCTGCGCCGCCAAAGCGGGCCCCTTTGCGGTTAACAAAAGCCGCGATGGCATTAAAACATCACCCCCTAGCGATGACTTGCCGACGATCAAATCAACCCGCCCACCATCTCGGCGCATTTCCAGCAGAGCATTCAAAAGATAGGCATCCCGCGCCGCCCGGCTCTCCTCACAAGGCAAGCCGAGAACTTGCCGCGCATTTTCCGGGAGCCACGTGTCGCTGCTCGAACGCGCCGGAACGCGCCCCTCATTCATTCCGCAAATAAGCAAATGCGCAGCCGGTTCATGCAAGAGCTCCAACCACCCTTGCACATCGAGCACCCGCCCCTCCGGAGCGACCTCGGGCACTGGCCCCAGATCTTGCAAAAGGAGATCAATCCAAAAGACCGGTGAACGCTTCACCACCTTGGCGGCCTCGGTCGTTTCCTCCAGCCAAACTTCTAATCCCGCCTCATCATCACGATCCAATTGATTCAACAAAGTCCGCATTCCGGCATGAAAACCCTGCCCCAAAAATCGTTTCCGTAGCGCCCCAAAATCTTCCATCGCTTTTTCCGCCACCCGCGCCGAATCCCGCTGACGCCCCAGCCGCTTTTCTTTGCTTTCAGTCTTCGCCTTCTCCAAAGCAACTTCAACCAACTGACGCGCACGCACGACATCATCCAGCGAACGCACCAAATGCGAATCCCGCAGCATCGAAAGTGCCTCGACTTGTTGCGCACGCATTCCCTCGACCAAAAAACGTCCCTGGTCGAAGGCCAAGAGATCAATCACTTCCTTCACTCCCGGTGTCTGTAAATACCTCCGCCAGCATCCCAGCCAGCCCGCCAGCGACGAGGGTAAAGCGGCCCCGGGATCATGGATGAGCCAGCCCGCTCGGCCGAACGAACGGACCAACTCCGAGGCCACTTCCTCGTCACCCGTGCCCAATCCAACCTCCGCGCTCGATGTCTCAGCGGCCACGATTCTCGCCACTGCCAAGTCCGCTTGTTGCCGCGGATCGCCCGTCAAGGTGACACTCCCAGAGTCTGGCCACACGATCTCTCGCTCATGCCAATCCAAGCCCGGCCGCCCCCATTCATCGACGCCATCCTGCGGCACCAAAACGGTCACCTTTACCTCCGCTTTCTCTAAAAACCGCGTCACGACCGGCGGCAAATCCAACACCCCCGCAATCACCACTTCCGCAACCCCGGACGGAAGTTCGAGACGCCCCGACGCAAGTCGCGACGACTTACTCTCGTAATCCCACCCCTTCAATTTCGCCTCGACCACTCTCTCCAAGTCAGCCAATTGCCCCCAGCGGTCCTGCTCCAACGAATCAACGATACGAACGGCGGCCGACACCATCAGCCCGTTCTCCTGCAAACTTCCGCGCAAATCAACAAAAGCCTTCGCCAAACCCAAGGCCCAGCCGGCCCCGTCACTCGCAGGCGATTCCGGAAAAATGGCCGAGAAAGCACCCCAGTCTGCCACTTCTTCTAAGGCCTCCGTCCAAGCTAAGATCTCAATCGCATCGGGAGCCACCCCCTCCTGCTGTAGCAAAACTCCGGTCGTCACCACCTTCGGGGCCAGCAGCGCACCGTGCTCGGCAAGGCCCAGCCTCAGCCGCCGACTGCTCTGGGCCGTTGGCACGACGACAAGACATCCCGCCAGCTCACTCTTCTTCGCCCGTAACCAGTCGATCACCGAGTTACCATAAGTCGCGGAGGAAGCGAGATTCACAAGCTGTGGAAACATGGCGATACCATCCCTCATCCCTCTCCAGGCTCCAACCTCAAAGCAAGGATTTCGAAGGAAATCTCCTCGTAAATCCTCCGCCACTCCCACATCCTTACGCAGCTATGATGTCCAACGTTCAATGGTTTTACGCCGATGCCCAGCAACAACAGCAAGGCCCAGTCGCCTTCGAGCAGATCCAAGAGCTTGCTGCCAGTGGTCAAATCCAACCCGCCACCCTCATCTGGAATGAAAGCATGCCCAATTGGACAGCCGCCAGCCAAGTTCAAGGAATCTTCAATGCCGGACCTCCTCCCGTGATCTCCACGCCCGGAAATCCCTACGCCGCTCCGGGTTCAGGAAGTCCCCTCGGTGCCCCAGTCGCAGGCGGGAGCTATCCCATCCCCCCGGTCAAGAAAGTTTCCTACCCCCTTTTTCTAACCACCTTCATCGCCGGCATCGTCCTTTACGTCGTCGCATTTGGTATTTTTATCGCAAGTGTCGCTAAAACAGCTTCAGAAATGGAGTATCGTAAAGACGTCTCCACCCCGCTCGAAACCATCGGCGATGTCAAAAATCTCGACGCCCAAAGAGAAGCCGCCGCCCAACTACGGGCAGAGCAACAAGCAGAACTCATCATGGAAGATTTTCCCATGGCTGCCATCGGAGTCGCCACGGTCGGAATGATCCTCCTTTTGATCTCCGCAATTCTCGGCTTTATCTGCATCTATCGAGCCTGGTGTTGTCTCCAACCCGGAGGAGCACAAACAACACCTGGCAAAGCCGTGGGATTCCTTTTTATTCCATTTTTCCAGCTTTACTGGATTTTTGTGGCTTACCACGGCTGGTCGCAGGACTGGACCCGCATTCAGGCGAGCCACGGAAACCTGGCCGGAATGCCCCGCGTCTCGCCACCGCTTTTTCTGGCCACCCTGATCACCGGGTTTTGCATCATCATTCCGGTTCTCAATCTGATTACCATTTTGGCCTATCCTATTCTCTACCTCATCATGATGGCGCAGATGCATAAAGTGGTAAACGCCATGGCCACCGCTTCCCAGCCTCGCTAACAGTTCTCTGTAATTCTTGCCTATCGAGCCCCCTGCGCGTAAGCCAGCCACGCAACTCCCTCCCCCCACCACCATGCCTACTCAAATCGGACTCATTTCCCTCGGATGCGCTAAGAATCTCATCGACTCCGAAATCATGCTCGGACACCTCCAGCATGAAGGCATGACCATCGTGCCCGACCCCGAACTCGCGGATGCCCTCATCATCAATACCTGCTCTTTTATCGATGTCGCCAAGGACGAATCCGTCAGCACCATCATCGAAGCCGTCAACGCCCGCCAAAAAGACCCCGCCCGCGAAAAACAAAAAATCATCGTCGCCGGCTGCCTTTCCCAACGTTTTCAAAAAGACCTCCCCGGTCTCCTCCCGGAAGTCGATGCCTTCATCGGCCTCGACCAAATCACCGATGTCGCCTCCATCATCCGCCAGACTCTTGAACGAGACCTCGGACAAGATGGCTCGCTCGACACCGTCACCGCCAAGTCGCGCTACATTCCCGACTACACCACGCCACGATTTCGCCTCACCCCAAATCACATGGCCTACATCAAGATTGCCGAGGGTTGTAATCACACCTGCGCCTTCTGCATCATTCCTAAGATCCGGGGCCAACATCGCTCACGCACCCAGGACTCCATCGTCCGCGAAGCAAAGGGCCTGATTGCCCAAGGGGTGAAGGAAATTAACCTCATCTCGCAAGACACGACCTACTTCGGCATGGATAAATGGCAAGGCCTCGGCAATCGGCCCAACCCCACTTCCGGCGTCGATTCCACCCGCGGCGAATCCCTCGCCACCCTCCTCAGGGCGCTCAATGAACTCGAAGGCGACTTCTGGATCCGTCTCCTTTACACCCACCCGGCCCATTGGTCAGACGAACTCATCCAAACAATCGCGGAATGCCCCAAGGTCGCCCGCTACGTCGACATTCCCTTGCAACACATCTCCGACCACATGCTCGATAAGATGAACCGCAAAACCGACGGAAAATACGTCCGGGATCTCCTGCAACGCATGCGAGAGGGCATTCCGGACCTCGCCATCCGAACCACCTTCATCACCGGCTTCCCCGGCGAGACCGAAGAAGACCATCAAGAACTTCTCGAGTTCCTCAAGACCTTCAAATTTGAACGTTGTGGCATCTTCCAATATTCCAAGGAGGAAGGGACCCGAGCCTACAAAATGGAGGACCAAGTCCACCATGCCACCAAGAAGAAACGCCACCGTGAACTCTCTTCGGCCATCGACGAAGTCGCGCAAGATGTCAACGAGCGTCAACTGGGTGACCGCAAACGCGTCCTAGTCGAAGAGGAAGGCATCGCCCGCTCGATGTGGGACGCCCCCGACATCGACGGCCGCATCTTCGTCCCTATCGACTCAGAAGTCGGCGAATTCCTAAACGTCGAGGTCAGAGACCACCGCGGCTACGACCTCGTCGCCAAGTAGCACAGGCGTCCCGCCACCTCCGACGCACACCGGCGGGACGCCCGTGCTACGAATGCTAAGCATCTTTATACGATTGCACGACCAGTTCGCTGAGGAATTGATCGGGATCCTTGACGGCCGATTCCGTCAAGGCAAACTCGCCTTGGCCGGTATTTTTCTGAATAAGTTTCAGCCCAAACTGATAATCTTTAAAGTGCTGTCTCGCGACTTGAAACACGCTCCGCGCTTGCTCGCTCGCCATCTTGACTAGGCTAGCCACTGCATCATCTGACAGCTTGATGACCACCCCGTGCTTGTCCTTGAACTCGCGAATAAAAGCCTCCACTTCCTGTCGCGCTTTCTCAACCACCAGCTCCTGCCCGAGTTCACGATATCCCTCTAGGTGCTTCTCGCGATTCTCGATCAAGTCCGCATCGAGCACTAATTCGGTCACCGAAGTGCCCGGAAGTTCGTATTTAAAATCACGGAGGATTTTTTCTCCGACCGTCATCAGTCCACGCGCTCCGGTCTTCTCTCCTTCGGCCAGTTCTGCGATTTTCTTAATCCCTGAATCCTTCACTTTGAGTTCAATGCCATAGGCCTCAAATTCACGCTCATACTGTCTTAGCAAACTCCCTTCCGAGTATTTTAGAATTGCTTCAAGATCGGCCGCTTTTAGATGGTCGCAAGCGACCCGCACCGGGATTCGTCCGATGAATTCCGCTTCGAAGCCAAAGTCGATGTAGTCTTGGGTCGTCACTTGCTTGAAGAGTTCACCATCCATCGAAGGCTCGGTCTGCTCGGCTGAAAATCCAATCTGCGCCGCCTGGCTCCGCTTTCGCACGATCTTCTCGAGCCCGGAAAACGCACCACTCACGATGAAGAGAATGTGCTTCGTATTCACGGTGTCTTTTTCCTTTTTGCCATTCTGCATGTCCATCATCGCCATCATCTGGCCGCGCATGTCCTGAGGATTTCGCAGCGGGACCTCCGTTTCCTCCATGAGCTTTAGTAAGGTCGTCTGGACCCCCCGGCCACTGACGTCTCGCCCGATCATCCCTCCTCCTCCGCTCGAAGCGAGCTTATCGATTTCATCGATGTAAATGATGCCATACTCAGCGAGAGAAACGTCACCATTGGCCTTTGTCACGAGCTCGCGCACAAGGTCATCGACATCTCCACCGACATAGCCGGTTTCGGAAAACTTGGTGGCATCCGCCTTCACAAAAGGAACCCCGATGAGCTCTGCGATATGCTTCACGAGGTAGGTCTTACCGACCCCGGTTGGCCCCACGACCATGACATTCTGCTTTTGGAGCTCAATCTTGTCACCGTTCTCCGCCTCGGCCCTCAGCGTTTTAACGTGATTGTAGTGATCGCACACCGCGATCGCGAGTGCCTTCTTGGCTTCATCCTGACGGATCACGAACCGATCCAAGTGCGCCTTGATGTCTCTTGGGAGCAAATCGAACTGAAAAATATCGTCTAGCTCAGGCTCCACGATGTCCACCTCGTCCGACTCTCCCTCACTCGTAGCAGGAGCCTCCGCCATGCCCGGAAAGGAAAAGCCGCCTTTCCCCATCTTGCCAAACATCCCTTCAATCGTTTTACGAATTTCATCAGGATCAGGATATTTGGGTCCCTTCGGGCCGCCTTTGTCGTCGTCGCTCATAAAAACACTATCGGCAGCGATGAAATCGAGGCAAGGGTGAGTTTCCGGCTCTTCTGATTCTTGCGGCCCCAGTTCGTGAAGATTTCGACCTGAATGGTGGTGGCTTCTGCGATAATTTGCGGCCGCGTTCCGTAGAAATTCACCTCAAAGATCCTCTTTCACTTGGGAAAGATTCGATCGGCTCAGATCAGTGCCACCATCGTAGCTGATTTGCTCCAATTCTTGAACGAGGGAATCGATATCGCTGAAACTCCCGAATTCTTCCACCTCGTGTCGAAGCAAGGTGAGGCGAAAGGTGGCCCCGGTATGAAAGAGTAAGACCTTGCGAAGGCTTGATTGGAATGCTGACTTCAAGCGGAGCTTGCGCGGGGAGGTTCGTCCGGATCGAACCCAGCCGCCGCCCGCGTTTGGCCGTCTGCGTGAAGATCAGCCCAGAAGAAGAATCCTCAAGCACTTCGAGATTCCCGACCGCATACGGAGCCGCAATCGAGATCGTAAAACGAGAGAGGGGCTTCTTAAAATCCAGCGGGAGTCGATAGCTCAGACTCTCGCCATGAAGGGGAAGAACCTCGCGGAAAGTCACGCCCACTCATTTGGTCCCCCGAGTTGGAATGGGATAAACTCGGGTGCGAAATTTGTTCCCCTTCGTCAACTCAGCAACGTTGCCAACGATGACCACCTTGACCTCCAGCTGATCCACCCGCAACTGATCACGGGTTTCCTTCCCATCCTCAATCAAGAGAGTCGGAATCCATTGGAACGAGAGAAACGAAACCAAAAAACAAAAGAGGAGTATAAGCGACTTCGCCCCTCCTATATGCTATTTTCCGGGCATCACTTCAAGGATGCGAAAGCCGCTAGTCCTTCATCGAACTCAAGTAGGCAATGAGATCATTGAATTCATCGAGCGTCAGCGTCGCGGCCAGTCCAGCAGGCATCATGGACTGCGGCTGATGATCGCGCTTTTGAATCTCGTCCTCTTTGATTTGCGTGACCACCCCGGCGATGTTCCGGACATCGACGACGCCATCTTCCTCCCGGGTCACAAAGCCCATGTGGACCGACTGATCCTTCATCGTGATCAGTTCCGTCTGGAATCCTTGGGCCACGACGGCATTGGGATCGAGGATCGATTGGACAAGATAGTCCTTGGTGAACTTACTTCCAGCCGAGCCAAGGTAGGGTCCCTTTTGCACCGCTTTCTGATCGACCGCGTGGCAGACGATACATCCTTGGCGGGTATAAATTTTTTGACCACTGACCGCATCACCTTTTGACGTCATTGCCAACTTCATAACATCTTCGGACTTCAACTCCGCCACTCTTTTCCCCGCGCTCGCCTTCGCCGCCGCGATGACTTTCTTGGCATGCTTGGCGGCCTCGATGAGAGTGTCATTATCACTATCGATGGCACTCTCAATTTGCTGATCGAAACCCGGCAAGATCAGATCTGAGAGCGCCCTAAAGAATCCTTCTTCCCTTGGATTCTTATCGATCATTTTTTGAATGGAAGTTTTCCACTTCTCCTTAATAAGAGGACTGTGAGTGATCGTCAAAAGCGACCGCCAAGCGACCCGACTCTCCGACTTACTCCCTTTCACGGCAATTTCACGGAGAGGATTGATCGACATGATCAAGGTCGGTTGATTGACAAAATCCCCCAACTCTCGATCGAGGTCCTCCGCCTTCACTTTCTGATCGATCCAAGCACCCAGGACCTCGACCTGCTTACGGACCGTCTGCCACTCCATTCTTCCAAGCCCTCGATATCCCTTCAATCTCTGTTCCCAAGAGCGTTCTCCATCTTTGGCAACCTCGGTCAGGAGATTGATCTGCGTTTCACTGGGAGTCGCCGCCACCAGTGCCAACGTAAAGGGATCCTGATCACCCAATTTCAGCTTGGAAACCGGCACGCGATTCTTACCCAGAACCGCTAACATTTCCTCCTGCTCTTTCTTCGCGAGTTTTTCAAAAACTCCTTCAAGAGCCGCCGTGATGTTCGCGGTCTCCTCCCAGATCACGGGCGCAAAATAGGGTCCACGATCATCAGGACGAGTGCCCCACCAAGCTTTAAGATCCCACGGTTCCTCGCGATGGTAGAGTCTTGCTAGAATCTTGATGAGTTCCATACGATCCACTCCTTTTGCTTGCTCCAACTTGACGACAACGCCAGAAACAACCTCCGGCTTGTGGATGCGCATCAAGGCCAGGCGGGCCAAGCGATGATCCAAATGCCTCAGCAGAGAATCGGTGTCAGCAAGAGTCACGAGAGCTCGCAAAGCAGTATTTTCGATGCGGGGATCTTTGGCGACAGTAGCTGCTTTGAGAATGAGATCCGAGGCTTCATCGCCGGGATTTTTGATCCTCATCAGAGCCACTATGGCCTGGAGTTGAGTGCGCGGATTCGTCGAGTTAAGTGCAGCAGCAACCAAATCCTTCGTTGAATCTTTCAATTCACCACCAAGATCACTCGCAGCACGTAAGACGAACTCATGGAGCCACGGCATACCAACCCACGGTCCCATGAAATGCCCCATTAGAACATCCGCCGTTATTCCCTCAAGTTGAGCAAAGGTGAAAATTGCAGCGGCACGAGATTCAATCGAATTCCCATTCAGAGCGATCTCTCGTAAACCTACGAAAGCCTCTTTCCCACCTCTCACCAAAATCTCACGCTGCGCTTCCAGCCTCCGAACGGCCGACTTACTCTTCAACTGCCCTACCAACTCCTCCACATCCATCTTCGTCAAATCCGGAAACGCCTCTGCCTTCAATCCCGTCTTAGTCAGCTTCTGCACCATCCCGATCTTCTTCCCCTTGCCTGCAAATCGAAATCTCCCATTCCGCCAATCGCACACATAGAGATTCCCCTCACCATCCACATCAATATCGACCGCCCGTGTCAGGTCCATGAAGACACTTTCCTTGACCGAAAAACTCGCGCCCTTCGGAGTCAGTGCCTCCCGATAAATCTTCCCCGTCGTCCAGTCGCAAGTCAGTAACATTTCCTCATGCCCCGGCTCCGCCAGATAAAGTGCACCCGTGCCACTTCCACCACCCAGATCCAGCATTGGCTTCAAGGTCTCCTCGGGGAAATTCTTATAAAGCCGTGGATACCCGTGCTCGGAACCATTGCTAAGATGATGAACCCGGATATTCCACCCTTTGCCATCATTCGTGTTGTCGCGGGTGAAAAGATCCATCTTCGGGCTAATCGCGACATCACAGATATTGCGCGTGTGATATGAGTAAACCTCCAGATCGCTTCCGTCTGGTCGCACCCGTGCCACGCCACCACCACGAAACGTCACCACTTTCCCATCCGTCCCCTTGGTCCCCTCCATTCCAAAGTCTCCCACCGCGATATAGATCCAGCCATCGATCCCCATCCGACATCCATTCGTAGTGTGGTCAGCCCCCCTCGGATGCCGGAGACCAAAGCCAATATTCTCCAGCAGCACCTTATGTTCATCAGCGACGCCATCGCCGGTCGTATCGCGAAAGGCACTCAGGAAGGGCGGGTGAATCAAATACAGCGTATCCCTCACAAAATGCCCGCCCCGCGGACTATCCACATTGGGCACAAAATCAACAAACTTGTCGGCCTTGCCATCCCCATTGGTATCGCGACAAGAGACCACTTTCCCCATGTTTTTATCTTTTCCAATCGAGCCATTCTTATCGACCGAAACATAAACCGTCCCATCAGCCGCCGCCGTGATTGCGGTGGGATACTCGATATCGAAGGGCTCAGCCCAGTTGGAAAGCTCGTAGCCATCGGGCATTGCGAGGGCCGGAGCGACGAGGAAGAGTGATAAAAGTGGGCTTTTCATGGGCTTGGATACGCTTTTACGCGAGGACGCGATTGTTCCTTCCAATGGCGACGGGATCAAATCATTCTTTGCCCATGCGCAAAGCATTTCTCCTCGGCGCGGGTCTCGGCACCCGCCTTCAGCCGCTGACCCACACCCTTCCGAAGCCGCTCATCCCCTTTGGCAATCGCCCTCTCATCACCCACGCCCTCGACCACTGCCTCGCGGCCGGCATCACCGACTTCGCGATCAACACCCATCACCTCCACGAGGCTTGGCACGAGGCCTTCCCCGATGGCACCTACCGAGGAGCCAAACTGACCTTCTTCCACGAACCCGACCTCCTCGAAACCGGGGGAGGAATGAAAAACATCGCCGCCTGGATCAACGGAGATCCGGTCCTCGTCTACAACGGCGACATCATAACGGACCTCCCCATCGACCGGCTCATCACCGGCCATATGGCCTCCAACAACACCGCCACCCTCGCGGTGCAAGATCACGGACCGGCCCTCCACCTTGCCATCGAGGGCTACCGTGTCACCGACATTCGAGGTAAGGTCCAGGGGCAACCCGGCACCCATCAGTTCACCGGGATCTATGTCATCGACCCCGAAATCCTCGACTTAATCCCCGCGAACGAAAAAATCTCAGTCATCCCCGCCTTCCTCGAATTGATCAAACGGGGCGAACTTGGCGCTTATCACGTCAAAGGAAACCCGCGTTGGCTCGATCTTGGCACCCGTGAATCCTATCTCGAGGCCAGCTTTGCCCTCACCCCCGAGGTTTCTCCCGAGGCCCAAATCGCGCCGGAAGCCGTGATTGAAAACTCCTGGATCGGCCCCGGCTCCCTCGTAGAATCCGGCGCCAGCATCAAAAATTCCATTCTTTGGCCTGGAACCAAGATTTTAAGGGATGCGCAATTGACAAACTGCATCGTTCACAGCAAGTCCCCAACGTCGGGCACACATTACGAGGCCGACATTTAATGCCCCACCAACCTTCTGCCTTCGATCGATGCCTGCTGATACCCTGCTCACCGCCATCCGCGCCCACCTACACCTTGTGCCGACTCACCGGGTCCTTATGGAACCTATCCAAAAAGGAGCCTCTGGTCGCACCATCATCCGAATCAGACCCGATGACCACCCGAGCTTCATCGGCATTCACTACACCCTGGAACGTTCCGATAACGCCAACTTCCTTCCTGTCGCAGAATTTCTCGATGCCGCCGGCCTCAACATCCCGCACGTCCTTTACGACAACATCGGTCGCCAAGTCGCGCTCATCGAGGATCTCGGTGACGATGATCTCCTCACCCTAAAAGATGCTCCCTTCGAAGATCGCGAGCCCTATTATCGCTCGGCATTCGCGCAACTCGACAAGATCCTCTACACCCGCCCGCCCAAGGACTTCGAACTCCAACCGAGCTTCGACGAACCCCTCTACCGCTGGGAGCAGGAATACTTCTTCGAACACTTCGTCGAAACCCACCTCGGCCAAGACGCTACCGAACTCCGCGAAGACCCCATTCTTCTGGGCCTAGCCAAACGCCTCGGCGCCACCGCACCCCACATGGTTCACCGCGATTTCCAATCGCAAAACCTCATGCTCCATAACGGCGAGGCCTACGTCATCGATTTCCAGGGCCTCCGCATGGGGCGGCAGGAATACGATCTCGCCTCCCTGCTTTACGATCCCTACATGAATCACTCCGCCGCCGACCGAAGGAAGCTTCTCGAGCTCTGGGAAGAAGTCTGCGAGGAAGAGCCCATCGAACCCATCCTGAATGATTGCGCCGTCCAGCGCCTCATGCAGGTGCTTGGTGCTTATGCAAATATTGGTCACAATCAGGAAAACGAGTGGTATCTTGCCCAGATCCCGGCGGGTGTCGCCTTGCTAAAGGAAGTGATCGCAGACTCGCCGCTGGCAGACTCCCTCGGCGCAGTCCTCGACTAGCCTCACCGTTCTTGCTAAATAACCGCGCAAGCGATGAAGATTTTGCGGTCCGGCATCTCCCACCTATTCCCTCTTCTCGTGGGAATTTCCCTGCTGCTTGCTCTCGCGAACCTCCCTTCTCTCGTCCGCTTCGAACACCTTGCCTTTCTCTATCCCGGCCGCTTTCAAGACGATCTCATTCTGTCAGAGCGCGCTGATCTCAATGAGTTCAAAATCACCTTGATCGACTTCTCCGAAAGTAAAGTCCATCCGCTCAACATCGGAACCTACGAGATCGATCAAGAAACCACGGAAATCATGGGGCCCGCAGGTAGCCGTCCCATCGAGTGGGCTCAGTTCCTAAACCAAACGCGATTGGAAGACGATCGCCTGACCGTCATCACCTCTTCTCTTTCCTGGAACGATGCCGCCGAACTCCCCTTACTGGCTCTTCAAGAGCAAATTTCTTCGACTCCCAATCTTGTCATTGGGCTCCGGGGCGAACTCCTCAACTCGGAAGCTCCACTTGTCGAATACCTCCGCAGCTCGGTCATTCCGGCGGACTCATTCTCATCGCTTGATCTCCCCGAAATCGATCACATCTCCTTTCAACCCTCGGTCGAGGCCCCCCTTTTCGGTATTTCAGACGTCAGGGGACTTAAGATTGAGAAAGAAGGTGATTTTCACGAGGTTCCGATGCTGGTTCGCTGGGGCGAGCAACTTCTGCCCACTCTCCCGCTCGCCTGCCTTCTCACCACCCATGGGATGAAGCCTTCCGAGCTAAAACTTGCTCAAAATGGCCACCTCAGATTCGGTGAAACAGGCATCATTTTAAAACTCGACTCGCGGGGCTTCACCCTCCTTCGCTCGACCGAAGCCCCCCTTCAATCAGCCTCAAAACTACAGGTCTATCCCGAGCAGTCCGAAACTTATAAAGTCATTGTTCTCCCCGATGCTCCTCCCGCCGCTACCCGGCTCACGGCCCAGCTCCAGCAGGCCCTCTCACAACTTCCCCGCCCCCTGAAGACCTACCGACGGTTCCACCTCACCATTGAGATTGCCTTCCTGATCGTCATGGCACTTTTCCTGGAAACGCGGCGCCTTTGGATCTCCCTTCCGGGCTTTGCAGCCCTTCTCGGAGGATCACTCATGTCGGGCTATTGGATCCTTCTCACCCCTCTCCTCGCTCTCATTTTGGCCCAACTCGTCGTGCGAAAACTCACCGTCCAGCCCAGAGCAAGCCGGAAGAAAAAAAAGAAGCGGGCCTGATCTTCCTTTCCACTTCCCCCCGCTCCATGAACGCGCTACTCCTTTGGCATGCGCGAAGATGTGAAGCAGTTGCTCGCCCTCCAAGAAACCGACCAAAGGATTCAGGCCCTCGAAACGGACCTTATTCGAATCCCCAAACTGCAGGAAGCCGCCAAGGAACGCCTCGCCAACGACATCGCCGCACTCGCCACGGCCAAGTCAAATAACCAATCCAAAGAGGTTGAGATTAAAAACGTCGAACTTGATATCGGCACCCGGAGAAACTCCATCGAGCGCCTCAAAGTCCAACAATTTGAGACCAAGAAAAACGAAGAATACACCAAGCTGGGAGTCGAGGTGGTCCGCTACGAAGCGCAGGTTGATGACCTCGAGACCCGTGAGTTGGAGCTCATGGAAGAGGGTGACGGACTCCGCGCCAAGATCGCCACGGCCGCGGCCTCTCTCGCCAAAACCCAGGGCTTTGTCGACGAAGAGATCGCTGAACTTGAAACTCGCGTCGGCGAGCGCCAAACCGAACTCGCCGACGCGATGACCACCCGCGAGAAAAACGTCGCCGACCTCAACGACGAAGACCTCATGGATTCCTACCTCCGCCTCTTCAATAAGCGCGAAGGTCAAGCCATCGTCAAAGTCACCAACGCGCGCAGCTGCACCTCTTGCCACGTGCAAGTCACTCCGGCGACCTACGCCTTGGCCCAATCCGGTGCCGCCATCTCCAATTGTGACAACTGCGGAGCCATCCTTTTCCCATGAAGATCTTGCCTTCATACGTTCTTCTCGCAATCGCCGTCCTCGTTTGTGGATGCAGTCTCGTCAAGATTCCCGGCATCAGTCGAATCAGCGAGGAGGAGGCGCAGAAAAAGCTTTATATGGCTGAGAACTACATCGAGTTAGGCGCTTACGAAAAAGCGGAAAAAGAACTTTCCGGATTTCCAAAAAACTCAAAGTATCGCCCCGAGGCGGAAGCCCTCCTCTCGACTCTGAATGATTTCAAAGTCCAACCCGACGACGAATTTAACGACTAGCCGGAGCGGAACCCGCTAAGGAACGGCGCAAGAAAAAGTGAAAGAAAACGAGTGATAATTTCATCTAAAACGAGAATGTCACATCCTCATGGGTCCTGCCAAAGACAAACCCATCTCAGAGGCGACATCCCGAGGTGACTTGAAGGCGGACGCCACGTCTTCAACCCTAAGCGACTCGCTTCCGAATCACTCCCGCAACGAAGCACCTGAGCATCGAAAGGACTCCGGCGATCAATCCCGTCGCGGCGAACCAATCGCCATAAGCGGCATAAAGTGTGACCCGCCCCTCTGCAGGTACGTAGACTGAAGCGAGTAAATACCCTCCGTGGAAATGGCTGCCATTTTCAGCGACCAATTCGCGCTTCACCTTGGTGTAAGGATCGACCAAGGAACCTGCCACCGTCACCACCCCGGTGACGCCGCGATTGGCACAACGCACCATCGGGCGCCTCAACTCGATACTGCGAAAAAGGGCATTCCGAAAGTGCTGCGATGCTCCCTCGCTCTCTCCAAACCACCCGTCATTGGTGATATTCACCATGAGTTGAGGCTCATTACGCACGAATTTTCGCGTTACCCGGCCGACGGTATCTTCAAAGCAGATCGAGGGCATTAGCCCAACCTTCTGGCCGTCCAAGTGCACCTCCAAGGGTTCGAAACTCCCCCCCACACTCGTATTCAGCACAAATTCTGTATCAGTGGCATTCTGATAAAGCTCATGCAAAAATGGCAGGTCTGGAATGTATTCACCAAGAATGACCAAGTGATTTTTTTTATAACTCTGGCGTCTCCTCTGCTGCCCCTCAGAAATCAAAGAATTAAAAACCTTTATTTCGGGGTTCATGGCAGTCGCGCCAGCAACCTCCGTTGCCCCAAAAATTAAAGTGAAATCTCCCAGGCTCTTAACGCCATTTAGGTCGCTTTCAATGATCTCGCCACCTTCCGGACGCCCATCATCGGATAGAAAAAAAGGAACATCGCGACCGGGCAAACAAGCTTCAGGCCAAACCACTAGATCTGGCGTCCTGATCTCGACAATAACCTCTTCATTATTGGACTCCAAAAGTGCTCTCCCGGCCTCCGTTTCAACTTCGGCCAGCCCCTTCTCTGTTAAATCGACGAAACCATCAATAATTCGGCGAGTCTTCCAAAGAACATCCCCGGCCACCTGGGGAATATTCTGCTGCACCAACAATACGCGCCCCTCAATTTTCGGAGCATTCGTGACCGAGGTCAGCTGCATCGTGCCCGAGGTAAAGGCCCCCATTATCACGAGCAAAGCCGTCGCAAAATCCCAATGGAGCATCTTCACTTCATTCGCGCGAAACTGTTGGTAAAAGCGCCGACCGGTCTGCACCGCCACCGCACTGAAGAAGACCGGGAGAAATGAAAGCCCGATCACGCCGACATACTCGGCATTCTGCGCGAGGACGAGATTCTTGGCAAAAGTCACTCCGAGTCCATTCCAGCCAAATCCCGTCATGAGCCATCCGCGCACCCATTCCAGGCCACACCAGAGTCCCCCTAGAACAGCGGCATATCCCAGACTCGCCGCACTCTGGCGAACGCGATCACGGATTCTCGTGGCACTCTGATACGTCCCACGCCAAGGATTCGCCGCGCTTGCCGCAAAAGCCCCGAAGATCCCAAAATAGAGCGAAAGGTAAGCCGATAAGGCCACCGTTCCGGGCCAAGTCACCGAGCCCAACCATTTCAGGTTAATAACCCAGAAACCCATTCCGGCAAGCCACGCCAGACCAAATCCCCGAAATCGCCGACGCTTGTCCTGCACCGTCCAAAGCAACGGAAAAAGAAGCCACATCCAACCCCAGACCAACCAAATGTGATCAAAAGGAGCGAAGGACATCGCCAAGGCCACTCCGCTCAGCGCAGCCGCAAGAATTTTCAGGGGACCCTTCATTTAGCCCATGCGCTCATAAGCGTCTTTCTTAAGAGCAGTCCAAAGAGAATCCAAGGCTCCCTGCACTCCCTCGCGACTCTCACCCTTGCCGAAGAGATAGTATTTAATCTTGGGCTCAGTCCCCGAAGGCCGAACTGCAAAGCGCCGACCATCCGCGAGATCCACGAAAAGCATGGCGGCCTCCGGAATTTCGTCGCCCTCCTGATCGTAAAAACCACCTTTGGCATAATCGCGAACTGCCACCGCCTTCGAACCATCGATTTCCTCGGGAGGATTTGTGCTGTAGGATTCGACCAAGGCCGCAATCTTGCGTGCGCCTTCGCCCCCTTCCATCACGAGCGATTGCCCCTGCTCAAGGTGCACTCCGAATTCCGCCCAAACCTGATCACGCAGTCCTGCGATCGTCGTCCCTTCAGCCATGGCATAGGCCGCCAATTCCGCAAACATGACAGCCGAGGCATTCCCGTCCTTATCGCGAACGAAGTCGGACCCGAGATAGCCGTAGCTTTCCTCCCCGCCAAAGACGAAGAACTTGGAATACTCCAAGCGGAGCTTCCGACTCTCCTCCTCGGTCAGGCTACGATAATCGCCCTTTTTATCGGCAGGAATAGCGTCTTCATACTTCTTGAGTTTCTCTCCAATATACTTAAATCCGGTCAAAGTATCGACTACGCTAATACCGTATTTTTCAGCGACAGCACTTTGCAATTCAGTTGTTACTAACGTTTTAATGATCACCGCGCGACTGCGATTACTCTCGGTGAGCCATCCGAGCGCAAACATCGTCTTGATGCGATACCAACCGAGCAGCGAACCAATCTGATTCCCTGTCAACAACTCCATTTCACCATCCCCATTACGCACCGCAACCCCCATGCGGTCACAGTCCGGATCAGTCGCAATGACGGCATCAGCCTCCACCTCTTCGGCAAGAGCAATGCCCTTCGCGAGCGCAGCCGCGTTCTCGGGATTGGGCGATACCACCGTTGGGAAGCGTCCGTCGCCCCCATCTTGCTCAGGCACCGTCACGACCTCAAATCCGAGCTCGCGAAGCATCGGAACAATAATGAGGCCACCGGTTCCGTGGAGATTGGTGTAAACCACCTTGGCCTTGCGACCCTCAAGAAGATCTGGCCGAAGCAGCACCGTCTTCAGCTTATCCATATAAATGCGATCCATCTCAGCCCCTAGCATCGTCAACTCCCCCTGCTCCGACTCCGGAAGTGGTGCGTAGCTCTCGCTATCCAACGCATTGACCTCGGAAATCACCCCTGAAGCGTGGGGTTCAACCAACTGGCCGCCATCGTCGATGTAAGCCTTGAAGCCATTGTCGTGCGAGGGATTGTGGCTCGCGGTCAGGCAAACTCCGGAATCGGCTCGCAGGTGACGGATCGCAAAGGAGATCTCGGGAGTGGCGCGCTCCGCTTCAAAGAGATAGGCATTGCACCCTAAATCCGTGGCCACCTTGGCGCAAGTTTCCGCAAAATCGCGCGAGAAGTGGCGGGTGTCATGCCCGATCACGAGCGATGGTTTCCCCTCTCCGCGAAAGCTCTTCCGAACGTAAGTCACGAGCCCCACCATGGCCCGCTTGAGGTTAAAAAAATTCATCGCGGCCGTGCCGACACACGGATGTTCGGGACGATCGAGCGGCCCACCGACTCCCTGCTCGGCTTTTGTGACAATGTTGCCAATGGTCCTCCCCCGCAGACCACCGGTGCCAAATGCCATCGTTTTGAAGAAGCGATCATCGATTTCCTGCCATTCGCCGGCCTCGAGCAGTTCGGTAATTGCCGCCCCTCCAACCGGAGACTCCGTCCCCTGAAGATAGAGATCAATATTAATACTGGTCTCGGCGGAGACCTCGCCCCGTTGCACAGCTTGATCGAGAAGGGATTTCCATTCGCTCATTACGCTGGCGATGCTAGAACGGCTGCGCGCAATGTCCAACCCTCGCCTTCAAGAAATCATCTCTCGCTCGCTCAAAATGCGGGAATCCCTCCAAGTTCCCGAAACCGACCTCGTCAGACTTATCGATGGTGCCGGAGACGAACTCCGCGGCAACATCCTAGAGAGCTATGGCGAAGGCTGGCTCATTTCAACCACCGGCCCCGGTCTTAACCCCGAACTCCGGGACGCCCTCGCGCGCTTTGGCAAACCTCTTTACTGGAAACGGCTCGACCAACATCAAAAAGAATCTCCGGTCCACATCAGCGGACCTCAAATGCCCCAATTTTTCACCGGAATAGAAAACGGGCTTAAATGCCGTCTTTCGTTTCAATCCGGATATTCCCAGGGAATCTTTCTTGATCAGAGGGACAACCGAGCGGCCTTACGTGCGATCGTCAAGCCGGGCGATACCGTTCTCAATACTTTCGCTTACACCGGATTCTTCTCTGTCGCCGCCGCGGCCGCCGGAGCCGTGACTTCCACCCTCGATCTCTCACAAGTCTATCTCGACTGGGCCCGCGAGAATTTCCAACTCAATGACATGGCTCCCGAGAATCATTACTTTTGCAAAGGGGACACCTTCCACTGGCTCCGGCGCTTCGCGAAACAGTCTCGTAAATTCAACTTCATCATTCTCGATCCCCCCACCTTTTCGCGCGACGACAAAGGTAAGGTTTTCCGGGTTGAAAAGGACTACGGGGAACTCTTCGAACTCGCCGCAGCCTGCCTCAAGCCCGGAGGAAAAATCTTGGCCTGCACCAACTACCGGGGCATGAGCACGCAAGACTTCATGGCGCAATTGAAGGGAGCCAAACTCGAAGCCACCGAAATGCCCAAAGACTTCACTGACGCGCCGTATCTGAAGTCAATCTGGGCTCAGATTCGTTGAAGGTTCGGCAGTTTAATCTCTCTCATCATAAAGAACATAGCCGGGCATAGAAATGGCCGGCCTCAAAGAAAAATTGAGGGGAATGACGCCACACCTTAGCGGCGGCAAAGCAGAAGAACGAGACACCGCTCCGAAGGTGCGCAGGCAATCCCGCACGACATCCCGGCAACTCACTTGCGCACCTTCGGAGCTTCCCTCTCTCGCCATCCTGAACCACCAGCCAAGGCGGGTGGCTCTCGACCAGCACTCCTTCGGAGTTTGGAGAAGGAACCTCGGCGACAGTGAGGATTGGCGGGAACTCTTCTCTTGGGAAACACCCAAAAAAACGCCACTTCAAATGAAGCGACGTTTCTTGAAAAATTAGACCGCTTGACTTTAAGGAATGGCGCAGAAATTAGTTCAGATTACCGTAGTAATCAGAAGGGTGACATTGATAGTTCCATTCTGGAAGGATGACCGCTCGTTCGAGCGGAAAGCCCTCGGGTAGGGGGATGTCTTCTT
>Ga0222650_1000138_pt1 | contig 65116 bp, 81 predicted proteins | sample AntAcemetagen367_FD_179820 | JGI IMG/M metagenome (GOLD analysis project Ga0222650, IMG submission 179820) | Saline water microbial communities from Ace Lake, Antarctica - #367 | ecosystem: Environmental > Aquatic > Non-marine Saline and Alkaline > Saline | place: Antarctica: Ace Lake... | reverse complement strand
GGCTCCCCCCGTCGGCGCAGGTGAACCGCATATGACTTTTTAGACTTTTCAATTGCGCCCAGATTGATTCTTTAAGACGGCAGTTTTGTCTGTTTTGGGGGCTGCGATGTCGGGTTTGAGTACGCTTTTCGAGGGGGTTGAAGACCGGCGGGCGCCGAACGTGTCGCACAAGTTGTGTGATTTGCTCGTGATCATGGTGGCGGCGACGCTGTGCGGCCAGGTGACGGCGACTGATATGGCGTTGTTTGCGTCGCACCGGAAGGATGTTCTCAACCAGATTGTTGCCTACGACCATGCGCCGAGCCATGATACGATATCGCGTGTGTTGCGGCTGGTGGAGCCAAAGGCCTTTGGCGAGGTATTTGCCGTGTTCATGACGGGCTTTGCCAAGGCGGTCGCGGCCCATGGGGGCGCAGACATTGTCGCGCTGGACGGCAAGTCGTTGCGGCGGGCCTATGAGAGCGGCCGGGCGCATGCGCCGCCCCTGATGGTCTCGGCCTTCGATTGCCGGTTGCGCCTGTGTATTGCGATGGGCGAGCCGGCCCCGGGAAAAGGCGAGGTGGACGCAGCGCTCAGAGTGGTCGAACTGCTTGACCTGACAGCGAAAATCATCACCGCAGATGCCCTGCACTGTACCCATGAGGTGACCCGCGCTCTGACCGCAAAGAAGGCGGACTATGTGATCGGCCTGAAGAAAAATCGTCCAGCCTGGTTTGCTGAGGCCAAGGCCTTGTTCGCAGTCGCCGATGCAAAGGGCGGGCTCGCCTGCGCGAGCCTCAACGAACCAGATCATCATTACACAGCTGATGTGATCGCCGCGCCTGAGCCCCTGTGTGCCGGGCACGCCGCCTTCGGGCGGGTCGTCTCATGTCACCGCGAAAAGGCCCCCGTGACCCGCCTGTTTATGATGTCGCGTCGGTTCGAGCCGGGCCAGCTGATCTATATCGCCCGAAGCCACTGGGCAATCGAAAACAATCTCCACTGGATACTTGATGTCCATCTCGGCGAAGACCTCATCCGGGCCAGGAAAGATCACGCCCCCGCAAACAGCGCCCTCGTCAAACGCATCGCCCGAAACATCCTCCAGACCCTCGACCTCACCAAAACACCCATCAGCCGCAGAACCCGCAAATGTATGTGGAACGACGACTACCTCATCAACGCGCTAACCCATATGCGATAGGCCTGCGAGGGAGAGGGGGGACAACAGTCCGGGCCACGGGAAAGACAGCTCCTCCCCCCCGGAAGGACGAGCGCTTGGGACAACGGGGCATAGAGTCAGCGGCCTATTCGTATTTCACCGAGCAGCCATAGGGTTGGGAGCTGGGCACAGCGACAGCTTCGCCGGCGGCGACGCTGTCGAGGGCGGCGCGGACATAATTGGTGGCGTCGGCGATGTCATCAACGCGCGCGGATGGCGTGGAATCGATGGCGCCTTCATAGGCGAGCGTGCCGTCAGGCCCGATGACATACATGTGCGGCGTGGTCTTGGCGCCGTAGAGGTGGCCGATCTCTCCCGTCGGATCGAGCAGGACGTCGGTGGGCATGGCATCGCGGACGGTGGTCAACGCGCTGGCTTCGTCGCCGGTGACGTGGCCCTGCTTTCCGGGGGCGGAGGAAATCACCGAGAGCCAGACGACATCAGCGGCGCCAGCATAGGATTGCAGGGCCTGCATGTTGGCGGGCGGGGTCGCATAGTGCTTCTGGACGAAGGGGCAGCCGTCATTGGTCCATTCGAGAACCACCGTCCGGCCGGAGAAATCGGATAGCGAGACGGTGTCTCCATGCGAATTGGTACCGGTGAAACCAGGAACGGGCTGGCCGGGCGTGACGAGGGGGCTGGCATCGGCGGTGGAGGCAATCAGCGCGCCGGCTGTCAGGGCGACAGCGGCGGCCATGCCGGCGGCGAGTGAAAGGTTACGGCGGCTGAACATGGGCAGTCTCCTATCGGGTTTTCCCCTGCCCGGCATTCAACTCAAGACGCGTCCAGAAGTCCAATCACAAAGTCTTTAGACAGGATTTCAGGCAGGATGTCCGGCTCGGTCGCGCCTGCCTGATACCAGAGATACATCGGCACGCCGGCGCGTTCGCGCAGCTTCAGTTCGGCAGCAATGACCGGATCCTTGCGGGTGAAATCTGCGACAAGGAAGGCCACACCGGCATCGGCAAAAGCCGCCTGCACAGCCGTGGTCTTGAGCGTGCTGAGCTTGTTGAGCTGGCACGTGGCGCACCATGTGGCGGTGAAGTCGACAAAGACCGGGCGGCCTTCGGCGGTGAGTTCGGCGACGCGTTCGGGGCTCCAGGCCTCTGTCTCGTATTTGGCGGCATAGGCCGTGGGCGTGCCTTCCGTGCCACCGGGAACCGTGGCGTGCAGGGCAGGCCAGGCAAAGCCGGCCACGAGGACAAGCACGGAAGCGGCACGGGCTGGCGCACCCCCACGTTTGGCGAGCCAGATGGCGAAGGCGATGGCGGTGGCACCGGCGACTGTCCAGGCGACCGCGCCATGACCGGCCAGCGCGCCTAGCACCGAGAGCAGCCATGCCGCAGTGAGGAACATCGGGAAGGCAAAGAATTGTTTCAGCGTTTCCATCCATCTGCCGGGCTTGGGCAGGAGACGCTGCAGGCCGGGCACGAAGCTGAGCAGGAGGAAAGGCAGCGCGAGGCCGAAGCCCATGGCGAGGAAAACGGCCAGCACGGCGGGGGCTGGCTGGGTCATGACCGCGCCCAGCGCAACGCCAAGGAAGGGACCGACGCAGGGCGCGCCGACGACAGCCGCGAGAATGCCCGTGAAGAAAGCCCCGGCGGCGCCGTTGCGGCTGGCAAGGGTGCTGCCTGTGTTCTGGATCGAGGTGGCAAGCTCGAACAGGCCCATAAGCCAGAGTCCGATGACGAACATGATGAGGGCGAGGATAGCGACGGTCGGCGCGTTCTGGAGCTGGAAGCCGAGCGTGGCCGTGCCGGTGGCGGCGCGTATGGCAATGATGACGGCGGCGAGCGCCGCGAAGGAGACGAGGACGCCGCCTGTGTACCAGAGGCCGTGGCTGCGCAGCTCTTTCGCGTGGCCGCTGGCGGCAGCCGAGACCATGCCCATGGCCTTGATCGAGAGGACCGGCAGGACGCAGGGCATCAGGTTGAGGATGAGACCGCCGATGAAGGCGAAGAGGGCGAGCGTGAGAAGGCCTGTCGTGCTGCCCCCTCCGGACCGGGCAGCGGCGAGGCCGGACGTATTGTCGAAGACCGGACCCTGCGCGGCCGAGAGTTCGTAGCCGACACGGGCGCCATCTGACTGCTCGATCACGAGGACGCCGCCGAGCGGGCCGTCTGGCGCATCCGGGCTGGCGGGCGTGAGGGTGAGCGTCGCGCCGTCAGCGCCGAAACTGGCGGGTTGGCCCGCCGGGTGGCTGATCTCGTGGGCGAAGGGGAAGAAGCGGAGGGCCGCGTCACGCGTGAGGCCGGGCGCGCCGCGCAGGCTGAGTTTCCACGGGCTGGCGGACGTGTCGAGACTGGCCTCACCGGCAAAACCGGCTGGCACCTTGGCGATCCAGTCGGAGATCATCGTGCCGTGGGCCGGGTCGGGCGTGGCATCCCCGACATCCAGCACGAGGGAGACGTCGGCATATTCCGGTACGCAGATGTCTTCGCAGATGAGATAATCAGCGACGACGTCGAGCCGGACCGTACCGCTGGCCGAGGCGGGGATCATCAGCGAGAAGGGCAGGATGACCTGGTCGCTGTAGCCATAGTCCATGATTTCGCCATCGACGATGGGCAGGAGAGACGGAATCGGCCAGAGAATATCACCAATGGCGCCGGCAGGAATGTTGCTCGTATCGCGGTGGACAAGCTGTGGCGGCAGGCCCGCATCGCCGGCATTGCGCCAGTAGACGTGCCAGTTGGGGTCGAGATCCATCTTCAGCGCGGCCTGGATGGTTTCTCCGGGCAGGACGGAGGTGCGCTCCGCGATCAGTTCGACGCGGGCATGGCCGCCATCAACCGGGGCGGCCAGCGCGGGCGCCGTGGCGCCGAGGAAAATCGCGGCAAGCAGGCTACAAAGGATACGGGTCATGAAGGCATTCTCATCGGGTCAATTGCCCATATGCCTGTGATTGGCCGCAGAATGAAGGCCCTCGCTCATTCGTGAACGGTGCGCGAGCGGATGCGCTGCCGAACGAAAAAAGGCGGCCCCGCAAGGAGCCGCCTTTGAAATCACGTTGTCAGACGGATCAGACAGCTGCCTGAACTTCCGTAGCCTGCGTGCGCACGGCACGCTGGATGATCTTCGGCCAGTTGAGCAACGAGACGAGATGGGCATAGCAGGCGCCCACGGCGCCATTGTTGCGCAGCTCGAGGTATTTCGAATCCGGCAGCTTGTTCAGGCGCTCTTCGGAAATGGCGTAATAGTCAGCGATCTTCTGCTGCTCGCCGGCCGGATTGCCTTGCGCGTCACGCGGCTGGAAGGCGACGGTCTTCTGTTCCATCAGGTCCAGGTCGATGAGCATTTTCACGAATTCCGCCGTGGCGCGGCGCTGACGCTCGAATTCCTTGCAGAATTCGACCGCGTCATTGGTGAATTTCGTTGGCTGGCCATTTTCGAAGAAAGGCACTTCCGGCTGGTTCGTCACCATGGGCGCGGCGCGGTCGACGCAGAGGACGAGGCGGTCAGACGCATCATCAGCGGCAAATACGAAGGGGTAACGGCGCACAAAGGCCGGCACATAATGGTCATCCGAGACACGGCCCTGCGCGTCAACGAAAAGGTTCTGGCCCTGGCGAACACCCATGACGGCGACCGGGGTGCGGTCATTGCCGACGAAAATGATCGGATAGGACGCGGCCGCGAGGCCGAATTCAGTGACCGTGACCGGCACGGCATGCGCCTGGCGCAGGAATCCGAACGGCTCGGCAATCTGTTTGACACCGAGGCCGCCGTGATCTTCCGGCGACAAGGGCTGGGGCTGTTGGTAGAAGAGAACCTGGCCTGTGAGTGGCGGGACGCCACCGGCGGGCGGTGTTGCAGGGGGGTTGTTCACGTGTCTGCTCCTGAATTGTTGGCGGGAGCGTTAGCGGAAATAGGGACTGGCCACAACACCCGAACCGGCTTGAACTACACTAAAAACAAGGTGAAAAGAACGTCATGTTCATCCAAAGGCTGATCTGCTCCCATCGCTGCCAGCCGGCGCGGCTTGCGGCGATGGCGATGGCCGTGTGCCTGACAAGCTGCTCGCCATCGGTCGATGATGCCGGAACGCCGCGCCGCATCGTCCGTCAGGTCGACCAGCTGATGACCACGCTGGCACAGACTGAACTGGCGCGCGACCCGGAACTGGCCACCCAGCTGGGCCTGACGGAAAAGACCGTGGGCTATGAGTTCAACCGCTACCTGACCGACCGGTCGCAGGCGACCTATGAGCGGGTGCGCGTGTCGCGGCTGGAAATGCTGCAGGCGCTGGCCGAGGCGCCGAAGCCGGCCGCTGGCAGTGCGCAGGCGCGCCACATGGAAACCCTGATCAAGGCCTATGAGACGGCCGAGAGCCTGTTCGTGGCCGGTCATGGACAGACCGGGCTGGGCATCGCCTATCCCTATGTCGCCGACCAGATGCGCGGCGCCTATCTGGACGTGCCGGACCTGATGACCCGGTCGCACCCCGTTCGGACAGCGCAGGACGCGCGCAATTACGTCACACGCCTGGCGGCTTTTCCGGACGCGATCGACGACGAGCGCCGCCGCCTGAACGCCGATGCGGCGGCGGGCGTGATTGCGCCTGACTTCATCCTGCGCCGCATGGCCGAGCTGGCAACCGAAATGGGCGCCGGCCAGGCCGCGGACCATATCCTCGTGACGACTCTGGATAGCCTGCTCGGCGGCCCGGAGGACCTCAGCGCCGAGGAACGCGACGCTCTGGAGGTCCGTGCCCAGGAGCTGGTCGCGACAGGCATCCTGCCGGCCTATGAGCGCTTTGCCAACGACCTGATCCTGCTCGCCGCAAGGGCGCCATCCGAGCCCGGCGTCTGGCAATTGCCGGAAGGCAATGCCTATTACGACGCGGCGCTGGCCGCCTATACGTATGACGGCGTCAGTGCGGTCGAGCTGCACGCGCTGGGCCAGCGCGAAGTAATTGCGCTGACTGACCAGCTGGACGCGGCGCTGACGGAATCCGGCTTTATCGAGGGCAGTGTTGCCGAACGGTTGCAGGCGCTGGCCGCCCTGCCCGATCAGACCTTTGCGGACGATGAGGTGGGCCGCGAAGCCTTGCTGGAACGGATGCGCCAGCTGGAGCAAAAGGCCGAGGCCGCACTGGGAAATGAGATTCCGAGCCTGCCGAAGACGCGGGTGGCGATCCGGGCCGTCCCGGATTTCCTTGAAGCATCGTCGCCGTCGGCCTTCTACAGCGCAGCCCCGGCCAATGGGTCAGCGCCCGGCCTGTTTGCGATCAACCTGTCGGACATGAGCGCATGGCCGGACTTCACGCTGGCAACGCTGGTCTATCATGAGACCCTGCCCGGCCATCACCTTGAGAGCGCGGTTGCCGCTGAGCGGGCGAACCTGCCGCTGGCCCGGCAGATGATCTGGAATGCGGCCTATGGCGAGGGCTGGGGCGCCTATGCCGAGACGCTGGCCGACGATATGGGCCTCTACACGGACGATCCGCTGGGACGAATCGGCTACCTGCAATCCATGCTGTTCCGGGCAGCACGGGTCGTGACCGATACCGGCATCCACCGGATGAAGTGGAGCCGCCAGCAGGCCGTGGACTATCTCACCAACAGCACAGGCCAGCCGGAAGCGGTGATGGCGGCGGAAGTCGACCGCTATGCGGTCTGGCCGGGGCAGGCTGCTGCCTATTGGGTTGGGCGCCAGCGCATCCTGGACTTGCGCGAGCGGGCCCAGCGGGTCCTGGGGCCGAAATTCAACCGGGCAACCTTCCATGAAGTGGTGCTGACGGGCGGCCCGCGCCCCCTCGATATTCTCGAAACAGACTTGGAACAATGGTATGGCGCGCAGGTCGACCTGAAAGAATAAGGCCGGGAGATCCCAAAACAATCCGAAGTCTGCCCTAATCCCGCCATGTCGCCTGCGCCATTCTGTCGGCAAGGACGCTTATCGGAGGGACGACCATGAGACTTCGCGGATTGATACTGGCCAGTGTGGCCGTAACAGCCCTGATCGCAGCGTGCACGACGGACACCGGCGCGGCGGACGGAACCGTCGCTGACGCCAAGCCAGCAACGCCGTCGGCGCCGCCACCCCCTCCGCCGCCACCCATGGCCGAATCGGACCAGGCGCTTCAGGGCATTGTCGTGACGGGGAGCGGCAAGCACAGCCGCCAGGACATGGGGCGTATGATTCCGTCACCCGTCATGATGGCCCCGCCCGAGCCTGAGTTTCGAGACCAGTATGAGGATGTCGAGTCGAACCCGGTCAAGCTGACCCGCGAAGAACCGGTCTCGACCTTCTCGATCGATGTCGACACGGCGTCCTACGCCAATGTCCGCCGCTTCCTGAAAGGCGGCACCTTGCCGCCCAGGGACGCCGTGCGGATCGAGGAACTGATCAATTATTTCGACTATGCCTATCCGCAGCCGAAAGCGGGCAGTGACCCCTTCTCGACGCAGGTGGCAATGATGCCCTCGCCGTTCAATGCGGGGCGCGAGCTGATCCAGATCGGCATCCAGGGCCGCGACATTGACCGCGACGCCCGCCCGCCAATCAATTTGACGCTGCTGGTGGACGTGTCGGGCTCGATGCATTCGGAAGACAAGCTGCCGCTGGCGCGCCAGGCGATGAAACTGATGCTGGAAGAGATGGAGCCGACCGATACGGTGGCGATCGTGGTCTATGCCGGCGCGGCCGGTGAAGTGCTGGCGCCAACGCCGGTGAGCGACAAACGCAAGATCGTCGCCGCGCTTGAAAACCTGCGGGCCGGTGGCTCGACAGCTGGCGGCGAAGGCCTGCGGCTGGCCTATTCGCTGGCTGAGCAGGGCCTGAAGAAGGATGCGGTCAATCGCGTGATGCTGCTGACCGATGGCGATTTCAATGTTGGCATCTCCGACCCCGAACAGCTGGAAGACTTTGTCTCGCGCAAGCGGGAGACCGGCATCTATCTCTCTGTGCTCGGCTTCGGGCGCGGCAATTACAATGACGCGATGATGCAGAAGATCGCCCAGACCGGGAATGGCATGGCAGCCTACATCGATACGCTGAGCGAGGCGCGCAAAGTGCTGTCAGACGACCTGGCGGGCAATATTTTCCCGATTGCGGATGATGTGAAGATCCAGGTGGAGTTCAACCCGGCACGGATCGCGGAATACCGGCTGATAGGCTACGAGACGCGGATGCTGGACCGGGAAGACTTCAACAATGACAAGGTGGATGCCGGCGACATTGGCGCAGGCACCAGCGTGACGGCGATCTATGAGGTCACGCCAACGGGCTCTGACGCGGCGCAGATTGACCCGCTGCGCTATGGCGAGGCAGCCAAGGCTGGTAGCGCAACGGGCGAGTATGCGTTCGTGAAGCTGCGCTACAAGGCGCCGGGCGCGGACACGTCAAAGCTGCTGACCTATCCCGTAAGCGACACGAACCGCGTGGCGAGCATCGACAAGGCCCCGGAATGGGCGCGCTTTGCGACCGCCGTGGCGGGCTTCGGCGAAATGCTGAAGGGTGGAGAGGCCCTTGGCACAGGCTTCGGCTGGGAGGCCATCCGAGAACTGGGGTTTGGCGCCAAGGGCAAGGATGAGTTCGGCTATCGCGCCGAATTCATCGAACTGACCCGTCTGGCCGAGACGGCTGATGCGCAAGCGACGCTCAACCGGCCCAGCCAGGGAGAATAGGCCTCAAGCGGCAATCTTGCGGGAGTGATCGGTGAAACAGACGGTCGAGAAGCCTTCCTCGATATCGTTCACCATCAGTTTGCGCGCCGCAGCGTCGAATTCGTGGGCGAGGAAGACGGCATTGGCGCCGTAACGCTCGGCCTCTGCCAGGGCCCAGATGGGCTGGAGGTCGTGCGGCCGACCCGACAGTTCGACGACCCGGATGAGGCGCCATCCATAGGCGTCCGGCGCGGCGAAGATGGCCACGCCCGGGCAACGTGCCCACGGGCCGTCCGGTGCCACGCGATTGAATTGCCAAGCCTTGCCAGACCGTCCCCGAAAACTAACTGTGATACCCATGTTCCTGCTCCGTTCTCTTATCCTGTTCCTAATATGTTCCAAAAGAACGTGCAAGAATTTTTTAGTTAACAGCAGGTTAACCATTCGGATCGAATAGCGTGGATCTATTTAACGACCGTGAAACGGCGCGTGTCGAAGACGCGAAGGACCTGTTTCAATTCGCGGCCCCGGCGCAGGATCTGGCCCGCGGAGCCATAGACGGCATATTGGCCCTGCCTGTTGGCGAGCGCCGGTTCCTTCTCGATCCGCCAGGTCGGGTTCTCGGCATGCCGACGGAAGATCGCGAAGATGGCGACATCCTTTTCCATGCCGATGGCATAGTCGCGGGCCTCACCGGAGATGACGAGCCGGCCATAGACATCGAGGATGGGCTGCATCTCGGCCTTCTGGAAAGCGACCCGCGGTTCAGGCGCAAGCTTGCGCGAAAACGTGTCCGTCATGTTGTCCTTTCAGATTCGCGCGTGTGGCGAACCGGCAAATCTGCAGTCGCCTAAACGCATTGTAATTCAAATGGGGCGAAATCACCGCAATTTGGCCTTGCGTGCGCCACCGGTGCTCGCCATCTTCTAGGTGTCGGGCGGAGGTGTATACCAAGCACCCCGGACCCATCAGCCCCCCCAGCCCCCTGGGGCGCTTGATCAACTTTCGTCCGACACCTTCCCCCCTCAAATCAATGCCCCTGTCTGCGTCCGGACGGATTGGCATCCGGCCTCAGCGCCTTGATGAAGTCGAGCACAGGTGCCACGACCCGTCCGGCATTCCTGCCCAGGCCAGAGGCCTGCTGCAGCCGTCGGGAGATATAGGCATCAAGATCAGACGCGTCCCGGGCGTCCAGCCAATACATGACAATGCCGGGAATCACCGCCGCCAGCAGGCCGCGCTTGGAATAGCGATTGTAATCGGTGGCCGTATCGCCCGCAGCGGTCCAGACCATGTCGGCGACCGTCCAGGCCCGCTGGACGGCCGGACCGGCGCTCCAGGGCAGGAAACCGCGCGCGGCGGCGCGGCGCACGGCCTCGCGGTTCGGGGCGAGCGCATCGAGCCAGGCGAGGACGCCGCGCTTCACCTTGTCCGGCACACGCAGGGCGGTGAGGTCCTCCGAGGCGAGAACCGCCGCCGCCTCGGTCTCTGCGGCGGCAAAAAAGGCCTCGATCAGGTCGATCACCCCATTCGGGGCCGCAAGCGCCTGTTCACCTTCGCTGAGCCCGGCCTCATTAGCGGCAAGGCCGGCAGCGGCATCTGTCCAGCCGTCAAAGGCGACATCGGGCAGGAGGGCTTCCAGCCACCTGGAACGCAAGACATCGGATGGCGTATGTGTCATAATACTTCTTTGCATCATTTAAGGGGCTTGGCCAAATCGCTTCTTGCGTGATATAGGCCCCCCTTCACGGCTTAACAGGCCTCAAAGAATTCGTCGGGGCGACGCCCCTAACCCAATGGAGAAGACCCATCGTACAGATCGTCGTCCGCGATAACAATGTCGAGCAAGCCCTGCGCGCGTTGAAGAAAAAAATGCAGCGTGAAGGTCTCTTCCGCGAAATGAAGGCCCGTCAGGCTTTCGAAAAGCCATCCGAGAAAAAAGCACGCCAGCACGCCGAAGCCATTCGCCGCGCCCGCAAGCTGGCTCGCAAGCGCGCCCAGCGCGAAGGCATCGTTTAGACTTTACGGTCTTAGGAACTGAAAAAGCCCCGTCAGAGTGATCTGGCGGGGCTTTTTCTTTGGAGCAAACTTGCATTCGCCTTCCCTGCCTTCGCAGGGGTCGGCGTGCACGCCGCATCCTTCGACTTCGCTCGGGATGAGCCCCCTCTTCGGGCTCAGCGCTTACGGCTGAACATGCGCTTGAAAACGCCGCCAAGGTCACCGATGCCTGCGCCGTGGACGGCGCCGGCCCGGTAGACCTTGGTAGCGAGCCAGAGGATGGCCAGGGCAGTGAGCGCCATGATCAGCATCTGGGCTACAATTTCCCACATCGGCGGATCGTGCGGCATGCGCAGGATCAAGAGGAAGGGCGTAAAGACCGGAATCCAGGACGCAAAGTCGATAATCGGCGAGCCGGGATCCTGGAAGGCGATGAAAATGGCGAACATGGGCAGCATCAGCAGGATCATCATCGGGCTGAGCAGGGTCTGGGCTTCCTGGATCGTGTCGCAGAGCGAGCCCAGCGCCATGAAGATCATGCCGTACATGACATAGCCGAGCAGGAAGCTGATCAGGCCCGGAATGATGATGGACGGATTGGCGAAGGCCGCGAGGAAGGGCGACAGGAGGCTGGCGCCGCCCGGGATCTGGCTGATCGCGAACAGGGAGGCCCCGAACGCGAAAAGGCCCCAGGACAGCATCATCGTGGACGTGACCGCGAACACGGCAAGCAGCTTGCCGGCGAGTAGTTCGGTCAGCTTCACCGAGGTGAGCAGCGTGTCGAAAATCTTGTTGGAGCGTTCCTCGATCGTGCCCATCAGCAGGTATTGGATGATCGAGAAGATCATCAGCCAGAGGAAATAGGCGAGACCGCCCGCGACGAAGACCGGCGCCCGGTCGGCCATGGTGACCTCCGAGCCGGTCGTGGTCTGGTCAGCAACGGTCCGGATACGGTGGGCGGCCACCTGCAGGGCACTGGCGTCGACCCCGTCGAGGAAATCCGAGCCGAGGCCGGCCTCGGAGAGGGCCTGCTGGCGCGCGAGGCGGCGCATGGCATTGGCCGCCGTGGCACGCAGGGCGCCGACATTGACGTCGTCGCTCCAGTATTCGAGATCCTTGCCGTCAGCCGACGGAATGAAGACGGCGAAAAGCGGCTTGTCGCCGAGCGGGCCGGAGACGAGGCGCTGGCCCATCAGGTAGGGGCGCAGGTCGTCGATGGAATCGGCTGGGGCCGGTACGCGGATGAACTTGCGCGGCGGCGCAGCATTGCCGGCCTGGAGCGCTGCGTGCTGCTCGGGCGACAGGTCCATATTGGCGGCAAGGTCACGTGCCTGCTGGCTGGCGTCCTCGTCATTCAGCGCGAACTCGCCCTCGATGGCGTCGGCATACACGGCGGCGGGCTCGACGACAGCGTAATAGCGCACGGGCGAGGACTTGGCGGCGAACAGGGCAAAGGTGCCGCCGATGATCATGAACAGTGGCACGGCGGCGAGGCTGAGCCAGAAACCCCAGGCCCGAACATAGCCGAGATAGTCACGGCGGAAGATCAGAAGGGTATTGCGCATCAGGCCGCCTCCCCCGCTTCGGATTCGACCAGGGCGGCGGCATCGGCCTCACCGACCAGCGACACGAAGACATCGCGCAGGCGCGCCTCCTCCGGCGCGAAGCCGACGATCGGCGCGCCCGCCTCAATGGCCGCGCGCAGCGCATCCTGGGCGCCGGTGCCGCGCGGCAGGAGGATGCGCCAGGCATCGCCCTGGCCCGCGTCAGGCGCGCGGTGCGCCTCGAAGCCCCTGGGTGCGAGCGCGCCGGCAAGGTCGAAGCCCTCCGTCACGCCGATATGGGCCCCCCGGCCGAGCGAACCAAAAGCATCGTCCAGCGTACCGTCGAAAACTTTCCGCCCACGCGCCATCATGACGATGCGGTCGCAGAGGCGTTCGGCATGTTCCATGACATGGGTGGAGAAGAGGATTGTGGCGCCGCGCGCATGCTCGGCGCGGATCAGGTCTTCGAGGACCTGCTGGTTGACCGGGTCGAGGCCGGAGAAAGGCTCGTCGAGGATCAGGAAGTCCGGCTGGTGGGCGAGGGTCGAGAGGATCTGCACCTTCTGCGCCATGCCCTTGGACAGTTTGGAAATGCGCGTGGACTTGAAGTCGCCGAGACCTGCCGTATCGAGCAGTTCGTTGGCGCGCACGCGCGCCGCCTGGGCAGAGAGGCCCTTCAGGCGGGCAAAATGTTCGATCGAGCTGCGCGGGGTCATTTTCTTGTAGAGGCCACGCTCTTCGGGAAGGAAGCCGACGCGCTTGAGCGTGGCGATCTGCGGTGGCTTGCCGAACAGGCTGACACTACCGGAATCCGGCTGCATCACACCGAGCGCCATGCGCAGGCTGGTCGACTTGCCGGCGCCGTTCGGCCCGAGGAATCCGATGATCGCGCCTTCGGGCACTTCGAGCGACAGGTCGCTGACGGCCGTGAAGGCGCCAAAGCGCTTGGTTACCTGCGTCATCACAAGGGGCGGTGTGCGCATGAAAGCCTCCTCGGCGTCAGGGAACGCTTCGATCGTAGCGATTCCCGATAAGAAGCGGTCTGTTTGGCCCGGAACGCCTTGCCAAGCCCTTAAAGCGGACGCAGCATGATATCATGAAAACGGTTACTGCCCCTGCTATGCGAGGCTGCCTCCACCTGACCCGGAAGGATATTGTAAGCGAGCGACGGCATGTGCTGCTCGATCGCAACCGCCTTTTGGCCCGTATCGAGGCGGCGCTGGCACGGATGGAGGAAGGCCGTTTCGGCTATTGCACGCAATGCAGCGGGAAAATCCCGATGGACTGCCTCGAAACCGACCCCGCGATGGCGCGGTGTCCGGAATGTCGAGAAACCGGCCAGGCCGCCGGGTGCGCTAAAGCGCGGCTCCGAAGAGCCAGATGAACGCCTGCACAATGAGTGCAAGGATGACCAGCAGGACCATCGTGGCCATCCAGCGGCCACCCATGTTGAGGAAGAGGCCGGCTGCAAAGCCGAGCACCGTCATCAGGCCGAGCGAGATCATCCAGTTCATGCCGATGGCAATTGCGAGCACCGCATAGCCGACGGAGAGGACGGTCAACATGCTGCCCCATGTGCTGCCAATGATGAAGCCGCGCCAAGTGTCTTCCTGCGCCTTGATGTCCATTTCGCCGTGATGGTATTCGCTGGTCGCCATAAGGCCTCTCCGTGACTCGTATCTGCAGGTCGTATTATCGCAGGCACCGCATGGGTCAAGCGCGGCAAAGCGCGCGCCTGTTCAGTTGACGTCGCGCTTGGGCCTGGCCCGTTTCGGTGGCTTGGGCGTGAAAGCGCGCGGCAGCGGGGCAGCGGGCACGCCCTCTTCGGCCAAAGCCGCTGATTCCTCTGGTGTTGTCGCCCCCCATATCGGGCGATCTTCGGTCTCGCCATAATACATGGCGCGCGCTTCGTCGGCGAAATCATCGCCAACATAGTCGAAATTCTTCGCGACATGGTCACGGGCCTTGTCGGCGAATTCCGCGACCAGCCGCTCGGCATCGGACCGGGCGGTCGCCTTTTTCGGCGACTTCACCGAGGGGGCCATGATCTGCTTGGCGACACGTCCGCCGCCGCAGTCCGGGCAGGTCACCAACCGCTTCTCAGACTGGGCGTCGAACGCTGCAGACGAAGCAAACCAGGCCTCGAAATCGTGTTCGCAATCACCACAGACAAGCGCGTACCGGATCATGTGGTCTCAGGCCGCCAGCAGGGCGTCGAGCTTGCCTGCGCGTTCCAGGGCCATCATCTCGTCGCAACCGCCGATATGCGTGTCGCCGATGAAAATCTGGGGGAACGTGCGTCCGCCGCCTGAACGTTCGATCATTTCGGCCTTCTTGGCGGCGTCCATGCCGGCGTCGATTTCGGTCAGGTCGACCTTCTTGCCCTTCAGGAGGGTGAGGGCGCGTGTGCAGTAAGGGCAGAACGCGCGGGTGTAGATGGTGACCTTGAGCATAGAGGCAGGCTCCTTAAAGCGATGAGTTCTGTTGCTTATATGGTAACATCCATTTCCCGGACAACGCGCGCTAACACAAGTAAATCCACATTCGCTGCACCTGCCTGTTTCAGCGCACGCGTGGAGACAGACAGTGTCGCGCCAGTCGTTAACACATCGTCGACAAGCCGAACCCGGCGGCCCGAAATCCACGTGGCGGCCGGCTTCGATATGGTAAACGCGCCGGCGACATTGCGCCGCCGGGCGCGGGCCGAGAGGCCAGCCTGGCTGGATGTACGCCACGAACGCTATATCGCATCCACCAGCATGGATGTGCCAGACTGGCCCGAAATCGCCCCGGCAAGCCAGGCCGACTGGTTGAACCCCCTGCGAACAAGCCGGGCATAGTGGAGCGCAACCGGCACGATGAAATCGGCCTCATCGACGAGCGTGCGCCCCGATTGCAGCATCCAGCCCGCTAGTATATCGAGCCCGTCGCGGCGTCCGGAACGCTTGAGGTCGAGCACGGGCCGCCGGGGCCAAGGTCGAGGCCGAGCGGGCTGCCGCAGGTGTCGCAAACGGGACCCGTGAGGAAGTGGATCTGGCCGAATTCCTGCGGCGCGAGCGGGCCTATGCCGACGCCGCACTGGCCGGAAACCAGTGATCGCGGGGGCCAGAGAAAGTCTGCAACCGCCCGCAGAAAGCCCTTTGCGCGGGCCGGACGCCGGTCCATATCGCCTTGCATGAGCCCTCCTGCCCCTTCTAAAGCCCCGCCGCGCCTGTTCGACCGCGACCTGCTGGTGCGCCGCCGTGACGCCGCAGCGCCGCGCTTCGAGGATTATTCCTTCCTGAAGGCGCGCGTGTCGAGAGACCTGGTCGACCGGCTGGACGACACATCGCACACCTTCCGGGCGGGACTGGAGCTAGGCGGACATGACGGGGGGGTGGCCAGCCTGTTGCAAGGGGGTGGCAAGGTGGCGGTGATGCGGACGACCGACCCGTCGCCGGGCATGGTGGCGCAGGCGCGGGCGCGCGGCCTGGACGCCGAGGTCGCCGACGAGGAGGCCCTGCCCTATGACCCCGCCAGTTTCGACCTGGTCATATCGGCGTTGTCACTTCACTGGGTCAACGACCTGCCGGGCGCACTGGTGCAGGTGCGCCGTGTGCTGGAGCCGGATGGCCTGTTCCTGGGGGCGCTGTTTGGCGCCGGGACGCTGGCGGAGCTGCGGACATGCCTGACCGAGGCCGAGAGCGAGCTTGTGGGCGGACTGGCACCGCGCCTGTCACCGCTGCCGGCCCTGTCGGACATGGCTGCGCTGATGCAACGGGCGGGCTTTGCCCTGCCTGTTGTCGACCGGGACAGTGTGACAGTGCGCTATGACAGCGTGTTCGGCCTGCTGGCAGACCTCAAGGGCATGGGCGAGCGGGCCGCGTTTACACGGGGCATGGGCCAACCCCTGCCCCGGCGCGTGCTGATGCGGATGGCCGAATTGTATGCCGAGCGGTTCAGCGATCGGGACGGGCGCATACGGGCGACGTTCGAAATCGTCTTCCTGTCAGGCTGGGCGCCGGCGCCAAGCCAGCCGAAACCGCTGAAACCCGGCAGCGCGACCGTCAGCCTCGCGGACGCGGTCCGAAGGCAGAGCGGGCAAAACTAAATGGTCGCTGGCCGGATCAGGAGCCTTTGGCCGTTTCCAGAGCCGCAGACGAATCCTCGAAAGAACCCGACGTGGCGGCACCGACGGCCCCAATGCCCCCAATGATGGCCAGAGCCATCACACCGAGAATCAATCCGTATTCAAGCGCCGTGGCCCCGCGCTGATCAGCAGCGAAACGAACGAGCAGAGTCTTCAGTCTCATCCCAGACCCTCCCAGGTCACATTCCCGAAAGCGCATCGAACAGAGGAACATCTGCCGCTGGCGCCGGATAGTCGTGCAGGGCGGATGGCGCGACCCATTTGAAGGATTGCCCTTCCCTGGGATTCACGTCGCCTGTCCAAACACGACACCTGAACAATGGCATAAGTAGGTGAAAATTCGGATAATCGTGACTGGCAAATGTGAGCGGTTCGAGATGGGACTCTTCAACCATGATCGACAGTTCCTCCTGCAGTTCGCGCACGAGTGCCCGTTCCGGCGTTTCGCCGGTTTCGACCTTGCCGCCGGGAAATTCCCAGAGGCCCGCCATGGATTTGCCTTCCGGGCGCTGGGCGAGCAGGATTTCGCCCTTGTCATTGTAGAGCGCTGCGGCAACGACCAGCACGAGCGGGCGCGTCATGTGCGGTAGGCACCATTGATGTCGACATAGCCGTGCGTCAGGTCGCAGGTCCAGACAGTGGCCGAGAACGCGTCAACGCCAAGGTCGACACGAATGGTGAATTCCGGCCGGGCAAAGACAGCGCTCGCCGCCGCTTCGTCATAGTCGGGCGCACGGGCTCCGCCCTTTGCGACCTGGACATCATCGAACCAGATTGCGAGCTTGTCCATCACGATCGGTTCGAGCGACTTGCCCACCGCCATCACGACTCGCCCCCAATTGGCATCGCCTGCCGCCATCGCCGTCTTGATCAGCGGGGAATTGGCAATCTCGCAGGCCACGATCTTGGCAGACAGTGGCGATTGGGCGCCTTCGACGCGGACCGTAACGAACTTGCTGGCCCCTTCGCCGTCCTTGACGACCTGCAGGGCGAGGTCGAGGCAGGTGGCGTGAAGCGCGGCTGTTAAGGCCGGGAAGCGTTCATCCTCACGCGTTTCGATGGCGGGCTCACCCGCGGCGCCCGTAGCGAAGACCATCAGCGTGTCGGATGTCGACGTATCGCCATCCACCGTAATTGAATTGAAGGTTTCGTCGGCAATGTCTTCGAGCAGGTCCTGCAACAAGTCTGCATCGATTGCGGCGTCGGTGAAGACATAGGACAGCATGGTCGCCATGTTCGGCGCGATCATGCCGGAGCCCTTGGCAATGCCGGCAAAGGCTGTTGGCACACCGGCAAGATCAACCGTGCAGCCGGACGCCTTGGGATAGGTGTCGGTGGTCATGAAGGCACGGGCGCAGGCCTGCCAGTCGGGTGTCGCCAGACGGCTTGCCAGATCAGGCACGAAGGACCCGACATAGTTCGGGTCTGCCAGCGGCTCACCGATCACGCCGGTCGCGGCGATGAAACACGCATTGCGGTCAATGCCGAGGGTACCGGTCAGCGCCTTCAGGGTCGCCTCGTTCTTTTCCACGCCCTTTGGCCCGGTGAACGCATTGGAGTTGCCGGAATTGGCGATCAGGGCCCGGGCAGCGCCGCCACCTTCGCCCAGCGCCTCGCGGCACCAGAGCACATCGGCCGACGCCGTGTGCGACACGGTATAAACGCCAGCGCAGGTGGTGCCTGCGTCAAACGCGAACAGGAACACATCATCGCGGGTGATGCCGCGCCGGGCATAGAAACCGCGCGAGCCGGTGGCGGCGCGCACGCCCTTGACCACTGGCAGGACCGGAAAGCTTGCCGGGGCAAACGGGGACGGCTTCAGGTTCACAATTCGTTTCCTTCAGGGGCATCGGAGGCAGTGCCTTCGGGCGGGGCGGCATCCTCACCCAGCCAAAGCGGCGTGGCGGGCGGACTGGCCGCGCCCGGGCCGCCTTCCTGGATGACAGCTTGCGTGCGCAATTCGCGCAGGATCTTGCTGATCTGGTTCAATGTCAGGAAGGTAACGATTTCAGGCCGCATCTGGTCACGCGTCTTGGGCGCACGGGTGCGGCGGTCCTTGACCTTGAGAATGTGCCAGCCATCGGCGCTGAGGAAGGGTTTGGATATACCGCCTTCTGGCGTGTCGGCAATCATCGCCGGGAACGGGTCCATCTGGTCGTTGGGCGAGACATAGCCGAGGCTGCCATTTTCCATGCGCGTGGCGAAATCCTTCGAATGTGCGCGTGCCATGCTCTCGAAGCTCGCGCCGTCCTGGATCTCGTCATAGACCGCCCGGGCTTCTTCTTCCGAGGCGAAAAGGATGTGCGCGATCGAGACTTCGTCGTTCGACTGCTGCAGGCTGACCTGTTCGGCATACATCCTGTCGATCCGGGCGTCGGTGACCTCACGGGCGACCAGGTCCTCGACGAGGAGATTGCCGAGAATGCGTTCGCGCGCCATGTGGAGGCGACGTTTGGCGGCTGAATCCTGGTCGATTCCGCGCCGAACCGCCTCCTGCGCCATCAGTTTCTGGTCGACCAGCTGGTCGAGCACGGTCTTGTATTCCTGGCTCTTTTGGTCAAGCGCCTGGCCGGCAGGGATCAGGCCCCGCGCGACGGCCTCGAGCTCCACGTCGCTGACATAGATTTTCTCGCCATTGACGGACGCCGCAGCGGCGCCATCGACCTGGACCGGCACCTCGGCTTCATCGCCATTGCCGCAGGCGCACAGCACAAGTAGCGCCGCGCCGCAGGCCAGACGCGCGAGAGCGACCGTATTTGCCTTGAAAAACAGCACCGTTATCTCCCGTGATCGCTGAGGGCGTCGCATTGACACCCCTTGGCCGCGTTCTTAAGTCTGACCCTCACACTGGTCGAGACCTTCTGACCAGTGTAAGCGCTGCGGAAGACCCCGCAAACGTCCTGCCATACGTCGCTGACAGGATTAAGTGTTTTGTTCGCCCAGATCGATTGGTGCCGCCTGATATGCTTTCCGTAGCCCGCAAGATTTTTGGTTCCGCCAACGACCGCAAGCTGAAGCCCCTCCGCGCCCGCGTCAACCGGATCAACGCCCTCGAGCCGATGATGGAAGCCCTGTCCGACCAGGCGCTGAAAGCCAAGACCGTGGAATTCCGCAAGCGGCTGGCCGATGGCGCCACCCTCGACAGCCTGCTGGAAGACGCCTTCGCGGTCGTGCGCGAAGCCTCGCGCCGGTCCCTCGGCATGCGCCATTTCGACGTGCAATTGATGGGCGGCATGATCCTGAATTCCGGTGCGATTGCCGAGATGCGCACGGGTGAAGGCAAGACGCTGGTGGCAACGCTCGCGGTCTACCTCAACGCGCTTGAAGGCAAGGGCGTCCACGTCATCACGGTGAACGACTACCTGGCCCGGCGCGACGCTGAATGGATGAGCGGCATTTACGGCTTCCTCGGCATGACGACCGGCATCATCGTGCACGGCGTGACAGACGACGAACGCAAGGCCGCCTACGCTGCTGACATCACCTATGGCACGAACAATGAGTTCGGGTTCGACTACCTGCGCGACAACATGAAATATTCGCTGGAGCAGATGGCACAGCGCGGACACCATTATGCGATCGTCGATGAAGTCGACTCGATCCTGATCGATGAAGCCCGCACGCCGCTGATCATTTCCGGCCCGACAGACGACCGCTCCGAGCTGTATATCGCGCTCGACAACCTGATGCCGCGCCTTGAGCCCGAGGATTTCGAGCTCGACGAAAAACAGCGCTCGGTCACCTATACCGAAACCGGCACCGAGAAGATCGAGAACTGGCTGGTGGAAGCCGGCCTGCTGGAAGGCTCGATGTGGGAGCCGACCAATATCTCGTTCGTGCACCATGCCAACCAGGCCCTGCGCGCGCACAAGCTGTACAACAAGGACAAGGATTATCTGGTCAAGGACGACCAGGTCATGCTGGTCGACGAGTTCACCGGCCGCATGATGGAGGGCCGCCGCCTTTCCGAGGGCCTGCACCAGGCCATCGAAGCCAAGGAACGGGTCGACATAAAGCCCGAAAACCAGACGCTGGCCTCGATCACGTTCCAGAACTATTTCCGCCTCTACAAGAAGCTGGCCGGCATGACCGGTACAGCGCTGACCGAGGCGTCCGAATTCCACGACATTTACAAGCTGGAAGTGATCGACCTGCCGACCAACAAGGAAATCAAGCGGATCGACGAAGACGACGTCGTCTACCGGACCGCCGCGGCGAAATACAAGGAGATCGTCAATGAGGTGAAGGAGTGCCAGGCCAAGGGCCAGCCGATCCTTCTGGGCACCGCCTCGATCGAGAAATCGGAAATCCTGTCCAGCCTGCTGACGGCAGCCAAGATCCCGCACAAGGTGCTGAACGCGCGCCATCACGAGCAGGAAGCCTTTATCGTCGCCAATGCCGGTGTGCCTGGCGCGATCACGGTTGCCACCAACATGGCCGGACGCGGTACCGACATCCAGCTCGGCGGCAATTTCGACATGCGTGTCGAACAGGAAAGGGCCGCCAAGGAAAAGGAACTCGGTCGCGAGCTGACCGAGAGCGAGCTGTCGATGCTCACCGCGCAGATCAAGGCTGATATCGAAGTGAAGAAGAAGCGCGCGCTGGATGCCGGCGGGCTCTATGTGCTCGGCACCGAGCGCCACGAGAGCCGCCGCATCGACAACCAGCTGCGCGGACGTACGGGCCGTCAGGGCGACCCGGGCCGGTCCAAGTTCTACATTTCCATCGAAGACGACCTGATGCGGATCTTTGCCGCCGAGCGCATGGACGCCGTGATGCGCCGCCTCGGCATCAAGGAAGATGAGGGCATCACCCATCCCTGGATGAACAAGGCGATGGAAACCTCGCAGCGCAAGATCGAGGAGCGCAATTTCGAGATCCGCAAGAACGTGCTGAAATACGACGATGTCATCAATGACCAGCGCAAGGCGATCTTCGAACAGCGCATGGAATTCATGCGCGCCGACGATGTTTCCGAGACAATCAGCGAGATGCGCGATCATGTCATCGACGCGCTGGTGATACGCACGATGCCGGAAAAGGCCTATGCAGAACAGTGGGACATTGCCGGGCTGACGGAGACGCTGCAGACCGATCTCGCGCTTGACCTGCCGGTTGCCGAATGGGCCGCCGAGGAAGGTGTCGCCAACCAGGAAATTGCTGAACGCATTCGCGAGCATGTCGTCACGGCCTATGAAAACCTGGCAACCCAAGTGGGCGAAGCGCAGATGCACCGGATCGAGAAACAGGTCCTGCTGCAGGTCCTGGACCTGCGCTGGCGTGAACACCTGCAGCAGATCGACCAGCTACGCTCTGTGATCCACCTGCGCTCCTATGGCCAGCGCGACCCGCTGAACGAGTTCAAGGAAGAGGCGTTCAACCTTTTCTACAGCCTGCTGAACGAGCTGCGCGCGACGGTCACCCGTTCTCTGATGCATATCCGCGTACAGGCCCCCGAGGCCCGCCGCCCGGCTCCGCCGCCACCGCTGCCGCCGATGCGCGAGATGCACCTCGACCCCGATACCGGCACGAACGAGATGTCGCCGGGCGAACCGGCAGGCAATACCGGCCCCGGACCGGCCCTGTTCCAGGCCGAGGATGACTGGTCGAACACGCCGCGCAATTCGGCCTGTCCGTGCGGCTCCGGCAAGAAATACAAGCATTGCCACGGCGCTCTCACGCCGCAGCGCGCGTGATGCCACCGCTGAACTGATTGCGGAACAAGGCCAGCCCCGCCGCGTATGGTTAATTCCACACGCTTAAGGGGCTGAAGATGCGCAAAGATGTTATCACGTCCGTCCTGGCATTCGTCAGCATCGTCTTCGTGGCGCTTGGCATTTTCTATATCCAGGAAGGCTCATTCGAGGGCGCCGGTGCGCGGATGGATTCGGTCCTGACCGACCTGCCCGAAAATGCCGCCCGGACCGCCGATGAAACGGCCGAAACAGCCAATGACGTGATCGAGGACATTGCCGACGGGCCGGACGACTAGCCGGGCTGAACCCGCATAATTCGGTCCTGGTGAAAGGCCCGGCTTCCTCGCGGAGGTCGGGCCTTTCACGTTCAGCCATAGGACAGGACTTCGTATTCGACATTGTCATAGTCGTGGAAATAGAAGCGGCTGCCCGGATCATAGGTCTGGTGGGAATGGGTGACGAAGCCCGCATCGAGGATACGGCGCTCGGCGGCGGCAAGATCGTCGACAATCACGCCGACATGGTTGAGGCTGCCCTGCACATTGCAGGACACCTGGTCTGGTTCATCCGATTCGCCGCGCGAGTAGAGGGCAATATAGCCCGTGTCGGTGCCGACATGGGCGGTCTGGCCATTGTTGATCGACGGTCCCTTCCAGCGCACATGCCAGCCGAAGATACGCTCCAGCATGCGGGCGGTGCGATCGACATCGCTGACGGTGATATTGACGTGTTCAAGGGTTGCGGTGGTCATGGGTCTGGTCCTTTTCAGGGGCGGACATTGTCCGCGCGCTTGGTGATGGACCTTCTTGATAATTCCTCGACCTTAGTTGAGGTCAAGCAATTTATTTGCTATCCGGCAGCGCATGAAAACAACAGATCTCATCCCCATCGGGCAGCTGGCATCGCGCACGGGCGTGTCGGTGTCAGCGATCCGGTTCTACGAGGACAAGGGCCTGATCCGGGCGATGCGCAATGCCGGTGGGCAGAGACGATTCCTGCGCTCGGACGTGCGGCGCCTGTCCTTCGTGATGATTGCGCAGCAGCTTGGCTTCTCGATCAGCGAGATTGGCGACCTGCTGTCAGACCTGCCGCAGGAGCGGACGCCGACCAAGGGCGACTGGTCGAAGATCAGCGGCCAGTTCCGCGAGCGCCTGGATACGCAGATCGAGACACTGGAACTGATGCGAGACCGGCTGGACGTGTGTATCGGCTGCGGGTGCCTGTCGCTGTCGAACTGCGCGCTCTACAATCCGGATGACCGGGCCGCGCGGCTCGGGCCCGGCCCGCGCTTCCTGATGGAACGGGACGGGGCGGCGAAGGCGGCCGAAGCCTAGCCCCTGCCCTTGCGCTTGTTGCAGACGGCGTGGGCAAGCTGGAGGTTGGTCTCATCATCCGGTCCGCCACGCGCGAGCGCGTGGATATGGTCGAATGTCGGCCGCTGCTTTTTCCAGACCGTGGCATGGCCGACCGTGAACCGTGTGGACGGCATGGGCTTGCCGCACAGGGCGCAATTGCCGCCCTGTGCCTGCCAGAGGCGCTGGAACAATTTCGTGGCAGGTGGCGCGAATTCCTGGCTCACAGGCCGTCCGGCACTGGCCAGCCGCGCCGCGCACAGGCGGCGAGCACCGTGTTGCGCAGGAGGCAGGCAATGGTCATCGGGCCGACGCCGCCCGGCACGGGCGTGATATGGGCGGCGACGGGTTCGCAATCGGCGAAGTCGGCATCGCCGACGAGACGCGTCTTGCCTGCACCCTTTTCGGGGGCCGGCACGCGGTTGATGCCGACATCCACGATCGTGGCGCCGGGCTTGACCCAGCCGGCCTTGACCATGTTCGGACGCCCGACGGCGGGCACGAGAATGTCCGCCGTCCGGCAGACAGCCGGCAGGTCGGCGGTGCGGCTGTGGGCGATGGTGACGGTGCAGTTCTCGGCGAGGAAGAGAAGCGCGGCCGGTTTACCGACGAGAATCGAGCGGCCGATCACGACAACATGCTTGCCGGAGAGATCGTCGCCCAGCGCGCTTTTCGCGAGGATGACGCAGCCGACCGGCGTGCAGGAACGCAGGCCCGGCTTGCCGAGCACGAGGCGGCCGGCGGACACTTCGGTGAGGCCGTCGACATCCTTGTCCGGGTCGATGCACTCGATGGCGCGGTGCTCGTCGAGGCCCTTGGGCAAGGGCAGCTGCAGCAGGATGCCGTCGATGCAGGCGTCGGCATTGAGGCGGGCGATCAGGTCTTCGATCTCGGCCTGCGTGGCCGTGGCGGGCAGCTGGTGATGGACCGAGACCATGCCTGCCTCTTCTGTCAGGCGCACCTTGGAGCGGACATAGACCTGGCTGGCCGGGTCTTCACCGACAAGTACAACCGCAAGAGAAGGCTGGCCCGGCAAGGCCGCGACTGCGACAGCGACCTTCGAACGTACCTCTGCGGCCACACTCGTTCCGTCGATCCGTTTTGCACTCATTCCCGCATCATCCCTGCCAAGACGCCCGCCAAATCCGACGGCCCGTCAATTTCAAGGCCTTTTAACCGGTTCTTGCCGCCCGTCACCACCCTGACGGCAGACTTTGGTATGCCGAGACGCTTTGCGATGAGTTTTTCGACCGCTGCATTGGCCTTGCCATCTTCCGGCGCAGCGCGAACGCGCACTTTCAGGTAGCGGCGCCCAGCGGCATCCGTTTCGGGGCCTTCAATCCGGTCGGCCGATGCGTTCGGCTGCACGCGGACCGTGAGCCGGTGCATGCCGTTAGAATGGCGCGATCGTGAAGCCGTAGCGGACGATCAGGCGCTGCAGGAAGAAGATGAGGAGGAGCACGGCCATCGGCGTCAGGTCGAGTCCTCCGAGGGGCGGAATGATCCGGCGGATCGGCGCATAGACCGGCTCGGTAACGCGTTCGAGGCCAGCCCAGATGCTGCGCACGGTCGGGTTCTGGATGGACAGGACCTTGAAGGCCACCAGCCAGGACATCACGGCCTGTACGATGATGATCCAGGTAGCGATCTTCAGGAGAAACAGGATGACGTCCAGTATCGCGCGCATTGAAAACTCTCCGGAAACAAGGTGACTACAAAGTGTCACTTAGGATGTGTTGGCAAGGGGATGCAAGGTCAGCGCTGTCGCTTTACCCTGCGACATGGTTTGCATCAAGCCGGTGCCGGATTAGCTCTGGAGGATGCCATCGGGAGGGCGCAAGGGCATGACAGAGATTGAAACACCCCTTCGCCCACTGACCCGCCTGCAACAGAGCATGATCGCACTGGCCATGGTCGCCATGGGCGCCGGCATGACGATCAATTTCGTTGTCGTGGCGCCGCTGGCCCGCAAGGCCGGGCTTACCGAAATCCAGGTGGCGGGCATCCTGACGCTTTCGACCGTTATCTACACGATCATGATCCCGATCTGGGGCCGGATCGCGGACCGGGTGGGCCGCAAGCGCGTGATGGTCTTTTCACTGTTCGCCATGGGCCTGACCAACATGGCCTTCCTGTTCGCATTGAGCGCTGCGCTGGCGGGCGTCGTGACGGGGACGACCACGTTCTTCCTGCTCGTCTTCGTCAGGGTATGGTTCGGCCTGCTTTCGCCGGGCCTGCAGCCTGCCTCGATGGCCGCGATGACGGACGCGACGACGACAATGACCCGCGCAGGCGGGCTCGGCATGCTGGGCGCGGCGATGAGTGTCGGTTCGATCCTCGGCCCGGCCGGCGCGGCGGTACTGGCCCCGTTTGGCGCGCTGGTGCCACTCTGGGGCACGATCATTCTCAACCTGGTCGTCGGTGTCATCCTGGCGTTCGTCCTGCCGCGCAGCCGCGACCGGGTGCGCGAGAGCCACCGGCCGAAACCGCTCGCCTTCACCGATGCCCGCGTGCGGCCGCACCTGATGTTCCTGTTCATTTATTTCGTGGCCATCGGGATGATCCAGCAGACCGTTGGCTGGTTCATTGAAGACCGCTACGAATTCGTCGACACCGCCGCGCGTACGGCGGGTGAAATGGCGGTCCTCTTCACCGGCATCATCTTCTCCTGCCTCGCCTTCTCGATGATCGTCGTGCAATTCGGCTATATTACGCCCCGCAAGCCCGATCCGCGCCGTATCCTGCCCATTGGGCTCAGCCTTGTGACCATCGGCTATGTCTGCGCTGACACGTTCCAACCCTTCTGGGCGATGTGCCTGAGCTTCCTTGTCGTGGGTGTCGGCGCCGCGCTGGCCGTGCCATCCGCCAACGCGCTCGGCAGCCTGTCGGTCTCACGCGAGGAACAGGGCTCGGCCGCTGCGCTTCTGGCAGCAGCACCGCCTGCAGGGTTCATCTTCGGGCCGCTGATCGGCGCCACGCTGTATTCGATCATGCCAAGCCTGCCGCTCGTGGCATCCGCAAGCGTTGTCGGCATACTGGCCGTCTACGCCTTCGTCGTCACGGCGCGCCGCCCGATCAGCCCATGATGAAGGCGTTGAGCTTGTTGCCGTCCGGATCGCGGAAATAGGCGGCATAGAAACCGCTATCGCCGCGCGGCCCGGGCGGGCCTTCATCCGTGCCGCCATGCACCATGGCGATCTTGTAGAGGCGGTGGACCTGGTCCTTGTCCTTCGCCTGCAAGGCCACCATCGTGCCGTTGCCGACTGTCGCCGGCTGGCCGTCAAAAGGCAGCGTTGCAGCGATCCCGGCCGGGCCGTCCGGCGCGCCCCAGGCGATGAACGTGTCGAATTCCATCATCCGCGGCGTGCCCATTTCAGCGGCAATCGCATCGTAGAATTCGGCGGCACGGACGAGGTCGCTCACCCCTAAAGTTACATATCCAATCATGTCCTTCTCCCCAGTTAAGGAAAAGAACATATCATGAACACATATTTTCGGGCAAGTCCCTATTGGGCGGAAATGCCGCCGTCGACCAAGAGTTCGGCGCCGGTCACCAGCTTGCTCTCGTCGGAGGCGAGATAGAGCACCGCATAGGCGATATCGTCGGGCTCGCCGACCTTGCCGAGCGGGATCTGGCGGCCGAGCTTGGCGAGCGCCTTCTCCTCGCCGAACATTTCCTTGGTACGGTCGAGGATCGGCGTGTTGATGAAGACGGGGTGGACCGAGTTGGAGCGGATCTGGCCGCCGGTCTTGGCGCAATGCAGGGCGATGGATTTCGACAGGTGACGCACCGCAGCCTTGGCCGTGTTGTAGGCGACATAATTGCCGCTCGCGATGATGCCGGCGATCGACGAGATATTGACGATCGATCCGAGGCCATGCTCGCGCATCAGGGGGATCGCATACTTGCAGCCGAGGAAGATGGAATCGACGTCGACCGTCTGGACCTTCTTGAACATGTCATAGGTCTCGTCCTCGACCGAGCCGAGCGAGCCGATGCCGGCATTGTTGACGAGCACGTTGAGCCCGCCCATCGCTGCGTGCGCGGCTTTCAGCACGTCCTGCCACTGGGCCTCGTCTGTGACGTCATGCTGGAAGGCGAAGGCCGTGCCGGCGCCATGCGCGGCATTGATCTCGGCGGCGACCTTTTCGGCGCCTGCGCCGTTCACATCCGTCAGCGTGACCTTGGCGCCTTCCTTGGCGAGCATCTTGCCGATCGCTTCACCGAGGCCCTGTGCGCCGCCGGTGACAAGTGCCATTTTTCCCTGAACCCTGCCCATACCTTTTTCCTCTCAACTTTTTTCTGTGGCCTTCTCCCTAGCAGGCGAAAGTGATGGGGGCCAAACCCATTCTTTCCGGAATCCGCTTGATGCCCGAGCCGTTCGGAGTGATCCTGCCAGACATGACACAGGGCGCTGATCCTGATCGGGCAGAAGCCCATTTTCACTTGTTCGATACGGCCATTGGTCCGTGCGGCCTGGCGTGGAATTCTGCGGGCCTCGTCCAGGTGCAGCTGCCCGAGGCCAGCGAGGCGGCTACCGAGACACGGCTCGGCCGGAGCGCCTCGGCGAGATGGACCGACACGCTGCCCCGGTCGATCCAGAATTGCGCGGGGAGCATGCGCGCCTATTTCGACGGCGAGGTCATCGACTTTTCCGATGTCGCCCTCGACATGGGCCGGGCGAGTGCCTTCAACGCAAAGGTCTATACCGCCCTGCGCAAGGTCGGCTGGGGGCAGACGACCACATATGGCGCACTGGCGAGGACGCTTGGCGACCCGCACGCCGCGCGGGCCATTGGCGCCGCGATGGGCAAGAATCCCTGGCCTCTGATCGTGCCCTGCCATCGGGTGCTGGCCGCGTCCGGAAAGATCGGCGGATTCTCGGCCTATGGCGGGCGGGCGACCAAGCGGCACATGCTGCAGCTGGAACGCGCCGATACCGACGGGACGGCGCCGATGTTGCCTGGCCTGTTCGACTGACTTCAATCCTTGCCGTGCATTTCCCGCCGTTGCGCTTCCCAGTTGCGGCGCAGCGTGGTGATGCGTTCCGGAAAATGGCCCAGTGCTTCGGCCCGGCGGACACGGTCGGTCCGGAAGTGGCGAAAATTCTGTCGCAATTCGCACCATGCGCCGATGAGTCGGACCTGATCCCAATAGGCGAGCAGGAAGGGCCAGATGACGCGGCGGGTGACATTGCCAGCCTCGTCGGCATAGTCGATAGCCCTTTTTGTCTGCCCACGGATTGACCTACGAACCAGCGCGACGTCGAAATTGTCTTTCGGGCGCTGGCGGTAGCTGACCAGCACGAGGCCCGAGTCGACGATCACCGGCTGCAGTTCGCGCGGCACGGCAACCGTGAGCTTGGCGATCAAGTCGCGCGCGCCGCGCGACAAGGCCTCATCTCCGCGCGCGGCGACCCATTGTGCACCAAGGACGGCGGCATGTCGTAGCCGTCTTCCAGCACATAGCCGGTGCCCGCCTCACCCCGGATCGGGACGCGTTGGGCGATCAGCTCGGCCATGTCGCGATAGAGCGTGCGCAGTAGGACTTCCAATTCTTCGGCCAACGCTTATCCGGTCACCGCCGCGCGGTGGCGGCGCAGGACCTTGATAATCTGGAACAGGCGTTCGGTACGTCGCATGATTTTTTGATACTACTGCCACGTCTGCTGACAGCATGCTGTCAGCAGGCCTCACGTAATAAGCCCTTACCGCTATCACGATAGGGAGACTGACAATGATAGCGCTTTACGGATGGGGGCCCATTTTCGACTGCCCGTCGCCCAGCAATTATGTGATGAAATCGGACATCCAGCTGCAGATGCTGGGGCTCGACTTCGATCGCGCCATCGCCGACCTCGACTCGGTGTCCAAGCACAAGGCCCCCTATGTGACGGATGGGGACCTGCTGGTCCAGGACAGCAATTTCATCCAGGCCCATTTCGAGCAGAAGCTCGGGCGGTCGCTCGCCTCCGGTCTTAGCGACGAGGACAGCGTGACCAGCTGGGCGCTTGAACGCATGGCCGAGGATCACCTTGCCATCATCATGGCGATGGAGCGCTGGCTGAAGGACGGAAATGTCTTCAAGGGGCCTGCCCTGTTCTTCAGCGACGTGCCGGACGAGGCGCGCGAAAATATCATGCAGGAGGTTCGCGACGGGATCGCCGCGAGCCAGTTTGCCCGCGGCATGGGCCGGCATTCCGAAGCCGAGCGCATGCATCTGGCGGCGTGGGACCTGTAGGCCATCGCCATCCAGCTGGCAGGCCAGGACTATTTGTTCGGGGATACGCCGACGGTGGCAGATGCCAGCGTGTCGGCCGTGCTGATCTCGTGTGTGACCGAATATTTCGACACGCCGCTGACGGGCCTCGTGCGCGGGCATACGAAGCTGGTCGGATACATGGACCCGATGAAAGACCGCTATTTCGCGAAGAATCGCTGGCCCGTTCGGGAAATGGCCTGAGCACAGCATCCAGCAGGCAGGACGCCGGAGCCTCCTGCCTGTGTTTGCGCCCGCGATCGATGAAATTCGCGATATCCTGTTCAGTCGGCATATACCGTCGCTGTGTTAACCCTGTTGGATGCTCCGCAAGCTCATTGCCTCGCTGATCGCCCTCTATGCCATCGCCTTCGCGTTTGGCGCGCTGTCGGCTGTGCGCTGGCCGTCGATCATGATGCTGGTCAGCTGGATGGTGCGGGACGATATCGTGAGCGGCCTTGATGCCGTCGACTGGCGGGAGATCGGCATCGCCTATGGCGCGCCCTACCTGCTTGCCGCGCTGTGTTTCTATTGCTCAGCCGTGATGATTTCTGGCCGCCGCGGCGGCGGTGTGCTCTGGTATGTCATGGGCCTCTGCGCCGGATTCCCGACGGTCTATCTTGTCAGTTTCGAAAATGGCTGGTGGCAGGACCCGAGTATCGCGGAAGGCGCCGTGGCCGGCGCCGCCATCGGCGCTGTCCTGTTGCTGAGCGCCGTCTATGAACTTCGCAAACGGGCGCCGGTCCGCTTGGCGCGACCCGAAGCTGTTGCCCCGGCCGCTGTCGCGCCTGAGCCTATTCCCGGCACCCCCTTGCCCGAGCCTGCTGTCGCCATCATCCGCCCCCACGCCACCCCGCCGAAACCCGTGTTCGTGCCTGCGGCCATTGCGCGCCAGCGCGCGAGTTTCGCCGCGCATGGCCGCCGCATGAACGCAAAGCGCAACGCGCCGCGTACGATCCGCCTGTTCTGATTAGTGATTGCTGATACTCTCGCTTCGGCCTAGCTTCAGGCATAGGCCATGGGAGGCACGTCCAGATGAATACAAGAATGTTCGCCGCCGCCGCGTTGACGGTGCTGTCTGCCTGGCTATTGTGGCAGGGTCTGTCGGCCGTGATCATGATCACCGGCCGGGGTAGTCCACTGGGCGACGCCCTGCTGCAACCCCCAACCAGCCTGATTCGGATCCTCGGCACGTCGATCATCCTGATTGGCGCCCTCCTCGCCCTGGCGCAGCGCGCGGGCGGCGCTCCGCTCGCTGCCGTCGGTACAGTCCTGTTCCTGCTGCTGTCGGTCCTGATGGCCGCATCCGGCGCGGATTCGGCCATGTGGATGGACGAGGCGATTTTCTCGGCGCTCCTGATCGCCCTCACGATTGCCCTTTTTGTGATCAAGCGGCGGAAAGCCTGAAAGCGCATCAGCCGCCGCATTGATTTCGCACCCAAAATGCCTAGGTTGCTGGCACTCGCCCTAGAGGCTCCTTCAGCAAGGCAGAAAATCCCATGTCAGAGACCTATGATGTCGTCATTATCGGTGGCGGCCCCGGCGGCTACAATTGCGCCATTCGCGCCGGTCAACTCGGCCTCAAGACCGCCTGTATCGAGATTCACAGCAAGCTGGGCGGCACCTGCCTGAACGTCGGCTGCATCCCGTCCAAGGCCCTGCTGCATGCATCGCAGATGTATGCGTCGGCGCAGAACGACTTTGCCGGCATGGGCATCAAGGTCGGCAAGCTGGAACTCGACCTGCCAACGATGATGGCCCAGAAGGAAGAGGCCGTGGACGGCCTGACCAAAGGCGTCGAATTCCTGCTCAAGAAGAACAAGGTCGATCGCATCCTCGGCAAGGGCACGATTGTCGGCAAGGGCAAGGTGGAAGTCACCGGCGCTGACGGCAAGAAAACCCTTCTGGAAACAAAGAATATTGTGATTGCCACGGGCTCTGAGCCGACCAACCTGCCCGGCATCGAGATCGACGAAGAGCGTGTTGTCACCAATACTGGCGCTTTGTCACTGACCTCCGTGCCGAAGCGGCTGGTGCTGATCGGTGCCGGCGTGATCGGGCTCGAAATGGGCTCGGTCTGGGCGCGCCTCGGTTCCGAAGTGACGGTGGTTGAATATCTCGACCGCATCCTGCCGCCTGCTGACGCGGAAGTGGCGAAGGAAGCCCAGAAGGCGTTCAAGAAACAAGGCCTCGACTTCCGCCTTGGCATGAAAGTCACCGGCGTCGAAAAACTGAAAAGCAAGCTGAAGCTCAGCATGGAGCCTGCCAAGGGCGGCGACAGCGAGACGATCGATGCCGATGTCGTGATCGTTGCTGTCGGACGGCGCCCGTATACGGAAGGCCTCGGCCTCGAGAGCATTGGCGTCAGCCCCGACAAGCGCGGCGTGATCCAGCCCGTAGAAGGCCAGTTCAAAGTGGCGGACGGTGTCTGGGCCGTGGGCGACTGTATCCCCGGACCGATGCTGGCGCACAAGGCCGAGGATGACGGCAGCGCCGTCGCCGAGCTGATCGCCGGCAAGGCCGGTCATGTCGATTACAATCTCGTGCCGAGCGTTGTTTACACCAATCCGGAAATCGCCTGGGTCGGCAAGAACGAAGAAGAACTGAAGGCTGCTGGCGTCGACTATGTCAAAGGCAAGTTCCCCTTCATGGCCAATTCGCGCGCGCGCACCAATCACGAGACCGTTGGCTTCGTGAAGATCCTTGCCGAAAAAGGCACTGACAGGATTCTGGGCGCGCATATGATCGGCGTCGGCGTCGGTGAACTGATTGCCGAAATCTGCGTCGCGATGGAATTCGGCGCCGCGTCTGAAGACGTTGCCCGCACCAGCCATGCCCACCCGACACTCTCCGAAGCCGTCCGTCAGGCAGCGATGGGTGTCGAAGGCTGGACGATGCAGATGTAGTCGGACTATGCTTCCGACATGTACACGCATGCCGGAGCCGGTTGGAGCATCAGGCCGTTCGTCAGGAGCGACCGCGTGCAGTGCCTGCGCATCTTCCGGGACTGTCTGCGTGCCTTTCCCTGGCGCGGTGAATGGCAGGCCTTTTTGCCAGCCCTGCAAAACGCCTTCGCCCGCGCCCGCGTTCTGGTCGCTGTCGAGCCTTCGGCGGGCGTCATCGGATTCCTGACCTTGAATGTCTCGACCGGCTATGTGGACCACCTGTTCGTGCAAGAGGACTGGCGCCTGTGCGGGGTCGGGCGAGGCCTGCTTGATGTAGCCGAGAGCGAAGCGGGGCAGTCGCTGACTCTTGACGTCGATACGCAGAACCTGGCGGCGCGTCATGCCTATGAGAAAATGGGCTGGCGTGTCATGGCTGATGCGAAACCTTTGCGCTCCGGTGCGCAAGTTCGCCTCATCAGCCCTTAAGCCAGGGCCGCCTATTCGGCCGCGCGCGTGAGCGAGGTCATTCGGTCGAGCCATCTGACCCATGCCGCCCTTCCCTCGTCGGTGAGGAATACACGTGTCTGCGGTCGCTTGCCGACAAAGCGCTTTTCGATGCGGACATAACCCGCCTCTTCCAGCTTGCGCAGGTGGGTCGATAGGTTGCCGTCAGTGGCACCGACCTTGGCTTTTAGCTCGCCGAAGACTGCCGGGCTGACCGAAGACAGGTAGGCCATGATGCCGAGCCTGAGACGCCCGTGGATAACATCGCCGATGCCATTATGGTCAAAGGGATTATCGCTGCTCATGGCGAATCAGACCGTTTCCAACGGTTCGCCGCGCAGGAGCACGACCCCCGGCAAGAATACGGTCAGGAATGCAACAGCGGCGCCGAGCAAGCAGAGGAGTTTGGAGCCCATGAGGAAGACGGCGGCAGCGACACTGGCAATGGCGCCCCAGCCAGCCAGTGTCAGCACCTTGTTGCCCGCGATGAGGCCCGAGGTGAGCTGGGACAGGCCTTAGACGCCCAGGACCAGCGGGACGGACCAGACAAAGGCGTCACTCGCCATCCCGTCGGCAAGCAAGCGCAATACCGCTCCCGCAAAGAAGGCGAACAGCGTCATGCCAGCGCCCATCCAGACAAGTCCGGACACTTTGTTGCCTGTCGAGGCGGCACCGGGCTTGCTCGCGGGGAACGTCATCTGGAGCAGCTTGAACCGGCCGAAACCGAAGGCCGCCTATCCGCTCCACATCCACGCAAAGGCAATCGGCTGGAGCCCCATCAGGCCTTCGGTGATCGCATAGTGGCCGATATAAGCCAGCGTGGTCAGGCCGCCCCACCAAGCGAGGAAGCGGCCGCCAAGCAGCGGCGCATTCTGGCCCGCCTCAGCCATGTCCCGCAAATAGGAAAGGTCGTCGGTCAGGGATTGATGGCTCATTGCCTCATGTCCTCATCTAACTTTGTATTACAAAGTCATTTGCCTATATGGGCCTATCAAGCCACGGAATGCATGCCCGGTTGCCCAACCCTCGCCTTCCGGGAAAAACCCCGTTAAGCGGGGACATGACCGAAACGCCTGCTGCAGATCCCGAAACCCTTTATGCCGCGCCCGCCAAATGGGTCGCCACCGGCGCCGGGGCGCAGGGCAACCTGTTCCTCACCGGGCGGGCCGGCACCGGCAAGACCACGATGCTGCGCAAGTTCCTTGCGGAAGCAGGTGAAAAGGCCGTCGTCCTTGCGCCGACAGGTGTCGCGGCGATGAATGCTGGCGGCCAGACGATCCATTCCTTCTTCAAGCTGCCCCCGCGCCTGGTCGAACCGACTGATATCAAACGGCTGCGCTCGACCCGCCTGATCAAGGCCGTCGAAACGGTGATCATCGACGAGATTTCGATGGTGCGGTCAGACATGCTGGACGCGATTGACCGCAGCCTTAAACTCAACCGCATGTCGAAGCGCCCGTTCGGTGGCGTACGGATGATCCTGTCCGGCGACCTGCACCAGTTGCCCCCGGTCGTTTCCAACAGTGAGGCGCCGATCCTGCAACAACGCTATGGTGGCAGCTATTTCTTCAATGCGCCTGCCTTCAAGGAAGCCGAGTTTGCCTTGCTGGCGCTGAAACACGTGTTCCGGCAAGAAGACCCGCGGTTTCTCGCCTTGCTGGGCGCGTTGCGGACGGGACGGGTAACGCCGATGGACGAGACCGTGTTGCGCAGCATCGTGTCGTCACGCAGCGCCGTCGATGCCTCGGAGACGCATGTCGTGCTGACGCCGAACAATGCCAATGCGAACCGCATCAATGCCGCGCGGCTTGCCGGGCTGACATCCTCGCCAAAAATATTCAATGCCGACGTCCAGGGCCAGTTCGACGAAAAATCATTCCCGACCGAGGCCGACCTGGAACTGAAGGAAGGCGCGCGGGTCATGCTGATCCGCAACGATCCTGAAGGGCGATGGGTCAACGGATCGCTGGCGACGGTCGAAGGCTTTTCAGGACGAACGGTGATCGTGTCGATCGAAGGCCGGGTCTATGAGATCGAGCCGTCGGCATGGGAAAAATACCGTTACGAACTCGACCCGGAAACCAAGAAGGTGAAGCGCGAAGTGGTCGGCACGTTCAAGCAGGTGCCATTGCGCCTCGCCTATGCCGTGACGATCCACAAGGCGCAGGGCCTGACTCTGGACAAGGTGTTCATTGATTTCGACAGCGGCATGTTCGCCCATGGGCAGGCCTATGTCGCCTTCTCGCGCGCCCGCACGCTGGAAGGGCTGGAAATCAGCCGCGACCTGCGACCGCGTGACCTCGTGCTCGACCGCGAGGCCTTCGCATTCGGAAAACTCGAAACAATCGCAGATACCGACGCCTATCTCCTGGCCAGGTTTGCCAAGGAAGACAGTGCTCTCATCTAGGCGATCGCGCCAAATGACCTCCGGATCAGCCGGACACCGAGGATTTTCCAAACCAGCGCGCGATGACCCGGCTGACGAAATCGCCTTGGCCGGCTGACGCGTCAGTGGGCTGGAGCGTCGTTGGGGGCATTGGAAAGGCAGACGCGTCGGATTTTTGCTGGCGCATACCGAGCTCGGCCTCGAGGAAAGCCTGGGCTTCAGGGGAGAGGTGTCCCGACGGGTGCGCAAGCGTCCCGAAAACGCCAGCCGACGCGCTGTGTTTTTTTTTCTTCCCAAAAGTCGCCATCCGGTGTCCCTCCGTTTGGCATATTCCCTACAGGCAATATTTTAGTAACCGGTGGACCACGAAGGGACAATTTTTCCAACACCGTTAACGGAATCGATCAGGCGAGCTTGCGGATTTCCTCGGCGAGCTGACGATCATTGTCGGTGACGATCTTCTCAAGCACGTGAACCCGTTCTTTCAAGCGGTCGATATCGGCCTGCATGCGCACGACATCCTTTTCCGATGCCGCGTCTGCCTGCTGGTTCTGCTTCATCTTGAAATAATTCTTCAGGACCCCTGCGCCGACGGAAATCAGCACGATGATCACGACCATCTGAAATGGATCCATTTGTAGCGCCTCCAAGCATTATCGATATTCGATATATGGGCAGAATACCGCTCGTTGCAAGGCCTATTATTGTCCGGTCGATCCGAAACCGCCAGCCCCCCGGTCGGTTTCATCCAGGCCGTCGACCTGTTGCCAGCCGAGTTGCGTGACCGGCGCCAGCACCAGCTGGGCAATCCGTTCGCCGCGCGCTATTGTAAAGGGCGCTTCGCCGAGATTGATCAGGATGACCTTGATCTCGCCGCGATAGTCGCTGTCGATCGTGCCCGGCGTATTGAGGCAGGTGAGGCCGTGCTTGGCGGCGAGGCCGGAACGCGGGCGCACCTGGATCTCGTAGCCTTCGGGGATCGCCACGCTGAGGCCCGTCGGGACCATTGCCCGCGCACCCGGCATCAGGACCAGGGCATCGTCGGTCGGTACGGCCGCGCGCACATCCATGCCAGCCGACCCGGAGGTTTCATAGGCGGGCAGGTCGAGCCCCTCGAAATGGGGCAGCGGACAGATATTCACGGTGACTTTTTTCATGATCGCAGGCGTGTTTGAGTCGCACGCCTGAGTCAAGCCAGCGGGCGCGCAAGATAGGCGACTTCCTTTGTATCGTCCGCATAGCTGCGTCGGCCGATTTCCCGGAAGCCGAGGCGATCATGGAATCGCAGCGAACCGGGATTGGCCGGGCGCAGGTTCACTTCGCAGGTGATCCATGACGTCTTTCCGGCATAAGCGTCAAATGCGGCGGCATAGAGCGCCTCGCCAATCCGCTGCCCGCGTGCCGTCTCGGCAATCGCGATCCGGTCAACATAGATGAAATCGTCGCCCCAGGCTTCGAGCCAGCGGAGGTTGGCGCTGGTATATTCCATGGTGCCGGGGGGCAGCAGGTTGATGAAACCGAGCAGGCGCCCATCATTGCCCACCGCCACTCTGGCGTCGCTGAGGCCCAGCCATTTTCCGAGAGTCGTTTCCGTCTCATCACCAACGCCGGGCACACCGGCCTGGTTGATGACGTAAAGTTCGGGCAAGTCAGATGGTTCATAGGCGCGAATGATCATGGCGGGCGAGTGCGCCAGGCGCAGGCGTGAGTCAAGACACGCGCCTATTCCGCCGCGAGACGCACACCGCCATCATCACCGGACAGCTCCGCAGCGATCCTGCGAGCAAGGCGGCGGGCCACATCGTCCTTGCCCATGCGGGGCCAGTGCTCCGACGCGTCCTGCGAGATCAGCAAAACTTCATTCTCGGCGCCGCCCATGACATCGCCGGACACGTCATTGGCAACAATCCAGTCGCAGCCCTTGCGGTCGAGCTTGGCGCGGGCAAAGTCTTCGACATCATGCGTTTCGGCGGCAAAGCCGATGACGAGGCGCGGCCTGTGCTTGCGCTTGTTCGACAGCGTCTTGAGGATGTCCGGATTCACGGCGAGTTCCATGGACGGCGCCTCGCTGCCAGCGCCCTTAATCTTGAGCTTCCTGGTGGCAGCCCGGGCCGGGCGCCAGTCGGCGACAGCGGCAACGCAGACAAACACATCGGCCGGCAAGGCCTCTTCGCAAGCCTTCAGCATCTGTCGGGCGGTCTCGACCTTCACCAACGTCACGCCGCGCGGCGGCGCCAGCGACACGGGGCCGGACACGAGTGTGACACCGGCGCCCTGCGCGGCGAGCGCGGCAGCAATGGCATAGCCCTGACGGCCGGAGGAATGGTTGGAGAGATAGCGCACGGGATCAAGCGGCTCACGTGTCGGGCCAGCCGTGACGAGTGCGTGGAAACCGGACAAGGCCCCCTGCCCCTGACCTTCAAGCTGGGCTTCAATGGCCGCAACAATAGCGGGCAGTTCAGGCAGGCGACCGGGACCGAACTCACCGCAGGCCATCGCACCTTCATCAGGCTCCATCACGGTGACGCCATCGGCGCGAAGCTGGGCGACATTGCGGATCGTGGCCGCGTGCTGCCACATGCGCACGTTCATGGCAGGCACCATGAGGACCGGCTTGTCGGTGGCCAGCAGCATGGTTGAGGCGAGATCATTGGCGAGGCCCGCATTGGCCTTGGCCATCAGGTCTGCCGTGGCCGGACAGACAACGACGAGATCGGCTGAGCGCGAGAGCTGGATGTGGCCCATCTCGGCTTCTTCATCGAGGTCGAAGAGCTCTGTATAGGCCTTGTCGCCGGAGAGGGCAGACACGGAGAGCGGCGTCACGAATTCCTGGCCTGCCCTGGTCACGATGCAGCGGCTCGCAATACCGCGCCGGCCGAGTTCACGGATCAGCTCAAGGCTTTTGTAGGCGGCAATGCCGCCGCCGATGACAAGGAGGATGCGCTTCTGTTTCATGGACCTTCAGATAGGTTGCTGATGCCTTCTTAGCGCAAATTCCTTGCACAAACCCCACAAAACCCCGTGAAAGCGTGGAGACTGGTAAAGAATTCGGCCGATTCAGTCAGGATTCCGGCGGGCCCGGACGGCGCGGACCGACTGTGGTGCATAGACGATCACGGTCTTGTAGGGATTGCGCGGCGGTTTCTTGAGTCGGATCACGGTCTTTCCGGTAATTGACGGATCGGCATGGGCGGTGCCTGCCTTGCCGGCCTGCGTGACCGAACCTCCCCGAAACACGCGGACGCTGCCCGATGACGCTTCGCGCCGGGGCGCGACGGTGATGATCCGGGCCGGGCTGGAAACGGTGAAGGCTGTGGGGCGCGGTCCGCCCATCAGGTCCGGGGCTGACCAGACGGCTGATTGCGGGAACAGTCCGGCGTGTTCTGCTGGCGTACCCACGCGGATGAGGTCGCGGGCCAGCGCCTCTGGAACCAGCAGGATGAGGCTCGCAACAGCAAACAGGAATGGCTTCATGACGCGTCCCTTCCGACTCGGAAAGGCAAAGCCTACTGCATTCGTTAACGCGGATTAAGGACTTACACCCTGCGCGGGAGTGGCGCCTGCGCAATACGCCATCGGCGACCGGTCAGCCGAGGCTGGCGACACTGGCATAGGCGATCAGGGCGAGAATGGTGATGAGACCGAACCATCCCCACCAGGGGGCGAAGCGGTCGCGTGGGGGTGGCACGGGGGTGGCAGGTCCAGCAAGCGAGGCCTCGAACCGGTCCATGACTTCCGGCAGGCGTTTCAGCCGGTTGGTCACCTGCCGCAGGTTGGCGCTGATCAGGCGCGCCGCGCCCTCCGGCCCGAAACTGCGCCGCACCCAGGCGCCGACAACCGGCTCTGACGCGTTCCAGATATTGTGACCTGGATCAATGGCGCGGGCGACGCCCTCGACCTGGACCATTGTCTTCTGGAGGAGAACGAGTTCCGGCCGCATCGCCATCCCGAACGTGTGCGTGTAGTCGAACAGTTGCAGGAGCACCCGGCCCATGGAGACCTCTTCAGCCGGCTTGCCATGCACCGGCTCGCCAATCGAGCGCAGGGCCTGCGCGAAATCCCCGACCGACTGGGTCGACGGGACATAGCCCGCTTCGAAATGGACTTCGGCGATCCGCGTATAGTCCCGTTTCAGGAAACCCCAGAGAATTTCAGCCAGGAAACGCCGTTCGGTCATGCCGATGCGGCCAATGATTCCGAAATCGACGAGGGCGACCTTGCCTTCCGGCGTGATGATAATGTTGCCTTCGTGCATGTCGGCATGGAAGACGCCGTGCTCGATGGCGTGGGTCAGGAAGCCGCGGGTGATGTCATTGGCAAGGGCTACCCGGTCGATGGCGGGATTTGCCAGCGCGGCCGGATCTGTCAGGGGCGTGCCTTCAACCCAGTCGGTCGTCAGCACACGCCGGCCTGTGCGATCCCAGTCCACCTTCGGGACCTGGAAATAGCCGCTCTTTTCGCTGAGTTCGCGCATCTCGTCAGCGCCGCCGGCTTCGAGGCGAAGATCTGTTTCGCGCATCATGCCGGCAGCGATCGTATCGGTGAATGCGACCGGCTTCAGGCGGCGGCTTTCGACGGAAACCCCTTCAATCGTGCGTGCGGCCCGCTTCATGGCGGAGAGTTCGCGGGTCAGCTGGCCTTCAATGCCGGGCCGCAGGATCTTCACCGCGCGAGCGCCGCCCGCTGTCTCCATCCGGTGAACCTGCGCGAGCGAGGCTGCGGCAATGGGCGGCCCGAGATCGGGGAAGAGACGGCTCGCCGCTTCAAGTCCGAATTCCTCGACCAGTGCGGCGCGGGCCAGCTTTCCCGAAAATGGCGGCAGCTTGTCTTTCAGGCGGCTGAGATCGGCGGTCACTTCCGAGCCGAACACGTCCGGGCGCGTCGCGAGGAACTGGCCGAGCTTGATATAGGCGGGACCGAGTTTCTCGAGGGCCCGGGCGAGGCGCTCGCCGGGTCGTCCCCGTGCACCGCCGCCGAACACGCGCAGCACGCCTCCGGCAATGCGCGCAGGGACCGGCAGGCGGGACTGGTAGTCTGCCGGCAGGATGACGTCATGCCGGGCCAGCGACGTGCCCGCCCGCATCAGGCGCAAGTAATCGGAAACGGCGCCCATCAGCGAGCGCCATCCGGACGGGAACCATCCCGGGGACTGGTGCGTTGTTGGCCTGATACTAACAAAAGAAGGGGCCTGTCATGGCTGACCCAAACACGAATTCCAATGGTTTCCTGTACTTCCTGGTGGGCGCGATGCTCGTGGGCATCGTGGGTTTCGGCGTGTACTATTTCACGCAGGACAACAGCGCCAAGGCCGATCTTGAAATCTCTGTCAGCGAAGACGGCATCAAGGTCGATGGCAACTGAATAATTCCGCATCAGACCGCCCAGCCAAAGTGCAGGGCGGCGATGCCGCCGGAAAAATTGGTTACGGAAACGCGGGCAAAGCCCGCGTTTTCCATTTCAGACCGGAAGGTTTCCTGATCCGGGAACTGACGAATGGATTCAACGAGATACTGGTAACTCTCCTTGTCGCCAGCGACGAGGCTGCCGAGGCGGGGGATCACGTTATAGCTGTAAGTGTCATAAGCGGCCTGAAGCGCCGGCGCGGTCATGTGGCTAAATTCAAGAATGCCCAGGCGCCCGCCCGGCTTCAGCACGCGGCGGAATTCCTTCAGGCCGGCGACCCTGTCTGCAAAATTGCGGATGCCGAACGACACCGTGACCGCATCGAATGTGCGGTCCGGATAGGGCAGGTTCTGGCCATCGGCGCAGACCCAGTCGAGCCGGCCTTCCCATTTCGCATTGTCAGCGCGCGCCTTGCCGGCTTCCAGCATCGCATCATTGATATCGCAGACAATGGCTGTCGCCTTGTCGGCGATGCCGCGCCGCTTGCCCGCCTTGTCAGCCAGTTCGAGGAAGGCCCGCGCCAGTTCGCCCGTGCCGCCCGCTACATCAAGGTGGCGTTCGCCCGGCTGGGGGTTCAGCCTGTTCATCGCGTCATGCTTCCAGAGCCGGTGAACACCTGCGGACATGAGATCGTTCATCAGGTCGTAACGCGAGGCGACCGAGCGGAATACGCCCTTCACCCGGGCGACCTTCTCGGACTCCGTCACCTCTTCGAACCCGAAAGAGACCTTGCGCTCTGTTTTCGTCTCTGACATGCGCGCCACCATAGTTGCCCTGACTGCCATAGGCTATATGCGATAAGAATGCCTGAATTACCTGAAGTCGAGACAGTTCGCCGCGGACTTGCCCCTGTCATGGAGGGCCGGACGATCCTGTCCCTGCTGCAGAACAGGCCCAACCTGCGCTTCCCCTTCCCCGACCGGTTCGCCGAACGTGTCAGCGGCGCGCGGATCGAGCGGCTGGGGCGGCGCGCGAAATTCCTGACGGCCGATCTATCGACAGGCGAAGTGCTGGTCATGCACCTTGGCATGACGGGGCGGTTCACCGTGGGCGGCGGCGAGACGGCAGACTTCCACCACCCGACGGGCGGGGATGCACGCCATGACCATGTCGTCTTCCACATGCAAGACGGGAACACTGTTACCTATAATGACCCGCGCCGTTTCGGCTTCATGGAACTGTGGCCCGCCGCGACGTTCGATTCTTATCCGCGACTGATCGCGATGGGACCGGAGCCGCTATCGAACGGCTTCTCGGCGGCCTACCTGGACACGGCGCTCAAGGGCAAGGCAACGCCGATCAAGTCGGCCCTCCTGGACCAGTCGGTCATTGCGGGACTTGGCAATATCTATGTCTGCGAGGCGCTGTATCGTTCCGGCATATCCCCGAAGCGCAAGGCATCCAGCATTCCCGGCCAGCGCGCGGCGCGTCTGGCGCCTGCCATCAACCAAGTGATTGCCGAGGCGATTGACGCAGGCGGCTCGTCGATTTCGGACTTTGCCAGCGCCAGTGGGGAGCTGGGCTATTTCCAGCACCGGTTCGATGTCTACGACCGTGAACACAAGCCCTGCAAGACCTGCGGCGCGAATGTGCAACGGATCGTGCAATCCGGGCGGTCGAGCTTTTACTGCGGCACCTGCCAGCGCTAACGGCCGGGCTTCAAGCCCATACGCCAGAGCGGTGCGCCGAGGCCGCCTGACACCATGGCCGCGAGGACCTGCGGGCCCGGCCAGATGCGGCTGACAGGCGCGGCGAGCCAGTCGCGCAGCCAGGGCAGTATAGCCGAGTCCGACTGGTAGACTGGCGTGAACAGGAAACTCATCAACTGGAACAGGCGGACATGGCCCGCGCGCATCCTGGCATAATCCGCCAGCGCATCACGGACATCCTGCTTGCGGCCGATCGCGCGGGCGAGCGCGCAGGCATCGAGCAGGGCCATGTTGGCCCCCTGCCCGAGTTGCGGGCTGGCGGCATGCCAGCTGTCACCGAGATGGACCATGCGGCCTGATACAGCAGGCCAGTGCGTCCGGTGGCTGTAGCGGGCAAAGGTGAGGTCGGTGTGGGCCTTGAGGGGGGCAAGGAGGGGTTCGGTCTCCGGCCAGAGGGCGAGTGCAGCATCGCGCCAATGGGTCAGCGGGGCGGCGCACCAGGCCGCATGCTGGTCGCCGCGAATGGACCAGAAATAGGTGACGGTCCTCCCCATCCCCTCGGTCAGGCTGCCGGACGGCATGACGCCCGCCATACGGCTGGCGGCCTCGTAGCGCTGTTCGAGCGCGTCTTCGTGGAATGTGCCGGACGCCGGGAAGGGTAGCGTCGCCCAGAGGGCGCCAAAGGGCAGGTCCCGGCGCGGCGATGAGGCCAGCACCGACCGTACGCCGAGCGCGTCGACGAGCAGGTCGAACGGCCCGTGTACGCCGCCGCCGGAATCGACGAGCGTGGCGTCGTTCGGATTGGCGGCCGTGATGCGGGTCGATGGCACGAGGCGCGCGCCGGCGGCGAGCGCTGCGCCGTGGACGAGATTGAACAGGGCCGGGCGCTGGATCGACACGCCCATCAGGGCGGGCCTGAGCGATTCATACCGCACATCCAGCACGGTGCGACCGGACGGGTTCGACAGGCCATGGAGGCGGCAGATCGGGGCGCCGAGCGTTTCGGCCTCTGTGCGCAGGCCGAGTTCGTGCAGGATCGTGAGCCCGGTCTCCTGCAGGATCAGGCCGGAGCCGACCGGGTCAGCCGTTTCGAACTGGTCGAACACGGTGACGCGATGCCCCTCCCGAGCAAGAAAAGCTGCAGCTGCGAGGCCGCCGATACCGGCACCCGCAATACCGATGCTGAACGGCGTCGCCAAATCCTATCGCCTCCCTTTAGCGCCGCGCTCTTGGCATCGCCGCCACCCTAGGCGAGGGTTGCTGGCAGCAGCAAGAGGATGGCAGGTCATGGCAGGTGCAGCACTGATTGTCGGCGCGGGCGATGCAACGGGCGGCGCAATTGCGCGGGCCTTCGCAAAAGAGGGCCTGACGGCCTGCGTGACGCGGCGGGCGCGGCATCTCGACCAGTTGCAAGACCTGGTGGCGAGCATCGAGGCGGAGGGCGGCAAGGGCCGGGCTTTTGGCGTCGATGCGCGCGACGAGGACCAGACCGTGGCCCTGTTCGACCAGATCGAGGCCGAGGTCGGCCCGCTGGAAGTCTGCGTGTTCAACATTGGCGCGAATGTACGCTTCCCGACCCGCGAGATGACGACGCGCGTCTACCAGAAGGTCTGGGAGATGGCGGCGCTTTCGGGCTTCATCGCCGGGCGTGAGGCAGCGCGGGTGATGGTGCCGCGCGGACGGGGCACGGTGATCTTCACCGGCGCGACAGCGGGGGTTCGCGGCGGCGCTGGCTTCTCGGCCTTTGCTGGCGCCAAGCATGCTTTGCGTGCACTCGGCCAGAGTATGGCCCGCGAACTGGGCCCGCAGGGCGTGCATGTCGCGCATGTCGTGATCGATGGGGCGATCGACAGCCAGTTCATTCGCGACAACCTGCCGGATGCGGCTGACCGCAAGGAACGCGACGGCCTGCTGCTGCCGGACGAGATTGCCAAGAACTATGTCTGGCTGCACGGCCAGCACCGGTCGGCCTGGACCCATGAAATGGATCTCAGGCCTTGGTGCGAGACGTGGTAGCGATAGCGGCCTAGAAGACCGCTTTCACCGTGTCCTCTTCCATCATCTGCTGGCGCACCAGCGGGATGGGCGGGCCGCCATAGGACAGGAACTCGTCATGGAAGGCTTTCCAGCCTGACCGCGGATCATCCGGGAAGTGAATTGCTGTCCAGTCATTACGCAGCTTGCGGATCATCAGCTTTCCCATTGTGTAGTTGAGATAGGCCGGATCATAGGTCCCGCGCGCGGCCTGCTGGGTGGCATTGCCTGCATCCTGGTAGCATTCATTGCGGAACAGGTCGTAGCTTTCCTCAACCGTCATGCCTTCGGCGTGGAGGCCGATGGCTGAGAGGTAGCGGCAATTGCGCAGCAGGGCGTTGGAGAGCTGGCCGATATGGGTTTCCAGGTCGCCGTCATGCAGGCCCGCATCATACATCATCTCTTCCGAATAATGCGCCCAGCCCTCGGCGAAGGCATAGCCGACGAAAAGCTTGCCGAGCACGGATTCAGACCGGTTCGAATGCAGGAAGTTCAGGAAGTGGCCTGGCCAGACTTCGTGCACGCTGGTGAAGAGCAGGTCTTCCTTGCCGGGCACATAGGCATTGCGGGTCTCTTCGTCCCATGCCGGGTCTGGCGGCGAGATGTAATAGACCGATGGAAGGCCTGTTTCGTAAGGCCCTGGAATGTCGATATAGGCCGAGTTCTGCCGGTTATAGGGTGGAGATTCCTCAACCTGGGCCTGCTCGGTTCCCGGGATGGACACGATATCGTTGGCGACGAGGAAGGCGCGCAGTTCAGGCAGCTGTTCGCGCGCTTCCTCAACCGGACCGACGGCTGGCTTGTTGGACCCCATCTTCGCCATGCAGTCGCCGAGCGGCAGACCGGGCGCGTAGGCCGTGCAGGCCTGCTTGAGGGCGTCCTGGTTGCGTTTGAGATCAGCTTCGCCAATGGCTTTCAGCTCGGCGAGCGGTATGTCGACCGCTTCGGTCAGGCGCACCATATCGGAGAACTTCTCGTCGCCGAGGGCGTAGCCGTCCTTGGTCGCGGGGACCGAGCCAATATGCTCGGACAGCTGCTGCATGGCAACGGACGCGGCGGCGGCTGCGTCATCGAATTCGGCCTGCAGGGCGTCATCCTTCACCTCGGCGAAAGCCGCCTTGGCATCGCCGGAATAATATTCGGCAAAACCGCCAAAACCGGCCTGACCATATTTGAGATAGGTTTCCGGCAGCGGCAGCTTGAGGTTGGCTTCGATCTGGGCGGCGGCGGCGGGCACGTTCTTCGCATATTCGATGAAGGCCTGCATCCGCGTTTCGGCGTCGGCATAGGGCCGCGCGATATAGACGTTCGGGTCCAGCGCACCGACGTAGAAACCCGGGTTCTTGTGGGGCCAGTCGGCCTCGGTCAGCCAAAACAGTTCGCCCTGCAGGACATGAACCAGATAGTCGCGTTCGAAGGCCTGTTCCGGGCTGAGACCAGCCGGGTCGAGCGCCTGCGCATCGGCAATGGCCTGCTCGCGCTGGTCACGCGCAGCCTTGAGGCCTTCTGGCGACCAGTCCGGCAGCTGGCCATCCAATTCATGGCGGCCCTGATAGACGGCGAAATTGGGATTGAGCGGGAAATAGCCGTCAAGGAAGGCCGAGAGGAAGCCGCCCCACTCGGTGCTGGTGTCGATGGCCATCGGATCTGCGGCAGAGGCTTTCTCCGGCAATGGCGGCGGCGTGGCGGCGACCGGCATGGGCAGGACTGTCTCGTCGACTGCGCTCGTGCACCCGGTGGCCGCCAGTGCGACCAGCGAAACAGCCATCATAAGTCCACGAATTTTCATGGGATGTCCTTCATGTTTGGCGGCGCAAGGCGCACCCATTTTGTTACATGATTGCATGGCGGAGGCAGGCTCGACCAGTCACAATTTTCCGGTTTTTGCAGTCCGTCGGAGACCTAGACCATGCCACCATCGGTCGGCAGGCCGAACAGGATGCGCCCGGTCAGTTCCCATGTCGATGGCGCCGTCACGATATGCTGCGTGATGGCATGGGCATCGCGAAACCGGCGCTGCAGGTCCGACGCTTCAAACAGCGCCGCGCCGCCGCCCAGATCATAGAGCGTGCGGCAAATGTCGGCGCCCGTCCGCGTCATGTGGGTGCAGGCCATGCGCAGGGCGGCGCGGCGCTCCATCGGAATCGCGCCCTCTCCCTCTGCCACGCTCCATGTCTTCTCGATCTCGTCGAAGAGATAGGCGCGGGCAGCACGCCACGCGGCCTCGCATCTGGCGAACTCCGCCTGCATGGTCTGGCGTTCGGCGAGCGTCTTGGACGAGCCCTGCGATTTCTTGGCTGTGGCCAAAGCGGCAAAGGCGTCGAGCGAGCCGCGCGCATTGCCAAGGGCAACCGCGCAGACGCCCAGCGACAGGAGGCCAAAGGCCGGGAACTTGAACAGCGGGCCCTTTTCATGTGGCTGGTCAGACACCAGCGAGACCGACCGCCCCTTTGGCACGCGAATGTCTTTCACTTCGATATCGCCCGAGCCTGTGCCTTTCAGGCCCATGACATGCCACGTGTCGAGCAGGGTCGCGTCCGACGCCGGGAAGACCATCATGCGCGCATCCGGCGCGCCGGAAGGCAGGCGTTTCATCTCGCCATTCTCCCAGATCGTGCAACCACCGCAGAGCCAGGTGCAATTGGCCGAGCCGGAACCCCACTGCCAGCGCCCGGAGACGCGGTAATGGTCGCCTTCATCCACCGCCTTGCCCATGGGCGCGAAGACGCCGCCGGTGATGATGCCCGGATCGGAATAGATCTCGCCTGCCGTGGCAGGGTCCATATAGGCCGCGTTCATCGCCGTCGTCGCCCCGATCATGGCGCACCAGCCAGCGCTGGCATTGGCGGTCGCCACCGCTTCGACCGTTTCGACAAAGTCGTGTGGCGCCAGTTCCAGACCGCCAAAGCTTTTCGGCGTGATCATGCGGAACACGCCCGCCTCGACCAGTTTCGCGGCGAGGTCTGCCGGCAGGCAGCGCACCTCTTCCATTTCGGCCGCGCGGGCGGCGAGTTCGGGCGCCAGCGTGCGGGCATTGGCGAGCGTGTCAGTCGGTTGGAATGTGTCGGCCATGGACGGAGACTAGACCGGAACGCATGAGGGTCAATGCGCGAGTTCGGGCATGCCGGTCCGGCGATGCCTACCGGTAGACCAGCGGCTTCTTCTTCTGGAAGCGGACGCCGGCGGCGCGGTAGCGTTCGGGCATGCCACTGGCCGAGAGGCCATAGGTTTTCTCGCGCAGGAATTCCATCAGGCCCTTGCGCTTGCCGGCATCCTTCAGTGCCTCCGGCGTCAGCGTCTCGCCGATGACGACCGGCAGGACCGTGCCCATGCGGCGTTTCACTTCCCGGAAGACCAGCGCGAGACGCAGTTCGAGAGACATATGGCTCGCGAGCTGGAACAGGCGCGAATTCTGGCCCGCGAAATAGATAGGCGTCACCTGCGCGCCGGAATGGGTGATCAGCTTGGCCGTGAAGGGTTTCCATTCGTCGTCAACGGCGGTGCGGTCGAACGGGCGCGGCGTCGTGGCGACCCCGCCACCAGGGAAGACGATGACGCAGCCGCCTGCCTTCACATGGTCGAGCGCTTCCCTGCGCATGGCGACATTGGCCGCGAGCGCCTCTTTCGTGGCGGAGAAATCGACAGGCAGGATATAGGGCCGCGCCTCGGGCACGCCATCAAGGGCCGAATTGGTGAGGACCTTGAAATCCATGCGGCGCAGGCTGGTGAGCCAGCAGATGACGAGGCCATCGAGCACGCCGAAGGGATGGTTCGCCACAATGACCAGCGGGCCGGTGCGCGGGATCCCGGCGAGGCGGGAGGCCGAGAACTGCACGTTGAGATCAAGCAGGCGCATGGCGGCCTCGAAGAAGGGCACGTCATGGGCAAGATGATCCCGGTAATGCGCGTAGAGCTGTTTGATCTTCGGCTGGCCGGACAGGCGCTCGACGGTGCGGATGAGACGCCGCTTCAGCGGATCGTCGAAATAGGACGCGTAGAAGAGTTCGGGGGAGGACTGGATATCAATCACACGGAAGGTCCTATGGTCTCGAAGCGCTCTTCCTTCGACTTCGCTCAGGATGAGCCGCTGGAAAAAGCTTGTTTTGTCAGTCACGCATTTACAGTCTCAGCATCCGCGCCAGATTGTTCTTCTGGATATCGCTGGAGCCACCGACGATGGGCATGCCGAGCAGGTCGCGGACATTGCGTTCGATGTCATAGGCATCCGACAGGCCGTAGGCGCCGATGACCTGCTGGCAGGCGAGGCCGATCTCGACGCCCGTGTCGGCGACAAAAAGCTTGGCCATAGCCGTTTCGACGCTGCAGGGCATGTGCTCGCTGGCGAGCCAGGCGGCGTGGTAGAGCATGTGACGGCAGGCGGCGAGCTTGGTGCGGGCGGTGACGAGCTTGTGGCCAATGGCCTGATGCTTGGAGATCGGCTTGCCGAACTGGGTGCGCTCCTGCGCATAGGTCCAGGCTTCCTCAAGCGCCGCGCGGGCGATGCCATAGGCGACGGCCGTGATCTCGATCTTCTCGACATCGAGCGCGCGGCCGGCCAGCGCCTCCCAGCCCTTGTTCCACTTGTCCGGGCCACCGACGATGGCGCTGGCCGGCAGGCGGACATCATCGAGGAAGACATCCATTGAATCCGTATAACGCAGGTTCGCGTGTTCGATGGGCTGCATCGAGACGCCAGCTGCATTGGTGGGCACTAGGACGAAGGTGAGGTTACCGTGGCGCTCTTCCGGGCCACCGGAACGGCAGAGGCAGTAGATATAATCCGACCAGTCCGCGCCCGTGCACCAGCGCTTGGCACCATTGATGACGATCTCGTCGCCGTCGCGGGTGACACGCGTCTCGACGCTCGGCAGGTCGCCGCCGACATTGGGCTCAGACAGGCCATAGCAGAGGAACATCTCGCCGCGCGCCAGCTTGGGCAGCAGGGCTTCTTTCTGTTCCTTCGAGCCGTTCTCGGAAATGTTGAGGCCGCCATAGAAGGCGGCATGGATGAACGGGCCGGCCATGCTGACACCGCCCTGGCAGAGCTCCTCGATCACGGCAGCGGCGGCATAGATATCCTCGCCCTGCCCGCCATATTCTTCCGGGATGGTGAGGCCGATCAGGCCCATGGCTGCGAGTTCCTTGAACAGGTCGCGGTCCCATGTGTGGGCCTTGTCCCATTCGCGGCGTTTCTCGCGCGGCATCTTGTCGGCGACCCAGCGGGACAGCTGGCGGCGCAGTTCGGTGACATGGGTCGGTTCGGAGGCGTAACTGTTCATATCGAAATCCTAGAATGATTGTCCCGCGCGCGGAAGCCTGCTCAGCTTTCGCTATCCGTGCCGATCAGGGCCGCATCGAAGGGCGTGGTCTGGTAAACCTGGTTGATCCAGTTGCCGAACAGGAGATGCGCGTGGCTGCGCCAGCGGTTGAGCGGCTGGGCGCTGGTGTCATCATTGGGGAAATAGCCCTGCGGGGGGCGAATGGATTTGCCCGAAGCCAGGTCCCGCTCGTATTCTTCTTTCAGCGAGGTGGAATCGTACTCGATATGATTGAAGCAATAGAGATTGCGCTGGGCCGGCTCTGACAGGAGGCAAGGCCCGGTCACGTCTGATTCCATCAGAAGTTTCAGCTCCGGGGCTTTTGCAATGTCCTCGGCGCGCACTTTGGTCCAGCGGCTGACCGGAATCTGGAAATCGTCCGAAAAACCCGACAGGAAAGGCGAGGTTGGGTCCAGGTTCTGGTGGCGGTACACGCCGAACGCCTTTTCTGCGAGCACATGCTTGGGCACGCCGTGCAGGTGCCAGGCGGCGGCCATGGCGCCCCAGCAGATGAAGAAGCTGGAATGGACATTGGTGCGCGTCCAGTCGAGGATCTCCGTCAGCTCATCCCAATAGCCGACCTCTTCAAACGGCAGCGTCTCGATCGGCGCGCCGGTGATGATGAAGCCGTCGAACTTGCGGTCGCGGACATCGGCCCAGTCCTGGTAGAAACTGATCAGGTGTTCTTCCGGCGTATTCTTGGGCGTATGGCCGCCAACCATGATCAGGGTCAGCTCCACCTGTAGCGGCGAGGCGCCGATCAGGCGCGCGATCTGGGCCTCGGTGCGGATCTTGTTCGGCATCAGGTTCAACAGGCCGATCTGCAGCGGGCGAATGTCCTGACGGATGGCATCCGTCTCGCTCATGACAGACACGCCCTCTCGCACCAGCACATCGCGGGCGGGCAAAGTATCGGGAACCCTGATCGGCATCGCCGTTCTCCAATCCTACTCACATCGCATGAAAGGGAGGCGGCGGCAGGAACCTGCTGGCATGTCCGCACGGCCTTTTAGCGACTTGTTTAACGTGGCTGCAAGCCGACCGGCCAAATCACCACAGGTGTCCAGATAGCGCCGCCGGGCGCGCGCGTCAATTTCCTCCGGCACGCGCCGGGTGCAGCCGGTGCACGAGACGCGGAAGCATGCGCCCTGAAATGGATGGTGATTCTGCTTCGCCATCGCGTTCAGCGCCCATGCGGAGATAGAAATCCTTCGCGTCCGGGTCGCAATCAATCACGAGGTCCTTTGCCCCAGCGTCCTGTGCCACCCGGCAAGCCCAGACATACATCATCTGGCCCGTGCCCTCCCCCAGGCGCGTGGGCTCGACGAAGAGTTTCTCGAGCCAGGCCGTGTCACCGTCGACGGCAACCTGCACCACACCGGCAATACCGCGAATATCGTCTGCAACCACGATCACGTCGGTTGCGGCATCCTCTTCGGATACCGTCAGTTCGGCACGGAATTCCTCAAGCATCTCCGGCGTGTAGCCCCAGACGGCCTTCGACCGCATGCAGAGATCTGTCAGAATGGCGAATTCGTAATGGCTGGGCGAGCGAAGGCGCATGTCAGTCGCCCGTCAGCTTGGGCGCGCGTTTTTCCTTGAACGCGGCCACGGCTTCGCGCCGGTCATTTGTGTAATTCGACGCGCTTTCCCAGCCGATGCTGGCATCCATGAGCTGCGCAGCGAGGGCCCGCAGCGGGATATTAGCCGTGGTCTTGGTCCAGCGCACGGCCCATTTCGGATTGGATTGCAGCTTGCTCACGAGTTCCGCGACCTTTGCGTCGAGCTCGGCAGCCGGCACGGCATAATTGATGAGGCCGAGACGTTCGGCTTCCTTGGCGCTCAGCAGGTCGCCTGTCATTAACAGTTCCTTGGCCTTGGCGAAACCGATCAGTTGCGGCCAGATCAGCGCGCCGCCATCGCCGGCCACGAGGCCAACCTTCACATGCGGGTCGCCGATCTTCGCTGTCTCGTCCGCAATGATGATGTCGCAGAGCAGCGCGATCGTGGCGCCGAGACCGGCCGCCGCGCCGTTCAAGCGGCAGAGGATCGGCTTTTCCATGTTCAGCAGCGTCGTGACGATCTGCTTGGCGTCCCAGCCGATCGCGCGGAAGCGTTCGGGGTGGTTGATCTGTTCCTCGAACCAGTCGAAATCGCCGCCGGCGCAGAAGGCGCGGCCCTTGGCGGTGAGAATGATAATGTCGCTATCGGTATCGCGCTGCAGGCAGTTGAACACGAGCGCAAGCTCTGTGTGCATCTGTTCGTCGACGCCATTGACCGGATGGTCGGACGTGATGGACGCAGTCAGGACGCGGCCCTCACGGGAGAAGGTGAAGCGCTCCCATTTTTCAGATGTGATGTCGTAATGCGTGCTCATGAATCCTCTCCCACTTTCACCACACGGCGCCCAAGATTCTCGCCCCGGAACAGGCCGCAAAAGGCATTCGGCATTTTGTCGATGCCTTCGAAGCGCTCTTCATTGCTCTTGAGCTGTCCTGACGCCAGCATGCCGGCCATCGCCTGCAGCGCTTCAGGGAACTCCCGCGCGAAATCGAACACGACAAGGCCCTGCATGTTCACCCGGTGCGTGATGAAGGGCTTGGTGTAGACGATGCCCGGTGTCTCTTCCGGCGTCAGGTTATAGTCGGCAACCTGGCCGGAAACGCAGATTCGGCCATTGAGGGCCATCAGCGGCAGAACGCGGTTGACCATCTCGTTGCCGACATTGTCGAACAGGACATCGACGCCCTTTGGGAATTCCTTGGCGATGGCCGCTGTCAGGTCGGCCGCCGTCTTGTAATTGATCGCGGCATCGAATCCAGCCTCGCCTGTCAGGAAATCGCACTTGGCATCGGAGCCTGCTACGCCGACGACTTTCGACGCGCCCCAGGCTTTGGCAAGTTGTCCGGCGGTTGCGCCAACCGGGCCAGCGGCAGACGTGACCAGCACGGCATCGCCTTCCTTGAATTTCGCGACCGTCTTCAGGCCGAACCAGGCCGTCAGGCCGGGCACGCCGAGGACGCCGATCCAGGCACTCAGCGGCACGGGCGCTTCCGGCACCTTGCCGATGAAGCCGCGGCCCGACTGGATCGAATGGGTCTTCCAGCCACCGGCGCAGAAGACTTTGGTGCCGACCGGGAACGCCTCGTTCCGGCTGGCATCCACGATGCCGACGCTGAACCCGTCAATCGGCTTGCCGAGCGGGAGCGCCATGGCATAGGAATCTCCGCCTGACAGGCGAGAACGCGTACCAGGATCGACCGAGCACCAGACATGAGCAACCCGGAACTGGTCCTCCTTCGGCTCGGGCAGCGGTGCTGTTTCAAGCGCGAAGTCGTCCGGCGCCGGCGGTCCGTCACAATAGCGCGTGAGCACGATTTGCTGCATCTCTGCCATTGGCGAAATCTCCTCAACCTTTGCAATCCAGCATAGGGTGCAAGTGCGCGCTGTCACGTCATGACTTCGGGGCAGAGGCATGCCAGAACTGCACAAAGATCCATCGGCGGTGTTGCCGGTTGCGCTGCCCTTGGGGCAGGCCTGCACCAAGACCGAAGCAAGGCAGGAGACGTTCATGACCAGCAAGCCCGTCAAAACCCGCATCACCGAGATGCTCAGCATCGAGAAACCGATCATCCAGGCCGCGATGGGCTGGATTGCCCGCTCGCATCTTTCCTCGGCCGTCTCCAATGCCGGCGGCATGGGCATTATCGAAACCTCGTCGGGCGAGCTTGATGCGATCCGCGAGGAGATCATCAAGATGCGCGACCTCACCGACAAGCCGTTCGGCGTCAACGTGGCGCAGGCCTTCGTGCGCGACCCCAACATCATCGACTTCATCATCAAGCAGGGCATCAAGTTCGTCACCACATCAGCCGGCGACCCGATGAAATATACTAGCACGCTGAAGGAGGCGGGCCTCACCGTGTTCCACGTCGTGCCGAGCCTGCAGGGCGCGCTACGCGCCATCGAAGCGGGCGTTGATGGCCTGATTGTCGAAGGCGGAGAAGGCGGCGGTTTCAAGAACCCGAAGGATGTCGCCTCCATGGTCCTTATCCCGCTGGTCTGCGAGAGCGTCAATGTCCCGGTCGTCGCGGCGGGCGGCATTACCGACGGTCGCACCATGGCCGCGGCCTTTGCGCTTGGCGCGGAAGGCGTACTGATGGGAACGCGCATCCTGTCATCGACCGAAAGTCCGGTTCACCAGAACTGGAAGGACGCGATTGTGGGCGCCGAGGCGACCGACACGGTCTTCCTCAACCGATCCGGCCCAGGGCCAGCCCTGCGCGCGCTGCGCACTGAACGTACGACCCGTCTGGAGACCGAGGGCAGCCCGAACATTTTCGGAGAGTTCGCCGATACGCAGGCCGTTTACTTCGGCGGCAATCTCGAAGCCGGTATTGCCCTGACGGGCCAGGTTGCCGGGCGTATTCACGCGATCAAACCGGTCGCACAGATCTTCGAGGAAACCATCGCGGAATATCACGAAACAATTGCCCGCCTGGCCCGCTGAGGGCGCCGGGAATGTCGGTCGAAAGCTGGTTTTTGCCCCGTTTCCACGTTAGACGGGGTGAATTCCAGCCTGAGGATCCTTCATGACCAACAAACATTTCCTGCTCGGCACTGCGGCCGCGCTCGCCCTCACCCTGTCTGCCTGCGGCAAGAAACCGGCCGATGATGCCGCAAAAGCCGAAGTGACCCAGCCTGCTACGGCTGAACTTCCTGAAATCGTGGTCAGCGATGCCGACCTCGCGGGCAACCCGTTCCGGGACGACTGGACCGCCGCCTATGGCGTACCGCCCTTCAGCCAGATCACAGACGCGCATTACCTGCCGGCCACAAGGAAGGCCCTGCTTGAGCTGCGCGAGGAGATTGCCGGCATCGTCAACAATCCTGACGCGCCTACCTTCGACAACACGATTGTTGCGCTCGACCAGGCGGGCGCGTCGCTCAACAAGGTGATCCTGACATTCGGCAATATCACCAATACCGACACGAACGACACGCTGAGCGAGCTCGAAGCAGAGATTTACCCGATGCTGACGCGCGAAACCGACGCGATCAATTTCAATCCCGATCTCTTCAAACGCGTACAGGCTGTCTATGCCGAGCGTGACCGGCTCGGCCTCGACGAGCAGGATGCACGGCTGCTGGAACTGACCAACCGCAACTTCGTGCGCAATGGCGCAGCGCTCAGCCCCGACGTGAAAGCGGAGGTCGCCAAGATCAATGAAGAATTGTCCGCCTTGACAACCAAATTTGGCAAGAACCTGCTGCTGTCGACCAAGGCGTTCAAACTGGACATCACCGATGAGGCACAGCTCGCCGGCATGCCTGACGATTTCAAGAACGCGATCAAGGTCGAAGGCGAGAACAAATGGATCCTGACAGTCGACCGCTCTGTCTACGAGACCTTCATGACACAGGGCAAGAACCGTGACCTGCGCAAGCAGATGTTCGACGGCTACCGCCTGCGCGCATCGTCCGGCGCGTATGACAATGGCCCGATCCTGATCAGGATCGCCCAGCTGCGTGCCAAGCGGGCCGAACTGATGGGCTACACGTCCCATGCTGCCTATCAGCTCGAAACGCGCATGGCGAAGACACCTCAGCAGGCCGAGGAATTCCTCGCGCGCGTCCTCAAGCCCGGCCTTGACAGGGCCAAGGAAGAGCGCGGCGACATGCAGGCTATGATCGGCGACGAATTCACGCTCGCGGGCCAGGACTGGTGGTACTATGCCGAGAAAGTACGGCAGGCGAAATACGCCTTCGATGGCGAAGTGCTGAAGCCCTATTTCGAACTCGGCGCAGTGCGCCAAGGCGCTTTCGATGTTGCCACGAAGCTTTTCAATATCAGCTTCACGCCGGTCGAAACGGAAAAATGGAATCCGGTCGTCACGTCCTGGGATGTGACGGACCTGGAGACCGGCGAACATCTCGGCCTGTTCATGACCGACATGTATTCGCGCGATTCCAAGCGCGGCGGCGCGTGGATGTCTTCGTTCCGAGACGCATCGAATATTGGCGAGAATATCCGCCCGGTCATCTCCAACAACCTGAACATCACCCCGCCCGCCAAGGGCGAACCGACGCTGATGTCGTACGACCAGGTCGAAACCCTGTTCCACGAATTCGGTCACGGCCTGCACGGCCTGCTGACGAAGATCAAGTATTCGACCTTTTCAGGCCTCGACGGTCCGCGCGACTTTACCGAGTTCCCGGCGCAGCTGCTGGAACATTGGGCCGGTGACCCCGAAGTGCTCGGCCAGTACGCCCGGCACTACAAGACGGGCGAAATCATCCCGCAGGACCTGGTCGACAAGATGAATGCGGCCTCGAACTTCAACCAGGGTTTCAAGACCACGGAGTTCATCGCCGCTTCCCTGCTCGACCTGCGCTGGCACATGCTGTCATCACAGGAGGCCGCAAAGATTACCGACGCGCGCGCCTTCGAGCAGCAAGTTCTGGAAGATTATGGTGTCCTGCCGGAAATCGAACCGCGCTACCGCTCGCAATATTTCAGCCACATCTTCGCCGGCGGCTATTCCGCAGGCTACTACGCCTATCTCTGGTCTGAAATTCTCGATGCGGATGGATTCATGGCCTTCAAGCAGACCGGCGATATCTACAATCCGGAACTCTCGGCCAAACTCAAGAAGTGGGTATATGAATCCGGCGGCCTGCGCGAAGCCGACGAACTCTATCGCAATTTCCGGGGCTCCGACCCGACGATCGAGCCGCTGCTCGAAAATCGTGGGTTCGCCGAGGACAAGCCCAGCGAAGGCTGACCCGTTCGGGGCCTAAACAAAAAAAGCCCGCCGATCATATCGGCGGGCTTTTTATTCAGCATGAGGCCGGTTCAGATCGGCGACTCGACCGATTCCTTGCAGATGATCGCCTTGACCGCCTCAATCGTATCGGCGTCGCGTAACGCGTCGCGTACCGGAGCCTGGCGAAAGACGCGGCTGACTTGCGCCAGCGCCCGCAAATGGTCTGCGCCCGCCGACAAGGGTGCGAGCAACATGAAGATCAGGTCACAGGGGCGGTCATCGATGGCCTCGAAGTCCACGCCTGTCGCAAGGCGCATGAACCCGCCAATCGGGGCCTGGATACCCGCCACTCGCGCATGCGGGATCGCAACGCCTTCGCCGACGCCGGTGGAGCCAAGGCGTTCACGCTCCATGACCGAATCCTCGATTTCGCGCGCCGAAACGCCAGTCACGCGACCGAGTTCTTCAGACATGGCGTGCAGCGCCTGTTTCCGGCTGGTCGCCTCATAACAAGGGATGATGATCCCACCTTTAAGCAGGGAGCTCAGATCGGTTGCCATATACGCTGCTTCCGTGTGCGGGCTTCAGTTCCTGGGGGTATTGGCCGGATCGACCCAGCCAATATGCCCATCCGGGCGGCGGTAGACCATATTCAGTCCATCATGGCCAGCATTCCTGAACATCAATGCCGGTACCTCTTGCAGTTCCAGCTGCATGACGGCTTCCGACACCGACATTTTCCGGATGTTTACAGAGGTTTCTGCGACCGTGAGCGGGACGTCCGATACGTCGACGACGTCGTCCTCAAGCTCATCCGTGTCAACCGCATGTCCGTTCAACGTCAATACAGCGCCGGTCGCGATTTCGGACGGCAGCGGCGCCACCGGATTGGCGTGATGGTCCTTCAGGCGGCGCTTGTAGCGGCGCACCCGCTTTTCCATCTTGTCGAGACTGTCCTCCAGAGCGGCATAAGGATCTGTCGCCTTGCCCGAAGATTGCAGGACAATGCCGGACGGCAGGTGCACATTGCAGTCCACCTCGACGAGATGTCCGTGCTGCGAGACGAACACGCTCGCCTCCCCGGTTCGACTAAAGTATTTACTGACCGCCGCCTCTAGCCCGTCTTCGATGCGGCTCCTCAGAGCCGCGCCGAGATCCATATGCTTGCCAGTAATTTGTATCTGCACGAGCGGTCTCCTTTGCTATTCGAGACTTCCAAGTATGGCCCAGATTTGCCCCCGACGCGAATCGATTTCCCCTATGTGTCCCAAGCTTAACAGCGAACGCTCACCTGATCGCCGTCTCAGGCGTCTGGCTTGCCGGACTTTTTGCCATAGCCATGCCTCTTCAGCAGGCCCCGGAACTGGTAATAGGTAAGGCCCAGTGTCTCAGCGGCCCGGCCCTGATGACCCTGATTGGCGGCGAGGGCTTCATCGACGAGACGCAGTTCGAGACGGCCGATTTCGGCATTGAGATCGATCGGTCCATGCAGGGCGGACGTTTCAGTCGTCAGGTGTGTGCGGGTTTCGGTTTCAGCAATTTTGGCAGCACCCGGGCGCCAGGGCGAAGCGAACGGATCGAGCACAGCCGGGTCGAACCTGACAGGCTCGTTCGGCGCCACCAGCATGGAGCGATGCGCGAGCCGCTGGGCAAAATTGCGCAATTCGCGCACGTTTCCCGGCCAGTCATGGCCCTCGATCGCCGCAATGGCTGAGGGGGCAAAGCCCGGGAAGTCCTGCGCCATCTCGATTGCGATACGGCGGGCAAAAAAGTCCGCCAGCAGGCTGGCATCGCCCGGCCGCGCCCGCAGCGGTGGCAGCGTGATGACATCAAAGGCCAGCCGGTCCAGCAGGTCGGCGCGGAACTCACCGCGCTCGACCATGTCCGGCAGATGCATGTTGGTCGCCGCGACGATGCGCACATTGGTTGTCAGAACGCGTGACCCGCCGAGACGCTGGAACTCGCCATATTCCACGATACGCAGCAGTTTTTCCTGCACGGCGCGGCTGGCGGTTGCGATTTCGTCGAGGAAGATCGTGCCGCCGTCTGCGAGTTCGAACCGGCCCTTGCGCTGTTCGGTGGCGCCCGTGAAGGCGCCCCGCTCATGGCCGAAGAGTTCAGAGTCGAGCAATTGCTCCGAGAGGGCTGCACAATTGACCTTCACGAATGGCCCTTCCCAGCGCTTCGACAGGAAGTGCAGGCGCTCGCCGATCAGTTCCTTGCCGGTGCCGCGCTCGCCAATGACGAGGATGGGGCGCTCCAGCGGTGCCACACGGGAAACGTGCTCCTGCGCGCTGAGCCAAGCCGGAGCCTCGCCGATGAGTTGTGTCGTTTCGCCAATCATGTGGTCTTTTTAGCCTAACTGATATGATTATTCGACTAAATTATTGGTAAAATCTACCATTATACTTTTAACGCAATGCGCCTAAAATCTTTTATTTCTCATAAAAACAATGTTGTATGATATTAATTTTCACTTGGCACGGTCCTTGAAATGATATTGGCACTCAGCGCGACAGGGCGTCGCTTTTAACCAGAAGGACTGAACTCAAGATGGACGACCGTAGTTACCGAACTGAAGCTCGCACCGACGCAGGCCGTTTTGGCCGCTGGCTGTCGACCCGCCCTGCCGAGAGCTGGATGTTTTTCGGCGCCGGCATCCTTCTTGGCGGCCTCTTCTTTTAATCCTCCTCCCAGTCAAACACGAAAGGATACCCCATGGGTCTCTTCTCCCGCCTCGGTGACATCATCAACTCCAACATCAATGCGATGCTGGACGGTGCTGAAAATCCCGAAAAAATCGCCCGCCTGATCATCCAGGAAATGGAAGACACGCTGGTCGAAGTCCGCACAGCCGCAGCCCGCGCCATGGCCGACAAGAAAGAAATGGAACGCGAAATCGTCCATTTCACGCAAGCCCGTGACGAATGGGCCGCCAAGGCCGAACTGGCCATCGACAAAGGTCGTGAAGACCTGGCTCGCGGCGCCCTGATCGCCAAGCAAAAGGCCGAGGGTGAAATCACCCACCGCAGGGCTGCGATGGACGCCGCCGAAGAAGCCTTCGAAAAGCGCCAGGAAGATCTCGGCAAGCTGCAGGCCAAGCTCGACGAAGCCAAAGCCAAGCACCGCTCGCTAATGATGCGCCGGGAAGCGGCCGAGCAACGTATCCGCGTCCGCAGCCAGGTCTATGACGGCCGGGTCGACGATGCCCTTGCCCGCTACAACACGATCGAACGCAAGGTCGACGAAATGGAAGCCTATGCCGACACGATCAAGGGCCGCGAACCGACCCTCGAAGCCGAGTTTGCTGCCCTTGAGCGCAACGAGAGCGTCGAGAAGGAACTCGAAGCCCTGAAAGCCAAGCGGTCGAAGTCGTCTTCGAAATCCGCGAAATCGGAGGCCTGATTCATGGTATTATCTATCATCTGTCTTTTCGGCTTCCTGGCGGTGATTTGTACGCCCGGACTGATCGCACAGGCCCGCGCCGAACGTCAGGAGACCTAAGTCCATGGACGAAAGCATTATCGCCTTGATCGCCATCCTCAGTATTTTCGTCATCCTGCCTGGCATGACGTTCCACTATATTTCCCAGTGGCGCCGGCAAAAAACACTCCAGCCGGATGACGAACGGATGATGGAAGACCTCTGGCGCTCGGCCAAGGCAATGGAACGCCGTCTCGCAACGCTCGAGGCCCTCCTCGACCAGAGCGACGACCAGACACGGGAGCCCGCAAGCCCACCGCGCCGCCCCCGTTCAACACTCGACGATTAAGGACACCCCGCCCATGACCCGCCCCCATTCTGACCATGACAGCGCGGAATACCGGTCACCCAACCCGAAACGCTACTATCGCTCACGCACTGACAAGGTCATTGCCGGCGTCTGCGGCGGCCTTGCCGAGCGCTTCGGCTGGGAACCCATCCTGGTCCGCATCCTGTTCGTGCTCGCCACGCTCTTCATGTTCGGCCCGATCTCGATCATCATCTACCTGACGATCTGGATCATCACGCCGCGCACACCGTTTGGCCGAAGCTCGATCACGCCAGAGGAAGATGCGTTCTGGCGGGGCGTCTCAGACCGGCCCCGGGCCACGTTCGGACACCTGAAGTACACCTTCATGGATCTCGACGACCGCCTGCAATCCATCGAACGCAAGGTAACGTCCGACGAGTGGCGCTTGCGCAAGGAATTCCGCGATCTCGAACGCGGCAACTAGAACCCACAACTGAAACCACCATCAAACCCGACAAAGGAACGGACCGATGAGCAAGGGGACACTGCTTTATAATAATTGGCTGCTCGGAGGCGTGGCCGTCATGATCGTCCTGGCGATTGTCGCGATCGCCAGCCTGCAAGGCGGCATGGCACTGGAAATGGGCGGATTGGAAATGACGTTCGCACCGCACGAAAATGGCGGCATCCAGCTGTCCTTCGTAAGAGCGGCTTAAGCCTCGCCCCGCTTCAGCGCCCGCAAGATAAGGCGCATCGGGCTGACCGCCACAAGGGCGGCAGCTTCCGCCGGGGCCGGGCCACCAAGCAGCTGGGCCGCCAGGATGCCGCCCGCCCAGGGGCCCCAGGTGAAACCCCGCGCGCCAAACCCGTTCACCATGAAAATGCCCGGCATCACAGGGGCGTCCGCATCCGCAGGGCGCCCTTTTTTGACTCCGTCGAACAGGGCGAGGGCCGCCGCGTAGTCCGGCACGGCCCCGATCAGCGGCAGACGGTCAGCCGTGGTCGCCCGCAGGCCCGCCCGGGAGACCGCCGCGTATTCGCGCGCATCGCGCACCCACCAGGGCGACAGCCTGTCGAGGCCTTCCGCATTCTCAGCTCTGGCCCGGTCGGAGGTGTCCGGCAGGCCGCCGCCAAAGCGCTCAAATGTGGCGCCCCATAGGCGATCTGGTCCGTCGGCAAGGGCATAGGTTCCCTGCGTCACCGCGTCGGGGTCGGCGATGGCTGCATCGCCAATCCATTCGACCTGACCCAGCCGCGCCTCGAGGCCCAGCCATGGCAATTGGTCCATCGTTGCCATGGCTGTCGCCAGGATGATGGCATCAAAGGCTTCGCCATTCACTTCGCGTTTTTCGAGATCGACCTTCACCGATATCCCCAGCCGCACGGTCGCGCCAGCGAGGAGGGCGGGGATCAGTTCAGCGGGCCTCAGGATCAGGGCCTGCTTGTGCAGCAGGCCGCCGCCGCGCAGGGCTTCGAGGTCTTCGAGTGGCAATGGTGGGTCGGCGAGGAGTTTGGTGAAACGACCTGCTTCTTTCTGGTCCTTTGGAATCTGGCGCACGTCGGTTTCGGTGACGCCGGGCAGGCCGCGATAGGTGTTGCGGGCGGCAATATAGGCGTCGACCAGCAGGCGTGCCTGGACCGTGTCAGCCGCATCCAGGCGCGGCATCAACAGGGCCAGCGGATTGCCGCTGGCGCCGGAGGCCGGATTTTCGTCCCTGTCGAATAAGGTGACGTCGGCCCCCGCATCCACCAGCGCACGGGCAGCACCGGCTCCGGCAATCCCGGCGCCGATGATGGCGACACGTCGCCGGCCGGGTGTTGCCGGGGCGGTGGCATGGGGATCGGGAGGAGGTGGCAAGGAGGTGGCAAGGGTGGCCTCGAGCCGCTCCCGCTTGCGGCCATGGCCCGGCAGGCGACTGACCTCGAACCCGGCGTTGGCAAGGCCGCGGCGCACGAAGCCCGCCACGGTGAACGTCGCCAGCCGGGCACCGGCCACCGACCGGGCGGCAATTTCGGGATAGATCCAGTCGCCCCACATCTCCGCGTTCTTGGCGGGGCTGAACCCGTCAAGGAACCAGGCGTCGGCCTGGAAGCGCGCAGCGGGCAGCGTCTCCCGGATGTCGCCGTGATGCAGGGTCAGCGAGACGCCGGAATCGGGCCAGACCATGCGGCGCACACCCTTGGCGGGGCCGGGCCACCGAGCAATCATCAGCGCGGCGAGCTCCTCCAGTTCTGGCCAGCTGTCGAGCGCGCGCACGGCGTCTTCCGGCAGGAGCGGGAAGGCTTCGAAACTGACAAAGTGGAGCTGCGCCGTCGGCGACGGGCGATGGGTTTCCCACATCTGCCAGAGGGCGAGGAAGTTGAGGCCCGTGCCGAAGCCGGTTTCGGCGACAGTGAACACCTCCCGGCCCTGCCACCCATCGGGCAGGCCGCACCCGGCGAGAAACACAGCGCGCGATTCCGCGAGACCGTCGCCGGCGGTGAAATAGACATCGTCATGGGCGCGCGCGACGGGGGTCTCGTCCTCGCGCCAGTCAATCTCGGGAGGGTTCAGCAGGCGGGCCATGGAACGTGAACTAGTCCGAGACCGGCAAGTTGCATAGCCTGCTCAATTGCAAGCAGGCCTAGCGGTACTTGCGCGAATTGCCGAACAGGTCGCCGATGGCCATCATTGTGGCGCGGCCGACCTGCGTGACTGTGGGCTTGGGCTTGCGCTTGTGCACGTGGCCGACAAAGTCGCCGCAATTGGACCCGGCCAGGCGGTAAGACGCGCCGAGCGCCCGACGGGCCCGGGACGCGACTTCAAGATGATGGGCATGGCTGCGGCTGCCGTGAACCTTGACGGGACGACTATCTGCGAAATCGTCGAGGGTCTGTTCAGTGACACCGTCATGCTTGCGCGAGTTGGAAATGACCCGACCGCCCGACGTGACAACGCCATAGTGCCTGAGCACCCCGCTGAAGCGGATCGAAACGCCATCCCCAGGCTGGAAATGGCGGAAGGCATAAGGGTCTCTTTGCTCATCGTGAAAGGCTACCCGAATTACGCCCGGTGGCCAATATTTTCGGGACGAAGGTACGGCGCGCGGACGATGTGGCCAGGTCCGTTCGCAAATGGCCGGACGCCAACCGCCGCGCAGGCTCACCGAGATTTAATATAACAAAATCCCGGATCGCGCGTTGGTTGGGTGGCTGCAATCATGCGGCCGAAAACAAGGAGTAGACCCATGGACAAGGAACATGTCAAAGGCGCCGCCAAGAAAGCCGAAGGCTCGGTCAAGGAAGCAGCCGGCAAGATGGCGGGCGACAAGTCGCTCGAAATGAAGGGCAAAGCTGACAAGGCCGAAGGCAATATCCGCAATGCTGCCGGCGACGTCAAAGACGCCTTCAAGAAAAAGTAAGCCCCCAGGCGGGTTACATACCTTCCCCAGGCCGCCCCTCGTCGGGCGGCTTTTTCTTGCCCTGCCGTCTGCGAGAGACACTTTATATCGCGGCATATATCCCGTACGGGAGGTCCGATGACCGACATCACAATCACGCTCGAAGATGGCCCAACCGGCGGACGCTATGTCGCCGTGGTTGATGGGCATGAAGCTGAAATGACGTTTTCCAAAGCCGGCACCAGCCGCATCATCATTGACCATACTGCCGGTCCCAAGGAACTGGCCGGCATGGGCGTGGGCGTAGCGCTGGTGAAGCGCGGCGTGGAAGATGCGCGCAAGAATGGCGTGAAGATCATTCCGCTCTGCCCCTTCGCCAAGGCCCATATCCAGAAGCGTCCTGAATGGCAGGACGTCCTGGCATGAGCGGTGAAACGATCAGCCATGACGCCAAGCGCCAACGCTACAGCCTCGTGATCGACGGAATGGAAGCCTACTTGACCTATGATCGGCCCAGCGATGCACGCATGCACATAACGCACACGATCGTGCCCGATAGCCTTGGCGGGCGCGGCCTTGGTACACGCCTTGTCGCCCGCGCGATGGAAGACGCGATTGCCGCTGGCGATAAGGTCTCGTCTGCGTGCTGGTTTGCCACCGCCCTGATCGAGAAGAAACCTGCCTGGGCCGCGCAGGCAGCATGAGCGAGCCGTTCTGGAAAACCGTTCCGCTCGACAAGATGAATGAGGCGCAGTGGGAATCTCTCTGCGACGGCTGCGCAAAATGTTGCCTGCTCAAACTGGAAGATGAAGACACCGGCGAAATCGCCTATACCAAGCTGCACTGCACGCTGCTGGATGCCGGAACCTGCCAGTGCTCCGACTATGACAATCGCAAGAAGAAGGTTCCTGATTGCGTGAAGCTGACCCCCGCTGGCATTGAAGAGATCAACTGGATGCCGAAGACCTGCGCCTATCGCCTGGTGATGGACGGCAAGGACCTGCCCGACTGGCACTACCTCGTCTGCGGCGACCGTGAACGCGTGCATGCGACCGGCAACTCCGTACGGGGACGGGTCGTCTCGGAAGATACGGTGTTCGAGGATGACATGGAAGATTTCATCGTCGACTGGGAAGACGAGACCTAGTACCCGGAATCACAACTGACTGATACGTCGGTTTTTGAACTTCCGTTGGCGGACCTTGGTTTTTGTCCACAAGAACGGAGCTGCTCCCTCGTTGTATGAAGCGATGAAGGCATCGATGTGA